>Ga0181532_10004893_pt1 | contig 11545 bp, 12 predicted proteins | sample PEATcosm2014_Bin_33_FD_119768 | JGI IMG/M metagenome (GOLD analysis project Ga0181532, IMG submission 119768) | Peatland microbial communities from MTU Mesocosm Facility, Houghton, MI, USA - PEATcosm2014_Bin11_30_metaG | ecosystem: Environmental > Terrestrial > Soil > Wetlands > Peat | place...
AGAATCGTTTCCATATGCGTGCTACTCGAAAAGGATGGGCTGCACCGCAGTGTTTTCCGGTTCCTGAAAGTTACTCAAACCAACGCCAACCAGCCGATAACGCTGCTGCGGACCAAGATCAACTCGCTCTCGCAGCTTCAGGGCAATGTCCGTCAATTCTTCGCAGGAGGAGGGTGGGAAGCCTGGCGTATGGCTGCGCGTGAGAATCTTGAACTTGCTTGTCTTCAGCTTGAGGACAACCGTGCGTGCCGTCCGTGATTCTTTGCGTGAAGCAGACCAAAGCTTTTCTGCAAGGCTTCGGATCATTGGCTCAGTTCCTGCCAGCAGCACGTCGTGCTCAAAAGTATCCTCGGCGGATATCGATTGTGTCGGCCTGTCCGGGACAACTTGGTTATGGTCGATACCGCGGGCAAGCTCGTGCAGGCGCTGACCATAGCGGCCGAAGTGGTGTTCGAGTACAGGCAAGTCGAGAATTCGTAAATCCCTTACCGTCTGTGCTCTCAGTTTCGCCAGCTTCTCTCCCGTAACCTTGCCGACGCCAGGCAAGCGTCCAACAGGCAACGGCAGCAAAAACGCATCTATGTCCTCAGGCCGGATGACAAAGAGCCCATCCGGTTTGCGCCAGTCAGAGGCGAGCTTTGCCAAGAACTTGTTTGGCGCTACTCCCGCAGAAGCAGTCAGATTCAATTCCTGGCGGATTTGCTCGCGGATCGTTCGTGCCACCAGGGTAGCTGTCGCTAAACCGGTCTTGTTCTCAGTGACGTCGAGATATGCTTCGTCGAGAGACAGTGGCTCTATCAGGTCTGTGTGACGCTTGAAGATCTCCCGAACGCTGCGCGAGACCGCACGATAACGTGTGAAATCCGGGGGTACGAAGATCGCATCGGGACACAAGCGCTCCGCTCGTATCGCTGGCATGGCCGAATGCACACCGAAGCTCCTGGCTTCATACGAAGCAGCGCAGACGACAGAGCGATTCGCCTGCCAAGCAACGATCACGGGCTTGCCGCGCAGCTGCGGATTATCGCGCTGCTCGACCGAAGCGTAAAACGCGTCCATGTCGACGTGGATGATTTTTCGCAAGATCTAACACCAAAAAGACGATCCTGGGTCCCAGCAGGCCGAATACGTGTCACGCCGATTCGTCAGTTCCATTACATTATTACTTGATCTGAGGAGTGAAAGATGTGTGGCCGCTATCGTCTGTCCAGACGCAAGCAATTGATCGCGGAATACTTCGACACCGACAACGAGGTCGATTGGGAGCCTCGCTACAACATCGCCCCGTCTCAGCCCGTCGGAATTATTCGCCAAGATCCATCGACACCGGAGCGGCACTTCTCTCTGGCGCGCTGGGGCCTGATTCCGTCCTGGGCCCGCGACGCCAGCATTGGCTTCAAGACGATCAATGCGCGCGCGGATACGGTCGCTAGCAAGCCCGCCTTCCGAGATGCCTTCGTGAGCCGTCGGTGCTTGCTTCCTGCTGACGGATTCTTTGAGTGGCGGCACAGCGGCAGAGAAAAACAGCCTTTCCACTTCGGGATGCAGGACGATTCCCTTTTTGCATTTGCGGGGCTGTGGGATCGATGGAGAGACCGTGCCGGCACTGTGATTGAGTCTTGCTCGATTCTAACCACCACTCCGAACTCCTTGCAGGCGGACGTACACGATCGAATGCCGGTAATTCTGCGCCAAGAGAACTACGATTTGTGGCTCGATCCCGGTTTTAGGGATGTGAAGGCGCTTGCGGAGGTTCTGGTGCCGTTCGACGCCGCGCAGATGAGATGCTTTCCGGTAAGTACGAGAATTAACGCAGTGACGAACGACGGCCCGGATTGCGTGGTTCCTTGTCGCAGAGAGTTGCCAGCTCAGAGTGCGCTCTTCGGGTAGCGCAGCATGCCTGCGCCGGCAGCCTCACTTGGTCATGTCCTTCCCACGTCCATAGATTAGACCCAGCGGTTTATCCTTGACGAGCCTGCCGTGTGGTTGGGTCATACTGGCGGGTCGGCGCGACGGGCTTGCCGAACGGCCAAACTAATTGAGCGCCACCTTAGCAGCTTATCCTTGGCGGGCCTGCTGTACCATCTCGACGAACACTTCTCTGGTTTGTGACGGATCGCTTACTGCCCGCAAAAATGCGATCCGAGCTCCTTTCACGCCATCCTGGGTTTTCAGACGCAGGTGGAAGCCGAGGCGATCGACCGAGGTCATCTCCGCTTCCTGTGCCTCAATGCCAGCGAACCGTTTCGCGAGCAGGATGAGCGCATCCTTATGGTCGGCATTCATGTGCTGCATGATGCCTCTCTTGTGCTCAACCAGCGGATCGGATTGCGCTTGGGAGTACTCCAAGGCAGCCACCCATCCCATCACTCCGAAGCCGCCCACGTAATAAACGTCCAATACGTCCATTCGGTAAAAGAAAAAATCGTCAAAATCGACCCAGTACTTGCTGTCTGCGTAACGCGTCAGGTAGACCGTACGCGCGGCTGCCAGCTCTGGCTCCGGTATTCTGCTGACACTTCCTATCAACGTAACTCTGGATGAACCCAGCGGGTCGCCGCTGGCCCCGGGATCTGTCACAAACAGGCTGGCGCGTGGGTCCGCCTGCAGATTCTGCGTATGCATGGCCATTGTGCTGATAAGGAAGATGGGACGGCCCTGAGCGTCCAGCGCATAAGGCATCAGGGATCCGAAAGGAAAACCTGGTTGTTTCCGCGACAGCGTCGAAAGACTTCCGATGTGACCCGAGTGCATCAACGTGCGTGCTCTCTCGGCGAAGGAAGGCTCGGGGACCGCAGGCTGACCACTCGTCGCACCACTCGCGTGCTTTCCGAAGGAAGAGGAAGACATTGTTGAGCACTTCCCGGCTATTCAGCCGATTATTGATGATATCTCCCAGCACCGGACCTCGGGCGCTGACGAGGATCCATTCTCAAAAAACTTTCGACGTTGTCGATCACCGGCGCGACGGGACTCCCAGCGCGTTTCAGCTCTCCCGATAAAATGAAGTCCTTGCGAAACAGCAGTGCCAGGAGAACCGCCTCAAAACGATTCTTTGTGGGACGGGAGGTGAACATGAAGGATTTGCTGGCAGAAACAGCGGCTCGATCGGCGCGATATTCGGCGGCTGTCGGCAACATGCGGGTTGCGCCGCAGCCCCAGAATGTAGCGCGATTGGAAGGGCTCGGTGGCGCATTGCCGCAGAATCCTTCTGACCCCGCGGAGGTTTTGGCTTTGCTCGATGACGTTGGCTCGCCAGCCACCGTGGCAACGACCGGCGGGCGCTATTTTGGATTTGTCATCGGCGGCACTCTGCCTGCGGCGCTGGCGGCAAATTGGCTGGCGGGAGTCTGGGATCAAAACGCTGCTTTTTTCGTAATGTCACCTGTGGCGGCAAAGATCGAGGAAATTGTGTCGGCTTGGATTATCGATCTGCTCGGCCTGCCGCGGGCCGGTGGCGCTGGCTTCGTAACCGGCACTACAATGGCGAACTTCTCCGCCCTGGCGGCCGCAAGGACAGCGCTGCTGAAGCGCAGCGGATGGAACATTGAGGAAGATGGGCTATTTGGTGCTCCGCCGATACGGGTGGTGGTGGGCGAGGAAGTTCACGTTTCATTGCTGAAAGCGTTAGCGTTGTTGGGATTGGGACGTTCCCGCGTGATCTCTGTGCCGACCGATAGCCAGGGGCGGATGAGGGCGGACGCCTTGCCCGGACTCGATTCGCGAACACTAATTTGTATTCAAGCTGGAAATGTGAACAGTGGCGCTTTCGATCCTGCCGAGGAGATCTGTTCTCGCGCGCGCGAAGCCGGGGCGTGGGTGCACGTGGACGGCGCTTTTGGGCTTTGGGCGGCGGTCTCCCCGCAGTACGCGCATTTACTGAAAGGCGTCAGCCTAGCCGATTCGTGGGCCATTGATTGCCACAAGTGGCTTAACGTGCCCTACGACTCAGGAATCGCTGTGGTTCGAGACCCTGAATACCTGCGGAGAGCAATGGCCCAGAGTGCGGCCTATCTTCAAACCAGCGATGTGCGTGAACCTTGTCATTACACTCCGGAATCGTCGCGGCGCGCCCGAGGAATTGAATTGTGGGCCGCCATGCGCTCATTGGGACGGAAAGGACTGAGGGAGCTGATTGAGCGGAATTGTCGCCTGGCCAGAGTTTTCGCAGAGCGGCTCCAACAGGCAGGGGTTGAAGTGCTTAACGAGGTCGTGCTCAACCAGGTGCTTGTGTCCTTTGGTACTGCTGAGGCAACTCGCCGCATCATTGCCGATGTGCAGGAGGAGGGCACCTGCTGGTGCGGTGGAACAGAGTGGCACGGTCGGACCGCAATGAGGATCAGCGTTTCGAGCTGGGCAACCACGGATGAAGATGTCGAGCACAGTCTCGCGGCGATCATCAGATTAGCCAAGGCCCGGAAGGGTTCGCAGCCGTAGTTCTGAAACCGGCATCATCCAGCGCGTGAATTTCTCCCACGTTAGGCGACTCGGCGTTCTTTAAAGTGCAGCCCTTTCCGATACAGCCCGTCGCTTCCGACGTCAAACACACGGTTGTAACGTGCGCGGAAGTTCTCCTGTGCCGCGCTGGCTACAAGTTCGATCAGTTGTTCTTCGGAAAAGTGGCGGCGCAGCTCGGCATACAGCGCATCGCTTACATTTGATGGCGTGTCGGCCATCGCGTCCGCCATCCGCAGCAAAGCAACCTCCGGCGGCGCAAACTCGTCGAACCTGCCCTCGCGGACCGCGGTGATCTCGTCGTCGCTGCATCCGACCATTCTGCCGCCGGCAGAATTGGCGTCGATTCAAAACGGGCATCCGACGCGCGCCGCCGTACGTAGCATCACTAACGACCGCGAGCGTTGCGGGACCTGGGCCTTCTGGCCGAGCAGCCATTCAGTGAGGGTGAAGGACCAGAAAACCCGCGGCACACGCGCTGTGATCTTCTGCGGTGTCAGGTCGCGACCCAGCATCTTGCGGACTTTCTTGAACCCCTGTCGCATCAGGAACGACGTCTGCTTCGGATCAACACCCTCAACTCTGGCCACAATTCCTCCATTGTTTCGTCCGCCCATCACAGCTCAGACGATGCGACATTCCTCTACATTGGGATGCCAACAAGCGCTGAAAGGTGCCGCTGTTGAGACCGACATCGTGAGGAATTTTCAACCTGTGATGAACTGCCGATCAGCGTTGCTTCACGAAGCGCCTTCCAGTCAGGAAGGCCGTCCCCTCGGAACGTTATGCATTGCCGCAACCCAAGCTCGAACAGTCACGGCACAGGGTGGATTGTCGTATTGAAGAGATATGGATCCTGGAAATCGGTCCGATCGCCTGCTTTCTTGCCCTGGACAGGCTGCAATCTTGCTGAGAGCGGCTTGTTCCATTTCAGCGCAAGCGAGGCCACGTCGCCGAAGATGCGTTCGATTTGCTCAGCACTGATCTCTCCCGGAAGAGGGATCGTGTCGAGCCCAGTGCCGCAAACTGCTGAGTAGGCGAGCAGCGAGTCGATATTGTAAGTTGATTCGGCCCAGCGTTGCGCCAGGAGCTTGTCCTCCATTACCGGCACCATCAGTCCAGAGTAGCCGACCTGCTTCACCGGCACGGCTTTCACAGCGGTCGTGATCACACGTGCTGCGGTGAGCGTCCCGCTGGAACCGAATTTCGCGCCAGTGAACGTTTCAATCGCGGCTCCGATGGATACCTCTCCCAGAGGTGCAGGAGTAGGATCGAGCCCGACATAACTCCAGCCGGTTTCGCCGGCGACCTTGTCGCCCACGGCAGCGGCCACCGATGCATGTCTGGTCAGCGCAGCCGTTAGATCGCCAATAGCAGCTTCAACATTCCCCTTGTTCTTGGCGAAAACATCCGCAACGACGTTGGCGCCTTCGAAGCCGATGGCGAACTGTTTGCCAGAACCCAGGTGATACGAGCCGGGGAAAAACGGTGCGAAAGGCTTCAACATCGCCGTAGCGGTGAAGTTGAAATTTCCCTGGCTGTGCGGACTGTGTTCGGTTACGTACTTCACCAGTTCAGCAGTGCGGCGAATTGTCTTCCAATGAATGCCATCCTCATCGGCGATGATGGCGCTCGCCTCGATGTTCGGCAGAATCGAAAGTGCCTTTTTGAGTAAGTGCATAGCGGCTGGACCATCGCTGTCGTGCAACATCGCTGGTCCGACGTTGGGGACGAAGTTCTCCTTTACTGAAAGATCGTCAAGCTGTTTGAGGAACGCGAATGCCCGATCCTCTCCCATGCCTGAGACCAATTCCGCCAGCGGTTGAGTAGTCAGGCGCAGTGTTTCGACTTCGTAGCCACGGGATTCGAATTCAGCCTTTGCCTTCCGCAAGACAGCCAAAGCATCGGCGATCTGCGTCTGATAATTCACTGTGTCCAGCCGGACGAATCCGGTGATGGCTCGGACTTTCGGATTGGCAGCTGCTTGGGGCGAGCTAGTCTGCGATGCCAGTGGCATCGAAACAGCCAGGAGAACTGCGAGGGCGATTCGCGTCATTAAAATCCTCGGTGCACAAGGTTCGAAGAACTATAGCGCATCGCCCTGCGAATAAACTGGTTGCACAAGTATGCTGCGCCCTCCAGGTCCCAAGCCGCACTTTCTCATTGGCAACATCCCGCTTGCCGGCCGGGCCCCACTGGAGACGTTCAGGAGGTGGGCCGCTGAGTATGGTGACGTCTTCTACTACCGCGCCGCATGGCTTCACGTTTATTTCCTGAATCGGCCCGATCTCATCGAGTACGTGCTGGTACGGAATCCGCAGAACTTCCTGAAAGATCACGTCGTGCGCAACAGCCGCTGGTTGCTAGGCACCGGTTTGCTCACGGCTGAAGGGGACGTTTGGAAACGGCAGCGCCGGCTCATTCAACCGGCCTTCTCAAGCGATCGCATCGCCGCTTACGGTCGCTGCATGACCGAGTCCGCTGAACAAATGCTCACCACCTGGACGCCAGGCACGGTAATGGACATTCATCAGGAAATGATGCGCCTGACTCTGCGCGTGGTCGTGCGAGCACTCTTCGAGTTGGAGACGATGGAGACCGAGGAGATTTCGCGGTCTCTCAACACCGTCATGCTCAACAGCATCGGCGGGAGACTGCTTCTACCTCCCTTCTTCCGCTACCTGCCCCTTTCCGGAATGCGCGACGTACGCCGGGCCATGGACGACATGAACACCGCCGTATACGAGATCATCCGGCAGCGCCGGAGCAGCGAAAAACCGACATCTGGTGACCTGCTCTCCATCCTCATGTGTGCTCGTGATGAGCATGGCAGCAGGATGTCGGACGAGCAACTGCGGGACGAGGTGATGACCTTCCTGCTAGCCGGTCACGAGACGACTGCGCTGGCGCTTTCCTGGGCGTTGCACTTGCTGGCCCAGAATGCCGGAGCAGAAGAAAAACTTCACCAAGAAGTGGATCGCGTGCTGGCAGGCAGATTGCCTACCGTTTCCGACTTCCCGTCGCTGACCTTCGTTGGCAGCGTCATAAAGGAAACGATGCGGTTGTATCCCCCGGCCTGGAGCGTGGCTCGTACGGCGATCGCCGACTTCGAGCTGGAGGGATACCGGATTCCTGCGGGTGCAAATATCGTCATGAGCCAGTGGATCATGCATCGCGACCCAAGGTTCTTCTCCGAGCCGGAGAGGTTTGATCCGGATCGTTGGAGTACCATCGCATGTCAGAACCTGCCGCGGTTCGCCTACTTTCCTTTTGGTGGCGGACCCAGGCAGTGCGTCGGGGCATCGTTCGCGACGACCGAGGCCGTCCTGATCCTCGCGACCATAGCTCGCAGATATCAGCTCGTGTCGGTGGAGAGGACGCCGGTGCTGCCAGTCCCGAGCCTCACGCTCCGACCGAAAGACCCCATCCGCATGCGCATAGAGGCGAGGTTCTAGAAGCGTTTTTGCCAGAAGGCCATAACCGTAACAAGGAGAGGCATTTACCAACTGAACTAACTGCCCGCGTCTGGCATCAACCCGAGCGACTAAAGCCGATCTACACTGGCTCCTGCATGCAGATTCCGTGGTACATCAGCTGGCCGATTGTAATTGCGTTCGTTGTCGCCATTCTGTTTATGGCTGCGAGCCGCGCTCCCTATTACCCGCTCAAGTATCCAAGCGGATTTTGGGAGCTGCAGAGCAAACTAGGCGCCGAGGATGTCTGGCTTCTCACCTCTGATGGCGTCCGGCTTCACGCCTGGTGGATTACGGCCCCGCAGGCTTCTCTCGTCACACTGTATTTGCACGGGAATGCAGGAAACATCACCCACCGCTTTATGCAAATCCGAGAAATCACCGCCGCAGGCTCGTCGGTTCTGATGCTCGATTACCGGGGCTTCGGAAAGAGCGAAGGCTCTCCGAGTGAACACGGCCTGTATGCAGATGCAGATGCGGCATACCTATATCTGCTGGATCATGGGTATAGTGCCCGGCACATACTCCTGCAGGGCGAGTCGCTGGGCACCGCCGCTGCTGTTGATCTTGCATCCAGAAAGGAGTGTGCTGGTGTGGTGCTCGAGGCCGCATTCACGGCAGGGCGCGATGTTGCCAACACGGTTCTGCCCGTCATTGGCCCCCTAGTGTTTCGGGGTTTCGACTCGAAAAGTAAGATCGCCACGATCCGCGCGCCGCTGCTGTTCTTCCACGGCGACCGCGACGAGATCATACCGTTGAAACTCGGTCGCAGCTTGTTCGAGGTCGCACCTGAGCCGAAGTGGTTCATCGAAATTCCTGGGGCGGGACACAATGATCTGGTTGAGACAGCAGGATCGAGTTATCGCGAAAGGCTGCATGAATTCTACGGCCAAATTCTGCAATAACGGCCGAGTCCCACGAGCATCTCGTCGCCGGAACTCGCGGCGGAGACGGAGGGATTCGACCCCCCGATGCAGGTTTAGCCCGCATAACGATTTAGCAATCCGCGAGCAGTAGCCGTTGTGGTTCCGACTGATTCACCAACGCCGGACGAGGACACACAAGGCAGAGCTGCGAGAACCGGATTCGCTATCCCGTCCTCACCTGCCACTTGGTTCTTTGGAGCTACACTGGGATGTGAGAAAACTCATCCTCGTCGTCATCGCCCTTGTTGTGTTGCTGCTTGTGTTTTTTGCGGCACGATCAGCGACACCCGTTGTCGAGCTCCCGTCTGCAGTCACCTCCATTGGCCAAGCCACTCCCATCACTGTTCACATTCGCGATCCGCGTGGCATTCGCAGCGTGCGCGCGTTCGTCGAGCAGAATGGTGCTCGGTACCAGGTCTTTGCCATGGAGCAGCCGTCGAAGTCGCCCGACAGCACCTGGAACTTCACGGCTGGCGTCAAGACCACTCCCCAGTTGCAGGCGGGCAATGCGAAGTTGATCGTTGAAGCAACTTCGAACGACCTGCTTAGAAAGACCGGCCGCGCCGAACGCGACCTGACCGTCGTTACGCAGCCACCGACTGTCAGTGTCGATTCCGAGCAGCACTACCAGTATCTGGGGATGGCAGACCTCGCCACGTTCCGTGTCTCGGGGAGCTGGACAGAAGGGGGAGTGCGCGTCGGAGATGAGAAATTTCGCGCCTGGCCCATGCCTGGCGGCAAGCCGGGCCTGTTTTCCATGTTTGCGTTCGCCTGGAACATGCCGACCGATGCTGTGCCACTGGTCTATGCGGCGAACGGTGCAGGGAACGACGTGACCAGCCCCCTCGTGGTCGTGTTTCCGAAGAAGGAGCAGCCGAAATACAAGGTTCATGATCTACAGGTGAGCGACGCCTTCATGCAGAAGGTGATTAACGAACTTGACCCGAACGGAACGGGTGATCCGGTTACGCGCTTCGTAAAGATCAACAGCGAGATGCGCCGCGCCAACAACAAAACACTTTCTGATCTGCAGTTCAAGACTGCCGACCGGTTTCTATGGTCCCGGCCTTTCATCCGGCAGCCTCATTCCCAGGCTGAGTCGAGCTTTGCCGATGTGAGGAATTACATCTACCACGGCCAGAAGATCGATCAGCAGGTTCACTTGGGATACGATCTGGCGGTTACGCAGCACGTCGGCGTGCAAGCATCGAATGACGGCAAGGTCGTTTATGCGGCTCCCCTGGGAATTTACGGCAACTGTATCGTCCTCGATCACGGCTATGGATTACAGACGATCTACGGCCACCTCAGCAGGATTGATATCCATGAAGGCGACTCGGTGAAGCAAGGCCAGGTGATGGGCGTGAGCGGCCAGACTGGCATGGCCGGAGGCGACCACATCCACTTCGCGATGCAGCTCGACGGCGTCCAGATCGATCCGAAGGAGTGGTGGGACGCACACTGGATTAAGGATCACATCGCGAGACGGGTGGACCTTCCTGGGTTCAACCCGTAATGCAAGCCGTCTGAGACCAGTTGGGAAAAGGATTTCGCGATGAGTTCTTGAACGAGAGAATAAGGTTGCGTACCTGCGAACGCCGCCCCAATAATGAGGTCAGCAGCCGTTCGAGTTTGTCTACGGCGGAGTCGTACCCTTCGGGAGGTATCTGGTCGACAAGCGGCCAAAGCGAGGTCTCGGGGAAACTTTCGATTCGACTCAGCCAGGGCTCGAAGCTGTCCCATCCGGTAATACCCGCGTATACGTCATCTCTCCCGAAGACGCCGCGTAAGGGCGCGTCCGGGAAGCTCCATTCGCCGGCGTTGAAGCAGTAACCCTGGTCAATGAAGCTTGCGGTGAACTTGCGTTCGCCGCGGCGCTTCCAGAACGCTGCCTGGCGGCCGTCTGCATTGCAGGTCCATTTGTCGAAGGCCAGAACGCCGGCAAACGAGCGCAGGTTACGCACCCGCCCTATCATCCCCTCGGGCAGGTGGTCGTAAACCTGGCCTTCCAGCGGCGACACCACGTAGCGCGAGCCGAAAGACAGTCCGGGGGCAGTCATTGTCCGCCGGCCGCAGAGCTCAATGTGCAACTCGGGCGTATGGTCTACCAGCCACGGGCTTACTTCAACGATGTCAGTTGCGGGAACCGGCAGGCCAATTGCTTCTGCCAATCGCGTGCCCAGCCAGTCGTTGACCAAGACCGGGTGTGCTGAGGGTTGTTCTGGAACTTGACGACATAGTGATGGCTGTCGGCGCAGCGCATGAGATGACTCTGCGCACCGCCGCGCATCCGGCGGATGTGTTGAACGGCTTGTATTGGCATGGAGTATTCCGTTCTTCTGGAGGGTGGGTACCAGCAAGTAGTTCGTTAGGTCGAGCGGTGATAGAGTGCTTGCGATGAATTGGAGGGTGTGCGTGCTCAAGGGTTTCGCGCGGCTCGTGGTTGTGTTGTGTGCAGCAGGAACGGCATTCGGGCAGGTGGCGACTGCGGCCCCGCAAACGGAAACGGACGAATACACCCGCTACGAATTGCTGTCACCCGAGAGCGCAGGTTTCGCGATTCGTTACGAGGTGACGGCCACCACCGCCGGGGCGAAGTATTACTTCAATCCGATCCGCAAGGGCAGCGTGGCCAGCGGCGAGTCGGTGATTGAGGTGATGACCGGACAGCCGCTGCGGTTTGAAGTCGTC
>Ga0181532_10004898_pt1 | contig 11531 bp, 10 predicted proteins | sample PEATcosm2014_Bin_33_FD_119768 | JGI IMG/M metagenome (GOLD analysis project Ga0181532, IMG submission 119768) | Peatland microbial communities from MTU Mesocosm Facility, Houghton, MI, USA - PEATcosm2014_Bin11_30_metaG | ecosystem: Environmental > Terrestrial > Soil > Wetlands > Peat | place...
ATCTTCCGCCAATCGATGGAAGCGCAAAAGCATGCCTCGGAACTGCTGGAGAAAAAATTCCAGGAGGCGGTGAAGAAGGCCAAAGAGACTCCGGACACGGGAAAGCCGATCCGGGATTTCGATTTGGACTGATCGCTCCGCTTGTTCACTGCCGAGACGCTGAGGACGCCGAGAAAACTAAATACTTGCATGACTCTTCCTCTTCTTTTGGGGCACCGCGGGGCTCGGGCTTTCCGGCACATTCCTGAAAATACTTTGGCTTCGTTCGAGCTTTGTTTAGAGCAGGGCTGCGACGGTTTTGAGTTTGACGTGCGGCTTTCCGCCGACGGGCAGGCTGTGATTTGTCATGACGCGACTGTCGGCGCAGTGGAGATTGAGAAGACCGATTCGAAAATTCTGCCGCTGCCTATGCTGACTGACGTTCTTCGGCAATTTGCCGGGCGCGCGTTTCTGGATGTTGAGTTGAAGGTTACGGGGCTGGAGGCGCAGACGCTCGCGGAGTTGCGCAGGCATCCGCCGCAAAAGGGATACGTGATTTCGTCGTTTCTTCCCGAGGTGCTCACGGCAATGCATGATCTCGATCCGGCGATTCCGTTGGGATTCCTTTGCGAGACCGAGGATCAGCTTCGAGGATGGCGCCAAATGCCGGCGGAGTGTGTGATTCCGCAGTTCAAACTGGCAGATCGAGAGTTGATCGAACGAGTTCATGCGGCCGGGAAGAGAATCATGGTTTGGACGGTGAATCGCGCCGAGCGCATGCGTGAGTTCAAAGAGTGGGGTGTGGATGTGATCATTTCGGATGAAACGGAATTGCTGGTGCAGTCGCTGCGATAACGGCGAGACTATCCACTGCCATTGCCCCTTAAATTCGCGTCATTTACATTGAACAGGATGCCCAACACAGGCGAACGATTCGAGCGAGCGGTTCAGATCATGGCGCGGTTGCGGGCTCCGGGCGGATGCCCTTGGGATCGCGAACAAACCTTCGATACCATCAAGCCCTACACCTTGGAAGAGACTTACGAAGTCCTCGAAGCCATCGACAATCGCGATTGGCCGGAACTGACTGGCGAATTGGGCGACCTGCTGTTGCAGGTGCTGTTCTATTCGCAGATGGCAAATGAAGCCGGCCACTTCTCGGTGGATGATGTGCTCGATCGCCTTTCTACCAAACTGGTCGACCGGCATCCGCATGTGTTTGGCGATGTGAAGGCCGACACTCCTGCCGAAGTGCTGCGCAACTGGGAGGCGCTGAAGGCGCAAGAGAAGAAGAAACGGCTGACGGCGGACGGAGGCAAGAAACCGGAGCCGGCTGACGGCGCCGTCGCCCGCCCCTTGCAAAAGGCGCAAGGAGCGGGGCACCCTGCGCAGTCTGATTCCGGAGAATCTGATTCCGGAGAATCGGTGCTGGCGGGCGTGTCGTCGAAAATGCCAGCGCTGATGGAGGCCTATAAACTCAGCTCGCGCGCGGCGCACGTGGGATTCGACTGGCCGGAGATGGAAGGGCTCTTTGAGAAGCTGGCTGAAGAAACCGCGGAACTGCGGGAGGAATTGAAGGTCGCGCCCGTCAAGGCGCCAACGGGGACCGGACTTGCCGGGTCGGGAAAGCCGCGGGTTCCGCCCGAGCTGCGCGAGTGTTTGGAAGATGAAGTGGGAGATCTGTTCTTCGTGCTGGTGAACATTGCGCGCTATCTGTCGCTCGATCCGGAGTCGGCGTTGCGGAAGACGAATCGCAAATTCAAGCGCCGGTTTCAATGGATGGAGGAGCGCCTGCGCGTCAGCGGGCGAGCGCCGCAGCAGGCGTCGATGGACGAACTGGAAACACTATGGCGAGAAGCGAAGCAGCTGGAAAAACCGGCGTGACCGGAGCGATCTCCGGGTCGACCACAAGCAAAGTCACTATCCGTAAGTGCGAAGCGCTGGAGGAAATGCAGGCCTGTTTTGCGCTGCAGAAAGAAGTATGGAAGTTCTCGGATGCGGACCTGGTTCCGGTGCGCATGTTCGTGGTAGCGGCAAAGATCGGCGGCCAGGTGGTTGGGGCCTTCGTCCAGAAGGACGGCAAAAAGGACGACGCAAGGGACGGCGAAAGGGAACTGATCGGCTTCGCGCTCGCGATTCCGGGAACGCGGAACGGGCGCTGCTATCTACACTCGCAGATGCTGGCGGTCCGCCAGCAATACCGCAATGGCGGACTGGGCCGGCGGATGAAGCTCTATCAGCGTGAAGACGCGCTGGCGCGCGGTTTCGAACTGATGGAGTGGACGTTCGATCCGCTGGAAATCAAGAACGCGTATTTGAATATCGAGAAGCTGGGTGCGATCACGCGACGCTACAACGTGAATCAATACGGGATCACGTCGTCTCCGTTGCAGGGTGGTTTGCCCACGGATCGGCTCGTAGCGGAGTGGTGGATGAAATCAAAGCGGGTGGAAGCCGTGCTGGCGGATGCTCCGCGGGCGAAGTTCGAATGCCGTGCGCGCATCGATGTGCCGGCGGAGATTTATGAATGGAAGGCCGCGGCGACGACGCGCGCGCAGGCGCTGGCGGTGCAGGGTAGCAACCGTGAGCGCTTCACAAGGGCGTTTGCCGAAGGACTGAGTGTGCTCGGCTATGAGCGAGACGAACGCGGGAATGGCCGGTTCCTGCTGGGAGAGTGGGACGAAGGCTGGCGGTATTAGGACCAATCATATTCGGAACAATCATGAAAATCGAATCCGTAACTCTGCGTGAAATTCATATGCCGCTCGTGCATTTTTTTGAAACGAGCTTTGGGCGCGTTTACAGCCGCCGCATCCTGCTAGTGAGCGTTGACGCCGATGGCGTGCGCGGGTGGGGCGAGTGCGTCGCCGGGGAAGATCCATATTACAGTTCGGAATGGACGGAAACCGCGTGGCCCACGATCAAGCATTACCTGGCGCCGCTGCTGCTGCAGGAGGAAGTGGATGCCGGCCGGGATTGTGGGGCGCGGTTTGCCAGAGTCCGCGGCCACCGCATGGCGAAGGCCGCGCTCGAAAACGCGGTGTGGGACGCGGAGGCGCGGCAGAAACAACAGCCGCTCTGGAAGTTGCTGGGAGGAACGCGGCGCGAGATCGCCTGCGGCGTTTCCATTGGCATTCAGGACTCGCCAGAACAACTTCTGCAGAAAATCGACACGGAACTGGCGGCGGGATACCGGCGGATCAAGATCAAAGTGAAGCCAGGATGGGATCTGAATGTGCTGGAGAAGATTCGAGCGCGCTGGGCCGACATTGTCCTCAGTGTGGATGCGAATTGCGCCTACACGCTCGACGAGGTCGAGCACCTGCGCAAATTCGATGCCTTCAAGCTGCTCATGATCGAGCAGCCGCTGTGGAACGACGAAATCTATCTTCATGCGCGGCTGCAGAAATCCATCCAGACTGCGATCTGCCTGGACGAATCGATTCTGAATGCGCGCGGCGCCGATTTTGCGCTTGAGATCGGCGCCTGCCGCATCATCAACATCAAGGTGGGCCGCGTGGGCGGCTTCAGCGAGGCAAAGAAGATACACGATGTCACAGTGCGGCACAATATTCCGGTGTGGTGCGGCGGGATGCTGGAATCGGGAGTGGGGCGAGGGCACAACATCGCTTTGTCGACGCTCGAAAATTTTCGCTTGCCCGGAGATGTGTCGGCATCGAAGCGTTATTGGAAGGAAGACATCATAGAGCCTGAAGTGGAAGTGCGCGCCGATGGCATGATCGCCATCAGTGATGCTCCCGGAACGGGCTACCAGGTGCGCGAGGATATGGTGCGGAAGTACACCGTGCGCGAAGAAAGATTTCGCGCCCGGAAATAAGGAGGCACTGATTTTCCCGTAGAGACGCGCCTGCCTGCGTCTCCGGCCGCGGATGAGACGGGGCAAGCCCCGTCTCTACAAGGGGGAACCGGCCCCAGTGGATTCTTCCTTCTTCAACAGTTCCAGCGCCCGGGCGAACGTCAGACCCGAGGGAACCTGTTTGAAGCCGGTGAAAACCTCCTTCGAGCTGATGGAGAGATTCTTTACCAGCAGGATCTTTCCGGTGAAGCTCAGGGTCATGCCTGAAATTTCCCAGAGATTGTCGCCAACCTCCTGCTGCTGAACCATGAAGCGGCCGCCGCGATCGAGGTGTCCGAGAATTCCCCAGCCGAAGCCGACTTCCTTGAAGAGCGTGCCATCAATGCTGGCCAGGCGGTAATGGACGGGGTCCACCAGTACATAGCCCTGCATGGCGGTCAGGACCTCTTCCACGCGCGACGGCGGTTGGAAGCGGGGATTGGGCTGGAACTTTAATTTGACCAGAGTGGCACCGGGCCGGCCAATGCCTGCCGAGCCCGGTTCCTCGCCTGCATACTCGAACAAGAAGGCATCGGGCATTGCGCGCATGATGCGCATAGTGCGCTCGGCGCTCGCGCGCTCCTGTTCGCGCTTCTTTCTCAGTTCTTCAGGATGGTTGATGAAACGTTCGACGCGCGCCTCTTCCTGCTGGCGTTGTTCGGGAGTCAGAGGTTTGCCGTTGTAGGCGATCACCAATCCGGCCGTAGCCTCCTTGGTTTCGACATAGAGTCTGGTGGTGGATCCCTGGGGCGTAGTTTTGGTGCCGCGAAACAGGAAGTGGGCGGTGTCGTCGTTGGCTGCCTTAATTTCGTTCTGCACGGCTTTGCGCATCAGTTCCGCCGGATCGTGATACGAAGAAACTGTCGCTTGCTGCCCGCCAAAACTGGCTGCGGTGAACAGCAGAATCCAGCCGAGACTGTGAGCGATACTGGAAGCAACGGAGGTGCGTGAGACTGAGCTGACGACCGCCATAACTGGATTGCGCACGTTGATCCTTAGGGAAACTCTCATTAGGTCTTCACTGCCGAGGCGGGATGCGTTGAAAGTGCGGCCCTCAGCGGCTGAAGCCGCTTATTTAGCGGTTCTCACGGCATGGCTGAAGCCATGCCCTTTCAAAGCTCTCCGTGAAAGGACTTAATCAGAGGTCCCTTAAGGCGATGGTAACAAACCGGAGGCCGCATCGGGGCCGCGAATCCAGCTGCTTCCGTAAGTTCCTGATGGAGAATGATTTCGCGCTACCGCGCCAAGCCGCAAGATCGCGGAATGATTTACAATCGGTTCATTCGCGACGACGAGAGCGCGAGGAAGATGGAGGCCCAAGCATGGATGCTCCGCAAACCGGAGAGTTCGCCCACATTGGCAAGTCGGTGGTCATCAAGGGGGAGCTGTCGGGCTCCGAAGACTTGTACGTGGATGGCAACGTCGAAGGCAAAATCGAGCTGCGCAACAACAGCCTGACCGTGGGGCCGAACGGAAACGTCAAGGCCGACGTCAGCGCCAAGGCCGTAGTCATTCAGGGTAAGTTGGATGGGACCGTGATCGCCTCTGAGCGCGTGGAGTTGCGAAAGTCGGCGGTGGTAACTGGCGATGTGACCACGCAGCGCATCGCCATTGAAGAGGGCGCGTTCCTGAAAGGGAAAGTCGATATTCAGAAAGAGGCCGGAAAAGCGGGAGCTGCGTCTTCGTAGGAAATACGGAGCTGACCGCGCCACCGGGTGCATTCATCGATGGCATCTGTTTCTGACAACGTAATGAGATTCTTTCGGAGTTCTTCGAACCAGGCGGCGCGTGCCGCAGTTCCGCAGAAACTGACCCGCCGGTCGAGCGGCATGGGGGAGATTTCGCGGCTGCTGAATTCGCAGGAGGGGCTGTGCGTGCTCGACATGGGCTCGACCTCGGCCAACAATATCCGCTTTCTTACTGGCAAGGGACACAAGAATTACAGCGAAGATCTGTTGCGCTCGTCACTCGACCCGGCGCTGCTCGCACCGGACAGCTCGGGAAACCGCGTGGTGGATAGTAAGACATTTCTGGAAGAGAACCTGGTGTATGCGAACGCTCAGTTCGACGTGGTGCTGTGCTGGAATCTTCCGGATTACCTGGAAGAGAGCCTGGTGAAGCCGACCATCGACCGCCTGTGGTCGGTGATGAAGCCGGGCGGATACCTGCTGGCGTTCTTTCACACCCGAGATGCGGGGCCAGACTCGATCTGCTATCGCTATCACGTGACCGACACCGACATGCTGGAGATGCAAGAGGTGAAGTTCGCACCACCCGGACGTCCCGCGTCCGAGAAGCAATCTCCGCGCCTGCAGCGAGTGTTCAACAACCGGCACATTGAAAACCTGTTCCGCGATTTCGCGTCGATCAAATTTTTCCTGGCGCGCGATGCGATACGGGAAGTGCTGGTAGTGCGCTAAGAGACCCAAGCTCCAAGCTCAAATCTACTGGGCCGATCATCGCCAAACCCAGGACGGATGACGCAATCTCTTTTATCTTGACACGCCTTTTGTATTTCAGTAACATCTCGCCAATTTTTTTTGGGCGGAACTTCACCCCCGCTTCCGCCAGAGGTAACCCACTACCTGAATTCGAATTAACGGAGGGCGTTCAATGTCACCGAAGAAAGTTCCTGTTCTTGCCTGCACCTTGGCCGTGATGCTCGCGGCCGTTTCCAATCTTCATGCTGCGAGTAAGGTCGGGAAGTACGCATATGTACCCGAAAACGGACAGCTCGTTGCCTATGCGACTGATCCTTCAACTGGGCGGCTGAGGGTGATTCAGGCAGTCGGTAATACAGACTACGGGGCGGGCGCGATCATGCACCCTTCGAACAAATTTGTGTACGTCCCGACGGCTGGAAGTGCAGCTGCCGCTCCCCTGTATGGTTTCAAGATTGGCAGTAACGGTACTCTCACTTCCCTGCCGGGGTTCCCGATTTCAGTGAGCGCTTCCTGGGTGACGTTCACACCCAACGGGAAGTTTGCTTACATGCTCGATCCTTTTGTGAACAGTGTTGGGGAATACTCCGTCGACACGACCACCGGCGCGCTCACTTCGACCGGAAGTGCCGCCACCGGCAACGGCCCGAATTTGATGGCCATCACTTCCAAAGGTACGTTCGCCTACGTAACTAACGAATTTGACAATACGGTGAGCGCTTTTTCGATCAATTCGTCGACGGGAGCACTGACGCCCATTGCCGGTTCGCCATTTGAAAGTGGGAACCGCGGCCCTGACTTCGACGTCATCTCCCCCAACGGAAAGTTCCTTCTTGTTTACGCTTATGACGGTTCCACCGCAGTTTTCACGATCAACACAACCACTGGTGTCCTGAAAGCGGTTGCAGGTTCACCGTTCGCGGGACCGGGCGGTGGTGGCTTAGCGGCCGTCGATATGAGCGGACCTTTCTCCTTCTACTACGCGGCAACCGTTTCTTCCGCCGGCATCGCCGCTTACTTGATCAACCCGACTACGGGCGCCCTCACCGAGATCCCCGGTTCCCCGTTCCCGGCCGGAGCCGCTCCTTACGGCGTGACGGTCGATCCCAGCGGCAAGTACCTCTATGTCTCCAACGCTGGTACGAATCAGAGTCCGGTCTCCGTTTTCTCCATCGACCTTGACACAGGAGCGCTCACGCAGGCGCTCTCCGAAGGACTCGTCGGCCAGAACGGTGGCCGTCTCTCTTTCTCTTCCAGCACCAACGCAATAAAGTACACACCGACCTTTGCCTATGTGACCAACTCGGGTGGCAACTCGATTACCGAGCTAAGCATTGCGGATGGAGGATTATCGAACCTTACGGGCTCGCCAATCACCGACACCAATGGCCCGCAGGCCTCGGTCGCTACGCAGGCAGGCAACTTCTTGTACACCGGAAACAGCGACGGAAGCATCTCCGAATACTCGATTGGCAAGACCGGGGCGCTGAAGAAGCTGACCGGTTCGCCGATTACGGGCTTGAGCGATCCAGTCGCGCTCGTCTACAGTCCGTTCTACAACTGGCTGTACGCGATAGATCCCGTAGCCAGTGAATCTTTCGTGTACACCGTCAATGCAAAGACAGGCGCCTTGTCTTCGTTCTCCAGCGGTGGAACCGGCGGAACCCAGCCCGAGGGTGCGGCGGTCGACCCCTTCGGGAAATTCGCCCTGGTTGTCAATGAGGGCTCTGACCAGGTTGAGGTCAGCATTCCCTTCGTCGGGTTGATTGGGCCTGTGTCAGCCGGAGCCGCCCCAGTTGCGATCACGATTGATCCCTCAAACCAGTTTGTCTATGTGGCAAACAGCGGAGGTGGAACGGTTTCAGGTTACAGCCTCACGCTGGCCAGCCCATACCTGACGCCGCTTTCGGGCTCTCCCTATACCGCTGGAACCACACCATCGGCACTCGTCACCGACCCTTTTGGCCAGTATTTGTACGTTGCGAATGCCGGAAGCGATTCGATCTCCGCCTACAGCATTGATCCGCTTACCGGCGTGCTCTCGCCGATCAGCGGAACGTTTTCGACCTCCGGTTCCCCGAGTGCTCTGGCCGTCTCGAACGACGGAAAAATTCTGTACGCAACGGACAAGGACATAGGGGAACTTGACCAGTTCACGATCAACTCAGATGGCACGCTAACTGCAGCTGGTGGTGCGGGAGTTGGGACCGCCCCAACCTCGATCACAACGATCGGAACCTATAAGTAGCAAGAACGTGATGCGTGGAGGGGGCTAGCCGAAGCTGGCCCCCGTTTTCAGGTGAAGCCGACCATCGACCGCCTGTGGTCGGTGATGAAGCCGGGCGGATACCTGCTGGCCTTCTTTCATACCCGCGATGCCGGCCCGGACTCGATCTGCTATCGCTACCACGTGACCGACACCGACATGCTGGAGATGCAAGAGGTAAAGTTCGCACCACCCGGACGTCCCGCGTCCGAGAAGCAATCTCCGCGCCTGCAGCGAGTGTTCAACAACCGGCACATTGAAAATCTCTTTCGCGATTTCGCGTCGATCAGATTTTTCCTGGCGCGCGATGCCATCCGGGAAGTGCTGGTGGTGCGCTAGATCGCGTCCGGTAGATCGCGGTTGGATATGCAGACTGGACAAGTCTTCGCGTGAGCCAGGCGCGCCTTGTGTGCTTGCTGATACGCTTCCATTTCTTCTTTCTGATGCTTTCGCTTGGCCTTCTCCGAAAGCCTGGGCTTGACTTCATTGCGGAAGAGATGAGCGGTCCATGCCGCGTGCGCGCGGGTCTCACGATCCTTCAACTTTTTGCAAGCGGGGCATTCTGACTCGGGCATTGTGCCTTGATGATAGTCGAAAGACCAAGTGTCCATTCCTGTTTTCGGCGATCTCTTGCTAAGATGTAGAGTCAGGCATCGGTTCCGCGCGACGTTTTCCCGCCAACCCCGCCAGGTCCGGAAGGAAGCAACGGTAACGGGCTCTTTCGTGTGCAGTGGTTCGCCGGTGCCTGACTTTTGCTTCTCCCGCGAGATCGCCCAGGTTAGCGCCCAAAAGACGGGCGCGAACCCTTCGGCAAGCTCAGGGCAGGCTCTGGGGCACCAAGCCTTTCATCATGACCAAGCGCCTTTACTACGACAGTTCTGAAATTCACGAATTCGATACGGTGGTCGAGGCGGTCGCGCCGGTCTCGCCTGAGCAATCGCGCCCGGCCGTCATCCTGCGCGAAACCGCGTTCTATCCCACCAGCGGCGGCCAGGTCCACGACACCGGATGGCTCACGCTTGACGGAGGTGGTGGCGCGGAAGAGCGCCTGCGAGTTACGGAAGTTGCGGATGCGGAAGACGGCCGTGTCGTCCACTACCTGGAAGCGCCGGCGAAGTTGCCGCTGGCAGGCGCGGCGGTACATGGCAGCATCGATCTTGAACGCCGCCGCGATCACATGCAGCAACATTCGGGACAGCATGTTCTCTCGGCAGCTTTTGTCGAGCTCTACCAGATGCCGACCGTTTCATTTCACATGGGCGAAGACTATTGCTCAATTGATCTGGCGACACCGTCGGTAAGTTCCCGGCAGATCGAAGGGGCCGAAAAGCGAGCCAATCAGATTGTGTTTGAGAATCGTCCGGTGCGGATTCGCTATGTTTCGCGCGAGGAAGCGGAGAAGCTTGGACTGCGCAAACTGCCTCCCGCGGAGCGCGACGAACTGCGCCTGGTCGAGGTCGCGGATTTCGATTTGTCGGCGTGTGGTGGAACTCACGTCAGCGCGAGCGGGCAGATCGGTTCGATCGTTCTTCGGAAAAGCGAAAGGGTACGGCAGGGAACCCGAGTGGAATTTGTCTGCGGCGAGCGCGCAGTTCGCATGGCGCGGCGTGACTACAATGCGCTGAGCGAGGCCGCCGCGCTGTTCTCGGCGCAGCTCTGGGATGTTCCGGAGCAGATCCGCAAGAGTATCGAAGAGAGCAAGCTGTTGCGCAAGCAAAAGGACGATGCCCTCGATGAACTCGCCGAGCTTATGGCTTTGGCCGCTCTGCATAATCAGCCGGAGACGAACGGGCGAAAGATCGTGGTGCGGGCGTTTTCCGATCGCGACATCAACTTCGCTAAGCTCTTTGCGCAGAAAGTGACGCGAGCGGCGGCGCCGGCCATTGCGCTGGTGGCGAGCACCGGGGATCCGCCGGGTATGGTTTTCGCGCAGACTCCCGGTGCCGCGACCGGCGCAACCGCCGACATGGGCGCGTTGCTCAAGCAAGTGTTGTCGTCCGTCGGAGGGCGCGGCGGCGGAAGCCGCGATTTCGCCCAGGGCGGGGTTCCGGCGGGCTCGACTGCCAACGTTGAGCACCTTTTGCGCGAGGCAGCGGGTACAATCAGAGCCTGATCCCGGCTGCGCGCGCCATCTTCCGGGAAGAATTCTTTCGATGCTGGAACCGCGGCTGATACTCGTCAACCTCCTGATCAAGCTGGGCGTGGCCGCAGCCTTGTCGAGCGCGCTGGTGCGCTCCAAGGAATTCAAGAGTCTGATCTTCCGCGAGCAGCGCGCCACCCGGCACAAGATTTATCTGGCGTTGTGGATGGCGATCCCGATCGCGCTCGGCGTCTGGATACGATGCAGCGTCAAGAGCTTTCTCGCCGGCGACCTGTCGCTCGAAACCGCACTGCTGCTGGGCGTGATCGGCGGGCGCTTGTCGGGCGGGCTGGGCGGAGCGTTGATGTCGCTGCCGGCGGTGTTTTACGGCGAGTGGGCCAGCCTGCCGTTGAATGTGTTTGCCGGAATTGTTGCGGGATGGTTGCGCCGGGTCGCGCCCGAACAGGAAGATATCTGGTCGTTCTCTCCCTTCATCGATCTCACCCTCTATCGCATGATTCGCCGCAATCTGCCGCGCCCGCGCGTGTTCGATTGGCAGGTTGCTTTTTTCGCAACCATCGTAGGCTTGCGTTTTTTGCAGACGGAAATCTGGCGCTTCTGGCCGAACTCCATCTTCAGCCTGGAAAGCCCTGGTTTGTGGATGGGGGGCGCCGGCGGAACCCTTTACGCCTATTTCGTAGAGTGCTTGATCTATCTGGCCGTGGTCATGGTGGTGGGCACGGAACTGAAAATCTTCAACAGCGTCCGTATCCAGATCAAGCTGGAAGAGCAGGAACGGCTGCTGCTGCAGGCGCGCATGGCGGCGTTGCAGAATCAGATTAACCCGCACTTCCTGTTCAACACGCTGAATTCCATTTCGTCGCTGGTGCGCTTCGATCCCGACACGGC
>Ga0181532_10004900_pt1 | contig 11528 bp, 11 predicted proteins | sample PEATcosm2014_Bin_33_FD_119768 | JGI IMG/M metagenome (GOLD analysis project Ga0181532, IMG submission 119768) | Peatland microbial communities from MTU Mesocosm Facility, Houghton, MI, USA - PEATcosm2014_Bin11_30_metaG | ecosystem: Environmental > Terrestrial > Soil > Wetlands > Peat | place...
AGCGCCCGGCCGCTCAACTCGACAATCGCCGGCCAGGACGGCAAGGCAAGAGCATCCGCGCGGATCAACCAGATAAGATAAGGCAGCACCAGTACGGCTGTCACCAAAAGCGCAAAGGCGGCATCAAGTGAGATCAGGATGCGGCGGCCGCGCGAGGTGGCCAGCGCAAACCCAACCAAAAACGCCAATAGCACTATCCCGGCGGAGGTCGTCAGCAGCAAAAGACCGGCTTCGATCGACCAGGTGAACCAGGCATTGCGCCGGTTCTGGCCGATCAGTTGCCAGGAATGCAGCAGCAGCAGCGCCCAGAGCGGACGGGCTAATACCTGGGGGCCGAATTCGATACCGGGAGAACTGAACGCCAGCACCGTCATCGTCAGGAGAATCGCCAGCACCGCTTGTTGTCCGCCGACGATGGCGCGCGCCAGAAGGTATAGCGTCCAGAACGTCGCGATCGAACATAACTGCGCCAGCAGGTAGACGCCGAACATGTGATTGCCGGCGGCGCGGAACGCGATATCGGCGAGCCAGAAAGCGAGCGGCGGGCCGAGGTCGGTTCCGACCCGATATTCACGGCCAAGCGCAAGCACGGTGGCCAGATCACCGGGAGGGCTGCGATACAACAGCAACGCTACCAGCAACCACAACAACGCCTGCAGCACCACCACAAGCCACACCACGAGCCGGGGCCGGGCGCGGATCAATTCGATAACCAGAGAGGTGAAGCGCATGTGGCGGCCGGATCGCCTTTAATAGAACTGACTAGTGATGCGGGCTTTTGAACCGCCACACTAGCGGCAACGCACCCTGTTACAAGCGGCGACGTTTCAGCCTGGTCAAGGCATGGTCATAAAGTGCGTCAAGCGCGGAGGCAACTCTTAGAGCTCCGATTCCGAAGTTCGCAAACTATCGCGGCAACCTCTGATGCGAACTTCGTAATCAAAGGAGCTCTAGCAACTATCGGTTTCTAGTGCGGCTTTTGAATTTGAGGTTCCTATAACGAACTTGCCGCGACATTGATAGGAACTTCAAATTCGCCGCGCTAGTGGCCACCTCAGACGGCAGTGGAGATCGCAGGCTCCGCCGCAAGCACGAACAGGTCGGCCTCACGCTTGATCGTCCATGGCTGGTGTTTTTCCCGGGCTGCAACGACCGGTGCAAAGAAGCTGCGGTGATGGACCGAGGGGCCCAGCCGATCGAGCGCCTCGAGGTGCTCCGGCACCGCGTACCCCTTGTGGGACTCAAATCCGTAACCGGGGCACCCTTCGGCCAACGCACACATCAGGCGGTCGCGGGTCACCTTGGCGATGATGGAGGCCGCCGCAATCGATACGACAATACCGTCGCCACCGATCACAGCGTCGCAGTCGCACGACGTGTTCAGCCGGTCGCGGCCGTCGACGAAGACATGCCTTGGAATTTCCGGCAGGCTCTCCACCGCGCGCTTGAGCGCCCATAACGAGGCGCGCAGAATATTGTCGCGGTCGATCCGCGCCCGCGAGGCGACGACAACCGAAAACGATGCCGTCGCGCAGATCTCCTCAAATAGTTCCTCGCGGCGCTCCGCCGTCAGCCGCTTGGAATCGTCGATCCCCTTGGGAATCCGCTTCGGGTCGAGCACAACGGCCGCCGCCACCACCGGACCCGCCAGCGGGCCGCGCCCGGCCTCGTCGCAGCCGGCGACCGGCCACACGCCGCGCTTGATCAGCGCACGCTCACGGCGAAAGCTCGGTGGCGCCACCGCGATGACGCCCTTCGGCAGTTTGGCTTGGTTCTTTCCGGACGTATCCCGAATCATGGGACGGATCGTGCTCAAGCAGGACCGGTCGCGCAACCCGGAACTCTTGCGCAGCGCGCGTCTTCACCGCTCTCAACAGGGAGCCGAAGCGTCTCGATGCGGCAGACCGCTGTTCAAAACTCTCAGAAAAGACTTAACTGTTGTCCGCTGCGTTTCGGCCGCGCAAAATGATCCGTCGTCAATTTCGACCGGCGCTTGTTCAATCCGAGCTTTTCGCAGGCGATCTCGAATCTCCGCCCGATCATCCAGGCCATCGGCCCCGTACCCTTCATCCGCGCACCCCACTGCGAGTCGTAGTCGCGCCCGCCACGCATGTCGCGGATCAGGGTGAAGACGTGGCGATACCGATCCGGATAATTGGCCATCAGCCATTCGCGAAAGAGATCACGCACCTCAAGCGGCAGGCGCAGCAAGACGTAGCTTGCTTCCTTGACGCCGGCGTGGGCCCCTGCATCCAGAATGCGCTCGATCTCGCTGTCGTTCAGTGCCGGAATGACCGGGGCGACCATCACCGTGGTTGGAATTCCGGCTTCAGAGAGCTGCCGCAGTGCCTCAAGCCGCCGCGCCGGCGTCGATGCTCTCGGCTCCATGGTGCGGGCAAGTCCCGCATCCAGCGTCGTCACCGAAATCGCCACCTTGGCGAGATTGCGCTTGGCCATCCTCGCCAGGATATCGATATCGCGGGCGACCAGCGCCGATTTTGTCACGATGCCGACCGGGTGCGAGGCGCGCTCCAGCACTTCGAGAATGCCGCGCATGATTTTCCGTTCGCGCTCAATCGGCTGATACGGATCGGTGTTGGTTCCAATCGCGATCATGCGCGGTTCGTAATCCTGCGCGGCGAGTTCCTTTTCCAGAAGCTGCGGCGCATCGGGCTTGGCGAACAGCTTCGATTCGAAATCGAGGCCAGGCGACAGGCCGAGATAGGCATGCGTCGGCCGCGCAAAGCAATAGACGCAGCCGTGCTCGCAACCCCTGTAGGGATTGATGGAGCGATCGAAACCGATATCAGGGGATTCGTTGCGGGTGATGACCTTGCGCGAGGTATCGAGCGTCACTGTGGTCTTGAATGGCGGCAGTTCCTCAAGGCTCTGCCAGCCGTCGTCGAACACAACGCGCGCCTCGGCCTCGTAACGGCCGCTGGCGTTGGATTGCGCCCCCCGGCCACGCCGTCGCCCGCGCTCGATGGCGACCGCAAGCTCGGGAAAAGCTGAAGGCGCACCCGCCGGTTCGGAGGGCGCCGTGACCGGCGGGTGCTTGAGCGCATGTGAGGATGCTCGGCTCATGGTTTGAACATAGCATCAAATGAGAACAAATCAAGAACACCATTGCGCGATCCACACCCAAATCAGGGATCGTCAGTCAGGCCTGTATTCGACTGCATTTGCCGCAAAAAGCTGCAAGCGGCCCGGCTGATTTAAATGTGACAAGATGATAACGGTTCCGTCGTTTTTGACCGTTGAGAGACCATGCTGAGCGTCATTATCCCGACAGAAGGAGCCGAACATCCGGCCGTCGCCACGCTCGCGGCGCTGATACCGGGCGCTGCCGCCGGCGTAGTGCGTGAGGTTCTCCTCGTCGATCGCAGCGATAGCGGCGTCATCGAGCAGGTCGCCGACGTCGCGGGCTGCCGGTATCTCGCTTTCAAGGGATCGCGCGCGGCGGCCCTTGCGGCAGGGGCTCGCCAGGCGCGCTCGCCATGGCTGATGTTCCTGCATGCGGGCGCGGTTCTCGATCACGGCTGGATCGAAGAGACCATGCAGTTCATTCAGCGGGTTTCAGACAGTGACCGACCCCGCGCCGGCGTCTTTCGTTACGCGCGCTCGCCTTATTCGGAGCGGAGCTTGCGCGACACCCTGAACGTCATTGCGCGAATGATCGCGGGCCCCTTCGCCGACCAGGGCCTGTTGATTGCACGCGACCATTATGAGCGGCTCGGCGGCCACGCCGCGGACGGCCGCGTCTCCGAGGCCCGGCTGCTCCGGCGCCTTGGCCGCTCCTCCCGCACGCTCCTGCGCAGCCGCATCATCATGTCGTGAAGTGACCCCGATATACTTGCCGCAGTCAAGTAATTATTTGACATTAGCAAGTATCGGAGGTGCGCCATGCCAACCCAGACTTCGCTTGCCCAGCCCGAGCAGGAAATCGCGGCCGTTCGCGCGTTCAACCGCTTCTACACCCGCAAGCTCGAGGTGCTCGACCAGCATCTGCTCAAGAACCCGTTCTCGCTGAGCGAAGCACGGGTGCTGTTCGAGCTCGCCCATCGCGGCGATCTCTCGGCCAAGGAGATCGGCTTGGAACTCGGGCTCGACCCCGGCTATCTCAGCCGCATCGTCCAGAAATTCGACGAGGACGGGCTGATCAGCCGCAAGCCGCTCCCTTCGGACCGTCGGCAATACCAGCTCAGCCTGACGGCCAAGGGCCGCGCCGCGTTCGCCAAGCTCGAGCGCAGCTCGCAGGATCATGTCGGGCTGATGCTGGGCGCGCTCGCGGGCGAGGACCGAAAGCGGCTGCTCGGCGCCATGGAAATCATCGAGCGGCTGCTCGGCGCGGGGCACGCCCCTTTGCCGCCAGCGATCCTGCGCGACCCGCGGCCGGGCGACATGGGCTTTGTGGTGCAGAGCCATGGGGCGCGTTACGCCAGCGAATATGGCTTCGATTCCTCGTTCGAAGCCCTGGTCGCGGAGATCGCGGCGAAATTCATCTCCTCCTTCGACGCCTCGCGCGAACGCTGCTGGATCGCCGACATCGACGGACGGCCGGTCGGCTCGGTGTTCCTGGTCAGGGGCGACGACGAGGTCGCAAAACTCCGTCTGCTGCTGGTCGAGCCGAGCGCGCGCGGCCAAGGACTCGGGCAGCGCCTCGTCGCCGAATGTATCTCCTTCGCACGCGCCTGCGGCTATCGCCGGATCACGCTGTGGACGCAGAGCACTCTGACTGCCGCCCGCAAGATCTATCAGGACGCGGGCTTTGCACTCGTGAAGACCGAGCCGCATCGCAGTTTTGGGCAGAACCTGATCGGCGAGACCTGGGAACGCGAACTGTGACGCAACCGCGTCGCATTACGCCCGAGCTGATGGCATTTTATAAGCGAAGGGCGCATCAGCTGCGCGCCGAGGCTTACCGGAACACGGCGCGCACTTTTTGGCGGGCACTAAAAAGGATCGTCCGACGGTGTTGACTGCGTCAAGCGGCGCGGACTTCCGCCCGTCCTCTTTCAATATGCTGATCCGACACGATAAGATGCGCGGCAAAATCCAGGCAGGAGAAAGCGTATGAACCCGCGGCCGCTCGTTCGATCGATATCCGTGATGGGAATGGCCGCCTTGTTGCTGATAAGGGCGGCATCCGCCGCCGACGTGCAGGTGATGATCTCATCCGGCTTTCATGGCGCCTATTCCGAGTTGGGAGCGGCCTTCGAGCGCGCCAGCGGCCACCATCTGATCACGATACGCGGTCCTTCGATGGGGGATTCGCCGGAGGCAATCCCGGCCCGGCTTGCGCGCGGGGAGAGCGCCGACGTCGTGATCCTCGACGGCGGAGCCGCCGACGAACTCGCCAAACGCGGATTGGTGCGCGCGGAAACCAAGGTCGAACTGGCGCGCTCGCTGATCGGCATGGTCGTGCGCGAAGGTGCCGCCAAACCCGATATCGGCAGCGTCGCGGCGTTCCGAAACGCGCTGCTTGCGGCAAAATCCATCGCGTACTCCGATAGCGGCAGCGGGACTTATCTGTCGACGACGCTGTTCGGCAAGCTCGGCGTCGCCGATGAAGTCGCAGGCAAGAGTCGAAAGGTGCGAGGACCGCCGTCCGGTGAACCCGTGGCGGCCGTGGTCGCGCGTGGCGAGGCGGAGATCGGCTTCCAGCAGGTTGCCGAGCTCATTCATGTTCCCGGCATCACATTTGTCGGCGCGCTTCCACCCGAGGTCCAGCCGATGTTTTCCTTCGCAGGTGTTCTCACCAAGACGGCGCATGAAGCGGAAGCAGCGCGGGCATTGCTGCTTTTTCTCTCGTCCCGCGAGGCAGCTCCCGCAATCACGAAGGCAGGATTGATGCCTCTGTCGAATCGGTAGCTGGCGTCGTGACCTCCGGAAGAAGGGTGAGGAATTTGACGCCGTAGGTCTTGCCGCGGCGCCAGACGACTTCGCACAGCTCACGCTTGGGATGGTCCGGCACGAGCGCGAGTTCGAACCGGTCCCTCACATCCATCGCGTCATCCGTCGCGATCCGGGCGCCGCCCGGCGATACGTCGAGAACGAAACAGTCGCGCTTCGTCATTCCATTGTCGACGGAGATCCACGCCGGCCGCTTGTGCAGCTGGCGTCGCGGTTCGCGCTGTACCCTTACCTTCGGCTCAACAACTGTCATGGACCACCGGTTGCCGGGCGCCTGATCGGTTTAACGATCATCAGGCGCTACCTGCGAGATTGGCGGCGACGTCGTAAGGTTCCGTTAGCTCATTACCTTGAAATTTATCGATCAACCTTGACGGCCTTCAGGTTGTCGTGCCGCCCGCCTTGGGCCGGCGGAGATGCTCGTCCAGCCGCGGCATGATCTCGACGAAATTGCAGGGCCGCGTCCGGTAATCGAGTTGGGCGGCGAGAATGCCGTCCCAGCCGTCGCGACAGGCACCCGGCGAGCCCGGCAGGCAGAAGATAAAGGTGGCACCCGCAACGCCCGCCGTCGCCCGGCTCTGGATCGTCGACGTGCCGATCTTGGCATGGCTCAGCATATGGAACGCGATGGAGAAGCCGTCCATCCGCTTTTCGAACAGCGGCTCGATCGCTTCCGGCGTCACGTCGCGGCCAGTGAATCCGGTACCGCCGGTGGTAATGACGACGTCGACGCCGGCGTCCGCAATCCATCGCTTGACGATCACGCGGATCGCGTCGACGTCATCGGCGATGATTTCGCGTGCGGCGAGCTTGTGGCCGGCCGCGACAATCCGCTCCGACAGCGTGGCGCCGGACTTGTCGTCCGCCAGAGACCGCGTATCCGAGATCGTCAGCACCGCGATATTGAGCGGCACGAACTGTTTGGATTCGTCGATCGAACTCATGGCTTGAGTCTCCGCCTCACAGGCTGGCGGCGCCAAACGTATCGCATGCCTTCAGGGTTCCCTGCTGATAGCCGTTCATGAACCATCGCTTGCGTTGTTCCGCCGAACCATGCGTGAACGAATCCGGCACCACCCGGCCCGTCGACTGCCGCTGCAGTGTGTCGTCGCCGATCGCGGAAGCGGTGGCCAAAGCGCCATCGATATCGCCCGCCTCGATGAATCCCGGGCGCTTCTTCGCTTCATGATTGACCCAGACGCCGGAGAGGCAATCCGCCTGCAGTTCCACCTTCACCTGTAAGGCATTGGAAGCGGCCGTTCTGCTGCCGGCCGCCTGCTGTTGCGCCGTCACCTTTGGAAGAATGCCGAGCAGGTTCTGGACATGATGTCCGGCCTCGTGGGCAATGATATAGGCCGCGGTGAATTTGCAGGCTGAGCCCTGACAGCCGTGAAACCTCGTCTCGACTTCGCGGAAAAAGCCGGTGTCGAGAAAAATCGTTTTGTCCGGCGGACAGTAGAATGGCCCCATCGCCGACTGCGCCATGCCGCAGCGGCCGCCGTTGGTGGAGTTGCGAAACAGCACGATGCGCGGCCCGGTATAGGTTTGTCCGGCGGCCTGGAAAATTTCGGTCCAGCGATCGTCGATCTCGCCGAGAATACCTGCAATCATGCTGCCCATCTCGTCGGTGGGCGCCCCCTTCTTCACCGTCCCGGACCGGCGATCGGTCTGAAAGGTCGACGTCTGACCGCTGCCACCGGTGAGAATCTGCGCGCCGCCGATCAGGATGCGCGGATCGATGCCAAAAGCGTAGCCAACCAGACCAAGAACGATGATGGTGCCGATTCCCAGGCCACCGCCGCCGCCGATCGGAAGCCCGATACCGCCGCCGCCCAGCCCGCCACCGCTGTCATCGCGGCGGTCCTCGATGTCGTCGCTGCGGCGAAAATCATCGTAACGCATGGCCCGATTTCCTCATTCCAATTTGCGCCATTGTCCCGCGCGCTGCGCGGCGAGCAGGCAAAACTTTCACGTTTTGTCTAATAACCCGCCCGGCAAAAATTGCCTAGCGTGAAAGAATTGCCCGGTTAAGTCGATTTTTACTTTGACCCGTCAATGTATCGCCAGTCGGTTGTTTGGTCCCGCGTCGCCGACAGCGTCGCCTGAGTCAGAGTATTTGAGTCATGGTTGTGTCGCGTCGCGGGGCGTCTGCAAAGGCGCCCCGCACTAAATTTGAGTCCCAAGCCGATAGCCGTATCATCCTGGGCGATTGCGTCGCCGAGATGTCAAAATTACCGGCTGGCTCCGTCGATCTTGTATTCGCCGACCCGCCCTACAACCTTCAGCTCAAGGGCGATCTCAAACGGCCTGACGAATCCCATGTCGATGCTGTCAACGACGACTGGGACAAGTTCTCGTCGTTTGCCGCCTATGACGACTTCACGCGCGCCTGGCTGCTCGCCTGCCGCCGCCTCATGAAGCCGTCGGCGACGATCTGGGTGATCGGTTCCTACCACAACATTTTTCGCGTCGGCTCGATCATGCAGGACCTCGGCTTCTGGGTTCTCAACGACATCGTCTGGCGCAAGACCAACCCGATGCCGAATTTCCGCGGCCGCCGCTTCACCAACGCGCACGAGACCATGATCTGGGCCGCGCGCGACGAGAAGGCCAAGGGCTACACTTTCAATTACGAAGCGCTGAAGGCGGCCAATGAAGATGTGCAGGCGCGCTCCGACTGGCTGATCCCGTTGTGCACCGGCGAGGAGCGCCTCAAGGGCAAGGACGGCAAGAAGGTGCATCCGACCCAGAAGCCCGAAGGCCTGCTGGCGCGCGTATTGTTGTCGTCGTCGAAGGTAGGCGATCTCGTGATCGATCCGTTCAACGGCACCGGCACCACGGGTGCGGTCGCCAAGCGCCTCGGCCGCCGCTACATCGGCTTCGAGCGCGACAAGACCTACGCGGCCGCGGCCGAAACGCGCATTGCCACGATCGAACCGCTGCCGGAGGCGACGCTGGCGCCATTCATGACCGCGCGCGATGCGCCTCGCGTGGCGTTCTCCGAACTGATCGAGCGCGGCATGATCTCGCCCGGCACCAAGCTGGTCGATGCCAAGAAGCGCCATGGCGCGCTGGTGCGCGCCGACGGCGCCATCATGTTGGGGGACAAGGTCGGCTCGATCCACCGCATGGGGGCGGCGGCGCAAGGTGCGGAAGCCTGCAACGGCTGGACCTTCTGGCATGTCGAGACCAAGAAAGGTCTCAAGCTGATCGACGAATTGCGCGCCGAAATCCGCAGCCAGATGGCGGCGGGCTAGAGCTTCATCTTCAATTGTCAAACAACTGAGCATCCGGGCCTCATGGTTCGAGACGGCGCGTGGCGCCTCCTCACCATGAGAGTCTGACTTCGCGCCACGTGTGACGACCTCATCCTGAGGAGCGGCCGGCGGGCCGCGTCTCGAAGGATGGCCACAGAAGGAATGAGTCACACCAAGCTACCGACACACCTCCGCATTCCCGCGGCGCAATTCACCCGAGCTTTGCCAATAGATTGTCCCTCTGCCATCAGAGGGCGCAGGGAATGCCGGGCGCTCGACGCGCCCGCAGCCTTGTGTACGAAATAAAAAAGCACACAAGCATAGTCACACCGGAAAACGCCCGGCATTCCCCGCGCAATGGTCTTAACGGTTTCCTTCGTGCTCTCCCCGGTGACCGGGCTTGTCTGCCACCGTCGCTCGCAGCTTTCGCCGCTAACTTGATGCCAGCGTCGGGGCATCAGGACCACACGACTTCGCCGTCCGCCTTGGCGCCGCTCGTCTTGCTGCGCCGTCCGCGTCCACCGCATCCCGCCCCGCGTTCGTGACGATCGCGAGCCGCCCCTCCAATGGGGCGGGACGGGGCAAGTTCGTAAAGGTGATTTGCTCGACGGGAAAAGCGGAAAATTCTTCGCAGAAGGGCTGGACAAAGGACAATCAGAAGACGAACTGATTTGCCCGTCTGGCAAGACCTACAGGATAATTCGTTGATCTCGAGATTCCGGGTTCGCCTCGTCGAGGCGCCCCGGAATGACGGGCGCATGGCAACCGTCCATTCTCACCTTCACAAACTCGTCGCTTGCTCTTTTTCGCAAAATTTGCGCAAAAACACTGCTCGCGGCGCCCCGCCGCGTCCACCATTTTGCGACAACGACAAATCAGGGAGATTTGAATGCTCAAGTTCTATTTCAACGGCGCGCCGAACCCTAACAAGGTCGCGCTGTTTCTGGAAGAAACCGGCTTGCCTTGCGAACTCGTTCCGGTCGATACCCGCAAGGGCGATCAGTTCAAGCCTGAATTCCTTAAGGTGAATCCGAACGGCAAGGTGCCCGCGATCGACGATGACGGCGTGTTCGTGTTCGATTCCAACGCGATCCTGCTTTACCTCGGCGAAAAGACCGGCAAGTTCATGCCTGCCAACACCCCGCAAAACCGCGCTCAGATGTTGTCGTGGCTGATGTTCATTGCGACCGGCCTCGGCCCCTATTCGGGACAGGCCGTGCATTTCAAGCACTTCGCGCCGAAGGAACTGGAATACGCCCACAACCGCTACCAGTTCGAGGCGCATCGCCATTACAAGATTCTCGACGACCATCTCGCCAAGAGCAAATACATGGTCGGCGACACCTATACGATCGTCGACATGGCGTTCTGGGGATGGGCGCGGCTCGCGCCGTTCGTGCTCGGCGACGACGTGTTCACAAAATATCCCAATGTGAAGCGCCTGCTCGATGAAGTCACCGCGAGGCCGGCGGCGGCGCGCGCGGTCGCGCTGAAGGACAAGTTCACCTTCAAGACCGACATGGACGACGAGGCGCGCAATATCATGTTCCGCCATCTCAAGACCAAGGCGGCGTGATCAATCCCGGCCGATCGGCAAAACGGCGCCGTTCGGGCGCCGTTTTTGTTTTCAACCATCGATCGCCGCGACCGCCTCGATCTCGATCAGCCAGCCCGGCCGCGCCAGGCGGCTGACGACGATGAACGTGCTCGCCGGCGGATTTTCGACATTGAGATAGCGGTCGCGAATCGGCCGCAGCTTCGGCACGCTGGCCTGATCCAGCTCGGCGACGACGTAATAATTCAGCTTGACGATATCCGCCATGGTGCCGCCGGCGGCTTCGACCGCGATGTTGAGATTGCGAAAGACCTGTTCGACCTGTGCCTCGAAATCGCCCTCGCCTATCAGCTTGCCGGACGCGTCGCTCGGGACCTGGCCGGAAAGATAGATGATGGTCCCATGATTGACCTTGGCGATGTGCGAATAGCCGGCCGCACCCGGAGCTATCAGGGTTTTGGGGCTGATGAATTCCTTCGATGGTTTGGACATGATCTTCTCCGGGCCGCTGTCACGCGCCGTTTGCGCGGCTGCCAATGTCAGGCTCGCCGCGGCAAACGCGGCCAAAATAACTATTCCCATTCTGAGCGACGTGACCATCTTGTGCTCCTCAAGGACAATAAATTAAGACCGCATGGAGCGATCGAAGCTTCGGCCACAAGCATGCATCCATCTCGGCCAGCGACGGTCTCACAACCCCGTCCAGGAGGGCATATTCCCTAATGGAAGCATCACGCCCTGCTCCAAAAAGGGATTGTGTTTTCACCCGTCGATCGCCGCGATCGCCTCGATCTCGATCAGCC
>Ga0181532_10004901_pt1 | contig 11525 bp, 6 predicted proteins | sample PEATcosm2014_Bin_33_FD_119768 | JGI IMG/M metagenome (GOLD analysis project Ga0181532, IMG submission 119768) | Peatland microbial communities from MTU Mesocosm Facility, Houghton, MI, USA - PEATcosm2014_Bin11_30_metaG | ecosystem: Environmental > Terrestrial > Soil > Wetlands > Peat | place...
ATCGTACGCCATTTCCTCTTTCCCATTGTCCGCCCGCGTTAGCCCGTTCGTAAACATTCGGCAAACCCGCCGCCGCGTCAGGGGACGCGGCCTACAGCGCGGCCAATTCCCCATCTGTAGGCCGTGTGCCCTCACACGGCGCCGGTTTGCCGAATGTTTACTCGTCGTGAACAGGCCTCCCGCATACAGGTCTGTGCCCGACAGCGCCAGCGCCCAAACCTGGTCGTTCATCCCTATTCCGATGGCTGACCAGTCGCTCCCGTCCCACTTGGCGATGCAATGGGCCAGGGTCGCGCCCGCCGTGGTCAACTGGCCCGCCGCGTACAGGCTTGTGCCCGACACCGCCAGCGCATCCACCTCAGCGTCCATCCCCGTGCCTAGGGCGGACCAGGCACTCCCGCTCCACCTGGCAATGCTCGGGGCGGAGATTCCGCCTGCCGTGGAGAAGTAGCCTCCCGCATACAGGTTCGTGCCCAACACCGCCAGCGCTTCGACATCGCCGTTCAGCCCCGAGCCCAAGGCCGACCAGGTGTTCCCGTCCCACTTGGCGATGGCATTGGCCATCACATCTCGAACCAAACTGAAATAACCGGCATTGTAGAGGTTGCCGGAACTATCCGTTACTATGGCGCTGATTCCGTTGTCTGCTCCGGGAAAGCCGCCCAGGCTGGTCCAGTCCGCGTCGCTGAAGGTGGGGTCAATCCGCACCGGGTAGGTGGCGGCCGCGTCCTCCACCACCACCGCCAGGCACGTCGCCCCGCAGACCTCCAGCCGCGCCGGCAGTTCCCGGCCCGCCGCATCCACCGCCCGTAGCTAGCTGTAGGCCAGCTTCCGCCCGGAACCTACCAGCACCAGCCGCGCGCCCTTGACCAGCGGCTCGGCCTGCGCGCCGGCCACCTCCAACTCGACCCGCAGTGCGCCTTCGCCACCCGGCTTCTCGCCCACGACGAAATCCTGGCGCACCCCGTCCACGCTCACGGAGTACTCCTCGACCAAGTTGGGCCGAACCAGACGGGCCAGGCCCTCTGCCACCTCCACTGTGCCCGCTCCCGGGAGGGCGAGCGTCCCCGCGAGCCCTGGCTCCCGTACCTTTCCCGAAGAAGTTTGGGCTCGCGGGGACGCTCGCCCTCCCTCTTGCCGCCCCACCGCGACGGCGACGACGCGGAACCGCTCGCCCGTGGCGCCCTGGGCCGTGGAGGTGAGCCAGAGTCCTTCAGGCGTCACCTGCCCCTCCAGGCGTTGGAACACACAACGCAGCCGCGCCCCTTCTCGCGTGGCGGCGACGGACAACCCGTCGCCCTCATATTGCTTGCCAGCGACCGCGCCCAGTCGTGCGAGGGGGATCGGTTCGGATGGCTTGGTCGTGGGGCTGGCCGCCGATGGCGGCTGCGCGTTCAGGAGCAGGGCCACAAGCAACCCAGCTATCAGGACGGCGGATGAAAAATGCAGAATGCAGAACGATGAATGGAGTTTGGTTTTCATAGAATCTGGCTTTGGCTTAAGCGATGTCTAACGGAGTGGAGAAACCGGGGAAGGAGAAGTGCAGAGTGTGGAGTGCGGAATCCGGAAGTGAGCAGTCAGATGGTGGGGAAAAGCCGCGCTGCATGGCCGCACGCCAGTACACTTGGACCAGCACCGGCCTACGGGTGCAGCCCACTCCCGGCCAGCCGTTACTCCTTTCTGGCCGGTCTCAACTCCCGGCCAGCTCAACCCACCGAGTAGCCCGTTCGGCTCTGAGCTCCGCTCTGAGGCTTCCGAGTACATTGCCCGCAAGACGCGTCTTGCCGAGGCGCTTGATTCGCGACCTCAGCCCCACGCTGCAGTGCATCCGCCGGGCACGGTGATTCGAGGAACCACAAGTCTGGAGGGAGGTCAGGCTCTCATTGCCTGCGCCCCGCCAGCTCCGACGATCCGTTGCAGTGTTAATACCACTTCCCAGTTTATCGGGTGGCGGCCCGACCACCCGGTTGACCTCCGTGGGCGTCAGTGCCCGCGGAACCTTCTGCGACCGCGAACTACAACCTGCCAACTGACGAAGAGGATTAGACCTCCCGCCGGAGAACCTGTCAACAACTGTTTATGGCTAATTCTATCCTGTCGCTCTTTGGCCTGTGGGCCAGTCTCGTTCATCACTTCCAGATCAGGCCCTCCTGATTCCTGGAAGGGCGCTCCAGTTACGCGCCCTGGTTAATCCGTGCAATCCGTGCCTAACTTCCCCGCCACAGTTCCCGCGAGCGGGCGCGATAGAAGACAAGGTAGTTGAACAGCGGCGCGATGCTGAGACGCCGCTACGGGGAAGTGGCTTGCCTCGCGGACCTGGGCGGGGGTAGCCTCCTGGGTGAGTCCAGGGCTTGATTAGACGTCTGTGATTGCATTGATTGAGGAGAATCGGGACGCGCTGGCGAGGTTGTGCCGGCAGTTCCGGGTGGAGCGGCTGGAGCTTTTTGGCTCGGCGGCCAAGGGCAGTTTCCAGCCCTACTCGAGCGATGTGGATTTCCTGGTCACCTTTGCCGATGCGCGGCCTGGCACCTACGCGGATCGGTATCTGGGCTTGCTGCTGGCGTTGGAGCAGCTTTTTCAGCGCGAAGTTGATTTAGTGACGGAGAGATCCATCCGCAATCCCTTCTTCCGCAAGGCGGTGGAGGCGACGCGGCAGCTTGTGTATGACGGACGAGGCGAAGAAGTTGCTGTGTTTTACGGTTCCATAGCGGACACCTTTTCGGTTTCACCGCGGCGGCGAGAGTGTGCGATGGGCGTTCTGCGCCGGGGATGCGGGCGTGCCTGAACGGTGTTAGTGGCTTGTTTGGCCGATGTTGGACGCTTCTTTATCCCTTCTTGTACCCTTGGCGTACCCTTCTGGTACCCTTCTTTAAGCCCCTTTTTGCCCCTGCGGCTGCCGTTCGCCCTCTCAGCCCATCCGCGGCACCCGCCCCTGGCTGGTCATCATCCAGCCTTTGCCTTCCCAGCCGTTATCCTGCGGCCAGGTGCGGATGCAAATCCGCGAACCCGCCAGCGGGACGTGGTACAGCGGGCTGCGCAGCCTCAGCCACTCCCTGAGCTTTGCCAGGAACATGTCCGTGATGTCCACTTCCCCGTTCCTTGGCGTCGGCGACAGCCCCAGAAAGGCGTAATGGCCTCCCGGTCCTTGCCCGGCACGCCGCGGTGGCGAGGCGTACACCATAATATCGGACACGGGCGCCTTGCGCACAAGGAGCTTGAGCTTAAATCGGCCTCCGCCCAGGGTGGCCTTCAGTTCCGGCTTCACTGGATTGGAGAAGGGCTTCGGGGGCGGCGGCGGCACCCGGCACCGTTTATAACCGCACAGCTCCAGCACGCGGTTGATCCTGACGTAGAGCTCTTCGCCGCGCATGGCCCGGGTGCGCGGCTTCAGATGCGCCTGTGGATCCTTCCTCCGGCGGATGCGGATGCGGATATGCCTGGCTCGCTTCCACCACTCTTCCATCTCCCAATCCTCCAGCCCGTCCCATCCCTGCGCCAGTTCCGCCATGTTCCGGCGGGCTCGCCGTTGCGCCGTGGTCGTCTCCTCCGGACCATCCGCATTCTTTCCGCTCGGCTCAACGTCGTCGCTTTTCATCGCCCGCGAGTGTCAGCGCCTTACTCCGCGACGGCCAGGTCCATGTCGCGGGTGTAGTAAAGGATGCGCCCGCAATTGCTGCACGACACCAACTCCTTCTTCGCCTGGCACATCACGAGCAGTTGCGGGGGCAGCCGCATGTGGCACCCGCCGCAAACCCCGCGCTCGACGCCGACCACCACATTCTCGCCTTTGCTGCGCACCAGCCGTTCGTAGCGCGCGCGGGCCGTCTCTTGCACGGCGGCGGCCAGTTGCTCGCGGTTGGCGGACAATTCGGCCAGCTCCTTTTCCAGGCTACCCTCGCGCCCGCCCAGCTTCGCGGTTTGGTCATCCACCAGCTTGCGCGTCTCGGCAGCGGCCTGCGTGGCCCGCGCGATTTCCTTCTGCACCGCCTCGGCCTGTTCCATCAGTGCTATCTCCTGGTCCTCGATCTGGAAGATAGCGGCCTTGCACTGTTCGATCTCGTGCGCCAATGCACGGTATTCCTCGTTCTTGCGAGTCTGGAATTGCTGGTTGGCGTACTTGGAAATCAGTTCCTTCTTGCCTTCGACCTCCAGCTCCAGGTCCTTGCGGCTGGACTCGATCTCTTTGGCTCGGAGTTTCGCCTTGTCCAGGTCGGCCTGCGCGTTGGCGGCCTTGGCCTTAAGCGTCTGCCGCTCCGGTTCTATGTGCGACAACTCGCCTCGCACCCGGCGAAGCTTTTGGTCTCGATCCTGGAGGATCAGCAGCTTTTCAATCGTTTCGAGCATCTCTCAACGCGGATAGAGTATCTGCCCGAAAGGTCCAAGTCAATGAACCCTTTGCGCCGGCCCGATCGGCTCGGTGGCTGGTGTGATGACAGGACAAGAGTTGCTTTTTGCCCTGGCCTAAGTTAGTTCAACCCCCGTGCGATTCATCGGCAACGTCATAGAGAAACTGCAGCGGCATCCCAAGCGGATCGTCTTCCCGGAAGGCACGGAGCCCCGCGTGCTCCAGGCCGCGCGCCAGTTCTTCTCGCTGCGCCTCGGCGTGCCGATCCTGCTCGGCGATCATGCGCGCATCAAAGAGAACGCAGCATCGCTCGGCATCTCGCTGGAAGGCGTCCGCCTCATCAATCCGGCCGAGAGCGAGGATCTGGACAACTTCGCGCGGCGCTTCGGGCGATTGCGGCACGCACAGGGCATGCAGGGCCTCGAGGCGCGCGAGGCCGTGCTCCAACCGAATTACTTCGGCGCGATGATGCTCGCGATGCATCAGGCGGACGGGTTTGTCGCGGGCGCCAATCAGGTCACGGCCGCCGTCCTGCGGCCCCTGTTTCAAACCATCAAGCCCGCCCCGCAAACCAGCACCGTCTCCAGTTGCCTCGTCATGGAGCTGGAGGATACGCGCTTTGGGGAGAACGGGGTGCTGTTCATGGCGGACTGCGGCGTCATCGAAGAACCGAGCGTCGAGCAGCTCGCTGATATCGCCGTTTCCACGGCGCAGCTTGCCCGCCATTTGCTCGGCATCCGGCCACGTGTGGCCCTGCTCTCCTTTTCCACCAAAGGCAGCTCCAACCACCCCTCGGCGGGGAAAGTGCGGGCCGCCACCGCGCTGGCCGAGAAGAAGGCCCTCGAACGCGGCCTCGATGCGGACTTCGACGGCGAGCTGCAGGCCGACACCGCCCTGGTGCCTGAGATCGCCGCGCGCAAGCTGCCGGACGCCCGCATCGCCGGCAACGCGAACGTCCTCATCTTCCCCGACCTCAACTCAGGCAACATCGCCAGCAAGATGACGCGCCATATCGCCCGGGCCACCACCTATGGCCATATCGTCCTTGGTTTGGACCGGCCCGCTGCCGATGTGACCCGAGGCTCGAACGCGCGCGACATCCTGGGCGTCGCCGCCATCGTAGGGGTGCAGTCCGTTGATTACCAGAAGCTCTATCCCGGCGCCGGCGAGAGCCTGCCGGGGGACGGGGAGTAGTTTTAACTAAGAACTCACAACGAAGCACTCAAAACTCCCATGCCCCTGCCGTTCCCCACTAACCCGGCCTTGCAAGGTGTCCCCGTCTATCAACCCGGCCGCCCCATCGAGGAGGTTGCCCGCGAACTCGGCCTGCCTGCGGATGACATCATAAAGCTTGCGTCGAACGAGAACCCGCTCGGCCCTTCCCGCCTCGCGCAGGCCGCCATGCGCAAGGCCATTGGCCAGGTCAACCTCTACCCGGATGGGAACGCCTTTTACCTCAAGCAGAAGCTCGCCGCCAAGCTCGGCCTGACGCCCGCCCACCTGGTCCTCGGCAACGGCTCCAATGAAGTTCTCGAATTCATTGGGCACGCCCTCATTGGCCCTGGCGCTGAAGTGGTTGTGTCGCAATACTGCTTCGCCGTTTACCCCATTGTGACGGCCCTGTTCGGCGGCAAGCTCACCGTCGTGCCGGCGAAGATCTACGGGCACGACCTCGATGCGATGCTCGCCGCCATCACGCCTGCTACGCGGGTAATCTTCGTCGCCAATCCCAACAACCCTACCGGCACCAGCGTCAGCGGCGATGAGCTGTCGCGCTTCATCAGCGCGGTGCCCAGCAATGTCCTGGTCGCCCTGGACGAAGCCTACATCGAATTCCTCGACAAGCCGCTCGACCTCGTGCCCGAGGTTCGCGCCGGCCAAAGAGCCAACCTGCTCCTGATGCGCACGTTCTCCAAGATATACGGGCTGGCTGGACTGCGGCTCGGCTACGGCATCGGCCATCCCGACCTGATCGCCGAGCTGGAGAAGATTCGCCAGCCGTTCAACATCAATGCCGTTGCCCAGGCCGGCGCCCTGGCGGCGCTGGACGACACAGTCCACGCCGAGAAGACCCGCCGGATCAACTCCCGCGGCCTGAAGCTCTACGCCCGCGCCTTCCGCAAGCTTGGCCTTGAGTTCGTCTCCTCCTCCGCCAACTTTATTCTCGTCCGCGTCGGCGATGGCCAGCGCGTCTTCAACGAACTACAGAAGTTAGGCGTCATCGTGCGCCCCATGGGCGGCTACCAAATGCCGGAGTGGGTCCGCATCTCGGTCGGCACGCCCAAGGAAAACAAGCGCTGCCTTGAAGCACTCAAGGCCGTCCTGCCTTCGCCCTTGCCCTCGAAGCAGTAGAGCGGTAATTATCGTCCTAACGTGAAACTGACCGACCTGCGGGGCATCCTGCAGTACATCCCGCAATTCCGCGAGAAGACGTTCATCATCAGCGTGGACGGCGCCATCGTCACGGACGAGAACTTCGCCAACCTGCTGGTGGACATCGCTGTGCTGCGCTCGCTGAACATCCGCGTCGTACTGGTCCATGGCGCATCGGCCCAGATCCGGGCGCTGGCGGCCGCGCAGGACGTCACCCCTTCCAACCTCGACGGCGCCGGCGTCACCGACGACGCCACTCTCAAACTCGCACTGACCGCTGCTAATCGCCTGACGCACGAAATCCTTGAGGGGCTGGCGGCCAACGACCTCCGCGCCGCCTGCACCAATGCGATCACCGCCCACCCGCTCGGCATCATTCACGGCGTGGACCACCTCTTCACAGGCAAGGTCGAGCGCGTGGACGTCGAGTTCCTCCAGAAACTGCTCGACCAGGGCATTATCCCGGTGATGCCCCCGCTCGGGTTCGACGGCGAGGGCAAGACCTACCGTGTCAACTCGGATGGCGTGGCTCTGGCGGTCGCCGAGGCGCTCAAGGCCACCAAGCTCATGTTCATCACCACCCACGATGGCATCAGCGTCGGGGAGCACGTCATCCGCCAGATGCCCCTGGCGGACCTCGAATCGGTGCTGGCGCTTCAGGAGCCGGACATCCATCCCGAGATGCTTTCCAAGGCCATCCATGCGGCAGCCGCCTGCAAATCCGGCGTCCCCCGGGTCCACGTCATCAATGGCGCGGTCGAGGAGGGGCTGCTGGCCGAGGTCTTCACCAACGAAGGCGTGGGCACGCTGGTCTATGGCAACGAATTTCAGCAGATACGTCGTGCCCTCAAGAAGGACATTCGCAGCATCCTCAACCTGACCCGGGGCTCCGTGGAAAGCGAGGAGTTGGTCAAGCGGACGCGCTCAGCCATTGAGAAGCATCTCGGGGATTACTACATCTTCGAGATAGACAAGAACCCGGTCGCCTGCGTGGCCTTGCACACCTGGCCCGACCAGGCCAAGGGCGAACTCGCCTGCCTCTATGTCAGCCCGGCTCACGAAAATCAGGGCATTGGCCGCAAGCTTGTTCAGTTCGTGGAGAATAAGGCGCGCGACATGGGCCTGAGCGAACTCATCACCCTCTCGACGCAAGCCTTTACTTACTTCCAGTCCAAAGGCGGCTTCGTGGAAGGCACCCCCGACGATCTCCCCCCCACCCGCCGGGAGAAATACGACCAGAGTGGCCGCCGCTCCAAGGTCCTGCTCAAGAAGCTCAAGCAGCCGCTCCCAATGTAGGGCAGGCGTCTCGCTTGCCCTTCGCCGAATCGTCTCACGTGGCGTCTCGCCAAGTTCGGCAGCGCGTTTCAGGCAAAGTTTCGGCCTTGACCTGAGCCCAGAACTCAAGGGTGGCGGTGGGAACAAACTACCTCGAACCTCATTGGACTTGGAGAGGTGCCCGAGGCTCATGAGTTCACCAAACCGCCACCCCAAGAAAGCCAGCTACTATCCAACAGCGTGAGCTTATGAACATTTCCGATCAACGTCTGTCGGGATAAACCCGAATCGTCATGTAAGGCTGCGCCCTACATTTACCAAGCTTCGGCCTCCCGGTTCTGGAGAGATCGGTCAGCGTGAGCACCCCACCCCGCGGGGAAACCCATCAACTCCGCATTTAGCCGTTCTCACAACGAATCCTGGCACAGCAACTGCTGCTTTCAGCGGTGGACTTGGAGCAGGACCCTGGGCGATCGTATGGATCGTACCGAGAGAATCATTTTATTTGTCGAGGACGACTCGTTCGTGCTGACAATGTACCGGAGCCGTCTCCAGAACGCAGGCTTTCGTGTCGAGTCTGCCGGGGACGGCTTGGCGGCAATCGAGTTGCTACCCCAGGTCCGGCCGGATGCGGTCGTCCTAGACCTGATGCTGCCCAAGCTACACGGGCTCGAGGTGCTTAAATTCATCCGCACGGATGTTAATCTGAGGACAACACCTGTAGTGGTTCTCTCCAACGTTTACATGGAGGGATTGGCGGCTAAAGCCGTGGCGGCGGGCTCCAATGTTGGGATTCTAAAGACGCAATGCACCCCGACGAAGCTGGTTCGGATTCTCCGTGAGCTGATCGGGAACGCTCCGGCAGCGGGTGAGCCGTCGTCCGAGCCGAAGGATCGCAAGGCGGCCGAGACGGATTCCAGGGACGCCGTGATTGAAGAAGCCTGTCGAAAGAGCGCCCGGATTGACCTACTAAGACATGCGCAAACGGAAATCGCCCAGATTCGGCAGGAATACCTGGCATTCCTCAAAATGGGTGTTTCGAAGGAAGGCTTGGAGTGTCTAAACAGCCTCTATCGTCGGGTGCGATTCTTGAGCGCGCGGGCCGGGCTGGGCGAATGCAAGAAAATCACCGAGGTGTCCAGTGCGCTGGAGGCAGTGTTGTTTGAAATCGTGTTCAATTCGTCCCGGGCCACGAAGTCCGCCCTGCACACCACGGTTCAGGCGGTGGACTGTCTCGCGCGCCTGATCCAGACGAAAGACGTTGCCTCGGATGGTCCGAACCTCAAGCACAAGGTGCTGGCGGTGGACGACGACAAGGTATGCAACCGCGCAGTCGTTACGGCGCTCAAACGGGCCAACTTCGATGCGATGAGCGTAGAGGATCCTCAGGAGGCCCTCGCCGTGCTGGAAGCCCATCGGTTCGACCTTGTGCTATTGGACGTCAATATGCCGGGTTTGGATGGGTTCCAAGTGTGCGAAAAGTTGCGCTGCATGCCTCAGCACAAGACAACGCCCGTGATCTTCGTCACGATCAACGGCGACTTCGAGAGCCGGACGCGGGGCGTTCTCGCCGGCGGCGACGATCTGATCGCCAAACCTATTTCCCCGCTCGAGCTAACCCTCAAAGTTACGATCCGCCTGCTGCAACCGGGCCTATCAGGAGGAGCCGCGCTCACTAATGTGGATGAGGCCCAAACCTTCATGAGCCCCGCAGACACACCGACGACCGGCGCAGTGGCTGCCTCTGGCGACAGCAAATCCAGGATCGGCGTCCTTCTCCCCGCGGCGCCCGCACCCGCAGATCATACACACGGCGAGCAAGCGCCCACGGAACCGACCGTCGCGTTGGTGCGTCGCGACCGGGTCGGTGCCAACGGCTTTGACCTGGGTGGGCTTTTGGCTCCCGAGGTTTCACCGAGCGCGGGCCGGATGGCTGCGATGGTCAATCGCGGGTTTGGTGATGGGCATCGCCCGGACGGACAACTTGCAAGCCTGCGCGTGGTCGCAGACGACCTGCACGAGAAACTGCGTGAGCAGGAGAGCACCGTCGGAAGGCTGCGCCAGGAAAATGCAGATCTCAAATCTGCCAGCCAAGAGCATATCGCGGAACTGGCTCAGCTCAATGGACGATTGGAGAAGGCTCGGGCCGAAAACGCGGCGTTAGCACGGCAAGCGGCCAATCTCAAAGCAGAGCACGATGCAAACCGGGAGGAGCAGGGCAAGCTGGAGGCCAAGACCCGGGAACAGGAGGCGGCCCGAACGACGGTCGCTGCGTTGCAGGACAAATACGCCGCCATCAAGCGGCAGTTGGAGAATGTGAGCCAATCGCTGGCCCATGAGGCTGAGCGAAGGGCGGCGGCGGAAGGCCAGGCCGGTGAGCTGGCCGGGTCGCGCAAATTGCTGGAACAGGAGTTGGTGAAGCGCAAGCAGGATGAGGAGCAATTGAGGCGCGAGTTGGAAGAGCAGAAGGCCCGGCTGCAAGCCCAAGGGCAGAAGCTCTCCGAGGAGCAGGGCAAGCTGGAGGTCAAGACCCAGGAACAGGAAGCGGCCCGAACGACGATCGCTGCGTTGCAGGACGAATACGCCGCAGTCAAGCGGCAGTTGGAGAATGTGAGCCAATCGCTGACCCGTGAGGCTGAGCGAAGGGCGGCGGCGGAAGGCCAGGCCGGTGAGCTGGCCGGGTCGCGCAAATTGCTGGAACAGGAGTTGGGGCAGCGCAAGCAGGCCGAGGAGCAATTTCGGCGCGAGTTAGAAAATCAGAAGGCCCGGCTGCACGCCCAAGTGAAGAGGCTCTCCCAGGAGGAGTGCAAGCTGAAGGCTAAGACCCAGGAGCACGAGGCGTCCCGATCCACGCTGGCGGCGTTGCAGGACAAATATACCGCGGTTCAGCGGCAGTTGGAGAGCGTGAGCCAATCGCTGGCCCATGAGGCTGAGCGCCGCGTGGTGGCAGAGACCCAAGTTAGTGAGGTGGCCGAGTTGCGCGGCTCGCTGGAGCAAGAGTTGACGCAGCGCAAGCAGGATCAGGAGCAATTGCGGCGCGAGTTGGAAGAACAGAAGGCCCGCCTGCAAGCCCAAGCGCAGAAGCTTTCGGAGGAGCAGGGCAAGCTCAAAGCCAAGACCCAGGAACAGGAAGCGGCCCGCACCACGGCTGCCGCCTTGCAGGACAAATATACCGCGGTTCAGCAGCAGTTGGAGAGCGTGAGCCAATCGCTGGCCCGTGAGGCTGAGCGCCGGGCGGCAGCGGAACGCCAGGCCGGTGAGCTAGCCGGGTGGCGCAAATCGCTGGAGCAGGAGTTAACACAGCGCAAGCAGGCCGAGGAACAATTGCAGCGCGAGTTGGAAGAGCAGAAGGCCCGGCTGCAAGCCCAAGCGCAGAAGCTCTCCGAGGAGCAGGGCAAGCTGGAGGCCAAAGTCCAGGAACAGGAGGCGGCCCAAACCACGGCCGCCGCGTTGCAGGATAAATACGCCGCCATCAAGCAGCAGTTAGAGAGTGTGACCCAATCGCTGGCCTGTGAGGCTGAGCGCCGGGGTG
>Ga0181532_10004902_pt1 | contig 11524 bp, 15 predicted proteins | sample PEATcosm2014_Bin_33_FD_119768 | JGI IMG/M metagenome (GOLD analysis project Ga0181532, IMG submission 119768) | Peatland microbial communities from MTU Mesocosm Facility, Houghton, MI, USA - PEATcosm2014_Bin11_30_metaG | ecosystem: Environmental > Terrestrial > Soil > Wetlands > Peat | place...
AAGAGAGCTCGAAGAAATGAACGGGATTCGTTTCGCAAGTAGGGCGATAGGCGCGATCTGCCGATCTATATCTGTGGGGCTCGCCGACCTGGACTCATTGAAAATCACGCGCGCCGCCCTGTTCCTGCTTAGCATTCCCAGCGGCTACCTTCTTTGCGGCGAGCCACCGGGAGCGCGGCAGGGAGTTCTCCCCACCTTGACTACGGCTGCCGCCGTCCACGGACTGTCCCCCTTGGAATCGAAACGGCAGTATCCGGTGCATTTGCGGGCAGTCTGCGTGGTTTGCTTTCCAGGCTGGCACGGTTTTTTCGTTAATGACGGCTCAACCGCGGTCTACGTTGAGACTAAGAACCAGATCTTGCTGACCGATGCAATCCACACCGGATCCATGCTCGAAGTCGAGGGCGTTACGGGTCCGGGCGAGTTTTCTCCGATTGTCGATCAGGCTTCAGTGCGTGTGCTGGGCGAAGGCGCGTTGCCGTCTGCGCGGCACGTCGGCCTTGATCGCCTCTCGACGGGCATCGAAGACGGGCAGTGGATTGAGGTCGAAGGCACCGTGCGATCGGCGGACACCAGCAACACGATGTTGACGCTGGTGGTGGCCTCAGGCCAGCTGGAAGTGGCGGTGATGACGCCGAGATACGACGAGAAGCAGTACCCACGGTTGATCGATGCGAGAGTCCGGGTGCGCGGCACGGCGGGTCCCATCTTCAATCAGCGACGCCAACTTATCGGGGTCAACATGTACACGCCCAGTTTGGCCGAGTTCCGGGTTCTGGAGCCTGCGCCCCCGGATCCGTTCGTCCTGCCGGCGAGGACAGTGCGAAGCGCATTCGAGTACACGCCCGGCACCGGCCCCGATCGCCGGGTTCGAATCCGCGGCACGGTGACTGCAAGATGGCCGGGCAAGGCGTTCTTCATTACCGACGGCATCCAGGGGGCCAGCGTGCTGAGCGCGCAAACCACTCCGCTCGAGCCCGGCGACGTGGTGGATGTAATTGGATTTGCGGTGTTGGGCGGGTACACGCCCACCCTTCACGAGGCGGTCTTTCGGAAGCTGGGGTCCGAATCGCCGCCGGCGCCGCGGCCTGTCACGGCTAAAGAGGCGCTCTCCGGCAATTTCGATGCTGATCTCGTTCGGATCGACGCGCGCCTGATCCAACTCAAGAGGACTACGGACCAATACACGTTCCTGCTGGACTCGGGAGGTGCCGTTTTTTCCGCTATTCTGCAAGCAGACGAATCGGACCATCAATTGGATGGCTTACGGGATGCCAGCCGGCTTCAAGTGACTGGCGTCTGTACCGTTACGGAGACCCAGGCGTCGAGGCATTTTCGGGTGCCCACGGCATTTCAAATCCTGCTGCGCTCGCCGCGTGATGCGGTGCTCCTCGAAGCGTCTTCCTGGTGGACTACAAAGCGAATACTCGTCTTACTGGGGATTTGTCTACTGATGATTCTGGGCGGCACCCTCTGGGTCGTGAGCTTGAAGAAACGCGTTCAGGAGCGGACGGAAACCATCCGTGCCACGCTGGAGGCAACCGCCGACGGGATTCTGGTGGTAGACTCGGCCGGAAAAATTGTCGCGCACAATCAGAAATTCGACGCCATGTGGGCAGTTCAGGAGCCTATCGGGAAGCTGATCGATCACCGTCTTCTGTCGGACTTCGTGAAATCCCGTTTGAAAGACCCAGTCGCATTCATCAGCACGTTCGCGACTGTTTATGCCGACCCCAAGGTGAAGACCGACGACCTGCTTGAGTTCAAAGATGGTCGCGTCTTCGAGCGCCACTCCGAGCCGCAGACCGTAAAAGGCCGGAATGTGGGGCGGGTATGGGGGTTTCGAGACGTCACCGAACTCCGCGAACGCAACCGTCAGTTGCAGGAGCTAGCCCGCATGGACGGCCTTACAGGCATCCGCAATCGCCGGAGCATCTTTGAATTTCTGTCGACCGAAATGGCGCGCGCACAACGCGGCGGCGATTCACTCACGGTGATCATGGCGGATCTCGATGGGTTCAAGAAGATCAACGATTACTTCGGACATGTGGCCGGCGATGCCGTATTGAGAGAAACGGCGCAGCGGCTGAGATCCTGCATCCGCCCATCGGACGCCGTCGGCCGGTACGGCGGAGAAGAGTTTCTGATCGTCCTGCCCGGTTGTGACCAAGATTCCGCGCGGTCCCGAGCCGAGGAGCTTCGATGCACCGTCGAAGGCCGGCCCGTTGCCTGGGAAATGAGAGAAATCGGAATTACCTGCAGCTTCGGAGTGGCTGGTACGAGAGACGGTATCTACGACTTGAGGCAATTGCTGCCGGATGCGGATGCCGCCCTCTATCGCGCCAAACAGAAAGGTAGGAATCGCGTGTCGCTGGCGGACGCTGATGGCGCGGGCGCCATTTCTTCAGACATTCAAGCGCAGCGTGAATTCGCCGGTGACTTCTTTGTCGGTGGAAAGTCCATGTTTCGCATCTAACGCGACCGCCAGTGTGCAGATGGGGGGCACGATTAGGCGAGGATACGCTGGCCAAGACGGGGGCCTTCATCCTTGCAGGTCGGAGTGCCCGCGTAGTGGCTGCGTGTGACACACCACCCGCGCCGGTGTCGTTCCACGACGCAACCGTCGCGCCCTGCGACCTGGTGCAGCGTGAGCGCCATGGCGCCGCCGGTGGGCGAACACATCGACAACTAGTCAAACTTAATTCTCCTGGCGGCCTCCCGCACCTGTATCTCGCTAGACTTGGGTCCCTCCAGTTCCCTTTCCTGCTTCAGGTTCTGCTCTGACAAATATTCGCCATACTCGCGATTTGTTTCGTCCAACACCAGTTGAAGGGTTGCCTTGTGGGCTATCTCGACCTCCTCTACCGTCGTGCCGTTCAGCCAGATTCTGTCGCCGACGACTTGAATCATCCCAGAACGGTGCGACGACGTCCAGGAGGATGGATGATCCCACGCGCGGGGAAAGTAGTCTGCCCATTCTGCGGGCGGCTTTTGCGACAACTGGAAGGGGATATTGTAAAGCGCAGATCCGGCCGTTCCGTCATTCCGTGGGCTGGAAATCTCTGAATCGATGATGCCGACGATCCGAATGGGTTCAAATTCCGCCATATGGATACTATTATGGCGCGACGGCCATCCCGCCCCTCGACGCGGTCCATCGCGAGCGCCAGGTTCGGACCGGCGCGCAACATAGGAATGTGGTCGGCGCTTGACCCGCCTGATGCCGCCCGCCAGTTCCAGTCGCCCGTCGTCCGTCGCCGCGACCGCCCGCGTGCGGATGGGGGTGCGCGCATCGCGGAAGGCGCCGCGCGGCATCTCCCGCAGGCTTGCCACTATCATCGGAACGGCACGGCACGGGCAATTAGGCACGACGGCGCTCTGCAAACGGATACTTCATCCGCAGCGATGAAGGACGCCTGCGAAGCTGGCTCCCGGTTGCCAACTCTACAACACGGCCCCAGTTTTCTGATACAGGCCAGTTGACCCTGCGGCTGAATTCGGCAACCTTCTTGTGTCTGCGTGCAACCCGGCGTTGCGCGGCGGACATGATCGCGACGTACAAGAGTCGCGACAACATTATGGAGCAGATCGTGAAAACGAACTTCAAAGCGATAGTCGGCATTCCAGAACCGCCTCCGCTTACAAACATGGCACGGTGCGGCGCTCACGACCAGGGTCACACGTTCTAGCGGTTCCAGACGAGCTAACAATGGTTGTGAGACTAGTGTTGTCCGAACTGAGCCATCCCGATAATCTATTTGGCCCATCGCGCGCCACGGCCTCGGACCGGCGCAGCCCTCACCCCAGGAGCAAGGCTGGCGCCTCGCGTATCGCTGATGCCGGCGGCCAACTCCTGCGCCAGCCGCCCGTCGTCCGCCGCCGCGACCGCCGGCGGGCGGATGGGCGACGCGGGCGGCGATGGGATGCCGGCTGCGGCCACGGCCTTCATGCGTGCCCCTTCCACTGCGCCACCGGCGAGGCCGGCAGTCCAGGAGCCGACTGGCGCTTGGCGCAGCCTGATGCCGGCGCGGTGTCTGTTCATCCGGCGCGACGGCGCGGCGTGGCTGGCGTTTCAGGTTGCAAGCGCCGGCATTCGCCTACCACCGGCAGCTGGTCGGGGAACGGCGTGCGCTGACCGATGCGCAAAGGATTGCGTATCGCTATCCTGTGCCGCCCGGCCCCGCGCGCGTGGCGATGCTATCTCAGGCGAAGGGCCGGCGAATATCCTCCTGCTCGCCTGCTGCGTCCAGGAGGCGCGGAGGCAACGGAGGTTCGCGCAGCGCGATGCCTGGCTGCCAGTTCGATGCCAACCGCTCGTGGTCCGTCGCCGCGACCGCCGGCGCGCGGAACAAGGTAGATATGGGATAATCGGTCCACGAGCGGCGCTAAATGTTGCAAGCAGTTGAGCGATCTGCGTGACTGCGTCTCGATTCTTGCCGCGGTGGCCCGGCGACATAATCTAGGCTTGAGTTCGACAGAATAGGGAGAGCATCTTGGCCGCAAGAATTCTCATGGTTCTTAGTGCGAGCATTATCTTTACGCTCGGAGTCGTCCACCTCGTCTATACGTTCCGGGGGCCAAATCTCACTCCCCGCGACCCCGCGCTGCAAGTCGGCATGAGCCAGATTTCACCTGTCATTACGAAAGAAACAACCATGTGGCGGTGTTGGGTGGGCTTCAATGCCAGCCACAGCATGGGACTTATTTTGTTCGGTTTGGTTTTCGGTTTTCTCGCATTGGCTCACGGCCAACTCCTCTTTCAGTCACCATTCCTGCTCATTGTGGGGCTGGCAGTGCTTGGTGGTCTTGTCGTGCTGTGCAAGGTTTATTTTTTTGGCGCGCCTCTCATAGGCGTCGGCATTTCGTTGGCCTGCTATGTCGCCAGCATTGCGCTATCGCGGTTCTAACCAAGGTGATTGTATCGGCTTATGAGCTTGGATCCCACCGGGCGATTCTCCCTGGCGTCGACGATTATGTTCGCTGCCGGCCTTCCTATCCGCCCGAAGTAACGCCTTTCCTCGAGCGCCAGTGCGGCCTCACTCCGCAATCCCGCGTTGCAGATATCGGCTCCGGCACGGGACTGCTTTCCGGCTTGTTCCTGCGCTTCGGGCGCCCGGAATGAAGACAGAATGAGACACCTGGAAGCGAAAACGCCAAAATCGCGTTTGCACCACAAAAAAGCCCCGCGAGCGAAAACTGAAGTGCCCCTTCCGTGGTGCGCCACCGGGCATCCCGCTGCTCGACGCGGCCCCTCGCGAGCGCCGCGGCCTCGGACCAGCACCGCCCGCTGCCCAGGCGCGGGGTTGGGCGCTTCGCGCCAGCCTGATGCCCGACGCCAACTCCGGCGCCCGTCGCCCGTTGCCCATCGCGCGCGCCGCAGCCTCCCGGAAGCACGGCCACCGCTCCGCGGCAGCCCGACGCCGGCGGCCACATCCGGCGCCCGCGGCCCGTCGCCGCGACCGCCAGCAGGCGGGTGGGCGACGCGATCGGCGACGAGACGGTGTTCGAGACTTGATCCAGGCTCGCCTACTGCGCCCACGAAGAAATGCCGCATGCGTCGCCGTTCTGCACGTCAGCTCGGCTCGATAATAAGTGGGAGCGTCGCGCTAACGCCACCATATTCAGTTCGTCAAGCTAAGTAAAGGAGGACGACCACGTGCTTCAAGACTTGCGGCTGGGCCTGCGGATGCTGCGCAAGCAGCCAGGCTTCACCCTGATTGCCGTGCTCACGGTGGCGATTTGCAATGCCACTTTGGCGGTTGAAAGAGAGGTGATCGGATGACTGGAGATTCTGCGCCTGGAGCACAGTTGAAGAGTAGCGCTCTATTGGCAATCGGCGTAGGCGGGGGGATCGCCGGGGTATTGGACCTGACGCAAGCTTCCATCCTCTTCGGATGGAAGATACCCCTAGTGATTGCTGCGGGCCTCTTGGGGCGGCCGGCTGTCAACGGAGGTGCGGGCACCTTTGCTCTGGGTGTGCTCTTGCACTTTTTCATTGCGTGTTCCGCCGCGGCGGTCTACTACGGAGCAAGCCGCAGGCTGCGTTTTATGACGGAGCACCCGCTGGTGTGCGGCTTGGTGTTTGGTGCCGCGGTGGAAGAAGTAATGACTCTTGTCGTTTTGCCGCTCTCCGCGCTTCAGGCTAGGGGCCCCTACACACTTCGTGATCTGATTTTAGGCTTGGTGGTGCACATGGTCGTGGTGGGGCTACCGATTTCCTTTAGCGTTCGGCGGTTTGCAAGATAATGCCACTCGCCCGTCGCCCGGCGTAACGAGCCGTAGGTCGCGGGCGACACGCTGCCGCGGCGGCCGCGCCCTTCCACGATGCGCCACCGGCCATCCCGCCGCTCGCCGCAATGACCACGCCCGAGCGCGTGGCGCTGGAGGCGTGCAAGCGGTAGGCCGGGCGTGATACGCCATGATACGCCGCCCGCGCTGGCGGGCCGTGCCCCTTCCTCGATGCGCCCCCGGCCATCCCGCCACTCGACGTGCCCATCGCGAGCCGCGGCGTTGGACCGGCGCGTCCGCAGCCCTGGCGCACGGCTTACCTAGCTAGCCTGTTTCAGGGCGGATAAAAAACGTGGTACGGGTATCGAACAGTTTTTCCCATATAAGAGTACGGTAGTCCTCCACCAGCATCTCTTCCGGCTCCCGGCCCCCTCCGCATCGAAGCGGGCCGGGGGCACCAAAACCGTAGCGTCTCCACTTCCTAACTTATTGAGAAGATTCGAGAAACTGCGCATTACAGCAGGCTCTAAACGGGGTCCCTCGACTCCTGGCTTTATAACAGTACTGTTGTAAGAACCGCGCTCTTCATCGGTCAAAAATGGCTTGGGCTCGGGGAAGACTGCGTACCCGGATCGGCGCCCTTGGGGAACCTCGATCCGCAGCCGTTTTTGGGCCAGCAAATCCTGGGTGATTGTCGCCACCCGCGGTTGGCTCATCCCTAGCAGCTCAGCCACGGCATCCTGGCTCAGCAGGATGAAGTGCCGCGTCACCTGGTCCCGCAGGATCTCATGGCGCCCCGCATCGGTGACCACGGCGTAGGGCATGCAGATCGGCCAACACCAGGGGTGCCAGAGGTAGACCGCCATCACCCGGTCGTGTGCGCGGCCCGGTATGGGCTTCCAGTTGGCGCGCTTGGCCTCTTCCTTGGGTGGCAGGTCCAACTGCGCATAGATCAGGGAGTTCGGAAATTTGGCCCATGTCCACCGCGAGGCTCTAGCGCCTTTGAATCCGAACTGGTGTCCGATTTCTTTGGTGAGCTCGATCTGCCGCAGCTTGGCGGCAGTGTCTTCGATCAGATCGTTCGGCGGGGCTTCAGCCGGGCGTTCCTCGGCAGGAGGAGTTTCTCTATCCGGTGGTGGGCGCTTATTCAAACGCTTCCCTGCCCTCTCATGCGCCCACTGTCATGGCGCGTTCGCCTTTCCAGGCACGCTTCAGCCGCTCTGCGTGTTCGGCGAGTCGAATTTCCGAAGAGTCGGCAACTTTCGGGGCCGGAGGCTGGCGATCGAAGGCCAATAGATCCTGGGGACCGAGCGCGCGCAACTTGCCGGCCATGGATTGCTGGGGCGGAGTGGCGTGCCGCCAGAGGGCCATCATCACCGCGGAACCCCATCTCTTGCCGGCGTAGTTCTGGGCCTCGTGCTAGGAGCAGCCTATGATAGTTTGGCGCGCTCATTTGCCGAAGTACCCGCTGGCGACTGTACCCAGCTTTGTAACCATGGGCCGGCACTTCGACGGCTTTCGGCTGATCCTGTGCAGGCGCAAGTGATTGAAAAGGTGCGTGGCGTCGCTCCCCGTCACCCATCCAGCCAGACTTAGGATCTGGCTCCCGCAATGGATTTCGACCCTCCCCGTTCGCACCATTGAGTGTGCCCACAAGTGTGCCCAAACTCAGGCATACCGGGGTAACTGCGGGGACACCGCGTACTTGAATAATCAACAACTTGGCTGTGCTGAGTCGCCCTGTGTCGCCTCATGATTGGACTCATAATCCGTTGGTCGTAGGTTCAAATCCTACAGGGCCCACCACCACGGGATCGTCCGCTGTCACTTCGAGGCCGGCTTGCCTGTCATCCAGGCGCGCGGGTACCTGGGAAGCCACAGCAACAGTCCGGCCGCGCCCAGCGTAGTTGCCGAAAGCAACGTCAATAGCGATTCATACGACCCGGTAGCGTCGAAGGTCTTGCCCATCCAAACCGGACCGATAGCGCCCGCCACGGCGTACGCAGTCCAGGTAAATCCATAAAGGGTCGAAAAGGCGCGCAAACCAAAATAGCGCGTCAGCAGGTACGGCGTCAGGTCGGCTTCGGCGCCCACACCCAGGCCGATCAGCACTGCCGCGACGACTCCAGGCCGGCTCGAACCCGCGCGTGCCAATATCAGGATGCCCCCGGCGGCCAGGGCGCACAAACAAAACCCTACGCGGGGACCGAAAAACCGGTCGAGAAGAAAGCCGGTGATCAGCCTTCCGAAGAAGCTGGCCAGCCCCAACATGGAGGCCGCCAGAGCGGCATTCGCGGCAGGTACGCCGCGATCCGTAAGCAGCGGCGAAAGGTGCGTGATAGCGCCGTTCATGCTAATCGAACTCAAAAACAATGTGGCGACCAGAATCCGGAAAGCGCGGGAGCGCAGGCCTTGCGCCAAGGTCATACCGGTTCGGCGCGCGACGCTGCCGCTCGGCCGCTCGCGAACGAATACGGCGGTCAGCGGAAGTCCCAAAACCAGCACCAGCGCTCCCAGTACAAGGTACGCGTTGCGCCATCCGTATCCGGCGATTAATGCCTGCGCAACCGGAGGAAATAGCATGGCGCCGGTGCCTACGCCGGCCATCACCAGCGCCAGCGCCAGGCCACGGCGCCTGTCGAACCACGTGGACACCGCGCGCGAATATCCCATCTGGGTCGTACCATTCCCGACGATGCCCAGCACCACGAAGATCGCGTAAAGATGCGCCAGCCGCGGAGTCAGGAATCCGAGCGACGCGAACGTCACGCCGAAAACCGCCATGCACGGTAGAATCACGCGGCGCGGCCCGAACCGGTCGAGCAGGTGGCCGAGCGGCGGCGAGCAAACCGCCACGGTAAGCGCCGCGAAGCCGAACGCCGCCGAGACCGATTCGCGGCTCCATCCGAATGCGCCGCTCAGAGGTTTCAGAAAGAATGCTGAATGTAAACACCAGCAGCGAGCCGAAACCGACCATCGCTCCGCAGTATGCCGCCAGCACCACCAGCCATCCCGGATAGATGCGCGGAACCGGCGCGGATGCGGGCGCGGCTTCGGCGCTAGCTTCGGGCATAGCCGTGGAGCGCCGTGCGCTTCCCACCCACACGGTGCGCTTCATCGGAGAGCGCGTGCACGCCACTGGCGTCGATCCAGCGATTGTAGAAGTTGAACATCGCGCACACGGTAATGGCGAGATAGACGGCGTCGTCCTCCCAGCCGGCGGCGTAAAGCGGCTGCATATCTTCGGCCGTGATGCGCGGAGAATCGTGATTTACCTTGTCCACGAACCGGAACAGGGCCTTGTGCTTTTCGTCCAACTTCGAATTCTCCAGGTCGCGCAACACGCCCCAGACCAGATCCTCGTCTCCCAGCAGTTCCGCCGCGACCGCGGCGTGCGACTTCAGTCAAAACGGACACTCATTTCGATACGACGTGAACGCGGCAATCAACTCGCGGATGCCCGGACTGAACGCCCCCGGTCCGCGCAAAATTTCCTGCGTGAAACGCGCGAGGTGTTCGGTGGCCTTGGGCAGATAGGCGAACATATGCCATATCTGCGGATATTCGGACCCGCTCTCCTGCATCGTGCGGATCAGGTCCGCATACGGACCCGGCTGGGGATGGTGTTCCACGCCGGGGAGAAACATCGGTTCCATTTTTGAGTTTTCGTGGGCCATAAACACCGCCAGCTTAGGTGAGCATACCGGCATCCGGCCGGTTTGCACAATACTCAAAAGCTATTAGCGAGTGTTTTCCAGAAATCCGGGGATGGTCTTAACTTATTGATTTTATTGGTCGGGGCGGTCAGATTTGAACTGACGACCCCCTGCGCCCAAGGCAGGTGCGCTACCGGGCTGCGCTACGCCCCGACTCTAAAACCGCTTCTCCCATCTTAGCCCAATTTGACCTGCTCTCCGCACTCCGTTACACTGGATCGTCAGTTCTTTTTGGGCTTTATCCAGCCAACCAAGAAAACCAGGACTTTTCCAACGAGTGGGACGGGCATGCAGCGACAAATCTTTACATCGGAATCCGTAACGGAAGGGCATCCGGACAAGATCGCGGACCAGATTTCAGACGCGGTATTGGATGCCGTTTTGGCGCAAGATCCGCTAGGCCGCGTGGCTTGCGAGGTGTTGGTCACCACCGGCATCTGCGTGGTGGCGGGCGAGATCACCACCACCTGTTACGTGGACGTGCCGCGCGTGGTGCGGCGCACTATCGAGCACATCGGATACGCCGACGCACTGTGGGGCTTCGACTGCAATACTTGCGGCGTGCTGAACGCCATCCAGTCTCAATCGCCCGACATCGCCATGGGCGTGGATACCGGCGGCGCGGGCGATCAAGGCATGATGTTCGGCTACGCCTGCAACGAAACCGACGAACTGATGCCGCTGCCCATCATGATGGCGCACAAGCTGGTGCGGCGGCTTTCCGAAGTGCGGCGCGCGGGCATTCTGGATTTCCTGCGCCCGGACGGCAAGAGCCAGGTGAGCGTTGAATATGTCGACGGCGCCCCCAAGCGTATCGACGCCGTGGTGGTTTCCACCCAGCACAGCGACGCGGTTTCCATCGAAACTCTGCGCGCCGAAGTGAAGAAGCACATCATCGATCCGGTCGTGCCGCCGGACATGGTGGATTCCGGCACTAACTATCACATCAATCCCACCGGGCGCTTCGTGATCGGCGGGCCGCACGGCGATACCGGGCTCACCGGGCGCAAGATTATCGTGGACACCTACGGCGGCATGGGGCGGCACGGCGGCGGCGCATTTTCGGGCAAGGACCCTACCAAGGTGGATCGCTCGGCCTGCTATATGGCCCGCTATATCGCCAAGAATGTGGTGGCGGCCGGCTTGGCCAGCCGTTGCGAGGTGCAACTCGCCTACGCCATCGGCGTCGCTGAACCGGTTTCCGTGATGGCCAATACCTTTGGCACGGGCATCGTGCCGGAGGACAAGATCACTGCGCTGGTTCGCGCGCACTTCCCGCTCACGCCGCGCGGCATCATCGATCATCTGAAGCTGCGGCGGCCGATCTACCGCAACACGGCGGCCTTCGGGCATTTCGGCCGCACCGAAGAGAGCTTCACCTGGGAAGCTACCGACAAGATGGAAGCGCTGCGCGAAGAAGCTGTGGCGCACGCTGCCGTGCGCTAGGACGCACCGCGAATAGTTACCGAGCCGCGATCGTAAGGGAGCGGAAAAAGAGGAATTCATGCCAACCGAGACTCAACCGCAAGTTGCCTGTGACATCAAGGATATTTCGCTGGCGGACGTGGGCAAGCGCCGCA
>Ga0181532_10004903_pt1 | contig 11523 bp, 6 predicted proteins | sample PEATcosm2014_Bin_33_FD_119768 | JGI IMG/M metagenome (GOLD analysis project Ga0181532, IMG submission 119768) | Peatland microbial communities from MTU Mesocosm Facility, Houghton, MI, USA - PEATcosm2014_Bin11_30_metaG | ecosystem: Environmental > Terrestrial > Soil > Wetlands > Peat | place...
AACCAAGAAAGTAGAGCAGTCCTTACCCCTATCTGACTGCCCTTCCCCTCAAAAGGACACCAATAGCGCATACTGCCTCCTCCAGACGTTTGAGCGAATAACGCCGAGCAGACATCGAGTTTTTAGTCTTCCATGGTGTGGAGGGAATGGCCTGCGGAAGCACCGAACCGAGAGGTCCCTTTGCTTACCCCATCAGCGAAAGGGTTCACGAATTGATGGTGCTCCACTCTGCCCGCCGAATTATTCGCTCCTCTTTCCGTCACGAAGAAGGCGGCGAATTTTTCGGTCCCTGAACCGCCGCGGATACTACTTCTACTTCCGGGGCAATGCAAGTCTTTTCTTAAATGCAGAAAAAGAATTCGTTCTGGAGAGTTTTAGTACCGCGAAAAATGCGGAAGGCCGGCTGCAGGCGGATTTGACAGAAAGAAAGATTTGGAGGTAACAAGGTAAAGACTTGGAGGTGGCATGCCGCGCCCATGCAATGACGGCTTCTTCCCTCGCTGGACTTGGACCTCCGATCATATCGGGGAGTTCCTGGGCCCGATTATTCTGATCCTCTGTTCCGTAAGCTCGTTGCCAGCTTCTGGAAATACCACTCTGACGACGCCGGGCATGACGCGTGAATTCGCGGCCTCACCGGACGAGGTGCGCCAGGCAGTTATGAGCGTGAGCCATGATCAGATCATCCATGGGACGCTGGTTTTTGATAAAGAGCCGACGCTGACTGGAGCGGAATCTGTGGATTCCACGCCGTTGTTTGATCCCTGGCAAGGGCCCGGCGAGGTCTATTACAAGATACACAAGGATGTGATCGCGCCGCGGCATTTCGTGGACAGTGGCGACCAGGGCACCATCGCGGTGCGCTATGTAGTGATTCCGGTGAACGCGGAACGCACACGAGTGAAGATTGACGCGGTCTACGTCGAGTCCGCGCGTCGGGTAGTGCACGGTTCCGATGGGTCCGTAGAAAAAAGCGAGATGCAGGAGATCAAGGAACGCATTGAGGCTGCGCAAGAAGCTGCTCTGGAAGCAGCGGACGCAAAGCGGCGGCAGCAGAGCGCGGAGCTAGTGCGCCAGACGTACGTGCGTCAGCGCGAAGATGAAGCGGCTCGGCTGGGTAACGCGCAATCGGCGCAGCAGCAGCTTGAGCAACAAGTGAAAGATCTGCGGCATGCCTTGGAACGCCGCATCAAGGCTCCGGGTGCGGATTTGAAAGCGGCGCCATTCCAATCCGCGGCCAATTTGAAGACGCTCGCGGCCTATACAGAAGTGATTGTGCTGATCGTTTCACCGCACTGGCTGGGAATCGAAACGCCGGAAGGACAACGCGGCTGGATCTACGAAGACCACCTGGAGCCGATACCTTGAGGCGCGCATTTGGATCGTTCAAGTGGATCGGAGTTGGAGTCCTGCTTTTGTGCTGGTGGCCAGGGATGACACCTGGTCAGGTTGTTCCCTACGCGCGGAGTTATGCGAAACCAAAGGAAGAGGTAGAGCGGGCACTGCGCGAGTTGCAGGCGTACTCCGGACAAAAGCTGCCGATCCTGGAAGGCTTTGTGGCCGCGGGCGCGAAGCCGCTCGAGCATTACGAGCGCGGTTTTTATCAATTCAACGTTGAACTGCTTTCCGGAGATGGCGGCACAACAGTGGTGCGTCTTTCCGCCAAAATCACGGCCTGGTATGCGGACAACGACCCCGCCAAATCCGGATACGAAGTGTTGCCTTCCAATGGCCGACTCGAACTCGATTTCCTGGATCGCCTGGAAGAAAAGCTGACTGGGAAGAGTCTGTCTTCGGCCGGCGCGAGCCATTCCAACGTGCAGGCGCCGCGCCCCAAACTGGATTTATCGGGCGTGCCTGGGGCGCAAGGCGCAGCGATCCTTGCCGGCCCTATGCCGGAACCGGCACGAACGCCCGATGAAATTTCAAAACTGCGGTTGCAACGCGAAGCTTCGGAAAAACGGATGCAACAGCTTACCGCCGAACTCCAGAACCTCCAGGAAATTCAGCGCAACCAGGCCCACCCGCAAAACCTTGTGATTGTGAAAAAAACCGGCACGCCCGTTTATGCGAAGGGGGCGGAGAACGCACGCGTGCTGTTTCAAGCTGCCGAGAACGATGAGTTCGAGTTCCTGGACGAGGAACGGGGCTGGATTCACGTGACCATCTCCGGCGATTCGCGCGGCTATCTCCAGCGCGACGACGTGGAGTTGCCGGAGAAGCTTGCGGAACGGTTGCAGACGTCCAGCGCGGGGCCGGAAGTGAAATTCGCCGGGTTTCGTATCGAACGCGAAGAAACCAGCATATTTCCAGGTGATTGGACGAAGCTTCGCGGGAAAACAACAAAGATTTACACAGTCCAGATCGTCTCGCAGGATGCGAAGGAATCGGGAACCGCGGTGCGGTTGAGTTATGCGCTGGCGCTGTTTGAAAAAGGCCTGAAGGAAAGCGCCGGCACCGCCTCCCCACCAGATGGAGTCGTGGTGATTTTTGACGCGGCGGACGGCGGTATCGCCGCAGCCGCGATCCCAGATATTGAAAAAGTTGCCAGCGGCGCAATGACGCGCGAGGCTTTCTGGTCCCAATGCGATCTGGATCCTCCCGAGGCTTTCCGCCCGCCAGCCAAACCCTGAGCGCCTTCGCGCGTGGATTTTCCATTTGTTCGCTTGTTCGCTCGCCGTATGGATTACTCTAAAGAACAGTCCATCCATAAGGAGTGTTCATGAAAAATATCAACGCGGCCATCATCGGGCTGGGATTCGTGGGCCGGGCACATTTGGAGGCCTTGCGGCGTCTGGGGATTACGGTTCAAGGCGTGCTTGGCAGCACGCCGGAGCGCAGCAAGGCTTCGCGCGATGCGTTGGGATTACAACGGGCCTACACTTCGCTTGAGGAACTCACCTCTGATCCTTCCCTTCATGTTGTGCATTTGTGCACACCCAACAACGAGCATTTTCAGGAGGCCAGCCAGCTTCTTCGCGCGGGCAAACATGTAATGTGCGAAAAGCCGCTGGCACTGGATTCCCGGGAATCCGCGGCGCTGGTTTCCCTGGCGAGAGAAACCGGGCGCGTCGGCGGCGTGTCTTACAACCTGCGCTACTATCCGCTGTGTCAGGAAGCTCGCGCGTTGATTCGCAAAGGCGCGATCGGGCAGGTGCGGCTGGTGCATGGCAGTTTTTTGCAGGATTGGCTGCTTTTTCCCACGGACTGGAACTGGCGATTGGAGGCGAAGATTGGCGGCGAACTGCGCGCCGTTTCTGACATCGGCACGCACTGGCTGGACCTGGTGGCCTGGCTGACCAACAGCAAAGTCTCCGAACTTTGCGCCGATCTGGCCACGGTTCTCCCGACACGGCGCAAGCCCAAGGGACGCGTGGAAACTTTTCAGAAAGCGGGCGTAGCGGAGACAACAGAAGTGATGATGACGACGGACGATTATGCTTCCGTGCTTTTGCATTTTGAAAACGACGCGCACGGCGTGATGACGGTTTCACAGGTCAGCGCCGGGCGAAAGGCGCGTTTGTGGTTTGAGATTGACGGTTCCGAGGGATCATTGGCCTTCGATTCCGAATCCCCCAATACCCTGTGGATTGGGCACCGCGAGCGGGCCAGCGAAGTGCTGCCAAAAGATCCGGCGCTACAGTCTCCGGAATCCCGCGGCTATGCGGCATATCCGGGCGGCCACCCAGAGGGTTACCCCGACACATTCGTGCGACTTTTCAAGGATTTTTACGCCTATATTGCGGCCGGCGATTACCGCACGCCGCGGACCTTCCCCACTTTTGAGACGGGTCACGACGAATTGATGTTGTGCGAAGCGATCTCCGAAAGCGCGCAGAAGCGAAGCTGGGTCACTGTCGGAGCGTAAGAGGTCGCCGCTCTACTTCACGGCGCAGGTGGATTCGCGGACTGCCAATTCGGCGGGAATCTTGCGGCGCACAATTGGAATATCGCGAGTCTGATTCGTCACTTTGATGGCTTCCAAAACGATTCCAGCACTGATTGCGCCCATAGCCTCCATGGGCTGTCGAATCGTGGTGAGCGAGGGTACGCTAAGGTTTGCTTGCGCCACATCGTCGAAGCCTATCACGGAGCAATCCTCCGGAACCCGCAGCCCTTTTTTCTTCAAGGCCCGCAAGGCGCCCAGGGCTGTCACATCGTCGTAAGCCATCAGCGCTGTGAACGGCTTTCCGCGCCGCAAAAGTTCGCTGGTCAGATGAGCACCTGCTTCAAAACTGGAATTCGCGTCGAGCGATTCAGGAAGTTCTTCAATGCGCTTGGGATCGAGGGTCAGGCCCACGGATTGCGAGAAATTGCGGATGCCCTTCCATCGCTGGCCACTGCTGCTGAGCGCCTTCGGCCCGCGGAGAAAAGCGATTTCGCGGTGACCGAGCCGGTATAAGTGTTCGAGCGCGAGGCTGGCGGCGCCTTCGTTATCAACGGAAACCGTGCTTACTTTTTCAAGCTCGAATTCCCTTCCCGCCACGACGGTGGGCACCTGCCTCTCCGTTAAATCCGCAAGCACCTTGATATCCGTGACCAGCCAGTTGGCGATGATGATCAACCCCTCGACACGGCGATCCAAGAGCATTTCCAGGTAGCGTTCGAACCGGTGCGGTTCGTTGTGGGCGTCCGCGAGCAACGACAGATAGCTGGCCTGATACAACGCGTTTTCCAAGCCGCGCAAGATCGGCGTGCAGAAGGGATCGGTAATATCAAAAACCATAACGCCAACGATGTTGGAGCGCTGGCTGCGCAAGGAACGCGCGAGAGGATTAGGGCGATAGCCCAGTCGTTTTGCGGCTGTCTCGATGCGCGCCTTGGTTTCCCCGGGAATGTAACGGGAGAGCGGAGCGCTGTTCAATACGATGGAAACGGTGGACGCGGAGTAGCCGCTCTCTCGAGCTACATCGCGGATGGTGACGACGCCGCTTCTCTTCATGTTGTCTCTCACTTCGGTGAGGGATAGATGTAACGCAAATTGCCCGGCAGCTTGTCGGAGCGCGAGCGCGTGTTGTACTCCAATTGGTACCCCAGATGATCCGCGTCGAGCGGGTAGTCCCTGCCTTCGGGATACGGGTATGAAAAAAGTCCATGTCTGGGAAGCGGCTCCACAGTGAAAGCATTTGCCGCATAGAAATCGAGGTCCTTCTCGAAACCGTCGGCATAGAAGAAATAATCGCGCACCCAGTTCGCGGGAAGCTTTGGCAGGTGTCGCGGATCAAATTCGAGCTTGACGCCTTCGCCAGAGGCGAACACGGCGAACTTGTCGTCGGAAGCGCTGAGGAGAACTTTTGCGTCGCCATAGCGCGTATAGTTGCCAGCCGCCCGCGCGTACGGCCCCGTGGCGCTGCGCTGCGCGTAGGAATACACCGTATCGCTTGCCGGGTGCAGACGAATCTCCTTTGGATAGCCTAGGAATTCCAGGTCCGCTGTGGCCAGCGGCAGCTCGTTGACGTGAAGCTTCTTCACCTCCGGCGTCTGATCAATGCGCACGGCATCCCAATAAATTTTCAGGTTTGTGACGATGCGGATTCGCCGCGTGCCCGCGGGAATTTTCCCGCTGAGGTCCGTCACCATGGTGCGTTCGAGCCCGGCGGGGAATCCCATATCGTCGACGACGCGCACCCATTTACCCTGCGCATCCTGCGCTTCTAGGTATGGCGCAATGACCTTAATACCGGCCTGATCGGCGGCGTACATAGAGGTTGCAGTGAAATAGTCGGTGTAACCGTCAAGTATCAGGCGGAGCGGTTTGGCCGCGTCCCACTTTCCTAAATCAAGTTCGAGCCAGTGCAACTTGGCGAATCCGGTGTAGGGCAGGCCATCAAACTGCGTGATGTATTTGCGGTCACGCTTGGCGATCAATGGAAGCACGTTGCGACCCCGGTCGTCCCAAGCGCCAACCGGCGTTCGCGCATTTTGTGTGGCAATGACGCGAAATTCCGGGAACGGCGGTGCGCTGACAAAGCGCTCGTTGGGATTGACTTCGATGTTCGCGGGATGATCGATGGCCAGCAGGCGCACCTGGTCCAGGTAAACGGTCTCTTCCATCGGCTCCAGGAAACGAAAACTGAGCATGCCGTTCTTCAGTTGCACGCTCTTGGCAGGAACTTTCAGGTATTCGTCGGGATCGGGGACATCGCGTTCGCCTGGAGCGACCCAGTGTCCCACAACCGCAGGGCCAATCATGTCGGCGATGAATTCATATTCCCTGCCGTTCCAGGAAAAGAGAACGGGGCAAGAGCTGCCGCGACGGTCAAGTTCGTTGATGGATTGAACTTTTCTGGATTCCAGATTCACTTCATCCTGCGGCACGCCGGTGGGCCACAAGAGACGCACAACGTCCGTGGCTTTTTCGCTGCCAAGCCCCGCGATGAACGCTGGGGCATTCTGGCTTAGATAACCCGAAGCACCGGTGGCTTCCCATTTCTGATAAAGCCCACCGGCGAAGATTTCGACTTTTGTGCCGATTCCGTTCTTGTTGTCGTTCAGACCCTTGAGGTCAATCTGCATCCAATTATTTTTGTTGGCGCCGACATTCTCGAGCAGGATGGGACCGCCTTCGGTTTGCGTGACAATCAGGTCGGGGCTTCCGTTGTTTTTCAGATCGGCGAGCGCGATGGTGGCCGGTTTGTTCAGCTTGACGCTATCGAGTTGCACTTTCTTGGTGACATCGGCCCAGCCTGCATCACCCAAATTCCTCAATAGACGGATTTCGCCGCCGCTTGCGGATTCACCGACAGCCGCGAGGTCTACCCAGCCGTCATTATCGTAGTCGAGCGCCATGAGGCCCCAGCCGCGCCTCCAGCCGAGGTCGGGGAGCGGAACGCGTTCCAGTTTCTTGCCAGCAACATTGCGCCATAACGTAAGTCCCGGCGGGCCGGCGTGCGTAAACGCCAGGTCCATCCAGCCGTCCTTATCAAAGTCAAAAGCGATGACGCCCACGGCGGGCGGTAAACCTTCTTTTGCAAAATTGATGCCGGGGAGTGCATTGAACTTGCCTTCGCGCGGATTCAGGAAGATGGCGGCGCCGTGCGCGCCACCGGCGACCACAAAATCAATGGCGCGATCGTTGTTGAAGTCGGTCATAGCGACTCCGCCGCCCGTCGCATCCAAACCCATGCCGGATTCTTCGGAGACGTCGGTGAAGGTGGAATTACCGTTGTTGCGCCAGAGCTTGTTCTTGGGCGTTTCCCCACCCGGAGCCATGGTCAGGTAAAGATCCAGATCGCCATCGTGGTCGTAATCCACGAAAGTGGCGGCAACACAGCCTTTTTCACGGCGAATTCCAACTTTTTCCGTGACGTCCTGAAATTTGCCCTCGCCATCGTTGTGGAACAGACGCACGCCGCCCGTTTCGCAAACGGCCAGATCGGTGTGGCCGTCGCTGTCGAAATCGCCGGCAGCGCAGCCGAGTCCAGCGCCAAGACCGCCGAGACCGGCTTTTTCCGTCACATCCTCAAATTTGCCGTCGCCAAGATTGTGCAACAGGCGGCTTTTGCCCTCGCCCACACCAACCAGGAAAAGATCGGGCTTGCCGTCGCCATCGTAATCCATAAAACAGGCACCCGCGCTGGGGCCCAGGATTGAGGCCGGAGTGATGCGCTTGGCCAAAGGCTCCTGCGTGTAATGAACGGGAATCTCCTTTGGGGCCACAATAGCTGTGCCATGAACGAATTCCGCAAGAGAAAATTTCCCTTGATCGCCGTAGCCGGCGCCAAACGGCGCACCGAGGTGCTCTGTAGTGATTTTCTGGAAGCGCTTCATCCCTTCGCGAGCGGAATCCGCGTCACCCTTGCGCTGATAGGCGCGGGCGAGGCCAAATTGTGCAGAGGCATGCAGGGGAGCGATCGCCAGGGCCTTCTTGAAAGCGGCAATGGCTTCATCGTAGCGCTGCAACTGCGCATTCATGAATCCTTCAAAATAGAAAGCATCCGGCTCTTCGGGCACAATTTTTTCCACGTGCTGGAACGCGGCGATGGCCTTTTCCTGATCGCCCGCATCTTTGTAGGCGAGGCCCAGGTTGTACCAGGCATAGGGATCCTGCGGGAGACTTGCGGAAGCCTCTTCGAGTGCGGCGCGGGCCTGCTCGATTTTCTGCTGGCCGAGGAAGGAGATGCCCAGATTCATTTTCGCCGCGGCGAACTGTGGATCGGCCGCCAGCGCCCGTTCAAAATATTTTTGCCCTTCGGCAGGTTTCTGCTGGTTCAAATAGGCCACGCCGAGTGAATTCTGGCGCAACGCTTCAGCGGAAATACTCTTGGAGGCAGCGGCGGCAAGCTTCTGGGCCTCGGAGGATTGTGTCGCCTTCAGCCGCAACACCGCCAGAGAACCCACGGCAAGCAATACTAGAAACGCACTCGAAACAAGAAACCGATAACGCGAACTGAATCTTGTGAAATCCATGTAGGAGAATTCTTTCCGGACGCGTGACATTGGGTGAATCTGGCTCCGCCCATTCCCCTTCGATTGTCTTGGCTCCGCAGACGGTCGTCAACCGTTTTTATGCTGGTTTTCTGCGACTGGTCTGCCGCGCCCTTGACCAGAAAACCGCTGCGCTTTAACGTGCTGAAGGACTCGCATGGCTGCTTTCCAATATTTCTCGATCGTCGAAACGCTCGAAAAATTCCGCCGGAAAGAAATTTCTCCGGTTGAATGGATCACGGCACATCTTGAGCGAAGTCAGGCTCTGCAGCCCAAGCTGAATGCATTCGTTCATCTGGATGGGGAATCCGCTCTTGCGCGGGCGCGGCAGGCCGAAGCGGCCATTCAACACGGCGAGCCCTTGCGAGCGCTGACGGGCATACCTCTCACCGTCAAATCGTGCATTGATGTAGCAGGGTGGCCGTGCCCGGCGGGTTCGCTTTTGCGGAAAGAATATATGCCGGCGAGTGACGCGACGCTGGTGGCAAGGCTGGAATCCGCAGGCGCCATCCTTCTGGGAAATACCAATGCGCCAGAATTCCTGGTGGCCTATGAAACGGACAATCGCGTTACCGGAAAAACCTCGAATCCCTGGGATCTTTCCAAGTCCGCAGGAGGCTCCAGCGGAGGAGAGGCGGCGGCCATCGCCAGTGGCTGTTCGATGGGCGGTGTGGGCAGCGATGGCGGCGGTTCGATTCGCGCGCCCGCGCACTTTTGTGGCGTATGTGGATTGAAACCCACGCCGGGCCGCATTCCGGCTACGGGACATTTTCCGCCGGGGGCTGGCGCGTTTTCGTGGATTGGCGTTGTGGGTCCGATGGCTCGTTCCGTGAGCGATCTTCGTGCGCTGTTTGAGGTGATGGCAGGTCCGGATGCTGGCGATGCACTATCCGCGCCCGTGCCGTTACGTCGGGTTCACCCGGAAGAGTTGCACGGTTTACGCGTTGGGATTCTGGAGAGCGAGGCGCTTGGCAGTGCCACTCCTGAAACGCATGCCGCAGTGCAGCGGGCAGGCGATCTTCTCGGTCAGCAAGGCTTCCGCGTCGAACCGATTGCTTTGCAAGGCCTCGAGCGCGCGTTGGAATTGTGGTGGTTCTTCTTCGGCCCCGTGATTGGGGATTTGATTCGCCATACCACAAAGGGCCAGGAAGAATTGTTAAGCCCCCAGTTGCAGGAGTATCTGGCGATTACGGCGGCGGAACCTTCGGTCACACTGGAGTCGTTCGTGACCGCGTGCTCGCATCGCGATTTGGTGAGGGGGGAAATCCTGCGCCAGATGAAAGATGTTGCCATCCTTCTCTCACCGGTGTCTACTGGTCCGGCGTTTGCCCATGGCGCGGGGAATTACCGCGCGGGAGACGCACACAATTACCGGGATACGATGCGTTACTGCCAGTGGCTGAATCTGACGGGATTTCCTGGGTTATCCCTACCGATGGGAAAATCGCCCGGGGGATTACCGATTAACATTCAGTTGATCGGGCGGCCCCACGAAGAAGAGCTGTTGCTGGCGGTTGGCGAATCGCTGGAGCAGGGCCGCGGGCCGTGGGAAGCGCCACCTGCTTCCCCGGCGTGACAGACCCGGGTGTGGCGTGGCTTCTCCCCCGATTTTGGGCTTGACATCGCCGAAATAATTCAGTATTAACTCGATTTAATAAGGCTCTTCCGGATAGTTCGCTGCAACCGTCGAGGACCGGGGGTGCCTCGCGAGTGGTTAGGCCCTGCGGGAATGGGTCCCGCACGGGGATTAGTTTGCCTGCCTGGCCGCTTTTCAACGCATCCTGAAAAAGCAAAGAGTTCGTCGGAATTCTCACTTTTGGAGGAAACATCGTGACGGGACATACTATTCCTTTCTTTGGTATGCGCAGCACAAGGACCTTGTGGCTTGTGCTTGGCGCCATGTTCGTACTGCTCTGCATGCCGCTTCTGGCGAACGCGCAGGCCGGGCGGGGCAGCATCAGCGGCGCCGTTACCGATCCGAGCGGAGCCGTTGTTCCCGGAGCCCAGGTCGAGCTGCTGAGTAAGGCAACGGGAGTGAAGCTGCACACAGTCACTTCCGGTGCGGGGTTGTATACCTTTATCTCGCTGAACCCGGGCGCGTATCAGGTGACCCTCACCCAAAAGGGTTTTTCCAAAGTCGTAGAGGACAATATTAAGGTCAGCGTCGATCAGGTCACCGAGGTTAATCTCAGTTTGCAGGTTGGCGCGGTTACGGACACGGTTACGGTTATCGAGGGCGCCGAACTGGTCGAAGCCAGCAATTCGACGGTCGGCACGCTGATCCCGAGCGAGGCGATTGAACGGGTCCCACTGCTGTATCGCAACGTATACGACCTCATCCAATTGAGTCCGGGCGTGATTCCAGTCAATGGTTCGCCCAACTCCAGCGATTCGATGCAGTCGGTTCAGAACATCTCGGTGGGGCGCCCGGGTGTCGACGTCTCCGCGGACACCATCAACGGCTCGCTCGTCGGATCCGTTTATTACATGCTGGACGGCAGCCCGCTGGGAATCGCCGAAAACAACTCCGCTGCAATCATTCCGGCTATGAATATTCCCGAAGACGCCGTTAGCGAGGTCCGCGTCGAGACGCAGAACACACCGGCGTCTTACCAGAGCGGCGGAGCCGGTGTTATCAGCCTGGTGAGCAAGTCCGGAACAAATTCGATTCATGGTGATGGTTTCGGCGTGTTCCGGCCGAATGCCTTGTCCGCAAACGACTCCTTCAACAAATTCAATGAGCTGTCAGCGGACCAAAGCAACACGCCACCCGATTTCTATCGCTACCAAGGGGGCGGAGCGATCGGCGGAGCGATCAAGAAAGACAAGCTCTTCTTCTTCGGAGATTACGAATACACGAAGCAGGAGCAGTTCGAGGGGGAGGACACTTTCGGTGTTCCCACGACCGCGGAACGGACCGGCGATTTCTCAAAAATGGGGTTTACCATCTACGACCCGACACAACCCGAGGTCTCTTGCGAAGATCAAACAACGACACCCGGCAACTGTCGCCAACCGTTCCCCGGAAACATAATCACCAACCCGAATCCCATCGGGCTGCTATTCCTTTCGAAGATGCCGAAGTGCAATTACCCG
>Ga0181532_10004904_pt1 | contig 11521 bp, 11 predicted proteins | sample PEATcosm2014_Bin_33_FD_119768 | JGI IMG/M metagenome (GOLD analysis project Ga0181532, IMG submission 119768) | Peatland microbial communities from MTU Mesocosm Facility, Houghton, MI, USA - PEATcosm2014_Bin11_30_metaG | ecosystem: Environmental > Terrestrial > Soil > Wetlands > Peat | place...
TGATCGTCGGCTACCTTGCCCGTTATGAGATACGCGCGGCGCGCGAGGTAGGCGTCGCGGATGAAGGCATACGGATCATAGGTGTTCTTCAGGGTCTCATCGAGCGGCAGCAGCGAGGCGCGCTGGTCGATAAAGTCTGGAAGGTACAGGCCGTACTTTATCCAGTCGTTCTTGACGTAATGCTGCGGATTCGTGTAGATGTCGGCCACTCTGCCCGTCGTGTCGCGCACGTCCGAAGGCCCGAGGATCGGCAGCTCCACGAACGGGCCCGGGTGTACTCCCCAGTGGCCGAGGGTAAGGCCAAAATCCGCATTGTTTTTGTCCAACCCGGCGGAGGTTGCCGGATCCAGCAGGCCGCCCACACCGACCGTGGTATTGAGCAGGAAGCGCCCGAGATCATTGGCGGCAGCCACGAATTTTCCCTCCAGCGCGTCGTTGATCATCACCGTCGGCATGCGCAGATTGGAGAAAAAATTGCTCACTCCCGTGCGGATGGTCTGGGGCACTACGCGCACATAGCTGCGGGCCACCGGTTTGGCGACCGCCCGGTCCAGGGCGTCATTGAATTTATAGACCCCGCGATTCCAGGATTCCCAGGGATCCTGAGGCGAGCGCTTGGCGTTCGGCGGCAAGGTGACGCAGGCGCTCAATGCTCCCGCAACCACGGCGATGAGCGCCGCGCGTACCATGGGTGCCGCGTGCGCATACCCTTGCTTGACCATGTTTTTATCGTTCTCCCTATGATTTTGGCGACGCCGGCATCGCGCCGCCAATCCGGTACTAAGGCAAATACTGCGCGATCAATGGCGACCGCTTGCGCCCCCGTTGTCGTCTGCAACCGTATTCTTGCGATTTTTCGGCATGGCTGCACGTACTTCTTCTAACATTGCACTGATGCGGGCGCGCTGGATGGCATTAAGATTCGGCAGCCCCAAACCGAGCTGCAGCTGGTTCGAGGCCATCACGAGATCGCCGTTCATGAGGTAGTAGTCGGCCATGTAATAGTAGGAGTCGGCTATATTGCCCGCCGCATTCGCGGCTTTGGCGATCAACTTGGCCTGGTTGGGCGTCGGCTCGACCTGATTGAACAAATCGTCCAGGATCAGCTGCGCGCGGTTGTTGTCGCCCTCGTGCATCAAAGTATCCGCCAACCGGATCGTAAGCGGTGCGTTGCGCGGGAACAGAGAAATCCCTTTATCGAGCACCGCCTGCGATTCCTTGGGCTGCCCGTTCGCGAGGTATGCCTGCCCCAACGCGCCGTAAAACTGGGTCACTTTCGGATATTCGATCAGCAAAGCCTGCAGGTCGGGAATGGCGGCGGCCGGATCGCGCGCGTTGATGGCCGCGACCGCCATACCGTAGCGGATTTCGACGGTCAGACCGGCGCCATTTTTCTCAAGACTGGCGTAATAATCGCGTGCGAGCTGCGGATTTCCGACTAAGGATCTGAGCCGCTCGCGCATCAGCTTGTAGGTCAGCGAATCCGCATGGTAGATGCGGCCAATCTGCGCCGCCCGATTGCGCGCCTCGGCGACGCGCTCCGCCGAAAGCGGGTGATCGATCAAGAATTCGATCGCCTTCACGCGGCTCGGATCGGGGGTGTTGCGATTGAGCTCCTCGAACATGGTCGCCATGCCCAAAGGATCGTAGCCGGCGCTCGCCATCGTGCCGATGCCGATCCGGTCGGCCTCGAATTCTTGAGTCCGCGTGTAGTTGATTTGATGCTGAATGGCGGCGCTCTGGGTCGCCAGGATGGCTCCTTCCATTGCGCCGGGGTCGCCGCGGCCCGCAGTCGCCCCCAGAAGAATGGCGGCCAACATCGCAGCGGTCGACACCAGGCCGGCATGCGTTTGATCGATCATGCCGCGCACCAGATGCCGCTGGGTCACGTGCGCCGTCTCGTGCGCCATGACGCCGGCGAGTTCGTTTTCGTTGCGCGTCGCCAGCATCAGCCCGCTGTTGATGGCGATGAAGCCGCCGGGCATCGCGAAGGCGTTGATGACGGGGTCGCGCACTACGAAGTAATTGAATTGATGCTGGCCCTCCTCGGCGTGGCTAGAGAGGCTGTGGCCGATTTCCTGGATGTAATCGCTGACCTCGGGATCCTCCAGAACGAGCCCCTGCGCGCGCATTTGGCGCGCCCACATCTGGCCGACCTGGTACTCCTCTTCGAGTGACACCGCGGCGGTGGCGGGACTTCCGAGGTCTGGCAGCTCCTGCTCGGCCGCGCTTGGGCCGGCCGCCCAAGCCACGTTGAGGCCCGCGCCCACCGTAAATGCGACGGTGGCGCAGAATAAAGTCAATGATTTCAAGAGCCTCATTTAGCCTCCGTAAACATCCTTGGAGTGCCTGAGACACCTCAAAGTTCGCCCATCCGTACGGCGAAAACCCCGCTGGGGGTCATTTCATAGCACTTCAGAGGCATAGTCTGCCAGACGCGACCGCTCGCCGCGCACGAGCGTAATATGTCCCGAATAGCCCCATCCGTGGAATCGATTGACGACATAAGTCAGCCCGGTCGTGGTCTCGGTGAGATACGGCGTATCGATCTGGGCGATGTTGCCCAGACAGATCATTTTGGTGCCAGGGCCGGCGCGCGTTACGAGCGCCTTCATCTGCTTCGGCGTGAGGTTCTGCGCCTCATCGATGATGATGAAGCGGTTCAAGAATGTGCGGCCGCGCATGAAGTTCAGCGATCTGATCTTGATTCGATGGCGCAGCAGATCGGTGGTGGCCCCGCGTCCCCAGGTTCCTCCGGATTGGCTCTGCGTCAGCACCTCCAGGTTGTCCATCAGCGCACCCATCCAGGGTTCCATCTTTTCCTCTTCGGTGCCCGGTAGGAAGCCGATGTCCTCGCCCAGCGGAATCGTCACCCGCGTCATGATGATTTCGCTGAAGCGATTGTGGTCCAAGGTTTGCGCGAGGCCGGCGGCCAGCGTCAGCAGGGTCTTGCCGGTGCCCGCGGGGCCGAGGACCGTCACGAAGTCAATTTCGGGATCCATCAGCAGATTCAGCGCGAGATTCTGCTCGCGATTGCGTGAGCTCACGCCCCAGACATTGTTGCGCTCGGTGCGGTAATCGATGGTGAGCTCGAGAATGGCCGAGTCGCCCTCGATCTTGCGCACTATGGCTTCGACGCCGTTGTCGCCGGGATCGTACACGAACTGATTGGTCTGCCATTCGCGCACCAGAGGTCCGCGGACTCGATAGAAGGTCCGGCTTTGCTGCTGCCAGGACTCCATGCCCTTGCCGTGCTTCTCCCAGAAATTGGGCGGCAACCGCTGCACGCCGCTGATCAGCAGATCCGCATCCTCGATCGTCTTGTCGCTCGAATAATCCTCGGCTTGCACGCCGACAATCGCCGCCTTGATGCGCAGATTGATGTCTTTCGAGACCAGCGTGACCCGGGTGGTCGGGAATTTCTGCTGCAATGCCAGAGTGTCGGCCAGAATGGCGTTATCGGCGCCGTGGCCGGGCAGGCCGTCCGGCAGCGCGGACTCCAGCAGCTGAGTCTGGAAGAACAGCCGCCCGCCGGGTGGGCGTTTTCCGTGATTGATCGGCACCGCAGTCGGCAGCGAAAGCCCGCGATCAATCTGCTTCTTGGTCGCGTTGCGCATCAGTTCGTCGAGAAAACGGCTGACTTGGCGCACGTTCCGTGCGGACTCCGATAGGCCCTTTTTGCCGGCGTCCAACTCTTCGAGCACGGTCATCGGTATGTAGATGTCGTGCTCTTCGAAGCGAAAGATCGCGGTCGGATCGTGCATGAGGACGTTCGTGTCGAGCACGAATATGCGCCGCTGCTCCTGCCTGGCCTGGCGCCCCTTCACAACAGAGGCTGTGACCGGCCGCAACGTGCCGGTCACAGGGCCTTCACCGCTGCGAGAACCGCCTCGGCGTGCCCGGTCACCTTCACTTTGCGCCATTCCTGGCGCAGCACTCCGTGCGCATCGATCAGAAACGTGCTGCGCTCCACGCCCATGTACTTCTTGCCGTACATGCTCTTCTCTCGAATCACATCGTACAGCTTGCACACCCTTTGATCGGGGTCGCTCAGCAGTTCGAATGGGAAGCCCATCTTCTGCTTGAATTTTTCATGGCTCTGTACGGTGTCCGGCGAGATGCCGACGATCAGCGCTTTGCATCTCTTGAATTGAGCATGCGCCTCGGCAAAGCTCTCACCTTCCTGCGTGCATCCCGGAGTGTTGTCGCGCGGATAGAAGTAAACCACCGCGCTGCCGCCGGCGGCATCCTTCAGCGACCATGAGCCGCCGGTACCCTGCAATGTGAAGGGCGGCGCCGGCTTGCCGACTGCAATCTTGCTCATGTGCGTGGGCTCATAGTATGAGGCTCAATTCTTTACGGGCTCGAAAATAGCGTCCAAATTCAAGTGATCGCAAAAGTCCATGAATTCCTCCCGCAACACCCCGATGTGCAGGCGGCTCGGGACGTTTACGATCATCTGCACTGAGAACATCGGCGCGCCAGTGTGCGCAGCCGCATAAGAGCGCGTGGACAACTCGGCAATGTCGACTCCGCGCTGCGAGAAAAAGCCCGAAAGCCCCGCGACGATGCCGGTCTGGTCGAGGCACACGACATCGATGGAGTAGGGCAGCATGTCGTTGCGTGCGGCGCGCTCCTCGGTACGCCGCAGCTGGATGTTCATTCCGGTGGCATCTGCCAGCTTCTTGAATTCACCCTCCAGCTTTGCAAGCGTATGCCAGTTGCCGTTCACCAGCAGCAGCATGGCAAACTCATTGCCGAGCGAGGTCATGCGGCTTTCGCTTATGCTTCCCCCGCAGTCGGCAACGGCCTTGGACAGCTCGTGGACCATGCCGACGCGGTCCCCGCCGACCGCGCAAATCACGATATGTTGTTTCATCGGTGCAAATTCTACCGGATGGGCGCTTGCCAGGGTGCATGTCCGCCACTTAAGGTAGCGATTATTGCCTTTTCGGAGTTACTTGAATGTTTCGCGGAAGCCTGGTTGCTATTGTCACGCCGATGACTGCCGATGGCAGCCTGGACTGGTCGGCGTGGGACCGCTTGCTCGACTTTCACTTGCGCGAGGGCAGCGACGGCATCGTGATCGCAGGCACCACGGGCGAGTCGCCCGCTCTGGCGCTCGATGAAATCGAGGAGTTGACCCGCCGGGCAGTGACACGCTGCAGCGGAAAGCTGAAGGTGATCGTCGGCGCCGGCACTCATGCGACCTCGAGCACCGTGGCGCGTACGCGTACTCTGTCGCAGTTGGGTGTCGACGCCGTCATGCTGGTGACTCCTTACTACAATAAACCGCCCCAGGAGGGCCTCTACAGACACTTCATGGCGGCTGCCGATGCGTCGGCGGTTCCGATCATCCTTTACAACGTGCCGAGTCGCACCGCGGTGGACTTGTTGCCGTCCACCATCGCGCGGCTCGCACGGCATCCGAGAATCGTGGCGGTCAAGGACGCAAGCGCGGACGTGAACCGGCTGCGCGAGCTGTTGGGGGCATGCCCTGCAGAGTTTACGGTACTGTCCGGGGACGATGCCACCGCCATCGATTGGATGGGCGCCGGCGCCCGGGGAGTCATCTCGGTGTCGGCCAATGTTGCCCCGCGTCGCGTGCACGAGGCGTGCATGGCCGCACTGCGCGCAGATCTGGCGGCAGCGCGAGCCATCGATGCCGGTTTACAGGCCTTGCACAGGGATCTGTTCGTGGAGGCCAGCCCCATACCCGTAAAATGGGCGGTTGCGAGAATGGGCCTCATCGGGAACACCATACGCCTGCCGCTGGTCGAATTGTCGCCCGCCCACCACGAGACGGTTGTCCGGGCAATGCGGGCGGCGGGAGTTACACTTGAGGACCAAGCAGCATGAGTCGTGACCGAGCTATTTTGATGATTGCCGCGGCAACGCTCATGAGCGGATGTCATATGTTCAGTCATAGGACGGCCGAGTGTCATCGGCCGCAGGAATATCAGCGCGCCGCGCAGATGGCGCCGCTGAAGGTCCCGCCGGGGCTGGATTCGCCGAATACGCAGGGTGCGCTGGCCATTCCGACGGTGGAGCTTGCCCCGCCGCCGCCGGGCCCGCACGAGGCCTGCCTTGATACGCCGCCCCGCTATAAACCTGCCCCGCCCAACAAGGCGGCGGCGAGCAGTTGACGACGTGTTTTCTTGAGACACTTGCGACGGCGGCTGCGGCGGCGTCCGATTTGATCGTTTGGGCCGCCTCCGGTACCCTTGCGGGCCCGCTTTTGGTTCGGGTTTAGAGGATCGAGTGGAGAGGTGGCCGAGTGGTCGAAGGCGCTCGCCTGGAAAGTGAGTAACATCCCAAAAGGTGTTCGAGGGTTCGAATCCCTCCCTCTCCGCCAACAGCCGCCATGAGTCAATGGCGGCTCGCGTTTGCATCTTCGCGACGACTGGCCACGAACCCCGTCAGGCCCGGAAGGGAGCAGCGGTAGAGGCTTTAAGTCGGGCGCCGAAGTCCTGCTGGCGCGGGCCGCCTCCTAGTCACGCGTGTCCCACTGCTTATGGCTAAACTGATCGTATGAGCTATATCGTATTAGCGCGCAAATGGCGCCCCAAGCGCTTCGCCGAGATGGTCGGCCAGGAGCACGTGCTGCGCGCATTGAGCAATGCCCTCGACAGCGGCAAAGTTCATCACGCCTTCCTGTTCACCGGCACTCGCGGTGTCGGCAAGACGACGGTCGCGCGCATCCTTGCGAAGTCGCTCAACTGCGAAACCGGCGTCAGTTCGAATCCCTGCGGTATCTGCGCCGCCTGCCGAGAGATCGACGAGGGGCGCTTCGTCGATCTGATCGAAGTGGACGCGGCATCACGCACCAAGGTCGACGATACGCGCGAACTGCTGGACAACGTGCAGTACGCGCCGACTCGCGGGCGCTACAAGGTGTACCTCATCGACGAAGTGCACATGCTGTCGAATCATTCGTTCAACGCCTTGCTGAAAACGCTCGAGGAGCCGCCGCCGCACGTCAAATTCCTTCTGGCGACGACCGACCCGCAGAAACTGCCGGTCACCGTGCTTTCGCGCTGCCTGCAGTTCAGCCTCAAACGCCTGTCGGCGAGCCTCATCGGCGAACGGCTGAAGCTCATCGCGACGGAGGAGAAGCTCGACCACGAGCCGGCGGCGCTCGCGCTGCTCGCGCGCGCCGCCGACGGAAGCATGCGCGATGGTCTGAGTTTGCTTGATCAGCTGATCGCCTTCAGCGGCGGTGCGCTGACCGAGGCGAATGCACGGTCGATGCTCGGCACCATCGATCGCGGCCACGTGTTGCGAATCGTCGAGGCATTGTCACGCGCGGACGGGCCGGCATTGCTCGCGCAAGCGCGTGAGATGGATCGCGACGCGCCCGACTATGACCGCGCGCTCGTCGATCTGGCGGAGCTCCTGCAGCGCATCGCGATCGTGCAGATCGTGCCGGAGGCGGCACAGCAGGATGATGAGTTCGATGCGCAATCGCTGATTCGATTGGGCGGAGCCATGGCGGCGGAGGATGTACAGCTCTATTACCAGATGGCGCTCGCGGGCCGGCGCGATTTGCCCCTGACTCCGGAACCGAGGCTTGGATTTGAGATGACCCTGCTGAGGATGCTGGCCTTTCGCCCGGATGCGCCAGCCGTGGCCGAGGCCTCGAGCCACGCTTCCGTCGGCGCGGTCCGCCGGGAGCTGCGCCCACCCGCCGCGCCGGCAGCGCCCGCCGCGCCGGCAGCGCCCGCCGCGCCGGCAGCGCCCCTGCAGCTCACGACGGCGGCTCGGCTGTCGATCGACGCGCGCACCTGGCCGGATGTGGTCAATGCGGCCAATTTGAGCGGTATGGTGCGACAATTTGCCCTGAACTGCGTTCCGGCCTCCTTCGAGAGCGACGCGCTGCAGCTGCGGCTCGATGCGTCGGTGGCGGAGCGGCGCACCCGCGCCATCGAGGATAAGCTCGCGCAAGGCCTTTCGAAGTATCTCGGCCGCGACATTCGCATCGTCTATGAAGTGTCATCTGCCGGCCTGGCAACCCCAGCGCGGCAGCGCGTCATGGCGGAGCAGGACAAGGTGCTGCAGGCCGCGGCCGCCTTCGAGGAGGATTCCGCGGTCAAGGGCTTGAGGGAGCGCTTCGGAGCCGAGGTGGATGCCGCCTCGGTGAAGCCGACTAACTGACATTGCAGGAGATATCATGATGAAAGGCGGACTCGGAAATCTGATGCGCCAGGCACAGCAGATGCAGGAGACGATGCAGAAGGCTCAGGCGGAGCTCGCGGATCTCGAAGTGACCGGGGAGTCCGGTGCCGGCATGGTGAAAATCGTGTTGAACGGACGCCACGAGGCGAAGAAAGTGACGATCGAGCCAAAACTCATCGGCGAGGATCTGGGGTTGCTCGAGGACCTGGTGGTCGCGGCAGTCAACGATGCGGTGCGGAAAATCACCGCGCGCAGCCAGGAGAAGTATGCGGGACTCATGTCCGGATTGAATCTGCCGCCAGGCATGAAGCTGCCGTTTTGAGCGCAGTCCGTCGATGAAGTACACGCCCGCTCTCGCTCGGCTGATCGATTCGCTGCGCTGCCTGCCGGGTGTCGGCCCGAAATCCGCGCAGCGCATGGCCTTTTATCTGTTGGAGCGCGACCGTGACGGCGGACGGGCGCTCAGTCAAGCGCTGTCCGAAGCGCTCCTGCAGGTCGGCCACTGCAAGCGCTGCCGCATGCTCACGGAGAGCGAGCTGTGCAGCATCTGTGCGTCGAGCCAGCGCGACGTCGCGCAGCTCTGCGTGGTCGAATCGCCTGCGGACGTCGTCGCCATCGAGCAATCGGGCGGGTTCCGCGGCCGCTACTTCGTGCTGATGGGACACCTTTCGCCGCTCGATGGAATTGGACCGGCAGAGCTCGGATTGGATGAATTCGAGCGGCTGCTCCGCGATGGAGAGGTGCGCGAAGTGATTCTCGCCACCAATCCCACCGTGGAGGGCGAGGCGACAGCGCATTACCTGGGAGATCTGGCTCTGCGCATGGGGCTCAAGGCGTCGCGAATTGCGCACGGGGTGCCCGTGGGCGGGGAACTCGAATACGTCGACGGCGGCACCCTGGCTCACGCACTGGCGGGCCGCACCAGCGTCTCCTGACCCGCACCCGGCTCAGGGCGGCGCGAGTTTTTCGTACAGGCGACACAGCCGCCGGTAGCTTTCGTAGCGCCGCGCGGCAATTTGCCCGGTCGACACCGCCGCGCGCACCGCACAACCGGGCTCCTCCATGTGGCGGCAGTCCTTGAAGCGGCAACTGGCGCCGAACTCGTGGATCTCGACAAAACCGCGCTCCGCCGCCCGCACGATGCTGGCCGGCGGGGCGAAATCGCGCACCCCCGGCGCGTCGACGATGGCGCAGTCCGCCGCCGGCCCCAAGCGGTACCATCGAGCCGTCGTCGTGGTGTGCCGCCCCTCGACGTCTCGCGTCAATTCGGCGGTCTGCGCCGCCGCCGCCGGCGCAAGCGCGTTGACGATCGATGACTTGCCGACGCCCGATTGTCCGACGAGCAGCGTGGCGCCGACGGCAAGCGCGGCGCGCAGGTCGCCAATGCCCTCGCCGGTGAGCGACGCCGCCTCCTGGCAGCGCAGGCCGAGGGCGCGGTACGTGGACAATTCGGCTTGAAGCGCAGCAGTGCCGAGGTCGGATTTGTTGACGATCAGCAGCGCCGCGATGTCCTTGATGTGCGCGCCGGCCCAATAGCGGTCGACCAGGAACCAGTCGGGGGCCGGTTCAGGCGCGACCACCACGGCCAGCCGGTCGATGTTGGCGGCAACCGGCTCGGGGCGGCCGCGCGCATCTATGCGCTCGACCAGGTTGCGCCGCGGCTCGACCGCCTCGACCGTCGGCCCGCCGCCCGACCGCGCACTCGCCCAGGTGATGCGATCGCCGCATACGATCCGCTGCTTGCGCCCCTTCAAGGCGCAGTGCACGGTGCGCGCCTGCGACTGCACCAGCACGCCGCGGCCGTAGTTCGCGAGGACGATGCCGCTGCCTAGCTGCTCTTTCAATGTCGCCGCTCTGCTACCATAAGGTTTTGCACGCTCGACGACACGATGAAATCTCCCGAGAATCTCGTTTGGATCGATCTTGAGATGACCGGTCTGCAGCCGGACACCGACCTCATCATCGAAATTGCAACGATCGTAACCGACAAACATCTGACGGTGCTCGCCGAAGGTCCGGTATTTGCCGTGCACCAGAGCGAGGCGGTGCTCGCCGCGATGGACGACTGGAACCGCAAGCAGCACGGCGGATCGGGATTGACGGCCCGAGTTCTGGCGAGCCGGATAGATGCCGCCGCGGCCGAACGCGAAACGCTCGCATTTCTCGAATCATGGGCCGAGCGGGGACGCTCGCCCATGTGCGGCAACAGCATTTGCCAGGATCGGCGATTTCTGGCGCGCCACATGCCGGCACTCGAGCGCTTTTTCCACTACCGAAACCTGGATGTGAGCACCCTGAAGGAATTGGCGCAGCGCTGGGCGCCGCACATCGCGCAGGAATTCCAGAAAAACTCGACCCACTTGGCGCTGGACGACGTGCGCGAGTCGATACGCGAGCTGCAGTTCTATCGCGAGCGGCTGCTGCGCCCGTTCTAGAGGCGAGCCAGCCTCCGTCAGACAGGGCACTCGGCCGCGAGAAACATCCAGGTTTCCACGACCGTATCCGGATTCAAGGACAGGCTGTCGATGCCCTGATCGACCAGCCAGCGGGCGAGCTCCGGGTGATCGGAGGGGCCCTGGCCGCAGATGCCCACGTACCTGCCCTGGGCCTTGCAGGCCTTGATCGCCAGGGACATCAGCGCCTTGACGGCATCGTCGCGCTCGTCGAATAGCTTTGCGACCACGCCGGAATCGCGGTCGAGGCCCAGGGCGAGCTGCGTCATGTCGTTCGAGCCGATCGACATGCCGTCGAAATATTCGAGATACCGGTCGGCGAGCACGGCGTTGGTGGGCAACTCGCACATCATGATGTGCTTTAGGCCATTCTCGCCGCGCTTGAGTCCGTTGTCGGCGAGCAGCTGCGTCACCGTTCTCGCTTCGAGCAGCGTGCGCACGAAGGGTACCATCACTTGCACGTTGTCGAGGCCCATCTCATCGCGCACGCGCTTGAGCGCACGGCATTCGAGCTCGAAGCAGGGTCTGAAGGCCTTGTCGATGTAACGCGCAGCGCCGCGAAAGCCGAGCATCGGGTTTTCCTCGTGCGGCTCGTAGTGCTTGCCGCCGATCAAGTTCGCATACTCGTTCGATTTGAAATCCGAAAGACGCACGATGACCGGCTCGGGCGCAAACGCCGCGGCGATCTGTGCGATGCCTTCCGCCAGCTTGTCGACATAAAAGCTGACCGGATCCGGATAGCCTGCAATCTGCTGAGTGATCGTCTCCTTGAGCTCCGGACTTTGCTTGTCGTATTCCAGCAGGGCGCGCGGATGCACGCCGATCATGCGATTGATGATGAATTCGAGCCGCGCCAGACCTACGCCCTTGTTCGGTAGGCCGGCGAAATCGAA
>Ga0181532_10004905_pt1 | contig 11520 bp, 7 predicted proteins | sample PEATcosm2014_Bin_33_FD_119768 | JGI IMG/M metagenome (GOLD analysis project Ga0181532, IMG submission 119768) | Peatland microbial communities from MTU Mesocosm Facility, Houghton, MI, USA - PEATcosm2014_Bin11_30_metaG | ecosystem: Environmental > Terrestrial > Soil > Wetlands > Peat | place...
AAATCGTTGGTGGAACAGAAGGTGCAGCCGAACGGGCAGCCTCTTCCCAGTTCCAGCGGCAGGCCACGGGTGGGACACACTCCCGGATAGAGGTGAAACGCCGGGAGCGGCAGGGAATCCAGATCGGCGGGCAGGGGCGCGTCGGGGTTGCGGTGGGCCTCTCCGGCGCTGCGATAAGAGATCCCGGGCACCGTCTCCGGCGAAAGGCCGCCGGCCAGCCGCATCGCAAACTCCGGCAGGCTGCGATCCGCCTCGCCGCGCAGGATGAAATCCACGAACGGAAAATGCCGCAGCGTGGGCAGATCCACCACGGATGCCTGCGGGCCGCCGAACAGAGTCACGGCATGCGGGCGGAGTTCTTTCAGGCGCTGGGCGGTCTGGATGGTAACGGGGTAACTGTTGCAGATGGTCGAAAAGCCAAACAAATCCGCATCCAGCGACGCCAGGCGCTCGGCGGCATAGCGGCTAAAGGAAGACTGGCGCCGGCGCGCGCTGGAGTGAATATATTCGACGTACCACGCATTGGAGTCGACAATAAGCGGCACAATCCCGATTTCTTCCAGGACCGCCGCGAGCGCCAGGACGCCGAGCGGTACGTCGGCGGACGTCTCGCGCACGCCCTCGTTCTCGAACTGTACCGGATCTTCGAAATCCGTAGCGGTTGGTATGCTGACCAGGCAAACCTTCAGAGAAGCCTGGGTCATTTCCGCGGGGCGCGGGGCGCGTTGGGCTTTTCGCAGATCACATTGTCCTTCAGGCTCAGACGCAGAGCGCTTACCGTCATCTTCAAGGTCTTGGCTACAAGGTCCGCCTCTTCCGGTGTCAGGTCCCGCTGGAGTTGGAAGTTGATTCCGTATTTCTTGCCTTCCTTGCAGGGATCGTCAGTTGCCATATGGCGCGACTCCTTTCGTTCTAGCAACTGTACCGCAAAACGGGCAGTCCGGCGAAGTTTATTTTGTTGGCAGCGAGCTCATCCAGATGGAGGCCGAGTTTTCGGCGAGATTGAGAAAGATACGATTGGAAGTTACGGCGAAAGTCCTTACCGGCTGTGAGACGCTCATCGACGACAGCCGGGAGTTGTGCAAATGCTGTATCGGCCGGAGCGGCCCGGCCGGAGCTCCGATGGCGGGGTTGAAAGCCCGGCTCCAGATACAGCGGTAGCCGTCCGCGTTGGAATAGAAATACAGGCTCTTGCCGTTAGACGACCAGTGCGGCTTGTCGGACCAACCCGGGCGGGGATCCACCTGCCGCCAGCCGCCGGCCCGGCCATAGGGCGCGACAGAGATGCTGCGTTCCTGGCCGGGAGCGCGGGCGGAGAAGGCGATCCATTGCTCATCCGGGGAGCATTCGGCCTCGTCCAGCAGCAGTCCTTGTTTGGATAGCACAGTGGCAGCCGCGCCAGTTGAAACGTCGATGCGCTGGATTTCGCGGCCCGTCGAGATCAAAACCGCCTTCCCATCCGGCAGCCAGGCGCTCAGGTAGCCACACGCCGCGCAGAGGCGGCGGGTCTCCCGCGTACGCCGATCCATGACGTAGATGGAAACACCCTGGCTCTCCTGGACACTGTAGGCGATTTTGTCTCCCGAGACGCTCAGCAGGGGATTCGATTTGGTGCCAGGCGTGTCGGTCATCTGGGTCTCTTTTCGGGACAGGAGATTGCGAAGCCAGACCTGGCGCACGCCCGTTTCCGAAGAAGTCCGGGTGAAAGCCAGCCACTGCTGGTCGTGAGAAACGTTGGGGAACGCGTCGAAGTCGGCGGTATCGGTGACACGCGCGAGACTTCGCTCGAGCAGGGGACCTCCAATCGCAATGGACCAGATGCGCAGGTTGCCCCGCTGATCCTGGAAAACGAGGGTACCGTTAGAGGCAATCCAGGGCGCGGTTTCAAACCCAGTGCCGAAGGTCAGGCGCCGCGCTTCGCCGGGCCGCAGAAGGTGCCCGAGTTGCAGCCGCGCCCGCCAAAGGTTGACATTGGCTTTTTGAGCGGCGGAGAAAACCAGATAATCGCCGTACCAGCAGGCCGCATAGGCGTGCACTTCCAGGCCCTGCGCGCGAAACCGTTTCAGTGCGCCGGTATTCACGGGTTTAGACCCATCGAGCGAAGCAGCCCACCATTCGGCGTCTTCGTCCGGGGGAAGGTTGGGGTCGGGAGAGGCCTGCAACAGAAGGTGCTGCGAATCCGGCGCCCAGACGGGATAGCGCGCATCGGCAAGCTGCGGGCAGAGCCGGCTGGGCGTGCCGCCGGACGCCGGCATGACATAGCTCTTGGCAGACGGCTGGCGGGCATGGACTTCGCCGATCCAGTACGAGAGGTACCGGCCATCGGGCGAGAATCGAGGGTCTTGTCCCCGCGGCGCCAGCAAGTGTGGCGGCTCACCGCCAAACGCCGGGATGACATAAATTCCACCTCCATCCTTCTCCGAGCGGAATGCGACTTGATTGCCATCCGGAGAAAAGGCCGGGTTGGATTCGTCGTAGGGACTATGAGTGAGCTGTAGAGAGGCGCCGTCCGGCAAACGCCGGATCCAGATGTCCATTTTTCCCGTGTGCGCCTGGTCGGAAGCGTAGGCCAGGAACTTCCCGTCGCCGGAAAGAGTCGGATCTCCACTGAGGGTATCGTCGCTGGTTACGCGCACGAGTTGGAGCGGCCCCGGATTATCGGACCCGCTGCGCATTCTGAGCCAGTAGAACGCGGCCGCCAGCAGGACCACGATAGCCGGTACGGACCAGACCAGGCGGGAGGAACGCCGCGACGACCAAGGCTTGCTCTCGACCACCTGCTCCAGCGCGAGGGCCATGGCGCCGGCGGACCGGAAGCGTCTTGCCGGGTCGGGATCGGCCGCCTTTTCGACCACGGCGATGAAGGCTTCCGGCAGGTCGGGTCGGGCGTCCAGCAGGTGATTGCGGCGTCCGGCCGCGTGAGCTTGCTGAAACGCGGCGGCGTTGGCTGCCGAGACAGGGTATGCCAGTGTCACCAGATAATAGAGGAGCACGCCGACCGCATAAAGATCGGTTCCCGGCGAGGCGGGCGCTCCCCGAAACAATTCCGGCGCCATATAGGGCAGGGTGCCGGCGACTTCACCGCTGGCATTGTCGGGGTCGATTTCCTGCCCCAGCCCGAAATCCACGAGAACGATCCGGCCATCCGCCTGGCGCATCACATTGCCGGCCTTGATATCGCGGTGTACGAGGCCCTTGCCATGCACAAACGCCAGCCCGCGGCAAACCTGCAGGCACATCAGAGAGGCGTGCGCGGGATCGAGCCGGCCCCTTTCCTTGACAAACGTTGCCAGCGTCTGACCTTGAATCAACTCTAGGGAGAGCGCCGCGCCGTCCGCATTTTCTTCATAGCTATGCACGGCGACGAGGTTAGGGTGCTGCAGTTTGGCGAGTGTTTTGCCTTCCCGAATGGCTTCGGGGCCATCCAGGATCTTCAGGGCAACGTCGCGATCCAGCCGGTCGCGCGCGTGATAGACATCGCCGAACGCGCCGTGGCCTAGTTTCTCGACGATCTGAAACTGTCCCCACTGCTCTCCCGGCTCCAGCGGCTTCGGGATGGATCGCGGAGGCTTCAGCAGCGCCGTTTTGTCCGTAAGTTTCCATCGTGAACTCAACCACGCGATGGTTTCGACGAGGGATCGTTTGGACACTGCGGCGAATCGATTATACCGGCGGCGTATGCGCTAGCGCAAGCAGTACAGCAGATTCGCTGTGGGGCAGGCCATCGTTTCTCGTGGCCTGCCAGGTTCGAGGACGGTGCGCAGACGACAAACGACGATCGTCTGCGCCACGAATCGACGGTTACTTCGAAGAGTTGGAAAGCAGCGCGGCGCGCTCGATTTCGGCGGCGAGTCCGGAAACCGTAGGCACTTCGAAGAGTTGGTGCGGAGTGAGTGTCACACCAAAGGCTTGGCGCACACGGTCGATCACCAGCGCACCCAGGATAGGGTTGCCTCCAGCGTGAAAGACGTTGTGGTCGTTGGAGACGCCCTCGATTTGCAGCAGGGACGCCATGATCTGCGCCAGTCGTGCCTCCACCGCCGCGGCGGCGAGCCATTCGCGTTCCCGCGGCGGCGCAGGCAATGCGGCGCGATCCACTTTGCCATGGGTTGTGAGCGGCAACCCGGCCAGGCTCACGATCTCGGATGGCAGCATGTATTCCGGCAGTCGCTCGCGCAGCCAGTTCAGGAGCGCGGCTGGGGATGGATTGGCGTCCGCCGCCGGCACCACGTAGGCCACCAAACTCCGGCCGCCGGCCGCATCTTCGCGGGCGACCGCTACGCTGTTTTCGACTGCCGGATGCGCGCTGAGCGCGCTTTCGATTTCGGCCGGCTCCACGCGGAAGCCGCGGATGGAGACCTGATCGTCCATGCGGCCGATGAATTCGATTTGGCCGTCGGAGTAACGGCGCACCAGGTCTCCGGTCCGGTACAGCCGCGCTTGGGGGTCGGAGGCGGAAGGGTCGAGAACGAATTTTTGGGCGGTCAATGCGGGCTGGTTCACATAGCCGCGCGCGAGGCCCGCCCCGCCGAGGCAGAGTTCGCCGGGTTGGCCGTTGCGCACCGGTTGCATGAATTCGTCGAGAACCGCGACACGCACGTTGTCGATGGGGCGGCCGATGGGCGGATGTTCCAAGGGGTTCGATTGCGGCGGCACAGGTCCGGAAGTTGCCACCACGGCAGCCTCGGTCGGGCCGTAGTTGTTGACCAGCGTGAAGGGCAGGCCGGCGGGCGGATAATGCCGCAGGACGTCGCCGCCCGTCAGGAGTGTGCGCAGGGCGGTGTGGCCCGGCCATTGGAGCGCGATCAACTGTTCGGCGAGGGCCGTGGGCGCGAAGGCGATGGTGATGTATTCGTCGACGAGCCAGTCACGCAGGGGCCGGGCCGCGCGTCTGATGGCGGCGTCCGGAAAGTGCAGGTTGGCGCCGGCGGTGAGATAGGGCCAGATCTCCCAGACGGCGGCGTCGAAGCTGGGCGCGGCAATCTGGCTGGCGTTGTCGGCGGCGGTCACATGGAAGGTGCGCTGGTGCCAGCGGATCAGGTTCAACAGGCTGGCGTGGGTGATCTCGACTCCCAGGGGACGGCCCGTGGACCCCGACGTATAGCCGATATACGCCAGGTTGTTTGGGCCGGGCACCGGGAGCGGATCCATGGGCTTGCTGAACAAGAGCGGCGCCTCGTCCAAGGGGATGACTTTCCACCTGCCCTTGGGCAGGCGGCCGGCGAGTCCGCGCTCAGCCAGGACGAACGGCGCCTGCACGTCGCGCAACACGAATTCGAGGCGTTCGGCGGGATCGTCCGGATCGAGCGGGACGTAGGCGGCGCCGGCTTTCAGAACCGAAAGTGCGGCCAGAACGCCGGCGGGCGTGCGCTTGGCAAAGACGGCGATGGGAACGTCGGGGCCCGCGCCCAGCAATTGCAGCCCTTGGGCCAGGCCCGCGGAGCGCTCGTTGAGTTGGCCGTAGCTCAAACGGAAGGAACTGGCGGCCAGCGCGAGGGCTTCACGCGGCTGCGCGGCGATCATGCCGGCGATCGAGGAATCTTGCGAGTCCGAGGTGCGCGCTTCAGTCGGCATATGGGTCCGTTGCTCAGAATTCTAGCATCGCCGGCATAGGTTAGACGAGGCTGAGCGGGTCTATAGGGGGTACCAGCGGGTCTACACAACGCGGCTTGCGGCCACGGATTGCGCTTGGCGCGACGCTGGCCCTGGCCGGATCGGCCCATGCGCAAACCGACATCTTGAGCGCAACGGCCAGTTCCAATCTCACCTCCATCACGATCAAAGGCACGGGGCTACACGGAGCTTCCGCTCTTAGAAAAACGGGTAAAAGGTCTTAATATCAAATATATACCCGATCCGGACCGGCTCCAAGAAAATGCTGAAATACTGCCGGATCGCATTTGGAAGGCAGGGTGCAGGCGCAGAGGCAACATGTTCCAGCCTTCCGCGATTGGCGTCGCGTTGTCCGCTATCGCGCTCACCCTGCAATCCGCCGCGCTTGCCCAGGATTCGCGCGCGCAGTTCATGAGCTTCGAAGCGGCGCAGCCAATCCTCGAGGCCATGTCCGCGTCGCTGCCCGCCGGCCTGCGCGCCGGCCGATTGGACTCAGCCCGCTGGGCGCAATGGCTGAAAACGGCGGACGCGCAAGTGCGGCATCGCCTGGATGCGGGCGAAGAGGATACCCTCACCAACCTCTTGCGTTTCGGCGTCACCTTCACCAAGGAATACCGCATCGACGATGAATACTTCGCGCGCTATGGCGAAAGCACGCTGGTCGGCTCTTTCGCCGAACACCGCGCGCACGATTTGATCCAGGCGCTGGCCGCTCCCGGAACCAACACGGGATTCATCGAGATGCGCGCGCTCCTGGAGCGCCACGGATTCCCGCTCAAGACGGCGGCCGACCGCGTGGCGGCGAAGCGCTACCTGCTGAATAACATGGCCAGGATGCACAAAGAGTTTCTGCAGGCGAAAGAGCAGGTCAAGAGCAACCGGTTTCAAATGTTTCAGGAGCGGGGCATTTCGCTCGACAGCAATCTATGGCCCGACTACGACCTGGATCTGCAGCTTGGGCGCATGGCCGCACAGGGCATGCTGAAGCCGGGCAGCGTGCGCAGAGTCGCCATCGTGGGGCCCGGCCTGGACTTCGTCAACAAGCAGGAAGGCGTGGATTTCTACCCGCCGCAGAGTGTGCAGCCATTCGCGCTGCTGGATTCCCTGCTGCGGCTGGGCCTGGCTAACGCTAACGCCGACGGCGGCGCCGGCGCCGGCGCGATCGAGATCCATACGCTGGATATCAGCTCGCTGGTGAATGCGCACCTCGCGGCTGCCCGGAAAAATGCGGCTGCCGGGCGCTCGTACACCGTCCAACTGCCTTGGTTGGCAGGGGGACGGTGGAGCGACGAGTTCCGCACGCAGTTTACGGACTACTGGAAGGCGCTGGGATCCCGGATCGGCGAGCCGGTTGCGCCTATCCCGGTTCCCGAGGCCCTTTCCGGCATCGAGACACGCGCGGTCCGGGTGCGCCCGGCCATGGTTGGCTGCGTGAATCCCGTCGACATGAATATCGTGTATCAGGTGCTGCCGGTCGCGCCCGGCGAGCGCTTCGATCTGATCGTGGGCACCAACATCTTCCTCTACTACGGCGCTTTCGAACAATCGCTGGCAAGAAGCAACATCGCGGCCATGCTGAACGCGGGCGGATACCTGTTGTCCAACGACAAACTCGCGGAGGGGGCGGCGTCCGGACTGGAACTGGTGATGACGACGGACATTCCGATGACGGAAGCGCCGGTCATGACGGATTCCATCTTCTGCTACCGGCAGCGGCACTGAATTAGGGATCCGCACTAATCCCGGTACCTTTAGTACTAACCCGCAGTGCGGACAATGCCCCGCTCAACTTGGGTGATATCCCTCAGGTAGTGAATAAACGGACCTCTTCGGGGCCGGTTTGCTTAATCTCGCCTCGCCTAGCTGTTGAGTTTCGCAGCACTCCCCAGGCATGGCGTGGGGCGCCGGATTGGGGGCCTTAGACCCCTCAAACGGGTGGTGGAACCCCATGTTCACACAGGGTTGCGGCGGCGGGCGGTGGAATCCGCCAAGCCTCATGGCCGAAACAGGACTGGCCTGTGGCGGCCCACATTACCGGTTAAACCGACTAGGTGATCTTAATCTCTCTTATGGCCTATGAAGTGCATCGCTTGTGGTCTATTTCCTTTTTGCTGCTCCTGGGTGCCGGACCCTAAGCCGGTCGGGGGTGGGGGTCTATGAGTCTGGGTTCAGGGCGGTCCGGGACGAAGCCTCGCAATACGCGGGCGATGTGCTGCGCGTGCGTCCTTCGGGGACTTGCTCAGACCCGGTCCGGCCGATCCGCCAGCGCCATCGCCCAACAAGGAGTAATTTCTTTACTACTGGTGCTGGTGGCGGCCAGTTCCTCTCAGGCAAAAACGCACCCGGTTCCCCTGGAGCCAGGCACCGACGCTGCCAAGTGCATCACCTGCCACGAAGACAAGACCAAAGGCAAGGCGGTACACTCGGCCATCGCCACGGGATGCTTGAGCTGCCACGAAGTGCGTATAAGCAAAGACGTTACCCGCATCAAGCTGACCGCCGTCACACCCGTCAAGCTGTGCCTCGGGTGCCACGCCGATAAGGATGCCAGCCAGTTGAAAGGCCACGTCCACAGCCCGGCGGTGCGCGACTGCCTCAAGTGCCACGACCCGCACGTCTCCGGTTTCAAGAACCAATTGCTAAAGGCGACTGACGGCGCCACCAAGGACACCAATCTTTGCCTGCAGTGCCACACCCAGGGGCTCAATATCCCGGCCGCAGGCAGCCGCCACGCCGCGCTCGATGGCGGCTGCGAAACCTGCCACGTCACCCACAAGACCGGCGCCTCCGCCGACGCTGAATTCCGATATCACCTGACCAAGGCCAGCCCCGCGCTCTGCACGGAATGTCACGATCCCAAGGATGCGCAGATGGCCAAGGCCCACCAGGGCCAGCCGATCGAGAAGGCGGATTGCCTCACCTGCCACGATCCGCACCAGTCGGCCACACCCAAGCTGATGCGGGCGTTCCTGCATAGCCCCTTTGAGTCGAAATCGTGCGACACCTGCCATAAGCCGGCCAAGGACGGCAAGGTGGTGCTCACCGCCCCCAGCGTGAAGGAATTGTGCGTGACCTGCCACGACGAGCAGGCGAAAAAGATCGCCAGCGCCAAAGTGCAGCATCCCGGCGCGCAAGGCGATTGCACGGATTGCCATAGCCCGCACGGGGGTAAGACGCCGGGCTTCATTCGTCCCGATCCGGTGACCGCCTGCCTGACCTGCCACAGCGATCAGGCCGAGTTGCAGAAGAAAGGGCATGTACACCAGCCGGCGTATGAGCAGGGCTGCGCGACCTGCCACGAGCCGCATGGCGGAGAAAACGCAAAGCTGCTGCGCGCCAAGAGCGAGAACCAATTGTGCCTGGAGTGCCACGGTCCGGATGCGGCTCCCGCCAAGCTCGAAAAAGAGCACCTGGTGGCGATCTTCGATGGCAAGGTGAAACTGCCCGAGGACTATTTCCGCAAGGTCACAGTCCTGCCGCTGAAGTACGGTTTGGGGCACCCGACCACCCGCCATCCGGTGCAGGACGTGGTGAACCCGGCCACATCCAAGGTTGTTTCCGCCATAAGCTGCGCGAGCTGCCATCAGCCGCACGCGTCGGCCAAGCCCGGCTTGCTGGTGAAGGATCAGGCCAACAACATGGATTTCTGCAAGACGTGTCATGCCAATGGCCTGGATTTGAAGTCTGTACGCGGAGGGGCTCAGTAGCATGAAACGGACAATGGCCGCGCTCGCTCTGCTGATGGCTCTACCGCTGGCCGCGGCCGACAAGAAAGCGAAGAAAGCGGCTCCGGACACGAGCGCGCCGAAAAGGATCAACATCGACACCAGCAGCCTGGTGTGGCCGCAGGCGCCGGAGATTGCGCGGATTCGCTATCTGGGCATGTATACGGGCGAGAAGTTCGACCCCGCCATTCTCGAAAAGCCAAAGAACCAGAAGAAGAACTGGAAGGACATGCTGGCCGGCGCGCAATCGCAAGCCGAGAAGAACCAGAACATCAAGATCCCGTTTCAGTTCATCCGCGTTTACGGGGTCGCCGCGGATTCCAAAGGCAATATCTATGCCGCCGACCAGGCCGTGGGCGCGATTTTTATCATCGACCCGGCCACCAAGGACGCTACCTTGATCCGCAACGGCAAAGATGCGCGCTTCGGTTTGATCAATGGACTGGCGATGGACGACAACGACCGGCTATTCGTCTCGGATTCGAAGCTGCGCCATGTGCTGGTGTTCAATTCCAAGCACGAGCAGGAGGCCATTGTCGGAACCGGCGTGCTGGCCGACCCGGGCGGGTTGGCAATCGACCGGGAGAACCGGTTTCTGTATGTGGTGGACACCATCAAAGACCAGGTGGTGGTATTCGACGCGGATAGTTATAAGGTACTGCGCACCATTGGCGTGACGGGAAAGAAGCACACGCTAACGGATCCCGGCAGCTTTTCTCTCCCCACCAATGCGGCCGTGGATAGCGATGGCAACCTGTATGTAACCGACACGCTGAACAATCGCGTGGAAATTTTCGATGCCGAAGGAAACTTCATCAGCGAGTTTGGCAAGGCCGGCGACGGACCGGGGCGGTTCGCGCGCCCCAAGGGTATCGCGGTGGATGGCGATGGGCACATCTGGGTGGTCGACGAAGTCCAGAGCCGGGTGCAGGTATTCGACCGCGAGGGGCGCCTGCTGATCTATTTCGGAGAGCAGGGAGTCTATCCGGGGCAGTTCCAGGCGGCCTATGGCATTGCCATCGACGCAAAGAATCGAGTCATCGTTTCCGAGCAGTTCCCCGGCCGCGTGCAGGCGTTCCAGTATGTGACTGACGCCGAGGCGGAGGCGGCCCGCAAGAAACCGGCCGCGGAGGAGAAGGCGCCGGAGAAGCCGGCAAAAAAGGATATCGCGCCTGTTAACGCGCAAGGTTCAGCGGCGCATGCGCCGCGATAGGTATTTGGCTCCGGTGGGAGTCAAAACGGATGACGGGGCGAAGCCCACGTCCGCAGTGAAATGCAAGATCAGGCTTAGGAGGCCTTTGTTCTTATGAATAGACTAGCGCTAATGGTTCTCATCGCCGCCCTGGTGTCGATGACTGCCATGGCACAGACTGACGTCCTTGGAGCGCACAATGTCTACGGTCGTGGCTGCGTCGCCTGCCACGCTCCGCACAGTGGCGCCAACGGTGGAAACGGAATAGGTACGACCACCGATACGGGCACTGGTAACCTCGCTCTCTGGGGACAGAACCTTTCGCCTTACTACGGCAAGACTGTCGCGTTTGGCGATAGCGGCAGGTATAGCGTCACTCTTCCCAGCAGCATTAGCGGCTTCACCAGCGCTGGCGATCCCAACTTTGTCATCATTGCATGCCTGAGTTGTCACGACGGCAACCTGGCGACGGTCGGCATGATGAAGGGGAAAACTGTCGAGACACTGCCGATTGTTGGCGGGAACGCCCCGACGCTGCTTGGGAACGATGGCACGACGGGGACTGCCACCAGCGGCGGCAACTACAACAACGACCACCCGGTTGGCCCGACGGCGACCTTCGGTTGCGGCGGCCAGTACAACTGGGATTGCACCATCAACGCGACAAGCAACTCGATCACATGGGGAACCAACAGCAGTGTTTTCGTCAACACCAATTATGGCTCCACGATCTCATTGTCGTGGGTCAGCGGCGTTCCGGAGGTCACCTGCACCAGTTGCCACAATCAGCACAGTGAGATTATCTATTCCGGCACGATCGCGGGCGTCAAGGCTAACTGGAACACTTCCTTCTTCGTGCGGGGGCCGTACACCCCTGCGGGCGGCGGCAACACTGCTGCGCAGTTCTGCCGTAACTGCCATGGTGGAGAGTCGAACGAAATGAACGGTCTCCTGAACGTTCCGACGACCGGCTCCAGCCATCTGTAATCA
>Ga0181532_10004907_pt1 | contig 11516 bp, 8 predicted proteins | sample PEATcosm2014_Bin_33_FD_119768 | JGI IMG/M metagenome (GOLD analysis project Ga0181532, IMG submission 119768) | Peatland microbial communities from MTU Mesocosm Facility, Houghton, MI, USA - PEATcosm2014_Bin11_30_metaG | ecosystem: Environmental > Terrestrial > Soil > Wetlands > Peat | place...
CAATCTCATTCCGCCCGACGCATTTCCCTACAACAACGAGATCATCTATCAGGACTTCGCGCCGCTCTCCTACGACAGCGGCAATTACGAACCGATCCTCGACAAGGCGCTGGAGATGATCGGGTATGATCGCTTCATCGCCGAAGAGCAGCCGCGGCTGCGCGCCGAGGGCCGTCACGTCGGCGTCGGCATCGCCTGTTACGTCGAGGGTACCGGCATCGGCCCCTACGAAGGGGCCAAGGTGCAGGTGCAGGCCAACGGCAAGGTGAGCGTGGCGACCGGGATCGGCACCCAAGGGCAGGGGCATTTCACCAGTTTCGCGCAGATCGTCGCCGATCAGCTCGGCGTCGAAGTACGCGACGTCGATATCGTGACCGGCGATACCGATCAGTTCTATTGGGGCGCCGGCACCTTTGCCAGCCGCGGCGCGGTGGTGGCGGGGAACGCCGTCAACGAGGCGGCAAAAGTCGTGCGGCAGAAAATCCTAAAACTCGCCGCCGAACATTTCGAGTGCGCCGAGGAAGACCTTGAGATCGCCGACGGTCAGGTCTCCGTCGTCGGTGTACCCGGGCAGGCGGTCAAGCTCGGCGCGCTGGCGGTCAAAGCCAATCCGATGCGCGGCGCGGTCCGGCCCGGCACCGAGCCGGGACTGGAATCCACGCAATATTTTGGCCCGCCCGGCGGCGCCACCGCCAGCGGCGTACATGCCATGATCGTCGAGGTCGACCCGCAGACCTTCACGCTCGAAGTGCTCAAATACGTCGTGGTGCACGATTGCGGCACCGTCATCAATCCGTTGATCCTGGCCGGCCAGATCCACGGCGGCGTCGCGCAAGGCATCGGCAATGCTTTTTACGAGCAGCTCATTTTCGACGACGACGGCCAGCTGCTCAACGCCTCGCTCGCCGACTATCTGTTGCCGACCGCGCTCGACGTGCCGCACATGGACATCGCCCACACGGTGACGCCGTCGCCGCTCAATCCGCTTGGCATCAAGGGCGCGGGCGAAGCCGGCGCCATCCCGGTCGGGCCGCTGTTTGCGCAGGCGATCGAGGACGCGCTGGGATTGTTGGCGCAAAATATCGAGCTTAACGAAATTCCGCTCAGCCCGAACCGGCTGTTCGAGCTGACGGCCAAGCCGGTCACGTCGCGATGATGCCGCGATGATCCTGGTCACCGGCGCCGCGGGCAAGACCGGCAAGGCCGTGGTCAAGGCGCTGGCGGCCAAGGGGGCCAGCGTGCGCGCCCTCGTGCACCGCGCGGAGCATGCCGAGGCGCTCAAGGCGCTGGGCGCCGCCGACGTCAGTATCGGCAGCTTCGACGATGCTGGCGCGCTGGCGCTCGCCGCGGCCGGAACGCGCGCGGCCTATCATATCTGCCCCAATGTCAGCCGCGACGAAGTCGCCTATGCACAAGCCGTCGCCGCCGCCGCGCTGGCGCAGAACGTCGCGCGCTTCGTCTATCACTCGGTCTTGCATCCGCAGATCGAGGCGATGCCGCATCATTGGCAGAAGATGCGGACCGAAGAGATGTTGTTTGCCGCCGGCTTCGATCTGACTATCCTGCAACCCACGGCCTACATGCAAAATATCCTCGGCGCGTGGCGCGGCATCGTCGCGGATGGGGTGTTCCGCGTGCCGTATCCGGTCGATACGCGGCTCTGCCTGGTGGATTTGGACGATGTCGCCGAGGCCGCGGCGCTCGTGCTCACCACAGACGGCCATAGCGGCGCGACCTATGAACTCGTCGGCACCGCACCGTTAAGCCAAACCGAGGTGGCGGCCGCAATCGGCGCGGCGTTGGGGCGCGACGTGCGCGCCGAACCGGAAACCGTCGCAGCGTGGGAGGCGCGGGCGCGAGCCGCCGGCATGGGCGAGCACGAACGCACGACACTCGTAGCGATGTTTCACTATTACGCCGATCACGGCCTCGTCGGGAATCCCAACACGCTTTCCTGGCTGTCCGGCCGCGCGCCGCATGACCTCGCACGCTTTCTCGGCCGCATCGCGGCACAGCCGGAAGTCTGAGCAGGCCGTGAAAGATCAGCCGGCAACATCTAGGTGAAACAAAATTTGCCAGCGCAAGCCGCGGCGGGAAGCGGCCTGGTATTGCCTGGTTCGCATTGGCCGGCCACTGAAGCCGCTTTATAGTATCGAAGCTGACGCATGAATCTTGAATCGGATCGGCGGCATGGCCTTCCGGCTTCCACCATTAAGTTCGCTTCGGGTGTTCGAGGCAGCTGCCCGCCACAACAGCTTCCGGAAAGCGGCCGAGGAACTGAACCTGACGGCGAGCGCCGTCAGTCATGGCATCCAGACCCTTGAAAATTGGTCAGCGTTGAGCTTTTCTATCGCGAAACGCGGGGATTGCGCCTCACTGGCGCCGGCGAAATCTACGCGCCTCTGGTCAATCAACTTCTAAGCGTTCTTGCCAAGGCCAGCGACCAGCTCCCGGGCCGCAAGGCGACCGGGACGCTGTCGGTCAGCAGCGCACCGACATTTGGCAACAAAATCCTCCTGCCGCGCCTCGGAAAGTTTATCGCGCAATTTCCGGATATCCGCGTAACGATCGACACTTCGCAAGGCCTTGTGGACCTGACGCTCGACGATTTCGATATCGCGATTCGCTACGCATCGACGAAGAAACCCGCGGCGAATTGGACCTTGCTGGCGGTGGAGACGCTGATCCCGGTTTGCAGCCCGGACCTGAAGGAGAAGTTCGGCGTCCCCTCCAGTATGAACCCTCTTTCGCGAGCTCCGTTGATCCACGTCACGTTGGTCTCGGTCGACTGGAATCAATGGTTTCGGGCCAGCGGCATTGAAGCCCCAGCGTCGATCGACAGCGGGCTCAGCGTCGACACCATTCAGATGGGATTCGACGCCACCGTGCGCGGCCTCGAGGTGGTGTTGGGGCGGCGGCCGCTGGTCGATAGCGATATCGAGAGCGGCCGTCTGGTGCCGCTGGCCAGTCAGACGATCCCCAGCGGCAGCGGCTATTGGCTGGTCACTTCGGAAACGGAGTTTCAGAAGCCCGAAGTCAAACTGTTCCGGCGCTGGCTTTTGTCCGAGCTCGGCGCCCCGACCGAGCATCGTAAGCCCGCGCCTTCAGGCTCGCGCACCTTACAAGGCCGCGTCCGATAGCCGGCGGTTTTTCATTCCGCCGGCACAACGGCAAGGCGCGAAACCGGTTTCTCGACGATCGGCATGTTGATCAGCGCCGAGAGGACGCCGAACAAGATCGCCAGCCACCACACCGGATCGTAGGAACCGGTGCGGTCGAACACGATGCCGCCGAGCCAGACGCCGAGGAAGCCGCCGACCTGATGGCTGAAGAAGGCGAAGCCCGCCAATGTAGCTAGCCACCGCGTGCCGAACATGACGGCAATGATGCCGTTGGTCGGCGGCACGGTCGACAGCCACATCAGGCCCATGACGGCGCCGAACGCGATGCAGGAGAACGGCGTGACCGGGAACGAAATGAACACCAAAATGGCAGCCGCGCGGACGAAATAAATGATCGACAGCAGGTAGCGCTTCGGCATGCGGTCGCCGAGCCAGCCGGCGGTGACGGATCCGACGATGTTGAACACCCCAATCGTCGCAATCGTCCAGCCGCCGACTGTCGCGGACAGACCGCGGTCGACCAGATAGGCCGGCATGTGCACGGTGATGAACGCCAACTGGAATCCGCAGGTGAAAAAACCAAGCATCAGCAGCACGTAGGAGCGGTGAGCGAAGGCCTCGCCCAGCGCCTGCCGCAGCGACTGCGGCGCAGCCCCTCTGGGTCCGCGCGCCGTCGGGGTCGCCAGCGCCAGCGAGAGCGGCAGCACGGCGAGCATGCACACGGCGAAGATCACCAGCGTCTGTTGCCAGCCGAACCTGTCCATGAGCACGACCGCAACCGGCGAATAGAGGAACTGCCCAAACGAACCCGCCGCCGTGCCAAATCCGAAGGCGCGCGAATGCCACGCCGGCGGCAACAGCTTGCCGAATGCCGCCAGAACGATCATGAACGAAGAGCCGGACAGGCCAAATCCAATCAGCATGCCGGCCGAAACATCGAGCAGCGGGGCGCTGGTCGCATGCGCCATGAGCGCGAGGCCGGCGGCATACATCAGCACGCCGACGCCGAGCACGCGGCCGGTGCCGAACCGGTCGGCGATGATGCCGGCGAGCGGCTGGCCGATCCCCCAAAGCAGGTTCTGCAACGCCAACGCCAAGGCGAATACATCGCGGCCCCAGTGATTGGCGACCGACATCGGCGTCAGAAAAAAGCCGAGCGAGGAGCGCGGCCCAAAGGACATCAGCGAAATCAGGCAGCCCAAGCCGATGATCAGCACCGGCGTGCGCCACGTGGGGGCGACGGTGCCGGCCGTCTCGCCGGATTGCGGGGGCTTAAGCCGATGATTGATACTGGTCATGGTCGCCTCGGCAGCGGTATGTGTCTCGAAAACTCGCGCAGCATAAGGCGTGCCGCCCGATTGCTCGAATGAAAAATACTAATCCCAGGAACAATTTTTCTTGTTTGTACCGTTTGTGATCCGCTGATAGCAGGTGTCGCCAGAATCGCCGAAGCATCTGAAAATTATTCGGCCGGCCCCGAAACGCCTCTTGAAATGATCTGTCTGAGATGTGGAACGTCGCGAAAACCGATCGGTCCGCGTACCAGGTTGGACGCTTGGGGTCACCAATGCTTGCGTTACGTTTGCGACCAATGCGGCTATAGCTGGAATGAACCGACACGGGACCAAGTGTTCCGGCCGCGACTGGCCGGCTTTCCCCGACAGCCGGCTACCTCGCAGCAGCTCTTTATCGCGTTCACCGGAGGAGGAGCCTATGCCGGTTCGCGTCGAGCGCCGTGATCGCGTGCTGACGGTCATTCATTCGCGCGCCGAGGCGCGGAACGCCGTCGATCCCGAACATGCGCAAGCGCTGTATGAGGCCTTTGTCGCCTTCGACAAAGACGAGGCGGCGGACGTCGCTGTGTTCTGGGGTGAAGGCGGCGCGTTCTGCGCCGGAGCGGATCTGAAGAGTCTGGCCATCCGCGGCATTGCCACCCGCGACAATGCCAGCACGCACAGCTCCCTGGAAATTCCCACCGACGGCGGGCCGGTCCTGCGCGGCCCCATGGGGCCGTCGCGGCTCACGCTGGGGAAGCCGGTCATCGCCGCGATCGAGGGGCCGGCGGTCGCCGGCGGCATGGAGCTTGCGCTTTGGGCCGACTGCCGCATCATGGCCGAAGGCTCTTATATGGGCGTCTATAATCGGCGTTGGGGCGTGCCGCTGTCGGATGGCGGGACCGTGCGACTTCCGCGTCTCGTCGGTGAGGGCCGCGCGCTCGAGCTCATCATGACCGGCCGCAAGGTGGACGCCGACGAGTGTCTGCGCATCGGCCTTTGCGAAATGGTCGTGCCTAGCGGGCAGGCGCGAGGAGCCGCCGAAGATATGGCGCACGCGATCGCGCGATTTCCGCAAGCCGCGGTTCGCGCCGATCGGCGCTCCGTTTATCTGCAGCGCGGTCTACCCGAGCGCGCCGCGCTGGAGCGGGAATGGACCAACTGCACCGGCGTCTTCGCAGCAGAAGGTGCCGCCGGTGTCGCGCGATTCGCCAAGGGCGTCGGACGGCATGGAGATTTTGGTTCGGCAGCAACTATAGCTATCTGAGCGTCATGCGGATTGAGAACGAAGCAGAAAGGGGCACTTGGCGAACAGACAACCATCACTATGATGACGCTCGCATCACGCGGTGACGGCAAATGAGTGCAGCCCAAGCTCAAGGTCCCGCGGCGCCGATCGAGTTCTGGTTCGACTTCGCATCGGGTTATGCCTATTTCGCGGCGCTTGAGATCGAGCCACTGGCCGAGCGCTACGGTCGAACAGTCATGTGGCGTCCTTTCACCCTCGGCGCCGCGTTCAAGGTCACCGGCGCGCAAGGTCTCAGTCGCACGCCGCTCAAGCGCGAATATGCATGGCACGATTGGCAGCGCCTGGCACGACTGAAGGGCGTGCCGTTCAATCCGCCTCGGGACCATCCCAAGGTCGGGCTGCCGGCGATCCGTGCTTTCTATCACCTTGAGCGCAAAGACCCGCATGCTGCCGCCCGGTTGGCAAAGCACATCATCGTCGGCTATTTTCGTGAAGGTCTCGATACTGACGATCCCAACGCCATTGCGCACTTGGCGTCCCTGCTCGGGCTCGATCCCGACATGATGCTGGCTGGGATGGTAGATCCCGAGATCAAGGCCATCGCGCGCCGGCATGGCGAAGAAGCCGTCGCCCGCGGCGTATTTGGTTCACCCTGGATCTTCGTCGACGGCGAGCCGTTCTGGGGCGCCGATCGGCTTCCAATGGTCGAGCGATGGCTTGCTGAAGGTGCGTGGTAAACGGCACCCCTCGAACTACGCGCGAAGCATCACCGCACGTCATTTTGGAATTTCGGCCGCCGGCGGCCAGCCGACGCCGCTTGCCTGATGGATGAGGCGCGCAACGCGCAAGATCAGCGGCTCTTCGAACCGCGGCGCCACGATCTGCATGCCGACGGGAAGTCCGTCCTGCGACAAGCCGGCAGGTGCGGTCGCGGCGGGCAGGCTCACCAGCTTGATCAGATAAGCCGGCGCGATCCAGTCGATGTAATTCTCGAAGCTCTTGCCGTTAATGCGGTCGGGGAAGTTCTTCTCGATCGGGTAGGGCTGCACCGGCGCCGCCGGCGTCAGCAGAACATCGAAGCGATCGAACAGCTCGCGGAAGCGATGGAATATCTCCTCCCGTTTGTGCTCCGCGGCGGCAAAGTCGAGCGAGTTCAATTTCAGCCCGGCTTCGACATTGCCCCTGAGATTGGGCCCAAACTCTTTGATCTGGGCGAGCCGCTGGTATTGCTGACCGACCATCCAGAACCCGCGCCAGGTCTGATAGGCGGCGCGGCCGCCGCTGGCATCGAATTCGATCTGCTCCACCTGCGCGCCGCGCTCGGCCAAGCCGGCCGCCGCGTCACGGCAGATCGAATCGATTTCCGCCTCGACGCCGATCCCTGCAATGTCGGATACGTAGGCGACGCGTAGGCCCTTGATATCGCCGCGGCGTTGCATTTCGGCGAGCGCGCTTTGCCACGGCGGTGCGACCGATATCGGCGACAAGCGGGTGAAGCCGACGATCGCGTCAAGGAAAAGCGCGGCGTCCTCCGCGTCACGCGCCAACGGGCCGTGGACCTGTCCCGGATCCCAGGGCAGATGCAGCGGACGGCTTGGCGTCAGCCCCGGCGTCGGCCGGATGCCGACAATGCCGCAGAACGCGGCCGGAATGCGGATCGAGCAGCCGTAGTCGGTGCCCTGCGCGATCGGCACCATGCCGGTTGCGACGGCGACCGCCGAGCCGCCGGAAGAACCGGCCGGGCTGAGCGCCGGATTCCACGGATTGCGGGTCGGGCCGAACAGGGCGTTGGTGGTGTTGGCGCCGCAAGCGCAGCCCGGTCGAAGTGCTCGACGCGCATCTTGTGGTGATCGAAGCGCTCAATCCGAAGCTCAATGCGATCGTGACGCTCGCCGCCGAACAGGCGCGCGACGCCGCGAAGCGTGCCGAAAACGCCGTCATGAAAGGCGAGCCGCTCGGCCCGCTGCACGGCCTGCCGATCGTTGACCGCGCGCGAGGCCATGAGCTGCGCCAGCTCGCGGGCCGATTTGCGCACCAACGTTGCGCCGGCCGGGGCAGGCTCTTTCAGCTCATGCCGCGCGGGTGCCGGGCGCATTCGCTACTCCCCGGCGTCGATGATGGCGATACAGGGTCCGCCGCCCTGCGGCCCCTGGTGCATGGCGTCGACGGACACGAACACCGCCGGATCGCCGATCGCCGCCGCAGCGACGCCGCCGACCGCGCCCTTGGCGTGGCGGTGCCAGGGCACGTCGGAATCGTCGAGCATGATCTGGCGCCGGCCACGCAGCTTGCCGGTGCGGTCGGCCTCGCATTTCATGAAGCAGTTGACCAGCCGCCCCTTCAGATCTTCGGCGCGCGGCCGTTCCGGCAGTTCGAGCCCGGCATAGCGAATGGCGTCGTAGATGCCATCGATATCGATCGCATCCTTCATCACGGCATGTCCGATGCGGTAGCGGCCGCCGGCGCCGTTCTTGTTGCCGAGGAGCACGATCTGCGCCTGCGTCAGCTCGACGCCCGACGAGCAGGACGCGACGGAGGAATAAAGGTCGAGGTTGTGGCAGATTTCCTCCGCCTTGGGCATTTTGATTTCGCGCAAGCCCACGGCAATGCCGAGCCCGGTCGTACCGTTCGATACGCCCATGGAATCGTGCACCTCGCAGGCGACCTCCTTGCCGCGCGCATGTGCGTCGTGCACCGCGTCGACGGTCAGTAGCGGCGTCTTGGTCTGCACATAGTGCACGTCCGCCGGATCGTCGATGCCGGCGTCGCGCATCGCCGCCCGGACCGCGTCGGCGACTTTTTCCACCATCGCCGGCCGGCCGATATCTTCAGGCAAGATTTCGACGCTCATCGCCGTGCCGATGGTGAGCCGCGATTTCGTCGCCGGGCCGGTCTTGGCATTGCGCGCGAAAACCGTGGCGTGCGGGGTGATGACGCCGTCGCAGCCGCCCGACCAGACCATCGGAATTTTTGCGATCTGTTGTTCGGAGCGGCTGCCGAGCTTGCGCAGCACCGCGCGAAACGCTTGATCGGCGAGGATGCGGGTGAAATCGTTCACGCCGCCATTGCCTTCGGTCTTGCCGATGACGGCGATGACCTCGTCGGCGCGGAATTGGCCTTTGCCGATCAAGGCCTCCATACCGGAAGCATCCTGCACATTCTTCAATTCGACTTTGGCGACTTCGATAGCCATTACGCTTGATCCTTATTGGTGAGATTTCTTGTCAGGCGGTCCGGGTCCACGGTTTGACCTCGCCGCGGATCATTTTCTCAAAGCCCGAGCCGCGATCGATCATGGAATTTCCACGGACCTCACCGGACTTGTGCTTCTCGCGCAAGACGGAGGTTTGCACGGCATCGACGGTTAAGGAATCTTCGTCGTCTGGCTCGATCACGACACCGTAATCATTCCGCGCCGCGGCGAGCGAAACCTTGCCTTCGATCACGTCGCGCTGGACCAGATCGGGCTCGCGCTCCAGCGGATCGCCCCAACCGCCGCCGCCGGTGGTCACGACACGCACGATCTCGCCGGCCCGCACCGGCTCGCCGTCGACCAGGCCACCGAGATCGTGCGGCGTGCCTTCAACATCGATGGTGACGCAGAACGGCGCGCCCGCCTTGCCGCCGTTGAGGCCGTAGCAGCCGAGCCGCACGCGGTCGGCGGTCACGATGGTGCGGCAATCGACCAGCGCCCGGTAATGCTTGTCGTAGCCCAGTCCGCCGCGGCACTTGCCGGCGCCGCCGGAATCGGTCCGCAGCGCCAGCTTCTCGACCAGCAGCGGAAATCGCGTCTCGGTGAATTCGGCCGGCTGGTTGCGCGAGTCCGGCACGATGTGGATGGCGTCGTTGCCGTCGGCGTAATAGCGGCCGCCGGAGCCGCCACCCAGAACCTCGCGGGAGAGGAACGGCTTGCCGTTGCGGTCGGTGCCGTAAAATCCGGTGTAGCGGATGGTTTCCTGATCGGCCGGCATGCGGCCTTGCGCGGCCTGCGCCACCACGCCGGCGAGGAGACCGAGACAGCGCAGCAGCACGAACGAGCGGGCGTTGGTGGCGGCCGGCCATTCCGGCGTGATCAGAGTTCCCTTCGGCGGGAACACGACGTCAAAAACTTCGCAGACGCCTTCGTTGACATGAATCTCGGCGGCGCGCTCGGGCGTGTCGGCGAGGTTGCGCAGGATCGGGGCGATCCATTTGATCAAGAAAGCGCCGCCGGCGTAGTCGGCCGGCCAGTTGATCGGGCCGGTCGATTGCGCGTCGGTGCCGGTGAAATCGAGCGTGATGCGATCGCCTGCTTTTTTCAGCGTGAGCGCCAGCTTGTGCAACTTCAGATCGGTGACGCCGTCGTGCTCGACATAGTCCTCCCAGCGGTATTCGCCGTCGGCGATCTTCGGCAGCAATTCATGGCGGAAAATATCCCGGCAGGTATCGAGGATGGCCTGGAAGCAAGCCTCGACCGTGTCGCGGCCGAAGCGCTCGAATAATTCCGCCATGCGGCGCGCGCCCATCAGGCAGGCTTGCACCTCGCTGTCGAGATCGGCGGCGAGCGTCTCGGGCACGCGGGTGTTGCGTTTGATGATGGTGAACACCGCGTCGTTGCGCACGCCGCGGTCGTAGAACTTGATCGGTGGAACGGCGAGGCCTTCTTCGAACACGGTGGTCGCGGTGCCGGGCATCGAGCCAGGCACGCGGCCGCCGATGTCGTCGTGGTGGCCGAACGCCTGGATGTAGGCGACGACCTCGCCTTGATGGAACACCGGCACAGTCGAGCACAGATCGGGCAGGTGCCCGATCGAGCCCTCCGTCAGATAAGTGTCGTTCATCAGGAATACGTCGCCGGGCGCCATGGTGTGCGGCGGGAAATCGCGCACCACGGCGTTCGGCATGGCGGAATAGGAGCGGCCGGTGAGCTTGCGGCAATAGCGGTCGAACAGGCCGACGCGATAGTCGTGGGCCTCGCGGATCATCGGTGAGCGCGCGGTGCGTTCGATAGCGTATTCGATTTCCGCCTCGATGGAATTGAGCGTGCCTTCGACGATCTGCAGGACGATGGGATCGACATCGCGCGCCGGCAGATCCGGCGCGGTCGGCCAAGGCCATTCCTTGGCATGTATGTTCATCATGGCGCGGCCTCCGCGGCCTTGCCGGCGGCGCGGATGATCAGGATGCCGTGCGGATCGACTTCGAGGTGCTGCCCCGGAAAGACGACCGTGGTCGAGCCAAACTCTTCAACGATGGCCGGTCCATCGAGCTTCGATCCCGCCGCCAATGAGGCGCGCGCAAATACCGGCGTGTCGCGGAAAGAGCCGTCGAAATGGACCGGCCGGCTTGTAGGCTTTGGCGGCGCACCAGACTTTTCGATCTCGGGAATGCTCGGACGATCGATCATGCCGAAGGCGGAGACGCAGAAATTGACCAGTTCCACTTTCTGCTTGCCGGCATAGTTGTAGCCGAAGGTTTTGAGATGCGCGGCATGGAAGCCGTCGATCAGGGCGGCGATGAACGCCGCGTCGATCTTGCCGGACGGCGCCGGCACGCGCACTTCCATGGACTGTCCGGCGTAGCGCACGTCGGCTTCGCGGACAAGCGCGATCCTCGACGGCGCGATGCCGTCCTTCTCCAGCGTCGTAGCGGCGTCCTTTTCGAGCGAAGCGTAATGGGCGGCGATGATCGGAAGGTCGATCGCCTCCTCGTGCATCACCTTGGTGACAATGTGGTCGGTGCGCCAGTCGACGGCCAGGAGCCCGAACGCCGACAGATTGCCGGGGTTGGGCGGCACGATGCAGGTCTTCATGCCCATCAATTCCATCACCGCCGGCGATTGCGCCGGCCCGGAGCCGCCGAACGACAAAAGCGCGAACGCGCTCGGATCGA
>Ga0181532_10004908_pt1 | contig 11516 bp, 11 predicted proteins | sample PEATcosm2014_Bin_33_FD_119768 | JGI IMG/M metagenome (GOLD analysis project Ga0181532, IMG submission 119768) | Peatland microbial communities from MTU Mesocosm Facility, Houghton, MI, USA - PEATcosm2014_Bin11_30_metaG | ecosystem: Environmental > Terrestrial > Soil > Wetlands > Peat | place...
ATTTCCCCAGGCGGCTTCGGATTCAACAGAGCGGCGTGGAACGACATTGGCCGGTCGTCGGCCACAGAGTCTAGCTCCAATCGGTGAATTTCGAACTTAAGAGGCTCTGCTCCGGGTTCGCCGGAGGCAAACTCCACCACGGAACCGTCCGCGATGATCTCGTCGATGATCAGTGCGAACTTCTCCAGGCCACCGGTAAGGTGCGCTTCGTTGCCAGTGCGTTCACTGCCTGGTGACACGAATATATGCAATCCTTCGACCTTGACGAGTCGAACATGCTTCGGAGCCCTGAACAATCCCCAGTAACTGCCCTGGATGGTGAGCTTTTCGATCGTGGCGATAGGCCGTGCGCTTCGATCGCCATTTCGGCGGAAGGTAACTCCCTTGGCGACGCACCCAGGCATGAAATACGTCCCCTGAAACGTTTCCAATTCGACGGCAGTGGAGAACTTTTCCTGCAGCGCGCCGACGATGGTGTCCTGCGTAAACGGCCAGTGGCTTGACACCAACACAACGGTGCCCCCGATAGCAACTAGAGCCAACAATCCGCCAATCTTGATCCAGCGGGGCAACACTTTGGCCTTCCCTCATCAATCCATTGAATGGACAGAGATCTTACCGCCGACAACTCTCCGAGGGTTCCCTTTACAGTTTCAAGTACCTAGGGAGTCTAACGAATCGCCACAACTTTTGTAAGTTGCTCATCGAACCCAAAGCCAACAGGTTGAACAAGGGATATATTTCGTGTATGTCCTTCCCCGGTGACGATGAACTGGACCCAGATAGTCGGGCACTTGAGCAAAACCTTAAGTTCAGGGTCAAGAAGGAGATGACCTCGACCTGACATTCGTCCCGGCGGGTTGGGGAAACACATTCCGGCCACAGAGTGCTCGTGGAGGTGGGCACGGACCGCATTCTGGGCGCTCATATTCTAGGGAGTGAGGTCGGCGAAATCATCAACCTCTTCGCGGTTGCCATCCGTTCCGGGATGAGTGCCACCGATTTAAGGCACATGCTGTTTGCGTATCCGACGAGCGGCTCAAATATGACGCGCATGCTTTAGCGTGCGAGAACAAGGAAAACCCGCGGCAGCACGACGATTGATACCTAGCAAGGGAACTGCGAGGGCCAAATCTGCCGAAACCGGAAACAGTCTGGCAAAGACTTGCCCAGACCACCCATCTGGTCAACCTGGCGCGCGCAAGCATCTCACTTATTTTCAATAAGATAGAGGAGCGCGCAGGGAACAACTGTGGCGCATTGGTGCTCATCCAAAGGGACAGGCCCACCTGGGGATGGGCTAATGCCCGGAAACTTTTTGACCGCTTTCGGGTTTGTCTCTAGTGAGTTCAATCGAAGTGGACCGCACACATGCGGTAATCCCGGCCAGGCTCATCGCCTATGGGGCACGCCGAGGGGGCGCCCTCCAGACCCTTTCGCGAACGTTGAGGATCATGGTTGCATTTCAAAATACAAGAAGTAAACCAAAAGGAGAATTAGACCAATGAAGATCCGTACGATATGGCTCGCGGCAGTTGCGTCGTTCCTGCTGACGGCCATCTCTGTCAATGCCCAGGAGAAGTTCGAAGTCACTCCTTTCGTTGGTTATGAAACCAGTGCATCCTACCCCGTCGGCGTCACGACTTTTCCCGAAGGACAGAACCAGATTGACCAGCTTCGCGTGAACGATGCCATCGCTTTTGGGACCTTCCTGGACTATAGCCTGACTGAGAATTTCCAACCGGAGTTCATGTGGAACCGGAATAACACTTCCTATAGTGCTCACGATGTTTTGACGAATTCTTACGTCAGCGCCTACCACTCGATCATCGACCAGTATCAGTTCGGCGGCCTGTACATGTTCCGATCGAGCGAGTACAAGTTCCGGCCTTACGTGGCAGCGAGCCTCGGATTCACCCATGATTCTAACGGCAACAACACTCCGAACCGCACCGAGTTTTCCTACAGCCTGGGCGGAGGTGTGAAATATTCGCTGAGCAGGCACATCGGACTGCGCGGTGATCTCCGCTACTTGCCGACCTATGGAAGCTCCTCGAATGAACTCTATTGCGGGCCATTTGGCTGCTACTACGCGAATGTATCCCACTTCCTCAACCGCGGCAGCTTTACGGGCGGAATCATCTTCAAGTTCTAAGCGACGTTGCCATTGAAAAAATGAAAGGCCGCGATGTGACGCGGCCCTTTTCTATTTTTGGCAATAGCGCTGCGGTTACTGCCCTGGGCCTTCGCTGGGAGGCACAAACAGTCTTTCATCAACGGGTACGTTCTGCTGCACCTTGTCCACCTTGATCGTGAAAACGCCGTTGGGGCGGGCAAGCGTCCAGCGATAGGGGATTTTCACTCCGTCGGTTTCCTTGTAATCCGCATAATCAATCTGGGTGGGATTTCTTCCCAGCAGAGTTTCCGCGTAGCGTACCAGCCTGAGGAGCAAGCCCGTCTCCTGGTCGAAGTATAAGCGCAATGGCGGACGACCCTCGGTTCTCGCCGATACCAGATAAGTGGCGCGGCCATTGATCTCTTCCCCGGGTCTCACGCGGAACTCCTTGTACATCTCGCGGAGGCGCGCAGGAAAATAAAGTTCGGCATCAATTCGGGCAGCTTCCCTCTCGGGTCCGGTCATGCGGTGAAAACCATCCCGGATGCTCAGCCATCCCATTTCCCCATTGAAGGCGGTAACGCTAGAACTGCCCTGCGGATGAGAAATGGACACACGCTTGTCTGGCGCTTCCGAGTACACCTCGATGGGATACTGCATTCCCATCGCTTCAATGTGTCCCGTTTGTACGCGGGATTTGATTTTCTTGAGCGCGTCGGCGCCCCCGACAGCCGTCAGATATTTGTCCAGAATTTGATCGGACGTTGGCAGATTGGCGTTAGCTTCGGCGCCCTCATCGTGCGGGGCTGGTTTGGGTGAATCGGCAGCCAAAATCGGGGTGCCCACCGGGTGCGCCGAACCGCGATGACAAGTGTAGCAGGTCACTTCGATTTCGTTATCGAAGTGGCCTTTGTTGATGGCCAGCTCCATCGTTATCATTTTTCGCGCGGTCTGCTTCTCTTTCTTGTCGTCCTTCTGCATTTCATGTTCCACGTGGCAGAAATCGCACTGCACACCGAGCGAAGCAGTGATGAATTGCATCGTCGGAATCAACTGTTCCGCCGGGATATCTTTCAACACCTGGATGTTCTTGAATTGCTGCTCGGCAGTCTTCTGCGGCTCCGCCGGGGACTTTGCCTGCGTTTGGGCGGCAACTCGATAGCCAAAGTAACTGGAAACCAGGAAACCGATTAATGCGAGCAACCATTTTTTCTTTGCGAACTTACTCATTCTGCGTCTCCGGAGTTTAGAAAGTTCGACGTGAACCCGCGCAAAATCATTGGCTGACACTTAGCCAGGAATCTCCCCACTCTTTGCCAGTACGGTAATGCGATCCGCGGCACGAAACGCCAGCGCCTGAATCGTCATGGTTGGCTGGCCGCGGCCAGAGGTAACCATACTGCTGCCGTCACAGAGGAAGAGATTCGGCACATCGTGGGTGCGATGATCGGCATTGATCACCGATGATTTGGGGTCCTTGCCCATGCGGCAGGTTCCCAGTAGGTGAACCGCAAATTGCTGCTCCTGAATGGGCAGATGCCATTTTTGCTTTGCGCCCGCGGCATCCAAAACTTCCATCGCGCGCGCCGCCATCCACTCCATCATCTTCAAATCATTGGGATGATCCCGGTAAGTCATGCGAAGCGCGGGCAGACCCCAGGCATCTCTCACGTCCGGATCCAGGGAAAAACTGTTGGATTCGACGGGGAGAGAGGTTGCATGGCAGAAGATATCCATCGAGCGCGTGTAATTCTGGTGCAAAACCTTCTTGAACTCCTTGCCCCACTTTGGAGTGCCTGGGGGCAACCCACCCATTGCAAAACTAGCGGGGGTGGCACCAAACCGGGCGTCTAGCCCGCCGCCGCCATAAAAACCCACTTTCTTTTCTTCGAGCTCGTAAAAGTCATGAAAAACGCGGCTCACGGTAAATCCCTTGTAGTCGTTCAACTGTTCTTCGAAGACGCCAGAAGCGATCGCGGCGCTGTTGGGCATCAAATGCTTTCCCACAATCCCGCTGGAATTCGCCAGACCGTTTGGATGTTGGGCCGAGGCCGAGAGCAGGAGCAGCCGAGGCGTCTCCGCACCGTTGGCACAGACGATGACCGCCTTGGCCTTCTGCAGGTGCGTGTTCCGCTTGGCGTCGAAGTACAGCGCGCCGGTGGCGCGTCCATTCTTGTCCGTGGGGATCTGATGAACATAGCAATTGGGACGGATTTCACACCGCCCGGTCGCTTCCGCAACGGGAATCATGGCGGAAAGTGAACTGGATTTTGCTCCTACCTCACAGCCAAATCCCAAACAGAATCCGCAATTGACGCAAGCGCTGCGACCAGGCCGGGGCTGGGATAGGATTGCCATTGGCGCAGGAAAAGGGTGATAGCCAAGCTTCCGTGCAGCCCGCTCGAAGATGACGCCGCAGCCTTTCACGGGCAAGGGCGCCATAGGGTACGGCTTGGAGCGCGGTGGATCAAACGGGCTGGCGCCGGCCAAGCCAGAAACGCCGACCTCCCACTCAACTTTGGTGTAATACGGCTCCAGTTCACTGTAGGTGATCGGCCAATCTGCCAATGCGGCGCCTGGAATGTCTCCCACCTTGCTATGTTCGACAAAATCGATTTCGTGGAGGCGCCAGAAATTTGCGGTGAAGTGCACGCTGCTGCCACCGACGCAGCGGCCGTACATCACACTGGGCTGCACCTGAGCCTTGTCTTGAGGAGTTTTGCGGAAGGTCGTCGGTTGCAGCTTGGGGTTATTGGTCAATTGGTGTTGGACGAAGACCTCCACTTCGTTATGAGAGAATTCCGCCTCCTTCAAGTAGGGCCCTTGCTCCAGCACGACAACGCGAAATCCGTTGCTGGAAAGTTCTTTGGCCAGCACACCGCCCGCAGCGCCGGAACCAACAATCACAAAATCCACTTCATCGGAGGGCTGATAGGCAACCTTGGGTTGGTTCATTTCTTCTCCGATTCGGGCCAAGTAGGTTGCCACCCCGGGTAGCCTTTGTCATAGAAACCGAAAGGAGGTGAGAAGCTGCGGGCCGGATCCCGATCAATGGCTTTCCATCCCGCGTAATCCCGATTGCCTCCTCCTGAGGGGTCGACGAGGAATCCCAACAAGGTGTGCATCCGAATGGTCCCAAAAAAATCACCGGAAGCGTTGGGGCCGATGCCCCTAGCTCCGGCTGATTGGGGACCATGCTCTTGTATGAATCCCGTCAGCAATATTTCCTGCTGCTCTGGGGAAGCGTCGGCAAAGCTTTTTACGCCTGGATACTTCGTGCTGCTTGCCCGATTTAGAGCGGCCAGTCCCTTTTCGTAAGTGGGCAACGAATCTTTGGCAAAAGTATGGAGCGCCCGGTCGATGAAATAAACGACGCCGGCTTCCCGCGCTCCGGGCAGTTCATCCGTGGGGATGATCTGAGAGGCGATGGCCTCCACTTCACGGGCTTGACTGGGCGTTAATACTTGAAAATTCACGGGGGTTGCGGAACGGACTGCCTCATGGGCATGTTGTGCTGCCGCAACCACGGCGGGCCATTGCGCGCTGATCCAGGCAGCGCCAACAGCACTACCCGCCTGAAAAAGAAAATCTCGACGTGCCACTCCAGCTGGTTTCATGGGTTCCTTTGTGTCCTGAGCAATCTACGGTCTGCGCGCGCCAGCGTCAAGCTCCAGCTCTGGAAAACCTGGGCCGCCGAAATACGGGCAGACGATAAATCAGGCAATTGCCGAGAGAACCAATCCAGGGGACGGGTTGGCATTTGGTTCTGTTCGCAGGCTGCAGTATCATCACAAATTGGCATAAATCCATGGAAACCTTTACAGGCGCAATCGGCACCGGGGGAAAGTGGCTGCTCGACCACATCGTCGGCGGCCTGGCGGCCACCGGGATCAACCCCAATCTGCTTACCTTTTTGGGCTTGCTGGTCAATTTCGGCGCGGCCGCGAACTTTGCCGTTGGGAACTTTCGGACGGGCGCGATTATAATTTTCTTCGCAGGTTTTCTGGACATGCTGGATGGACAAGTGGCGCGCCGGCAGAATCGCGTCACCGCCTTTGGAGCGTTCTACGATTCGACTCTAGATCGTTATGCCGACATGGCCCTATACATGGGCTTGCTGGTGTATTACTCCGTGAGCGGACGCACGCCTTACGTTGTGCTTGCGGCGGTCGCCACAGCGGGATCGGTGATGGTGAGCTATGCACGTGCGCGCGCCGAATCGCTGATTCCTTTGTGCAAAGTTGGGTTCATGGAGCGGCCGGAGCGATTGGTCCTGCTGATCATCGGGGGAACGTTCAACCGGATGGCCCAGGTGCTGTGGGTGATCGCGGTGATTTCGACGATTACGGTCATCAATCGAATTTTCTACACCTGGCAGGAAACTCGTGCTCGTCGGATTATTCCAGGGTTGAAGCTGAGTTCCTAGTTCCGAAAGCCAAGCAGCTCCGGGCCATCACGAGTCCGTCGGTTCTTTCTGCTCCGTTGGCGTTTCCACTCCCTTATTGAATTCGTTCAGCCAGCCCTCAACCGGCCCGGCGATCGTTTGCTTGACACGCTGTTTCAATGCCGGGACATCTTCTTTGCGCATTCCTTTGGTCTCTATTGTGTCATGCAAGTGGACGATGATGGCGGTTGGTCGAAGAATCCAGTCTTCCGTGCGCAAGTGACGAAACGAGCCCACCAGACTCACGGGAACGATTGGAACACCGAGTTGTTGCGCCAGGCGGAAACCACCGTCCTCGAACTCATTGATATGGCCATCGCGCGTGCGCTTGGCTTCGGGAAAAATGATCAGGCTGGTGCCATGGTCGATGGCTTCCTGCGTCAGGCGCCACAAGCGCTTCAGGTCCTTGGGGCTTCGGACGACTGGAACGGGAACGTTGCCGAAGCGCTTCATCAGCCAGCCGTAGATGGGAATTCGGAAGTGGGATTCCAGTTCCCACCCGCGTACAAGTTGGGGAATGGCGCAGTACAGCATGAATGGATCGAGCAGATTGACGTGGTTCACCATGAAGATCGAGGTGCGCTTTTCGTCAAATCCAGGTGATTTTTTCGCCACCACCCTGGCGCCAGAGAAAAAGGCGATCCTTCGGCACAAACCGCGCTGCAGCCAATCATATTTTCGCGGGTCCAGCACCATTCCCAACACGATCAATATAGGCACAGCGATGAGGAAGTGCAGCCAACTCATAATCCAGAGAAATATGCTGCGAATGACCTCCCAGAGCCGCCTCATATGTAAACGTCCATGGCCCCGGGAAGGATTTCGAGGGCCTGGCACTGCACGGTGACGATTTCTCCGTCCACCATTACGTCCACCGGCGCGGCCAGCGAAAACTCCACACGTTTGACAGCGCGGCGCGAAGCCAGGGTGTGGTCGATGTGCGTTCCGTCATACAACCGCGGTAACATGCGGATCAGGCCCAATCTGCCGATCGGTCCCCAGCGCACGTATTCGATCATTCCGTCGCTTGGATCCGCATTGGGCGCAATCATCATGGTGCCGCCGGTAAACTTGCTGTTGTTGAAAGTCAGGAACAGGCAAGGCCGATCATCCCAATCCGTGTCGTCATCGCAGCGCATCTTGAAACCGCGGCGGTTCAACTGCACCACCTTAACAAAAACGCCAAGAAGATATCCCAAGTGTCCGAAGGGCTTGAAGACCCGGTTGGTCACCGCGCCGACGTCCGCCGTAAATCCCACGCTGAGCAGATTGAAGGAGTAAATCGTACCCGCGGAGTGGCGGAGGCGCAGCAAATCCACAGCTCGCTTCCGTCCGGTCCGCAGGGCCTCCAGGGATGATTCAGCGCCGGTCTTCGTGAAATCGCGCAAGAAAGAATTGCCGGTGCCGAGGGGCAAAAACCCTAGCTCAATGCGCTGGGTGTCTTGCTCGCAGGAAAAGATGCCGTTGATAATCTCGTGGGCGGTTCCGTCTCCGCCAACGGCGAGAAATTTTCGATACCCCTGGTGGTAGGCTTCGCTCGCAAGTTCACAAGCGTGGCCCGGCCCGGTGGACGCAATGACGTCGATTCGCAGGCCGCTGTCCTTGAGCCGCGCAATCTCGCCTCCGGCAAGCTTCGCCGAACGCCCGCCGCCCGCTGCAGGATTCACTATGGCTATAATCTTTCGGTACACGGTGATTTCGTCGAGAGAATCTTACCTTGTTTCCTCACTAAACCGGCAGGATTGCCTTATCGCGAGCCAGTTGCCCCAGGCGCTCGGCCAGAGACACGCGGATGATCTTCAATGACGCAGTCAGCGGAAAATCTTCCTCATAAACCACGATGCCCTGAATCCGCTTGTAATTGCTCAGCCGGCTGTTCCGCACCGCGATTTCCTTCCCCAGTTCTTCGCTGAACGATTGCCCGTGGTCGAGGTGAATCACTAAAACCAGTTGCTCGCCCACCATTGAGCGGCTGGGCCAGATATAGTTAGCGGCAAAGACGCAGTATTCCTTTACCGGGAGTCCTTCGAAGGCTTGTTCGACGTCTTCCGCGTAGACGTTCTTCCCTTCCTCGGTCACGATCATGTTTTTCTTCCGGCCGAAGAGTTGCAGATGCCCAGTGGCATCGAATCGCCCCATATCTCCGGTCATCAACCAGCCATCCACAATCGTTTGAGCGGTGAGTTCCGGCTCGTTCAGGTAGCCGGCCATGACCGTCCTGCTGCGAACAGAGACTTGGCCAATCCCGTCGGCGTCTGGATTGACGATGCGCACTTCCATCCCCGGCAAAGGTTTGCCAACTGTGTCCGCGCGAAATGGCCGCAGATCGTTTACCGTGACAGCGGTCCCGGCTTCGGTCAAACCGTAGCCGTTAGCGACGGGAATGCCGAGATCATAGAAGAATTGCAGCGTTTGCGGCTCGGTGAAAGCTCCGCCAACTATGATGGCCTGCAGCTTCCCTCCAAACGCGTCGTGCACTTGTTTCAACAGCAGGCGGCTGAACGGTAGCAGCGGCCGACTCTTGGTCAGTGCCTTGTTGATGTTGCGCAACTGCTCGAAAATGCGCCGTTTTGCAGGCGGCAATTCGTCGATCCGCGCCTGCAAACCTTTTTGGAGGTTCTTCAGGACCAGCGGCACCAAGCTGACATAAGTGATTTGATATTTCGTGAACGCTTCCCGCACATATTCCGGCCGCAGCGTGCGCAGATGGACGACCGCGGCGCCGCAGATGAACGGCCCGAAAAATCCCACCATGAAGTCAATTGCATGATTCGTGGGGAGGATGCTTAGATACTTCACGCCAGGCCAAAAAGGGTAAATGGAGGTCAGCGCCACGCACTGTTCCAGATAGTTGCCGTGCGTCATCATGCAGCCCTTCGGCGTGCCACCGGTGCCTGACGAATAGACCAGACAGGCCAAGTCGTCGCGTTTCCGCGGGACAAAAACTGGCTGGCCACTTCCCTTTGCGGATTCCCAACTTGCCGCGCCTGCCAAATCGGCGTTGGGCGGAGCCTCCGTGACCAGAACTGTCTTTACGTTCGGCACCTCCGCGCGCCCGGCCGAGCCGCTCAATTGCCGCCAGATTGGGTACTCCGTGATGAGCACGTTTGCCGCCGAGTGCTTCAACAATGTCCATTGCTCTTCCGGTTTCAATTTGTAATCGAGCGGTACCAACGTTCCACCGCAGTAGAAAATCGCATAGGCCGAAATCAGCCACTTGGACTGATTCGTCATGATGATTGACGCGCGATCACCGGCCTGGAAGCCGGAGTCCTCTAGCCACTTGGCTAGCGGGAGCGACCGCTCCTTGAATTCGCGGTAAGTGATCCGCTGCTTTTCCTCGCTGCGATCCGATTCGTAGAGGCACACTTCGCGCGGCCAGGTTTCCAGAGCGTCGCGCACGGCCTCCCCAATCGAGGAGTATTTGGAAAGATCGAGCATTACAGGCGGGCTTGCACGCGTTCGGCGAGAGTTTTGAAGTCGCTTACGCCTTGCACTTCATAGTCTGGCAATTCGATGTGGAAATGGTCCTCCAGCCGGGACAGCATGTCCAAAGTCTGCAGGCTGTCGATTCCGAGTTTCTTGTAGAAATCGTCCTCCGCCTTCAGGGAGCCGGGGGCAACTTTGAAGTGCTTCGTGGCCAATTCCAGGATTTCCTGGGTGGTCTGTTCTAAGGTGCGCATAAGCCTCAAATTTATCATTCCCCGTGCTGGGAAGGAAAATCGCCTGTCAGTCGCTGGGTTGGCGTGCAGCCAACGGCAAATGCTTCATGGGATCGTCTGATTCGACGAAGCGCCTGAGGCTTTCCATCACAACCGGGCGATTGAAGAGTTTGCAGAAAAGCTCGATTTCCTTGTTCAACTCCGCTTGCGGTATGGGCTTGATGAACTTCTTTGCGGCTGCGCGCGTCTCCGGGTCAAACTTGGTCACTTGCTGCGCCATGGAGCGTGCGACCTCGAGCGCGAACCCTTCGCCGGCCAGATGCGCAACCAATCCCGCCCGGTGCGCGCTCTCCGCCTTCACCGTGCGTCCCGTAAAGAGCAAGTCGCGAATGAAGCTGTTCCCGACGTCCCGCCGCAGCCGTGGAATGCCTCCAAAGCCGGGTATCAATCCGAGCCGAAGTTCCGGGAAGCCAAAGCGGGCCATCTTGTCGGCCACGATCTGGTCGCAGGTGAGCGCCAGCTCCAGTCCGCCCCCCATGCACAGCCCGTGAACGGCCGCGAAGGTAATGAACGGAGCTTCGTCGATCGTGTTCAGTACCTTGTGAATTCGCTTAAGGAAAGCGCGCACGCCGGACGCTCGCTTGGACTTCGGCAATGGCGCAGCCCCGTGGTACAACTCCTTCAAATCCGCACCTGCGCAAAAGCCTGCCGGGCGGGCGCTGGTAATGATGCAGGCTCTGGTGGCTGGCACGAGGCTTCGAATAGCGCCAGCAAATTGCTCCAGATCCGCGAGCATCCCAGAGCCAATTTCATTCAGCGGTTCGCGATCGAGCGTCAGTTCAACGACACCGTCACGCCACTCCCACCGCAGAGCTTTTCCGCGAAATTCTTTAATCATGTTTTACCGCCGGCAGCAACTGTCTGTTTGTTGTACAATTGCTCAATCTCGTCGCGAAACCGCTCATTGATCGCGTCCCGGCGTAATTTTCCATTTGCGGTGAGCAAGCCACTCTCGGGAGTGAACCCGTCTTTCAGAACCAGGAAATTCCGCACCTGCCGGTAATGCGGCAATTCCGAGCTCACCTGATCCAGCGCCTCCTGCACAGCTTTTGCTTCCACACCGCCGGTGATCAGTGCGCAGAGATAGCCGCGGCCATTCCCTACCACCACGACCTGCTGCGCGCCGGGCACGCCCTGGGCAATTTTTTCTTCGATGGGCTCTGGAGCGATATTGTGCCCGGAATTCAGAATAATCAGGTTCTTGATTCGTCCGCTGATGCGCCAATTGCCCCGC
>Ga0181532_10004912_pt1 | contig 11514 bp, 12 predicted proteins | sample PEATcosm2014_Bin_33_FD_119768 | JGI IMG/M metagenome (GOLD analysis project Ga0181532, IMG submission 119768) | Peatland microbial communities from MTU Mesocosm Facility, Houghton, MI, USA - PEATcosm2014_Bin11_30_metaG | ecosystem: Environmental > Terrestrial > Soil > Wetlands > Peat | place...
AAGCCGCCCGTGGTCGACAGCGGGCCGTTCCGCCTGCTCGGCACCATTCTCGAAGCCAACCCCTATCTCGGCCGCCTCGTCACCGGCCGCATCACGTCCGGTTCGGCAAAGCCCAACCAGCCGGTGAAGGTGCTCGACCACGACGGCAAGCTGATCGAGACCGGCCGCATCACCAAGTTGCTGGCATTCCGCGGGATCGAGCGCGTAGCGGTGGAAGAGGCGGAAGCCGGCGACATCGTCGCCATCGCCGGATTGCCGAACGCCACCGTCGCGATGACGATCTGCGATCCGTCGGTCGAGACGCCGATCCCGGCGCAGCCGATCGATCCGCCGACGCTGGCGATGACGTTCCGCGTCAACGACTCGCCGCTCGCCGGAACTGAAGGCACCAAGGTCACGGGCCGCATGATCCGCGACCGCCTGTTGCGCGAAGCGGAAGGCAATGTGGCGTTGCGTGTGCGCGAATCCGACGACAAAGACGCGATGGAAGTTGCCGGACGCGGCGAATTGCAACTCGGCATTTTGATCGAGACCATGCGGCGCGAGGGCTTCGAGCTGTCGGTGTCGCGGCCGAAGGTGCTGATGCGCGAGGACCCCAAGACCGGCGAGATGCTGGAGCCGATCGAGGAGGTCGTCATCGACGTAGACGAAGTGCATTCCGGCATCGTCGTGCAGAAGATGTCTGAGCGTAAAGCCGAGTTGCTGGAGATGAAGCCGTCCGGCGGCCACCGACTGCGGCTGGTGTTTCACGCCCCCACGCGCGGCTTGATCGGCTATCAGGGCGAGCTGATGACCGACACGCGCGGCACCGCCATCATGAACCGGCTGTTCCACAGTTACGCGCCGCACAGGGGTCCGATCCAGGGTCGCCGCAACGGTGTGCTGATCTCCAACGACCAGGGCGAGGCGGTCGCCTATGCCCTGTGGAATCTGGAAGACCGTGGCCCGATGATGATCGAGCCGGGCTGGAAGGTTTACCGGGGCATGATCGTCGGCGAGCATACCCGCGACAACGACCTGGTCATCAACGTGCTCAAGGGCAAGCAGCTCACCAATATCCGCACCACTTCGAAGGATGAAGCGGTCCGCCTCACCCCGCCGATCCGCATGACCCTGGAAAAGGCGCTGGCCTATATCCAGGACGATGAACTGGTCGAAGTGACGCCGTCGTCGATCCGCCTGCGCAAGAAGCTACTCGACGAGACCGACCGCAAACGGGAAGACCGGGCGCGCGCGGCCGCCGCTGAAGCGGTGTGAGGGCCGGCCGGGCGGCGTGCTCGCGGGCGCCGCTGCTGTCCTATATTGGGACGATCCGAATCCGAGAATTCGAATCAGCGGCCGCCGCGGTGACAGCCAACGCGCATTGCGAACGCTACAGCCTGAGCGCGTGTCGCGCACGAGCGCGCAAACGAGCATGATTTCTCAGCAGCCACAGCGCATTTCTCGCCGAACTGTGACCAGTAATCCACACCGTTAACGTATCATTAATTATGGGCTTGAAGGCCGCAAAGTTCATTGCTTCTATTCTGCAATGAGTACGACCCTCATAGAGATTCGCCGTGCCAAGGCCACCGATGCGGTAGACGTCGCCGCGACCCACGACCAGGCATGGCGGACCGCCTATCAGGGCATCATCCCCGGCAATGAACTCGACAAGCTGATCAACCGGCGCGGACCGGATTGGTGGGATTCGGCCATCCGCAAGGGCAGCCGCATTACCATCCTGCAGTTCGGCGAGCAGGTCGCCGGCTACGCCAATTACGGGCGCAACCGGGCGCGCAGCCTGTTCTATGACGGCGAAGTCTACGAGCTATATTTGCGGCCCGAGTTTCAGGGTCTCGGCTTCGGCCGCCGCCTGTTCTCGGCCGCGCGCAAGGATCTCACGACGAGCGGCTTGAAGAGCCTCGTGGTGTGGGCGCTGTCCGATAACGAGCCGGCGGTGGAATTCTATCGCGCGCTCGGCGGGCGCGCGGTCGCGCGTTCCTCCGAACGCTTCGGCGCTAAGACCCTCGATAAGGTCGCCTACGCCTGGCAGTGAGGCGTTTCTAATAATCAGATCTTCAGCGGCGGCAGGCCGTTCTGCATGCACGTGGCGTGCAGCGTGTTGAGCAGCAGGCAGGCGATGGTCATCGGCCCGACCCCGCCGGGCACCGGCGTGATCGCGCCGGCGACCATCTTGGCTTCGCCGTAGGCGACGTCGCCGACGATGTGCGGCTTGCCGCGCTCGCCGGCAATGCGGTTGATACCCACGTCGATCACGGTCGCACCCAGCTTGATCCATTGGCCGCGAACCATTTCGGGGCGGCCCATCGCGGCGATCAGCAAGTCCGCACGCGCACACACCGCCGGCAAATCGAGCGTCTTGGAATGGGCGATGGTCACCGTCGCATTCTCCGCCAGCAGCAATTGCGCCACCGGCTTGCCGACGATGTTGGAGCGGCCGATCACTACGGCCTCCAGCCCCGCCAGCGAGGGGTGCACGGTCTTGGCCAGCCGCACGCAGCCGAGCGGCGTGCACGGCACCAGGCCCGGCAGCCCGCTGGCGAGCCGGCCGGCATTGAGCGGATGGAACCCATCGACGTCCTTGTCCGGATCGATGGCGGCGATGACCTTGTCTGGGTTGATCTGCGGCGGCAGCGGCAATTGCACCAGGATGCCGTTCACGCTCTCATCGACATTGAGCCGCGCGATCAAGTCGAGCAGTTCGGTCTCGCTCACATCCTCGGGCAAATTCTGATCGAACGAGTGCAAGCCTGCCTCGGTGACCGCCTTGGATTTGTTGCGAACATAGACCTTGCTGGCAGGATTGTGGCCGACCAGCACGACCGCGAGACCGGGCACGATGCCGCGGTCGCGCCGCAGACGGTGCACCGCATCCGTCACCTTGCCGCGCAGGTCGGCCGAGATCGTCTTGCCGTCGATGATGCGTGCGGACATGGCCGATTGTTAGCCTTTTGCCGCGATCTTCTCCAGAGCCGCGATCAGTGTTGGGCCGTCGCCCGAAATTGCGAGTTGCTTGATGCGGGCCGTGGCGCCCGCGGTGAGCGCAACATCGCGTGGCGGGACGCCGGTCGCCTTGGCGATGAGCCGCAGCAGCGCCGCGTTCGCCTCGCCTTCGATCGGCGCGGCCCGCACGCGCACCTTGAGCACGCTACGGCCGTCGGCCAAATGCGCGATGCCATCGATGGCGTCGCGGCCGCCTTTGGGCGTCAGCCGCACGGCGAGCGCGACACCGCCGCCCATCGCCGACCACGGCTGGGGCCCACCCACCTAAAATACATTCGGATAGACGTAGCGGACGATCACGTTTTCCAGGAACAGGATGAGCAGGATCAGGATCACCGGCGAAATGTCGATGCCGCCGAGATTGGGCATCATCGAGCGGATCGGCCGCAGCAGCGGCTCGGTGAGCCGGTACAGCATGTCACCGACCATGTGCACCACTTGGTTGCGGGTGTTGACCACGTTGAAGGCGACCAGCCAGGACAAAACGGCGGCGGCGATCAGCAGCCAGATATAGATTTCCAGGATCAGCAGAATGATATCGAGGACCGCGCGCATGAGGCTCCGCCTGTTTGAGGTGGCCGGAAATTAGCGGGTCGCATGGCCTTGAACAAGCCGAACCGGCAGCAGCCGCGGCCGCCAGCCCGCATCCTTGACAGGCCCAAACCCTGGCCCTAAATGGCGCCCACTCGCTGAAAACGCGCAAAAACTAACGTTGCGCCGCGAAGGCGGGGCCGTAGCTCAGTTGGGAGAGCGCCTCGTTCGCAATGAGGAGGTCAGGGGTTCAAATCCCCTCGGCTCCACCAGCCTTCGCCGTTAACGCCAATAACGAATCTTAAGGGGCATCAGCGGCCGGTTGATTGGCCGGCTTGCGGCCGATCCAATGATCGATGAAGGCGGCGAGCCAGTTGCGCGAGGCATGATCGTGCACCGCGCGGTCAGCGATATGCTCGTGGCGCTGCTTGGTGCCCGGCAGTTCCATGCGGTGGGCGCCGCGCACCAGCCAGCGATACATCATGGCGTGGGTGACCTCGGGGTGAAACTGCAGCGCATAGCCGGTGCCATAGCGGAACGCCTGTACCGAGAAGGCGTCGCCTTCGGCTAGTAGCTCGGCGCCGGCCGGCAGGTCGAAGCCCTCGCGGTGCCATTGATAGACGTGGTCGGGCCATTCGGCGCAGATCGCACGCCCGGCTTGCGTCGGGCGGATCGGGTAGTAGCCGACCTCGGCGTGGCCTTGCGGATGCGGATAGACGCGGCCGCCGAGGTGATGCGCCATCATCTGCGCGCCGAGGCAGATGCCGAGATACGGCTTCTTGTCGCGCAGCGGCACGCCGATCCAGTCGATCTCGCGGCGCACGAAGTCCTCGTTGTCGTTGGCGCTTTGCGGACCGCCGAAAATCGCGGCGCCGGCATGCTCGTCCATCGTCTCCGGCAACGGATCGCCGAAACGCGGCCGCCGGATGTCGAGCGGATAGCCGAGCTTGCTCAGCACCTGGCCGACGCGGCCGGGCGAGGAATGCTCCTGGTGCAAGATGAGAAGGACCGGCTTCAACATGGCGGTTCGGCGCATTGTCGCGCGTCGCCTATGAGTAACGGCTTCGCCGGGGTTTGCAACACGGGCGGGTGATGGCGGCTATGTGCCCTGCGCGGGCCTGCACCGGCGCTGCCGGGCATCCACCAACGCCAGCAGCAGGCCGCGCGGGACAATGCGAATCAGAAGGATGACCAGCTTGTTCACCAAACCGGGCACCACGGTCCGCCGGCCTTGCATCAACCCGCGATAGCCGGCCTCCGCCACCTGCTCCGCGCTTTGGTTGAGAATGGCCGGGGCCATGCTGCCGGAGATGCCGGCGCGCGCCGCGAATTCGGTCGCCACCGGACCCGGGCAGAGCACGGTCACCCGCACGCCGCGCGATTTGAGCTCGCTGTGCAACGCCTCGCTGAACGACACCACAAAGGCCTTGGTGGCGTAATAGACCGTCATGCCCGGCCCGGGCAGGAAGCCGGCCATCGAGCCAACATTGAGAATGCCGCCGCGGTGGCGCGCTAGGCTGCCGACGAAGGCAAGCGATAGCTCGGCGAGCGTGCGCATATTGAGGTCGATCATCGCCAATTGCTCGTCGCGGTCGAGCGCGGCGGCGGTGCCGACCAGACCGAAGCCGGCATTGTTGACCATGAATTGCGGCTCGGCCCCTTGCGCGGCCAAAGCGTCGCCGATCAGGCGGGCGGCATCGCCACGTTGCAGGTCGGCGACGATCACCAGCGGCCTGACGCTGCCGGCCGCTGCAATCTCGTCGGCCAACTCGCGCAGGCGGTCCTCGCGGCGCGCCACCAGCGCCACGGCATGGCCGTTGCGCGCGAACACGCGCGCCAGCGCGGCGCCGATGCCGGCCGAGGCGCCGGTGATCACGGTGATCGGCTGCAAGTCGCTCATGGCCTCTGGTCGCCCCCATCCGCGCGCGATGTCGAAACCCGCTCGCGCAGCGCGATCCGCTCGCTTTGCGAAACACCGAGCAGATCGGCCGCCCGCCAGATCAAATTATCCTCGAATTCGGTAACGACCCCATCGGTGTAGGCAATCTGCCACATCATTTCGACCATGCGCGCGCGCCCCGCCTCGTCGAGCGAGCGGTTGAGCCGGGCGGTGAAGTGAAAGAGATCGACCGCCTTTTGCTCGGCTTCGGTGGCCTCGGCGACCAATTCGTCGGTCGCGGCATCGTCCAGGTTAAAGCACTGCTTGATCAAGCCATGCAGTTTGGCGCGCTCTGCGTCGGAGACCGAGCCATCGATGGCGGCCGCGTGCACCAGCAGGGCCGCGGCGGCCAGGCGGTAATCGTCATCCTCGAAATGGCTGGGATGCTTGCCGCCTTCGCCCAGGTCGGAAATCAATTTCCGCAACGAATTGAACATGACCGCATCATTCCTCGCGCCAACGCGCCCCGCACCACACATCTATGAACGCAATCGGCCGTCCGGTAGCCCGAACGGCCGCTGTACCGGTGAAGCGACCGAAAGCTCGTTATATCTTCTTCATGCCCGCGCTGCTGAGCCCCGCCTCCCGGGCCGGCTGTAAACTTTTCGCCCGCATTTCGCCGCCCGATCCGCGCTATTCGAGATTTTTACTCGGCGGGAAATCGCGCGAGAACACCGGCTGCTGGACAAATTTCTTGGGATCGTAGGTCCAGAATTGGCTCACTTGCGGATAGGTCTTGATGATGGTGTTGGTGAGCTTGCCGTTCACGCGCGCCACTTTGCGAATGTAAATATCGAGGATCGGCGTGCCGTATTCATCGAGCCGGACGGGGCCGATCGGGCCATGTTCAAGGCGCACATTGTGCATGGCCTTGAGGAAGGCCGCCGTATCGTCGGTCTTTCCACCCGTGGTCTTGAGCGCCTCCTCGATGATGAGCAGCGCGGTGTAGGGGCCCGCGGTGTAGAAACCGGGATCGTGCTTGTACTCCGCGTTGATGCCGGCGACGAATTTCTTGTTTTCCGGCGTGTCGAGTCCGGCGGCGTACCAACCGCCGGTGATGACGCCGACCGCTTCCTCGCCCATCACCTTGAGAATGCCCTCGTCAGTGCTGGTGGTGTTTCCAAGCACTGCGACTTTGCTCTTCAGCCCGTAGTCGTTGAACTGCTTGAGGAAGCGCAGCGGATTACTGCCGGCAAAGCCCATGTAGATCGCGTCGACGTCGGGCTTGATCTGCGCGAGATAGGGTCCGTATTCAGGCGCGTTGAGCGGCGGCCAAAGCTTCTGCACGATCTTGCCGCCCCCTGCTTCGAAGGCGAGGTGGAATCCGCCGGCGCCTTCGTGGCCGTAAGTGAAATCCTCGGCGACGATGGCCACTTTCTCGTAGCCGAGCGTTTTGGCCGCGTAATCGCCGAGCGGATAGGTCACCTGCGGCGCCGTGCCGAAGGCATGCAGGACGAAAGGGTTCGGGGCCCGGCTCTTGAGGTCGACAGTCGCGGCCGAGGTCGTGGTGATCAGCGGCACTTTGCTGTCGCGAACGTAACCGTCCATCGCCAAAGCTTCGTTGGTCGCCAACGGGCCGATCATCACCGGCACTTTGTGACGCTCGACCAGCTCTTGGGTCTTGGTCTTGGCAAGCGCCGGATTGCCGGCAGTATCCTGTGTGATCAGCTCGATCTTGCGGCCGGCGATCATGCCGTTGCGTTCCTTGAGGAAGAGCGCCGCGCCTTCCTCCTGCTGTTTGCCACCCGCCGCGAGCGGACCGGTGAGGACCGTGAGGAAGCCGACTTTGAGCGGCTCCGACGATTGCGCGAACACACGCGGCGCCGGGAGCATGCTGATCGCCGCGCCCGCCTTGAGCAGCGTGCGGCGCGATACCCCCGATTTCCTAATCCCGATGGACATTGCAGCTTCCTCCCTAATTTTCAGCCGTTTCCCTTATGTCGGGAAATCGATTTGATGATTGAGCGATTGGCCGAACCTAAGACAGCAGGCGGCGTGGCTCGCCGTCCCTGCCCCCAATCAACCCCACCCGCTTGATAATATTCGCACATTCACCACGCGAGGCAGTGAATTCGAAGGCGGGCCGCGAAATTTTCGCGTCCGTATCAAGAACCAGCGATATTGAGAATTAATCCCGCGCTCCGGCTGTTTCCCGGCGCGGCTACGCAAGGCCTATTCGATTGCCTTGCCCGTGCGGTAGCTGTCTTCCAGGAGCTGCAGATTGTTCTGCACGTATTTATTGCCGGGTTCCTTGCGCTGGGCGGCGTTGAGCTTCTCGCGCGCGCGCTTGTAGTCGCCACGCAGCATGTAGGAATAGCCCTGGTTGTTCAGGATTTCGGCGGTCGGCCCGACGATGCCGATCGCCTGAGCATAAGCACGGTCGGCGAGATCGAAGCGGCGCAAGCGGTCGTAGGACGCGGCGAGCCCGAGCCACGCTTCCGCGTCGCGCGGATGCAGCTCGGCGGCGTGGCGGAAATATTTCTCGGCGAGCCCGAAATTATTGGCGCGGTACTGCTTCTTGCCGAGGTTCAAGGCGTCGTTTGGATCGCTGCCGTACAGTCCCGCTTCGGCGGCCGCCGGCGCGCCCAGCGGCGGCGGCAGTTGGTCTGCGCCGACGCCTTCAGTTGCCGGCGCCGCGGCAAAGGCGTCCGCGCCGGGCGATTTCGATTCGAATGGATTGGTGAGTTTGCCGGCGCTGCAGCCCGCCAGCCAGAGGCCAACCGCCGCAAGACTCAGGGTTCGGACAATTCCATTACGCATGACAAAACCTGAGGGAACCGCCCGCGATCGGGACCAGGGTTAAGCTAGGAGAGGTTGGTTAAGAAATTCTTCACTCTATGTCGCGTCGCAGGCACACTAGAGCGGATTCCGTTCATATAGAAGCATAGCCTGCATGCGCGAAGAAATTTGCGCATTCTATTGGGCTAAAAGCGCCGAGCAGTTTTCCTATTCTGCGGCAGAGACCGGGGATGGTTCGCTCGGCGGCCTTGCGCAGAAGCGCCTTCAATTTGCTGAATGCCTGCTCGATCGGATTTAAATCGGGTGAATATTTTGGCAAGTAAAACAGCCGCGCACGCGCAGTTTTGATAACCTTCTTCACAGCATCACCTTTGTGGGCCGGTAGGTTGTCGATGATGACGATGTCGCCACACTTGAGCGTTGGTTTCAGACACTGTTCAAGATAAGTGAGGAAGGTCGCTCTGGTCATCGGGCCATCTACCACGAACGGCGCAACCATCTTGTCATGGCGAAGCCCAGCCACGAAAGTGATCGTCTTCCAATGCCCCTGCGGCACGCGGCTGATCAGTCGCTCGCCGCGCCGACATCGGCCACGCAGCCGCACCATATTGGTTGAGGTTGAGGTCTCGTCGATGAATACCAGCCTGGCCGGGTCAAACATACCTTGCTCTCGCATCCAGCGCCGGCGGGCGCGGGCCACGTCGGCTCGCTCTTGCTCGGCTGCGCGTAGGCTCTTTTTTTTTGAAACTGATCCCGTGGCGGGCGAACAACCGCCATACCGCGCTACGGCTGCCGGCGATCCGTCGCTTGCGCATCGCAGCAACGACCTCATCCAGCGTCAAATCCGGCTGCTCGGTAATCAGGGCCAACAGCCATTTCGCGTGCTGTTCCAAAGGCGAAATGCTTCCTCCAGTCGGCTTGGCCGCGATACTTCCAGTTTCCTCCCAGCGCTGCAGCCACTTCACCCCAGAACTAGCACTGACCTCAAAACGTTCGGCCGCTTCCCGTCGCGATGCTCCCGCTATCACGGCATCGAGCAAACGCATGCGCAAGTCCAGAGAACAAGGTTTCGGCATCAATCGTGCTCCATAAATCGAATCGATGCCGCTAGACTCGCCCATCTTAAAAACCTAGGGAATCCCCCTGATTCAAATCAGACGAAGTGTGCTCTAGAAGAAATGGCCAACATGCAGCCGCACGAACACCGGCAGCAGAATGACCACGAATAGCACTGGGAAGATGCAGACCATCATCGGCACCGACAACTTGGCCGGCAGCGCATAGGCCTTCTCCTCCGCAAGGGAGAGCCGCTTATGACGCATATCGTCGCTGTAGACGCGCAGCGCGTCGGTGATGCTGGAGCCGAGATCGATCGACTGGTTGATCAGGGTCGCGAACGCGTGCGCCTCGTCGAGCGCCAGACGGTCGGCGAAGCGCTCGAGCGCGTCCTTCAGCGGGCGGCCGGCGCGGGTTTCGAGATTGGTCATGTGGATATTGGTCGAGAGCGAGGGATAGCTGTCGCCGAGTTCGCGGCCAACGCGTTCGAGCGCGGCTTCCATCGACAGCCCGGAATCCGCGCAGACCACCAGCAAATCCATGAAATCCGGAAAGCCGGCGCGATGCTCCTCCTTGCGGGCGGCGATGCGCCGATCGATGTACATGCTCGGGCCGACATAGCCGGCGATACCGCCGACGATCACCATCAGCCAAAAGAATGTGGTCCCGTGCGACGCGATCATCGGCCGCGCGAGGAACACGGCGGCGGCCAAACTGACGGCGAGCGCCGTGCGCGCGATGAAGAAAAATGCGACACCGCGCGGATCGTAGACGCCGGCCTGGATCAGCCGCTTGCGCAGCACCTTCATGTTCTCGTCGTTGGTCGTCGAATAGTGCTTGGTGGTGTATTCGATGAGCTGGGAGACCGCCTTCAGGCTGGAATATCGCAACGAGCGCTTGGGATTTGCTCCGCGCTCGCTTTCATCCACGATGTTCGATGCGCGCCGCTTGACCGAGCCGCGCACGCGCACAAACGCCATGACCGAGAACGCCATGGTGCCGGCGGCGAGGAACACCAGCACCGCCATGAGCAGGCTGCCATTGTCGCGCAAGGCATTGCTGAACATCGTGGACAACGTGTTCATCGGTCAGATCCTGAAATTGACCAGGCGGTACATGATGAAATTTCCGACGCCCATCCAGCAGCCGGCCAGCACCAGTGCGATCTTGGTCAGATCCTCGTTCCAGACGCTGGCGTAAAAGTTCGGCACCAGGAAATTGATCACCGCGAACATGCCGATCGGCAGCGACGACAGAATCAGCGCGGAGGCGCGGCCTTCCGCCGCCAGCGCGCGAATCTTGCGCCGCATCTTGAAGCGCAGACGGATCACCGCCGACAGGTTTTCCAGGATTTCGCCGAGGTTGCCGCCGGTCGAGCCCTGGATCGCGACCGCCGTGACAAACAGCGGCAGATCGTCGGTGCCGACGCGGAAATAGAGATTTCGCATCGCGGTCTCGAGGTCGGCGCCGTAGGTGATCTCGTCGGTGACCGTTCCGAACTCGCTGCCGATCGGGTCGCCCAGCTCGTGCGCCACCATATTGATCGCGATCGGCACCGGATGGCCGGCGCGCAAGGAACGTACGATGATGTCGATGGCGTCGGGAAACTGCGCGGCGAATTTCTTCTGCCGCCGCGAGCGCAGGAACTTCAGCACCATGAAAGGCAGCACGAGGCCGCAAAACAGCGCAGCGGCGACGGCGTGCAGCGCGCGTCCCTCGAACATCATGGTGGCAGCGAACGCCCCGATCATGCCGATAACGATGACCAGGATCAGCCGTCCGAAGCCGATAGTCAGGCCGGACTGCAACACGAGCCGATTGAGATTGACCAGCGGCAACCGGTACTCGCCGCTGCTGGTCAGCCCGCGCTCGCGCCGCAATTGCACCAGCACGCTTTCGCGGTCCGGCTTGTGGTCCATCACTTTGAGGCGCCGGTTGATGTTCTGGCGGTAGGACGCCTTGTTGTAGGCCAGCAGATAGAAGCCTTCGGCGAACATCGCCGCGGAAACGCCGACCAGCAGATAGATCAGATAAACCGGATTGAAATCGAACATGGCGGTCTAGAGCGGCTGCGAGGGATCGAAGAAATTGCCGGGCAGCTTAACGCCCTGATTGATCAACTGGGTGAGGAAGCGCGGGCGCACCCCGGTGGCGGTGAAATGGCCCTGCACGGTGCCGTCCGCCGCGGTGCCGGTGCGCACGTATTTGAAGATTTCCTGCATCTGGATGATGTCGCCTTCCAG
>Ga0181532_10004915_pt1 | contig 11508 bp, 13 predicted proteins | sample PEATcosm2014_Bin_33_FD_119768 | JGI IMG/M metagenome (GOLD analysis project Ga0181532, IMG submission 119768) | Peatland microbial communities from MTU Mesocosm Facility, Houghton, MI, USA - PEATcosm2014_Bin11_30_metaG | ecosystem: Environmental > Terrestrial > Soil > Wetlands > Peat | place...
AAAAGTGAAAGAGTATAAGAGTGGAAGAGGGGAATTGCTCTGGCCGAGGTTGAGGTGCCACGATCCCTCCACTGCGCGGCCCGACGCGCCATAAATCGGCGCGAAGGAAAGAATCGGGCCGCTGCGGTCGGGATGACAATTCATTCATTACAGTGCAAGGACAGCGAGAAGAGGAACCCAAGACCCAGGTAGAAAACCAAACCTGGGGCACCCTCCGATTTACTATTGGCCCGGGGAAATGGATTACCCTTGCCGCTTTCGCGCGCTTGGCGCTGATATCTGATATCGCTTTACTACTCTGCTAGACTACCCAGAGAGACATGATTCCTTCTGAATACAAGGTACGCGAACTGGTGATACGACCGGCGACGGTGCTGGCGCCGATGGCTGGCGTCACGGACACGCTGTTCCGGCGGGTGATTCGCGGGCTGGGCGGGTGCGGGCTGCTGATGACGGAGTTCACCAGCTCCGAGGGGATTACACGGAGCGCGAAGAAGACGCTGCGTTATTTGTATTTCGACGGAGATGAGCATCCGATTGCGGCGCAGCTGTTTGGCGCTAATCCAGAGGTGATGGCGGAAGCGGCGCGGCTGGTGGAAGAGCTGGGCTACGACGCCGTGGACATCAACCTGGGGTGCCCGGCGAAGAAAGTGGTGAAGTGCGGTGGGTCGGGACTATTGCGGGATTTAACACTGCTGGAGCAGATTTTCCGGCAGGTGCGCGGGGCGGTGAAGATTCCCGTGACGATCAAGCTGCGCGCGGGGTGGGACGAAAAGTCCATTGTGGCTCTGGACGTGGTGAAAATGGCGGAGCAGATTGGCATCGAGGCGGCTGCGATTCATCCGCGGACGCGCATTCAAGGTTATGCGGGCAAAGCGGATTGGAACTTGATTGCAGCGGTGAAGCAGGCGGTGAAGATTCCTGTGATTGGGAATGGCGATATCCAGTGCCCAGAGGACGCGGCGCGCATGGTGGCGGAAACCGGCTGCGACGCGGTGATGATTGGGCGGGCGGCGGCGACAAATCCGTGGATTTTCGCTCAGATGAGAGAATTCTCGAAAGCGGGGAGCTACCGCATGCCGACGGAGGAGGACCGTCACCGTTTACTTTCTGGCTACTACAGGCAAATTCTTAACGCCAACCAACCCGATGCCGTGGGCAAAATGAAGCAGTTCGCTTGCTGGTTTACTCATGGCGTGGGGAACGGCAGCGAGCTGAGACGGATCGTACACACGGCACGCACGCCCGAGGAAGTGGTGGAAAATGTGGAGAGTTTCTTCGAGCGGAAAGCGGCCAATGGGGGGAGCCCAGCCCATGACCCAGGTGAGCGAAAGAGCAGTGAGACAGAGGTCCGAACGTAGAATATCGGTGCGCTTGCCATTGCGCGTGCGAGGCCGCGATACACGCGGCTTTGCCTTCGAGGAAGATACAGCCAGCGAGAACTTGTGCCGGAGCGGAGCAGCGTTTCACACGCGCTTCGATTTGGCTATCGGCTCGAATTTGGAGATACGGATTCCCATGCAGGGATATCCTTCGCGACGATTTGAGAATGATTTTGAGACGCAGGGGCGAGTGGTGCATGTGAGCGAGACGCAGCCGGATGGGGATAAGCTGGTAGGAGTGCAGTTTGTGGGGCCACGATTCCAGAGGGTGTTCCGGTCGGAATCGGCGGCGTAGGAATTTACTTCAGACGAATTGTGTTGGTGGACAGGATTGGATTGCGTGATCGTGTGCTCGGACTCGGATCAGAAAAATCAAATGTAACGCAGAGACGCAGAGTTCGCAGAGAAGAGAGGAAGAAGTATAAGAGTGAAAGAGTATAAAAGTGTAGAAGTGGAAGAGTTAGGAGGATTCGGGGGAATGGTCGTCTAGGAGTTGGCGATAGGCGTCGCGGCGGGTGATGCCGCGCTCTTTGGCGGCTAGTTTCAGAGCTTCTTTGCGGTCGAGTTTGGCTTGATGGATTAGTTCTTCGACGCGGGCGGCCAGGGATTGGGACGTGTCGACGTGAGCGCCGGGCTGCTCGGGTTCAGGCGCGCCGATGAGCAGAGTGATTTCGCCTTTGGCGGGATGATCGCCGAGGGATTGCACCAGGTCGAAGAGTTTGCCGCGGCGGAATTCTTCGTGGAGCTTGGTGACTTCGCGGGCGATGCAGGCCGGCCGATTGCCAAGAATGGCAAGAGCATCCGCGACGGTTTCGGCGATGCGGTGCGGGGCTTCGTAGAAAATTATGGTGCGCTCTTCGATGCGCAGATGCTCGAGGGCGCGGCGGCGTTCACCACTGCGGGCGGGAAGAAATCCTACAAAGAGAAATTCTTCGTTGGGAAGGCCGGAGGCGGAAAGTGCGGCGAGGAGCGCGGCCGGGCCGGGTATCGGTATGACGGGAATGTGATGGCGAATGGCCAGAGTGACGAGGCGATGGCCGGGGTCGGAGACGAGCGGCATGCCTGCGTCGCTGACGAGGGCTATGGACGAGCCGTTTTCCATCGCCAGGACGAGTTCGGGGGCGCGGGTGATCTCGTTGTGTTCGTGATAGCTGACTAGCGGTTTGCGGATGTCGTAGTGATTCAGGAGCTTCAGGGTATGGCGAGTGTCTTCGCAGGCGATCTGGTCCACTTCCTTAAGGATGCGCAAGGCGCGAAGTGTGATGTCTTCCAGATTGCCGATGGGCGTGGCGACCAGGTAGAGGTGGCCATGGAGAGCAGGATCGGGATTGGAGGTCTCGGACATGGGATGTGCTGGAGAAGAGTCTAGCACGGCGGGCGAAGGGTGCCGGGGCGCGTGGTATAATCTGCGTTTTGTGAAACTCGTTGGAGGGTGTCTGTGCCACTGTACGAATATCAGTGTGTGAAATGTAAGCGGCGCACGGAGAAAATCGAGCGCGTCGCGGGGCCGCATTTGAGGAAATGCCCGCATTGCGGCGGGAAGGTGGAGCGGTTGCAGTCCGCGCCGGCAATCCAGTTCAAGGGATCGGGATGGTATGTGACGGATTACGCGGGGAAGAGCGGGGGAAAAGAGCCGTCGGCGGAGAAGACGGAGAAGGCAGACAAGACGGAGAAGGGCGAGACGAAAGAGACGCCGAAGGACACGGGAGCGAAGGAAACGAAAGAGAGCAAGGAAAGCAAAGAGAAGAAGGCGGAGAAGAAAAAAAGCTAAGGAACGAAAAGATGAGAGTTTTTAATCGACACATTGGGAAGGGAACTGGCCGTCACCATTGGATTTTGGTTCTTATGGGCGTGGCGTCTCTCCTATCGGCAGGAAGTGTTGCGGGCCAGACTCCGGGAAGCGCGCGTTCGTCGGATGCTCTGCACCAACTGAACGACTCGATCGAGGCTTTGGTGCAGCGGGTGTCTCCGAGCGTGGTGCAGATCTCGGTGACGGGATACGGCTCGGCCGAGGACAGTGAGCGGGGCCAGTCCACTGCGTTTATCGGGATACGGCGAGCTCTTGGGTCAGGAGTGATCGTGGATCCCGAGGGATACATCGTAACGAACGCGCATGTGGTGAACGGGGCGGAGAAGATCGAGGTGTTGGTGCCACCGCGCCTCTCGCCCACAGCGACACTCGCTGCGGATGAGGATACCCAGGGAAAGAATTACGAGGCACACATCGTTGGAGTCGCACGAGAGATGGATCTGGCGGTAATCAAGATTGAAGCGCACGGGTTGTCCGCGTTATCGATAAGTTGTTCCGTTGCGCCCGTGCGGCAAGGGGAAATGGTCCTGGCGTTCGGGAGCCCGCAAGGCTTGCGCAATACGGTGACAATGGGCGTGGTAAGTGCGGTTGCGCGGCAACCCGATCCGGATAGCCCCACCGTCTTCGTGCAAACCGACACGCCAATCAATCCGGGAAACAGCGGAGGCCCGCTGGTGGATGCGGATGGCAACCTGGTTGGGATTAACACCTTCATTGTTTCTACTTCAGGGGGCAATCAGGGATTGGGTTTCGCGATTCCCGCCGGAGTTGTCGCTTCCGCTTACCCGCAGTTGCTGAAGTACGGACACGTCCATCAAGCGACGATCGGAGCTCTGGTGCAAAGCATCACCCCGGAGTTGGCTGCGGGACTGCATCTTGGAAGAGATTATGGAGTCATCGTATCGGACGTTTCAGCGGGTGGTCCGGCGGATACGGCGGGTCTGAGAATTCAAGACGTCATCCTCAGCGTGGATGGATTCCCCGCGGGAACCCTGCCGCTATTTGCGCATAGCCTGAATCTTCACAAGAGTGGGGACCATGCGAAGCTCGAAGTGCTGCGGGGAGCGGAGCGGGTGCGGTTGGACGTTACTTTAGTGGAGAAGGCGCACAAAGAGGACAGCTTCGCGGAGCTTGCCGACCCCGTGAAGAATCTGGTCCGGCCGCTGGGGATTCTTGGCATGGAGCTGAATCTGGATATGGCGCGATCGTTGCCGGATCTGCGCATTCCCACTGGCGTGATTGTGGCGGCGCGGACTTTAGGATCGCGGACGGCTGAGATTCCTCTGCAAGCGGGAGACGTGATTCACGGGATGAACGGGACGACGATTACGACCTTGCAGGGATTGCGCGACGAATTGGCAAAACAGAAGCCGGGAGATGCGGTGGCTCTGCAGATTGAACGTTATGGGCAGCTGATTTATGTGGCGTTCACACGTTAGTCGAGGAACCTGAAAAGCCTGAACACCATCTCCTCAGGGGCTAAAGCCCGATACTCGGAGCATGTTTAATGTCGGAGCTAAAGCTCCGACCCCCTAAACTGCAGAGTTGTTTCGCAATTCATTAGAGTTTAAGGGTCTTGAGGTAATCGCGGAAGGCGGGGCCGAATTCACCGTTGAGGAGGGCTAGTTCGACGGTGGCTTTCAGGAAGCCGAGTTTATCGCCCGCATCGTAGGAAATTCCTTCATAAATGTAAGCCCACAAGCCCTGCTCTTTGGCGAGGAGGCGCAAGCCGTCGGTAAGCTGGATTTCGCCGCCGGCACCGGGCTTGGTGCGCTCGAGGCACTCAAAGATGGCGGGCGGAAGGACATAGCGGCCGGTGATGGCGAGATTGGAAGGAGCATTTTCGGTTTTAGGTTTTTCGACGAGATCGCGAATGCGCAGGAGTCGTTCGCCAAAAGGGGCGATGGGCGCGGGTTCGCCGTCAACGATACCGTAAAGATGCGTTTTCTCGTGAGGGACTTCCTCGACGGCGATGGCGCCAGTGCCGGTGGCTTCGTAGACATCAATAAGCTGTTTGGTGGCGGGGTTTTTGCCAGGGATCAGCACGTCGCCGAGAAGCACTGCGAAAGGTTCATCGCCCACCAGATCTTTGGCGACAAGGACGGCGTGGCCGAGGCCGAGCGGTTCCTTCTGGCGGGTGTAGCTGACCTGAACCATGTTGGAGATGCGGCGGACGAGTTCGGCTTGTTCGTGTTTGCCCTTTTGTTCGAGGAATTGTTCGAGCATGGGCGCGCTATCGAAGTGATCCTCGATGGAGTTTTTGCCCTTGCCCGTGACGATGATGATGTGTTCGATGCCGGAGGCGACGCATTCTTCGGCGACGTATTGAATTTGCGGCTTGTCCACGACGGTGAGCATTTCCTTGGGCTGAGCTTTGGTGGCGGGAAGGAAACGTGTGCCGAGTCCGGCAGCGGGCAAAACGGCTTTGCGAACTTTCTGGTGGCGGGCAGGAATGGCCTGAGACTGCTTCGCGTCTGGGGTCATAGTTAGGGTGAAAGGCGCGCTCTAAGATTTGGATTTGAGATACAAGTTCACAGTAGCCGTGGGCCGGGAGTGTTGTCAATCGAACGGGGAAGAGGATGTGCGCATGGGACAAAGGTAGAGAAAGGGCCACGTGGGTTGGGCTGGAACAAAGAATCAGGGCTGTTTGTAAACGGGAATCAGGAAGTAGGCGAGATAGTTGACGGCTTGCGATTGGCCGCGGGCTTCGATTTCCCAGTAGGTTGGCGGATTGTTGCAGAGCGTAGTGGTTCGCTGGTCTGCGGGCAGAGGGAATTCGATGGGGATGTCACCGCCGGGGATGCCGATGATTTGATTGCGAGTGAGCGTGTGCGAGTCCTTATAGAGTTCGTAACAGACGACCTGAGTTTGCCGATTCTTACCCGAGCCGGTGGTAACGTACTTTTCCTGGACGCAGCGAAGAGTGAAGGTCAGCTCGTCGAGATCGCTGACGTGTTGCGGGGCACGCAAGCGCGCGCCGAAGTTGCCGCCAAGGAAATAGGGGAACTGGTCGTAGTTCAAGAAGCTGTTGCCATAGCGAAGCATGTCGGCAAGCATCTGCGCCCAACGGTACCAGAAGATCAGGCCGAGAAGAGCGAACAGAGTGGCGCCGATGAGGAATACGCGCCCCATTCCGCGTTGGGTCAGACCAACCCAGAAAAAAGGAATAAGGAACGCCGACCAGAGAAGGGCGGCGAAGAGGCGGCTGAGCATGGCGCGGAAGGCGGAAAATGTGAAGCCCTCTTTGCGCCAGTGATGATCGGAATACCATGGCTGACCGGGGTATTGCGCAGCTTCGCGATCGTGGACAGCCTTGCGGAAGAGGCCCACTACGCCATGGGCTACCAGGAATAGTCCGGGGAGGCCGAAGAACGCGCCGATGAGGTAGGTCATCCAGGCGGGTGTATGGTTTCCGCGCGCGGGAACGGCATGGGATGCGGCAGTTTCGATGAACACGCCGATGAGGAGGAAGGGAAGTCCGAAGAAAAAGGCTCTCCAGCCGTCGATGGGGGTGGAACTTTGCGCGGGATGATTCAGGAGGACAGGCGGAAGATCGGGACCGCCGCCGAAGAAGGTGTTCGTGGTCGTCCCGTTGCTGGTGAGAGTGATGGGCATTGGTGATCCTTGTGCGATAGGTTCTACTTTGCAGGGGCTGAGGGGGCGGTGCAATAGGACTGCGCGAAAGAGAAAATAGCGAGGGGAGGACGAGGGGTGGGTGCCAACGGTGCGGAGGACAGCCATTGCCCCGATCCCTCCACTGCGCGGCCCGACCCACGACAATTCGGCGCGGAAGAGAAGATCGGGCCGCTCCGGTCGGGATGACAAGTTTGGGTTGAGGGCATGTGCTAGCATGGGATTTTGAGTGAGGACATGAGGGAAAAGATGCCGACGGGGGTGCGAATCCTGGGGATTGAGTCGTCCTGCGACGAAACGGCGGCGGCGGTGGTGCTGGACGGGCGGAAAATCCTTTCGAGCGTCGTGGCTTCACAGATTGATATTCACCGCAAATACGGGGGAGTGGTGCCGGAACTGGCATCGCGAGAACACTTGCGACAGATTGTGCCGGTGGTACGCGAAGCGCTGGCGCAGGCGGGCTTGCGGTTTGACGAACTGGACGCGATCGGCGTGACGCAGGGGCCCGGGCTGGTGGGGTCGTTGCTGGTAGGGATTACGTACGGTAAGACGTTGTCGATGGCGTTGGGGAAGCCGCTGGTGGCGGTGAACCATCTGGAGGGGCACGTACACGCAACGTTTCTGGAGGCGTTCCAGCACGGGAAGGTGCCGCGATTGCCGGCCGTGTGCTTAATTGTTTCCGGAGGGCACACGGTATTGTATGAGGTGAAAGAGGGAGCGAACTTGGGCGACAGTCGCGCGTTTGTGTATCGCAAGCTGGGGCAGACGCGGGACGACGCAGCGGGAGAAGCGTACGACAAGGTGGCGAAACTGCTCGGACTGGGGTATCCCGGCGGACCGATTCTGGATCGGCTGGCGGCAGCTGCGACGGAGAGTAATGCGAAAGCTCCGGTGAAGTTTGGGCCGACAAAGACGCGAGGGAATGCGTTGGACTTCAGCTTCAGCGGGCTGAAGACGGCAGTGCTGTATCACTTGCGGGAACATTCCGGTTACAACGAAGAAATACGAAACAGGGAAGAGGCCGTGGCAACGGGGAAGCGCGGATTTGCGGAGTTGCTGCCGATGTGCAGTGCGGAGACGCTGGGGCTGGTGCGGGAATTTCAAAATGCCGTGGTGCGCGACCTGGTGGAACGCACAATGCTGGCGGCGGAAGAGTGCGGAGTGGAGACACTGCTGGTGTCGGGAGGAGTGTCTGCAAACAGCCAGTTGAGATCGGTGTTTGCGGAACGGGCGCGCGGGAAGGGGTTGGAGGTGTTTTTTCCGGACCGGGAGTTGTCTACGGATAATGCGGCGATGATTGCGGCGGCGGCGTACGGGGATTTTGTTCGGGGGAAAACGGCGGACAGTACGTTGAATGCGAAGGCTAGTTTGCCGCTGACGTGAAGAAAGAAAAGCTTACACAGAGTTCGCAGAGAGCGCAGAGGTCACAGAGAAGAGCGGAAATAAAAAAGGCCCCGACGTAGGGTCGGGGCCTGGATCATTGCGGAGGCTAGGAGACTATTCGAACTTTTCCTGCAGTTGGGGGAATTGCAATTTGGCTTTGGCGAGCGACTTCACGACGAGGCCCTCGGCGTTTTCGGCAGTCAGGTTGCGCGCGGTGGCCATTTCACTGACCAGGAGATACTTGGCGCGCTCGAGCATTTTCTTTTCACGGAAAGACAACGGCTTGCTGCGGCTGAGGGAAACGAGGCTCTTGAGAACTACGGCCACTTCCAGAAGGGAACCCGTGCGCATGCGCTCGGAATTCTCTTTGAAACGATGCTTCCAATCGTGATGGGAGTTCAGCTTGCCCTTTTCCAGAAACCCCAGGACTTTGGTTGTGTCATTGGAGCGAATGACGGAACGAAGCCCTACCGCCAACGCATTCGATTGAGGAACCATGACCCGCAAACCGCTGGAAAGCACGCGAATCATGAAGTAACGTTCGGTCCTGCCATTCAAAACACCGTAACTGATCTGCTCAACAACTCCAACGCCGTGGTTCGGATAAACGACTTTGTCGCCAATCTTATAATCCATAGCTTAGGTTGTCCCCCTCGGAGCTGATACAAGTGTATGGGAGTGTGCCGGAAGAGTCAAGATATATCCTCTGGAATCAGGGAGATAGCGGTCGTGCTGTTTCACTGTGGCACGCGAATTGCTCGGCACTGCGCACTCATAACCCAAAGTTATGTAGACGGCTGCTTCCCATTGTTCCCAATAGACGGGGTTTTCTGGCATTTCCGGCATGAGGAGTCCGATTATTAGATGAAGTTCCATCAGCGGGCCTGGGTTGAGTTACACTGCGGAAGTGATTACTTTGGCTATAGATACGAGCGAAATGAGGGGAAGCGTTACTGTCCGAAAGGATGGGCGTCGGATGGCAGCGCGGGCGCATGTGACGAACGAGGATTACTCCTCGTGGTTGCTTCCAGCCGTTGGGGAATGCCTAGCTGAAGCGGGAATTCGGATGGAGGAGGTGGACCTGTTAGGAGTGTCTACTGGACCCGGATCGTTCACTGGGGTGAGGGTGGGACTGACTACGGTGAAGGCTTGGGCAGAAGTCTATGGGAAGAAGGTGGTTGGCGTGTCGCGGTTGGAGGCTATATCGCGGTGTGCGGACTCGACAGCGCCTTGGGTGGCGGCCTGTTATGACGCGCAGCGAGGACAGATGTTCGCTGCATTTTACCGCCGGTTGGAAGGAACCTGTGAACGTGTTGAAGATGAGATGGTGATCGAGGCAGACGATTTTCTGCAGTGGGTGAGGGAAAGAGCGGGGAGCGAGCGGATTGCCTGGGTATCGCTGGACCCGGACCTGATTACCAGTTTGGCTGGCTGGCAAGAGCGCACCTTGGCCGGTGACACGATGCAGCGGCTGGAGGGGGACTTGGCGGACAAGATTGGGGAGATCGCCGAAGAATGCGCAGGGAAGCGGCTGTTTACAGATCCGCTGGAGATGGATGCAAATTACGTGCGGCGATCGGACGCGGAGATCTTCTGGAAAGGGCCGGCGGGCCATGGGCGCTGAAGGCCGGAAAAGGGAGAATGAGTTAGCGGTGCGAGAATTCCGCATGGAGGACGCAGCGCGGGCAAGCGAGATTTTGTTGACGGTGCGGGAGGCCGCGAGTTGGTCCAGCCAGGGGCTGACGGAGTTCGTGACCCTGCCTGGGGTGGTCGCGCTGATCAGCGAGCGCGGTGGAAAGGCCACCGGGTTCATCCTGGGAAGAATGACGGTGGATGAGGCAGAAGTACTGAACCTGGCGGTGCTTGCAGAATGCCGAAGGCAGGGAGAGGGAAGGGCACTCCTAGAGGAGTTGCTACGACGATTTGCGGAATCAGGCGTAAGTCGTGTCTTTTTAGAGGTCCGCGAGTCCAACCGTGCGGCCATGGTGTTCTATGAAAAGCAGGGCTTCCGCCGAGCCGGTCGGCGAGAGGACTATTACCAAGACCCACGTGAGGCGGCGCTGGTGTTCGAGAAAAACGAAGATTCCACAAGGCTGGTACCGAATACCTCTTGACGTGGAGTTTCTTGGTGCTAGTCTGCGGTCATGTAGTATTCACACCGCATTCATGAAGAGGAGGAACGCATGGCCAGTGCGCAGCGGAACCCTCGGGACGTAATAGTCGAGACAGACGCCGAATACCAGCGTCTGTGCGAGCAACACCAGCAGTACGAAGTAGCACTCCAGAACCTCTCCCGATCTCCCTACCTTAGTTCCGAAGACCTGATAGAAGAAATCCGATTAAAGAAGTTAAAGCTCCACGTAAGAGACGAGATGGAACTTCTCGCCTCGCGCATTCACAGCGCGCACGCGCGACACTCGCAGTAGCCTCCCTGGATTCGCGCCCAATTCAGCTAGCTTTCTAGAGTAAAATGACCAGAGTCCTCCCGCAGCCAGAAGGCGCGACGGAGTCAGGAAGGCTATGGTCAAAGAGGGATACGCATTCGGGTTCCCACCCCTGGTGGCGGGTTTAGCGGCGCTGCTGTTTCAAAGACCGTGGACGATTGCCTTGGGGGTCCTGTTTATTGCGTTGGGGCTTTTTGTGTTTTATTTTTTCCGCGACCCGGAGCGCTCCATTCCCGCGGGAGTTGATGAGGTGGTGTCGCCCGGGGACGGGCGCGTGGTGGTGGTGACGGAGGAAGCGTACGCCGGACGGCCGGGGAAGCGTGTCAGTATCTTTCTGGCGATCTGGAATGTGCACGTGAACCGTGCGCCTGCTGCGGGAACGATTAGGAAACTGGAATACAAGCCGGGGAAGTTCCTGGCGGCGTGGGCGGAAAAGGCTTCACTGGAAAACGAACAGAATGTGTTTACGCTGGCCAGCGAGCACGGCGAAATCGTCTTTAAACAGATTGCCGGTTGGGTGGCGCGGCGGGTGGTCTCCTGGAAAAAACAAGGTGACGCAGTGGCACGAGGAGAACGGGTCGGGCTGGTGCGATTCGGCTCGCGCGTGGATCTTTGGCTGCCGGAAAATGCGGAAATCACCGTAAAGGTCGGGGAAAGCGTGAAGGGCGGGTCGACCGTGGTGGCGCGCATGCTGGCGAGTGTGCCCGTCCGTCCGGTTGCGCCTGACAAATCACAAAGCGCCAGGCAGAAATTGACGGAATAGAATCGTTTGGCGTAGTACTCTGTTGCAGGATGAATTCATCACGATGACTGAATACGAACAACACGAAATCCCATTTCAAGAACGGCGTCTCCA
>Ga0181532_10004918_pt1 | contig 11500 bp, 16 predicted proteins | sample PEATcosm2014_Bin_33_FD_119768 | JGI IMG/M metagenome (GOLD analysis project Ga0181532, IMG submission 119768) | Peatland microbial communities from MTU Mesocosm Facility, Houghton, MI, USA - PEATcosm2014_Bin11_30_metaG | ecosystem: Environmental > Terrestrial > Soil > Wetlands > Peat | place...
AGCCCGTCTCCGCCATATCCCGTGTTTGGCAGGTATTCTTGCGTATCAGCGTGTCCAGGAGCTGATCTTCTCTTGTGATAGTTGCACCATCGAATGCAAAGTTATTATTGCGCAGTTCCTTAGGGCGGACCGCAAAGGGCCGCTCTTGTTCATCCACCCGCCCACGCAGCACGCTCGCTCAGCATCTTCAGGAATTTCATCCGGTAATTTACAGGCTAGTTGGGGCCAATGTTACAACGAACCTCCGATCGGCTTAGAATGACGGTGGAGCATCCCCATGTATCTGATGCAGTTGATCGCCTCGGTTTTTTCACCGGTGAGACCACGACGTTCGACCTGCCAACCAAAACAGCAGCAAGAGGCGGATGTCATCACGAAGCCAACGAAGGACGAACCGGCCTCCACCAGGGACAGCAGTGAGAAGAACCTAGACAGCGGGGATCACGACAAAACCGCAACATAGCCACCGGGCCGAAAAGCCTTTGGGTCAAGCCTCTTTTGTAGACGGAGCAGAACGAATAGAGAAGGCTAGGCGGAATGACGCCCGGTGACAGTTGCCATTTCGTTGAGATGTTACATCAATGAAGAATTGTTGGCGACAACGAAAGACCATGAATGTGCCAATTCGGACAGATCATTGAATTGAACTGGCTGCATTCGAAAATACCGTGTTCGCATTGCTTCCGATCAGGCGGATAGTACCAACTACCAATACCAGGATAACCGCCAGCATCACCGCATACTCGGCGATGTCTTGGCCTTCGTCGTGCCGCCAGACCTTCCGAACAAGATGAATCATGCGCGCACCTCAGTCCTCGTTCCGATTGTACGCCGGTGTTCCCGCAACCGGATGAATTCCACCACGTCCCGAGCGGTCGGTGTTCGGGAGAGCAGAAGGCATTGACTCGACTGAAGCAACCGCGGGTCATTGTTTGTTTTTCGCCAACCTTTCCAGCCGAATCTCGTTCTTGAATATGTCTGCGCATTCTGGCAGGTGCGTTCGATACTTTGCTGGAAGTTGAAGGCAAAGGCTCACAGCACTCTGGCGCATGGCATGTAGTTCTAAAAGGGCCGCTGTTCTTACCGTCAGCGTAGGTGGCAGGTTTTTATCTGCAGAGCGCGGATCCACAGACACTGCGGTGACCTCTTTCTTGATCCCACCTGACGTTGGATCTTGGCGCGTGGCATTGTCAACAACGTTCAGATGGTCTGGGGTAAAGTTCATGGTGACCTGAAGACTGGAACCATCGGCGGCGGCGTTGGCAGGAAGCGGTACGGCGTTCTTTTGCTGTGCGAGCGCCGCGCTTACGGTAAGGGCGGAAAGACACATTGCCATCAAGCAAGTTTTCATCTCGCTTCCTCCTGGAAACGGTTTCGCCTTCCGACTTCTACAGATGAGTGCACCGTTAGAATGGTTGTGCCATAAACCGCAACTGAAGGGAACTCTAGTAGCAGATCAGGAAAGGCGGCAAGATTACGAGCGTAACGCTCCGCGAAGTGGGTTATTCATTTGAAGGGATGATTCGGGCCAGAGTTCAGATCTCAGATGCTCTTAGACGCTCCCCCTCCAGCCAATCTCCGCCAGCCGCCCTGGAACAAAGGATTGCGCTTGTCCAACTGCTTGCAAACGCGGCAGGCTCGCTCAGCAACTTCAGGAATTTCATCGGACTCATTCTGACCAAATCACACACCTTGGGTTCCTGTTTTTATTGTTTCTTGCTTCGCCCAATTAACTGGGCAGGGACTGAGAAAGGCTTACTAGATTTTGCGGTGGCACGCGAATCAAGCCTCGACGCGGACTGTCAATGTCGGCGATGAGAAAGAACGAGATCGAGACAGCAAACGGCAAAACGACGATGAAAAGCCTGCTCATGCGACGTGCGCCAAAGCCTAATAATAGGTTACAGAAGATGGCAATCGCGGCCATCAGGCACCATGCTGCAACAGGGATGCGGTTCCACCAAGCGAACTGAGCGTACCCCTGCGAATTCAACACATCGTTCATGCCCGAAACGGCGAGAGCAATCACCGGCGTGGGCGACGCGGCAGCGGGAACTCGGACCGTTGACCACAGTTCGATTTGCAGTTGAGCCGTGGAGGCATTGATCCGGTCCAATTCACGTTCGTCCCGAGTCGTATAAAACAAAACTCGCTGATCGAGATAGTTCCTCAGTAGATCGCGCACTTTTGCCGCATCGGCGGCAGGCAACAGCTCGGCCCGCACGTATTCAGTGCCGATCGCGTTCGCCTCAGCTTCTTCGTAGTTCTTCCGCTGATCGTACCTGCTGACGGCCATCGAAAAAGTGAATCCGATGAGCAGGGCCAGCAGTGTCAGGATGGCAGCCTGGACAACGCCGAAGTCTTCCCGTTCATCTTCTTCCAGATTCCGTCGCCTCTTGCGAAACAAGACGCCGATCCGCGCCGAAAACGACAAAACCACCAGGGATAACGCGAAGACAAGGAGCGGGAATTTCATTACAGTTTCCATATCCTAAATGGCCTCGTGCCGTGGGCTGTCCAATGCTACAGCCTTCATGAACGATGGCTTAAGACGGACCAGATCGCCAAGGAAGTCCGCATTGCCATCAACCAACCCGGTTATGGGAGATATCTCGCAGACTACACCCGCGCGCTTCTCGCCGCACCTGTTTCAATTGACAGTTGCGCCGGTGCTTGGATCTATCGATGATGCAGTTGCGTAGCCGTGTGCTCTGTGCCGGATCATACGCTACCCACGATCGCGACTCGCTCCACGTTCATTCGATTCGCCGAGCGGAGGGCACAAGCATGTCTGAAGCAACGTCGAACGTCGAGTTTGCTCAGAAAATTCACGAGCACGGCCAACATCATTCACCAACGACGGATCACCGTTCGCAATGGATCGAGATCGCAGAGGCGGTCGTGCTTGCGATTGTAGCGGTCGCCACTGCCTGGAGCGGCTACGAGGCAGCCAAGTGGGATGCCCTCTCGGCACAGGACTATAACCTTGCTTCTCGCACCACGGTTTTGTCGCAAGAGAAGGCGACGTTGGCTGGACAAGACCGCCTTTACGACATCACGACCTTCGATGCTTGGGTTGCCGCAAAGGTGGCGGCCAAAGACAAGCTGGCGGAATTCCACGAGCGCCGATTCCGACCGGAATATGCCACTGCATTTACGGCTTGGTGGAGGCTCGACCCAGTCAATAATCCGTCCGCGCCACCTGGACCCATCTTCATGGCGGAATACACGGACGCCAACGGTCAGGAGTCTGCAAGGCTTGCGGAAGAGGCGAAACGCTACTACGAGAAGGGCGTAAGCACGCGCGACATCGGCGACAAGTACGTAAAGGTCACCGTCTTCCTAGCTACCGTGCTGCTGCTGACTGCACTCAGCCAACGCTTCGAAATCCTTGGGCCTCGGGTCGCGGTAGTTGCGGTGGCTTTCGTTCTGCTGGTGATGAGTACATACTGGATCTTGACGTTCCCGCGAGCGTAGTCGGCGAAAACCATGAAGTTCCTCCCCATCACTTCCTTGCTAGTTGGTCTTCCTCTATTCCTATCCGCGGCCAGGGCGTACAAGCCGGCCCAGAGTGGAGCGACCATGGTGGCTTCGGCTCAAGCCACGCAATCGCAGAATACGTCTGCAAAGAGCCCTGGCTCCAGCGCGCCAGGAGAAACGGATCAGTCGGTTTTCACCCTGCGCACTTCGGCGAACGAAATCCACCTGGTCTTCACGGTCACCGACAAGCACGGCCACTACATCAAGGATCTGAACAAAAGCGACTTCAAAATTCTCGACGATAAGAAGCCGCCCGAAGAGATCCTCAGCTTCAACAGCGAGACGGATCTGCCCCTGCAAGTCGGCCTGTTGATCGACGCCAGCGAATCCGTGACCAGTCGATTTAAGTTCGAGCAGGAAGCGGCAATCGAGTTTCTGAAAGAGACAATTCGGCCGAAGTACGACTAGGCTTTTGTCATAGGTTTTGACCTGACTCCCAAGGTCACGCAGGACTTCACCGACGACACCGAGAAGCTTTCGGCAGGCATTCGCACGCTGCGACCGGGCAGCCTCACGGCCATGTACGATGCTCTCCACTACGCCTGCCGAGACAAGTTACTAAAACAGCCACTGGCCGGCCCCGTTCGGCGTGCCATTATCCTGTTGAGCGATGGCAAAGACAACGCAAGCTCCGTGACCCGCGCAAAAGCGATCGAGATGGCACAACGGGCCGAGGTCTCGGTGTATACCATCAGCACCAACCGGACCCGCTCTGGCGGGCACGGCAACGAGACCTTGGAACGCATTGCCGAAGCAACCGGCGGGAGATCGTACGTGCCATCACAGATCACCGGAGTAGCCAACTCGTTCAACGCCATTCAGGAAGAGCTGCGCAGCCAGTACGCGGTGTCTTACAAGCCAGCTGAGTTCAAGCCGGATGGGCATTACCGCACCATCGAAGTTCAAGCGCAAAACCAGAAAGGTCTGCGCATCCGCAGCCGTAAAGGGTACCGCAGCCCTGCAGAATATGGGGCGCCCGACCAGTAGCGCGGTTTACTTGACCCACGGCATGGCCAATTCTCAATGAACTTGCCTTGGTTAGTGAATTAGAAAAGCCCATCGGATGCGTGCTTGGGCGTGCTCGGTCCACATCCGAATGGGCTACCGTTTCTCCCTACTTACCCTGTTGTGTTCAGGAGGCGTTGGAATGATTGTGCTTTCTCAACGGGTCCGCGGAAAGGTTACGAGAGTGATCAATTTCTGTAGGCGCAGGGCGGCGATTGCAGTGAGCGTGGGGGTGGCCGTCCTCATTGGCAAAATATTGCCCAGCACTCATTGACCGGGATTGTGAATGCCATGGCTCGGTTGCATCGTTGCGTCCGGGCGTTTTCGATGAAAGCGAAAGAAAGCCCCGCCCGAATGGAGCTTGGGCGAGGCATACCCGAAAGGACAATTAGTATGCAGCCTGTTTGGTGTTCACGAAACTGTACGAAGTCCCACGAGGAAGAACCTCCATGCAACGCACGCCGCTCATGTTCGAAAAGGGCTGCAAGACTGGATTTTCCCCATCCTGACTGTAGGGTAGTTTTTCGGAAGTGACCTTAGATTGCTGCACCATGACACAGGTGTAGATCTGACTGTCAGAGCGCAGTTCTTTCGAGGCGCTTGATTTTCTCGGCTAGTTTCTCCGCAGCGCGTTTGGTTTCCTCGGATTCCGACTGCAAGCGGGCGGCCTCGACCCGCAATTCATCAATCTGCCTACGTAACGAATCGGAAGTCTCTCTTTGCGGCATGACTGGCGCTGTATTCAAGGACGTTTTGTCTTTGTTCCGTCCGTGCAATATGAACTCGCCGCTGCTAAACCCGGATTCCATTTCCCATGTGTACTCAGGATAGTCTCGCTTCGCTTCCTTCATTGCCTCACGGGCATTGTTCTGGCTCATTGCGGTCGCTTGCTGGGGACCGCGGGCAAGACGAAGGCGAAAAGAATTGCTCTTGACAGTTCCTTCGGTTTGCAACCATACGTCCATAAACGCATTTTCTCACCAACGTCAAGACCACAGTGGGTCCAAGCGAAAGAACGAAACACTGGTTAGCGTCGTGCGGCTGTTGAACTTAAGACGAATCCGATCTAGACCGTCACGAAGGGGGCTGCGAAGAAGAAGTCAACTGTACCAGACTGATCCGTGGCTTGATTGTTGCTTCGCTTTCTCGACAAGCGTTCTCAGTTCTTCACGGATCGCAAGAACTCGAAACTCCCGCTTCTCATGCTCTGCATTCTCAGCTAGTGAATGGCTTCTGTTATTGCGGTATCTTCGCTCCTCTTGCTGGATCAGTCCAATCTCTCGACGGAGTTTTTCAGTCCGCACCGCAAGTGAACTATCGTCCATGTATGAACTCGACGCCAATGCCGGAATCGACCTAACCGTTATGTCGAGAAAAAGACTTGGGAGTTTGCTCTGCAGGCCGCTCGAATTGCAGATTTTCCTGGCACAATCGGGGCCGGTTTAGCCGAGATCGGTTTCACTTTCGAAAGGTTCACGAGCAGTGCTTCAAGCTTGCGCTCGTGATGCGGCCGGGGCAGGCTGGTACGCCTCATGGCTCGATTCTCGCACAGAGTTGGGCGGAGGAACAGCCCTCATTCCAATGGTTCTCATTCCAATGGTAGTAGGCCAGAAACTGACCCAGTACCACAAATCTCGGGTCTGATGAATTGGGCAGGCTAGGTCTGATCCGATGTCGGCACAACTAGGGAAACCCCTAGAAGTGCAGGGGCGCAGCGGGCCACAAGTTCGCTGCCGCGGCAACCAAGATCGCGGCATAGTCTAGCCGCTCGGTTAGTGATCCGCACGAAGGTGCCGAGCTGTCTCGGGCCAGTGCAGTTGAAGGAACCCAGCGGGCCGCGGCGACTTGGTCTGGACATAAACTATCGTAAAAGGGTGGCTGAGTATCGTGAGCAGCAACTAAGGTGGTTGCGGGCCAGAGCCCCGGCCCACCCGCCGACCAACCGACAAAGGTGGGCCGCTCCGAAAGGACTTTCTGGCGGAAGGCTACCTACTCCGACCGACCAATTCCACTGTCAAAACTGCCAGTTCTCCAGCGGAGCTCGCGAGAGAGTGCTGGCGCAGCTGGTGGGGCTGTCGGGCGAGGATAGCAGGGATTGCAACTCTCAATACTAATAATCCATTTAGTTTCAGCTTCGTCCTGGAATATTGTTCCGCCTGTCACTTTTGCCAGTTCTGTGCGCTGCCCTTCCCTCGATAACATCTCTTGCTGGGCAGTCTGCAAGTGTCTTAATAGCTCGCGCTGAACGCATGAGAATGGATGGAGGAAATATGACCAGTAGAAGAATTGGTATTTTGGTGAGTCTCTTAGCAGTGTGTCTCTTGAGCTTGGGATCGGCCCTTGCCGCCGATAAAGTAAAAGGCAAAGGAGTGATCACCCTACGCTCGGGAAACAACCTTACCGTGGAAACTGACGAGGATGCAGCTATAACCGTGATTGTCACGCCTGATACGAAGGTGCAACACCCGATAGGGCTCGGTGCCCGGAAAAAGCAAGTGGGTCAAGAGGTCCTGATACCGGGGCTCAAGCTGAAGTTCGAGGGAACGGGTGATGCAACCCAGGTGACGGCGGAAACGATCACCTTCGATCGAGATGATCTCAGCCTAGCTAAAGTGATCCAGGCCGGTTTGAACCCCACCGCTCAACAACAATCCCAGAACATGCAGACCTACCAAGCCAATAAGCAGGCGACCGATGCAGAAATTGCGGCGAACGAGGCAGCCCTCGCCGCAGCCATCGCCGCGGCTAAGGAAGAGATCGCAGCGAACCAAGCGAGCATTGACGAAGTTGCGAAATCCACCCAGAAGCGCTTTTCGGAGTTGGGTGACTTTGTCGTGAAGGGCGAACATACCGTGTACTTTGCCACCGGGGATTACAGCATTTCGGGGGAGGACCGAAATGCACTTGCGGATTTAGCAAAGAAGGCCCTCACCTACCAAAAGGGATACGTGATCCAGGTGGCGGCCTTTGCCGACTCGGTGGGCACCGCTTCCAGCAATCAAGTGCTGAGCAAGGAACGCGCTCAATCGGTGGTCGCCTATTTGCTTCAGGAATGTAGCGTTCCAGTTGGTCGCATTGTCGCGCCTGGCGCAATGGGTGAGACCAACCCCGTAGCCTCCAACGAGACTACTTCCGGACGGGAGCAGAATCGCAGGGCCGAGGTCAAGCTGCTGGTGAACAAGGGCATCGTTGGCTCCGGCGGAAACTAACGGCCCGTTCTTTTCTCGTCAAAACGGAGGCGCCGACTGCGACGCCTCCGTTCCGTTTGGAGTCGCCTCGCGGGTAGACACAGAAGGTGGGGGGCCAGCACCGAACATCTCTGTCTTGGACGCCCCCCGTTTCCGCTTCCCAACCTCCCACACTCTGTTCGATCCACACTCAAAAGTGAACGCCAGACTAAAAGCCTCGGTCGCGTGGTGCACCGGTGCACCCCACAGCTCAGATCTCCGTAGCTCTTCGATTGCATGCCTTCATTTCCTAGAGGAGGAGTTTCGGCAAGCGGGCAAGGTTTCAGTCATAGGTCGAGCCAAAAGACTGGCGGCGGCGGTTCATTTTGCGTCGGGGCTGCTCGCTTCCAACGTTGGGGCCTCCCGCATTAGGTCCGCCGTGCCTTGAACATACGTATTTAGTGTCATCTGAATGGACGCATGCCTCGTGAAGGCTTTCCTGGGCCGCAGGGTCTCGCCATTTGTCTCCGAGCCATACCTGGTCGCTACATCGTGGCGCATGGAGTGCCGTTTGATGGGCGAGTCAACGAGAATGCTTGCGGAGGTGTGGCTGTAACTGTGGCTGTACGTTGCAAAACATGGCCAACGTTTCAAGCATTTGGAAAGGGTCCCCTGTGCGCGCAAGAGTTTTGTAAGTTATTGGTACATTGTGAGTTGCCATAGCATGGATGGTAGGGCCCTACTTGTCTCTTAATCAGTTGTCAAAGAGCGTCTTCGAGGTTTCGACCGTCCATGTGCCGATTGGATTTTTCGGTACAACTTCGGTACAACTGAGCGAGAGAAAAGGTGGTTTGCTAGCCCTTAAGCGACACCAGTTAAAGCACTTGGAGTTTGTACTGCGATAGTTCGGGACCAGGGGGTCGGAGGTTCAAATCCTCTCTCCCCGACCAATTCCTTCAAGCAGTTAGAGCGAATTTAGTCGAGCTTTTTTTCGTGCAACAGGGTGCAACTGGCAATTTCGGTGCCACAGTGGGCATGTGGAAACCGAGTCCCGCCTGTTCCGCCGTGAATCTGCGGAACTCAACATCTTCCTTCACCTTCGAGTAACCGTCTGTGACGCTCCCGTCGGCGTGACCGATCCAGAAACGCAACAGATCCTCTGGCACTCGTTGCTTGCGAAGATGAGTCACACGGTATCTCCGAAAAGCATGGAAGCCGCACTTCTCGCGGCCCATCTCTCCCAAGATCTTGTGTGGGCTCCTCCGCAACACGTTTGAGCGAGCCAGCCAGCGGTGTTCCTACTGCACTTCTGAAGACGAACCCCGTACAACGTCCGTTTAGATGACCGTGTAGCAACTCAGCCAGCGAATGGTGGATGTCCACCTCGCGGAGCCCCGCCGCCGTCTTTGGCGAGTACAGCTTGCCGTTCACCAGGCGCTCGTCATGGGGAAGATTGGAGAGCAGTTGTTTCTCAAACTGTGGCCAATCGCCTCCTGAAATCACTGCCACTTTGACGATGCCGAGAAGGTCATGCAGGAGTGCCGACATTTCGGCATCAAGAGATGATTTGCTTTCGGCAAGCGTGCCGTCGAGATCAAACACAATTAGCTTTTTCACGATGATTCCAGCTTCTAAATTCTCGCGATCTCAATCCGGTACCGCAATTTCCAACAAGGTCACTGCACCGAGCGGATGAAAAGTGCACTCTCCGACCACCGCCGGTAGGAGCAGTACGTCGCCTTTTCCAACGGCATAATTGGCCCCGAGGTGCTCGACCTGCCCCGCGCCCTCGATGCATACCAGTATGCACGGCACGCCCGCGGCACCTACGGTAAAAGGAGATTGTCCGCGTAGACGCCACAACCAGAAATGTTCACAATGAAAGAGTCTCTCGCGCTCTGCCGGTGTTGTCGCCTCCACCACGGGCGTGACCAGGCCGGCCGCACCATCCTCCGCAAAATCAACGCATGCAATCGCTTGATCGATATGAAGTGGCCGCCGCTGGCCAGTCTTCGCATCGACATGGTCCCAGTCGTACAGGCTAAACGTCACATCGCTGTTCTGCTGAATTTCGAATGCTACGACGTCGCCGCCCAGGGCGTGAACCGTCCCAGCCGGTACGAAGACGCCATCGCCGGGCTTCGGACTGAACCATACGAGGTCGTCCGCCACCGTCCCATTCGTAAGCGCCCGGCGCAGGTCGTCTGGAGTAGTGCCTGGCTTCAAGCCCGCATAGATGCGGCTTTCTGGCGCTGCCTCTACCACCACCCAAGCCTCGGTCTTCCCCGTTTCGCCCGGTGGCAGCAGGCTCTTATTCGCATCCGAGGGATGCACTTTCGCTGAAAGCATTTCATGCGCATCGAGGAACTTCAGCAGCAGCGGGAATCGGCGGAATCGCCCGGCGAGCTTTCCCAGCAGTTGCTGGGGAAACTGTGCCAGCAAATGTCCGACGGTCTGGCCCTTGAGCGGTCCATCAGCCACTCGGCTCGGATGGTCATCGCGATCGCTAAGTATCCACGCCTCGCCGACAGGGCCGCTCGGCAGAGGTGCGGTGAGCAGGTCTCCCAAACGCCGGCCGCCCCAAAGCCGATACTGATAAATCGGTTCGAATCGCAGGGGATACAGAAGCATTTGACTAATGCCATTTCTCATTCCTGTCATTCCTCGCCGGCAGTCCCTTTCTCCTCTAGGTCAGGTAGTCAGTCCTGAAACTTTCTAGGACCGTCATAGCGGAGACGAAAGAAAGCGTGGTGAGGTAGAGCGTAATGGAGGCTTATCAATCTGAACCAGGGTGCAGATTCAGGTGTATAGCTTACATCACCGTACGTCGTCGGCCGGTCCAGCCCCGGCTTGGTAGATTTGCCCAAGACTTGGAGCGAAATCGTCCGAAAGTCCTCATCAATTAAGTGTTTCTTGAGGAGCTCGCCATATAGCGCCGGGCCGCCTTCACATAGCAGCGTCCGGATGCCATGCTCTTGCCATAGAACTTGCGCTGCGGCCGCAAGATCAACCTGCTTGCCAGCACCCACTGAGACGATCTTAATTGGGCCCTTCCGTCCTGATACCTTGAGCTGCGATCGAAGATTGTTTTCTCCCGCTGTAGACGTAACTATCCAAGGTTCAATCCGCGGAGAATCAAAAACGCGAAGAGTGGTATCGATATTTCCAGAACCTGTGAGAACGATGATCTTCTGCTTGTCGAGGCCTAAAGTCTGCTCTCTGTACTCCCGCAGTTGCTCGTCATCGATGCCGTAGTCCGCGCCACGCGCGTCAGTGCCTGGCTCTTCGCGGAGCGTGTTCGCACCGATCAACTGGCCATCGTGATGCGCTCGCAGGAAATCCATCAGCCAACGATCTTCTGTGCTCCTTGAAACTTCTTTGCCACCAGCGCGGCCTTTCAACTCCGTGAACGAAGCCCTACCGTCGAGTCCCATCACAAAATTGGAGCTTATGTACGGACGATGGGTATCACAACGCGTCGGAAACCCAAACGGGCCATAGAGCTGTTTGATGTGTAGCGGCAAGGGAAACGTATCTTCGCTAGCGTTGTAACAAAGCTGCAGATCCATTGGCGTCTCCTGAGCAAACTGAGCAAAAGGGCACGACATTCAACCCTTCCTGGCAAGTCCGTTTTCCTTCCGAGATGTGCGAACGCGTGACGATAAAAGCCGGCTGCCCTTGCTCCTGGGATATGTGATGCGACCGTGTCGCACGCGTCCAAAAGAAGTCAGACGGTGCAACGTAGAGCGGTTTTTGCTCATGATGTCCTCAACGCAGATCCCGAGCAC
>Ga0181532_10004920_pt1 | contig 11499 bp, 22 predicted proteins | sample PEATcosm2014_Bin_33_FD_119768 | JGI IMG/M metagenome (GOLD analysis project Ga0181532, IMG submission 119768) | Peatland microbial communities from MTU Mesocosm Facility, Houghton, MI, USA - PEATcosm2014_Bin11_30_metaG | ecosystem: Environmental > Terrestrial > Soil > Wetlands > Peat | place...
ATTTGGCGACGAGACGCTGAGCCTGCGTTCCCTTGCCAGCCCCCGGCGGGCCCAGCAGGATCAATCTCATCGACGGCGCCCCCTCAGTTTCGATCGCTTGATCAAGCCTTCGTATTGGTGGGCGAGCAGGTATCCCTGCACTTGCGCCACCGTATCCATGGTCACGCTGACGACGATCAAGAGTGAGGTGCCGCCGAAATAGAACGGCACCGCCGCATATGAGATCAGCATTTCGGGAAACAGGCAGACGACCGCCAGATAGGCCGCGCCGATCACCGTGATCCGCGACAGCACATAATCGATGTACTCGGCGGTGCGCTCGCCCGGCCGGATGCCGGGAATGAAGCCGCCATGCTTCTTCAAATTGTCGGCGGTCTCGGTCGGGTTGAACACGATCGCCGTGTAGAAGAAGGCGAAGAAGACAATGAGCCCGACATAAAGCGCCAGGAACAGCGGCCGCCCATGCGCCAGCTGCGTGGTGATAAGCGTCAGCCATCCCGGCCCCTGCCCGGCCGTGAAGTTGGCGACCGTCGTCGGCAACAGCAGCAGCGAGGAGGCAAAGATCGGCGGAATGACGCCCGAGGTATTGAGCTTGAGCGGCAGATGCGAGGACTGGCCCTCGAACATCCGATTGCCGACCTGGCGCTTGGGATACTGGATCAGGAGACGGCGCTGCGCGCGCTCCATGAACACGATGAAGGTGATGACGGCCACCACCATCACCAGGACGATGAGAATGAGCCCGGTCGAGAGCGCGCCCTGGCGGCCGAGTTCAAGGGTGCCGGCGATGGCGGACGGCAGTTGCGCGACGATCCCTGACATGATGATCAGCGACGTGCCGTTGCCGATGCCGCGCTGCGTGATCTGTTCGCCGAGCCACATCAGGAACATGGTGCCGCCGGTCAGCGTAATCACGGTCGAGATAACAAAGAACGGGCCCGGATCGGTGACGACGTTGCTGGCGCCTTGCAGACCGACGGAGATGCCGTAGGCCTGAAACGCCGCCAACACCACGGTCAGGTAGCGCGTATACTGATTGATGATTTTGCGGCCCGACTCGCCCTCCTTCTTGAGGGCTTCGAGCGTCGGCGACACCGTCGTCATCAGCTGGATGATGATCGAGGCCGAAATATAGGGCATGATGTTGAGTGCAAATATCGCCATGCGGTGAATGCCGCCGCCGGCGAACATGTTGAACATCCCCAAAATACCGCCGGCCTGGGAATTGAAAATCTGATTCCAGGCGTTGGGATCGATGCCGGGCAAGGGAATGTAGGTGCCGAGCCGATAGACTAGCAGCGCGCCGAGCGTGAACCAAATGCGCTTCTTCAGCTCTTCGGCCTTGGCCAGCGCCGAGAAGTTGAGATTGGCTGCCAGTTGTTCTGCTGCAGAGGCCATTCCGCTGGTGCTCCGTTGCCGCGGCCTATATAGGCATCAGGCCGCCTGTTCGCTCGTCTCCGCCTTGGCAGCGAGGATTTCGACCGAGCCGCCGGCCTTCTCGACCGCGGCGACCGCCGATTTCGACGCGCCGAACACCGTTAGAGCGATCTTGGCCTTGATCTCGCCGCCGCCAAGAATCCGCACGCCATGCTTGGCCCGGCGCAGAACACCCGCCTTGACCAAAGCCACAGCGTCGATGGTCGCGGCCGGGTCGAGCCGGCCGGCATCGATCGCCTGCTGCAGCCGTCCGAGATTGATCTCGTTGAGCTTGCGCGCGAACGCCGTATTCTTGAAGCCCCGCTTGGGCAAGCGGCGATGCAGCGGCATCTGGCCGCCCTCGAAGCCCTTGATCCGCACGCCGGAGCGCGCAGTCTGGCCCTTGCCGCCGCGGCCGCCGGTTTTGCCTTTACCGGAGCCGATGCCGCGGCCGATGCGCTTGCGGGTCTTGCGGGCGCCGGGGCGGTCGGCGAGTTCGTGAAGCTTCATTCTATTTCTCCACCACGCGCACGAGGTGCGCGACCTTGGCGATCATACCTCGCGTCTGCGGCGTGTCGACGAGCCTGGCAACGCGGCCGATTTTGTCGAGCTTTAAGCCCACCAGCGTCTCGCGCTGGGTGTGATCCCGGCGCATCGGGCTGCCGGTCTGTTGGACCGTAACGGTCTTGCCAGTGTTGTTGTCCGCATTCTTGCCGGTATTCATCGCGTGCTCCCGAGGCCTCAATCGGCCGTTTGCTCGGCCTCGACGTCGCGGCGGCGCGCCTGCAGCGCCGAGACCTTGATGTTACGGCGCGCGGCCACCGAGCGCGGAGAATCCTGATGCTTCAGCGCATCGAACGTGGCCCGCACCACGTTGTACGGATTCGAAGTGCCGAGCGATTTTGCCACGACGTCCTGCATGCCGAGCGTCTCGAATACCGCGCGCATCGGACCGCCGGCGATGATGCCGGTGCCCGGCGGCGCCGCGCGCAGATAGACGCGGCCGGCGCCATGGCGGCCGGCGACGTCATGATGCAGCGTGCGGCCCTCGCGCAGCGGGACGCGGGTCAGCGCCCGCTTGGCGGCGTCGGTTGCCTTGCGGATCGCCTCCGGCACTTCGCGCGCCTTGCCGTGGCCGAAGCCGACCCGGCCCTTCTGATCGCCGACGACCACCAGCGCAGCGAAGCCGAAACGCCGGCCGCCCTTCACCACCTTGGCGACGCGGTTGATGTGGACGAGCTTGTCGACGAACTCGCTGTCGCGCTCATCGTTTCGCCGCTCGCGGGGTTCACGTGCCATATCTGTTTGCCATGTTATCGATCCAACTCGTTCGCTTTCCAATCATCAGAAATTCAGTCCGCCCTCGCGCGCGGCCTCAGCCAAGGCCTTGACGCGGCCGTGATAGAGGTAACTGCCGCGGTCGAACACCACGTCCTTGATGCCCTTCTCCTGGGCGCGCTGGGCGATGAGCTTGCCGACGGTCTTGGCCGCCGCGACGCTGGCGCCGGTCTTCTGGCCTTCCCGCGCCGGCTTTTCGATCGAAGAGGCGGCAACGAGGGTGATGCCCTGATCGTCGTCGATCACCTGCGCGTAGATGTGCTTGGAGGAGCGGAACACCGAAAGCCGCTTACGCTCGCCGGCCGCACGGCGCAGCGTGCCGCGCACGCGCCCCTGCCGCCGCATAATCCTGTCACTGAGCTTGCTCATCGGGCGGCTCCGTTACTTCTTCTTGCCTTGTTTGCGGAAGATACGCTCGCCGGCATATTTGATGCCCTTGCCCTTGTAGGGCTCGGGCGGCCGGTATTCGCGAATTTCGGCGGCGACCTGCCCGACCTTCTGGCGATCGATGCCGCTGATCACGATCTCGACCGGGCGCGGCGTCGCGATCGTGATGCCCTCGGGGATCGGATAGACGACGTCGTGACTGTAGCCGAGCGCGAGCTGCAGATTCTTGCCCTGCACCGCGGCGCGATAGCCGACGCCGTTGATCTCGAGCCGCTGCTCGAAGCCTTTGGTGACTCCGGCGATGAGATTGGCGATCATGGTGCGGGACGTACCCCATTGCGCGCGCGCCCGCTGGGTGTCGCTGCGCGGATCGACCGTAATGCGGCCGTCCTCGAGCTTGACCGTCACGTCGTCGTGCAGCACGACTTCGAGGGAGCCTTTCGGCCCCTTCACCTTCACGGTCTGACCCGCGACATTGGCGGTGATCCCGGCGGGGATCGCGACTGGTTTATTGCCGATGCGGGACATGACTTGTTATCCGTTGCTCTCGTTCGCCTGCGGTCGCGTTCCCGGTCAAAATACCGTGCAGAGAATTTCGCCGCCGACATTGGCGTCCCGGGCGTCGTGATCGGCCATGACGCCCTTGGGCGTCGACACGATGGCGACACCCAGCCCGTTGTTGATGCGCGGCAAATTCCTGACCGAGGTATAGACGCGGCGGCCCGGTTTGGAAATGCGTTCGAGCTCGCGGATGACCGGCTCGCCCTCGAAGTATTTCAGCTCGATCTCGATCTCCGAGCGGCCTTCGCGCTCGACCACCGCATAGCCGCGAATATAGCCTTCCGCCTTGAGCACTTCGAGGACGCTCTCGCGCAGCCGCGAATTAGGGCTGTTGACCTTGGACTTGTTGCGCATCTGCGCATTGCGGATACGGGACAAAAGATCGCCGAGCGGATCGTTCATCGACATCGTGCGATCCTCCTCACCAGCTCGATTTGACCAGGCCCGGGATCAGCCCTTTCGAGCCGAGCTCCCGCAGCGCGATGCGCGACAATTTGTGCTTACGGTAATAACCGCGCGGCCGGCCGGTCATCTCGCAACGATTGCGGATGCGGGTGGCGGACGAGTTGCGCGGCATTTCGGCGAGCTTCAGCGTCGCGGCGAAACGCTCCTCGACCGGCTTGGTCTTGTCGCGCGCGATGGCCTTGAGCCGCGCGCGCCGGCCCGAGAATTTCTTGGTCAGCCGGCGGCGCCGGCTGTTCTTCTCGATCGAACTCTTCTTCGCCATCTAGGTCTCCTCGCGGTTCCGCGTCTGAGGCTTTGCCGCCTCACTGCCGGAACGGAAAATTGAATGCCGCCAACAAGGCGCGCGCCTCGTCGTCGTTGCGCGCGGTGGTGCATACGGTGATGTCCATGCCCCAGATATCGGCGGCCTTGTCGTAGTCGATCTCCGGGAACACGATGTGTTCCTTGACGCCGAGCGTGTAATTGCCGCGGCCGTCGAAGCTCTTGGGGTTTAGGCCGCGGAAATCGCGCACCCGCGGCAGCGCGATGTTGATCAGCCGGTCGATAAACTCGTACATGCGCGCCTTGCGCAGCGTCACCTTGCAGCCGATCGCCTGGCCGGCGCGCACTTTGTAGGTGGCGATCGATTTCCTGGCCTTGGTGATGACCGCCTTTTGCCCGGCAATCAGCGCCAGATCGGCGGCCGCCGATTCCACTTTCTTACGGTCGGCGACGCCCTCGCCGATGCCCATATTGATGACGACCTTGTCGAGGATCGGAATCTGCTGGCGGTTTTTGTAGCCGAATTGCTCGGCGAGCTTGCCGCGGATCACCTGCTCGAACTCGACCTTCAGCCGCGCCGGCACGCGCGGCTCGGGCTCGCGCGGCGCCGCCGGCTTGTCACCTTTGCCGCCCTTGCCGTCGGCCGCGGCTTTGCCGCCCTTCTCGGGCTTGGCCGCCTTGGAGCCTTTCTCGGCCTTGTCCGCCTTGACGGCTTTGCCGGCCTGATCGGCGACTTCCGGCCGCTGCGGCTTCTCCGCCTTCTTGGCTTTCTTTTCGTCCGTATCAGCCATCGATCTCGACTCCCGAGCGCTTGGCGAGGCGCACCTTCTTGCGCGCATCGCCTTTGCCGACGTATGTGAAGCCGACACGGGTCGGCTTGCCGTCCTTGGGATCGGCCAGCGCGATGTTCGACAAATGGATCGGCGCTTCCTTGGAGATGATGCCGCCCTCGGCAGTGGCGCTCTGGCGCTGGTGACGCTTGACGACGTTGACGCCGCGCACCAGCGCGTAGCCGTCGTCGCGGCGCACCTCGATGACTTCGCCGGTGCGGCCTTTGTCGCGCCCCGCGATCACGATCACCGAGTCGCCCTTCTTGATCTTCGCCGCCATCACAGCACCTCGGGGGCGAGCGAGATGATCTTCATGTGGTTCTTCGCCCTTAATTCGCGCGGCACCGGACCGAAGATACGGGTGCCGACCGGCTCCATCTGCGGATTGATCAAAACCGCGGCGTTGCGGTCGAAGCGGATGATCGAGCCATCGGCGCGCTTGATATCCTTAGAAATCCGCACGATGACCGCCTTCATCACGTCGCCCTTCTTGACGCGGCCGCGTGGGATCGCCTCCTTCACCGAGACGACGATCACGTCGCCGATGGTGGCGTATTTCCGCTTCGAGCCGCCGAGCACCTTGATGCACATGACACGGCGCGCGCCGGAATTGTCCGCGACGTCGAGATTGGTTTGCATCTGGATCATGGGCTACCCACTCGTTCCATTTCCGGCGCCGCGCTCACGACGCTTTTTGCTTCTCGCCTCGCACCACCGCCCAGCGCTTGAGCTTGGAAATCGGCCGGTGCTCCTCGATCCAAACGGTGTCGCCGACCTTGAATTCGTTATTCTCGTCGTGCGCGTAATACTTCTTGGTGCGGCGGATCGTCTTCTTGAACAACGGATGGGTGAAGCGGCGTTCGACCCGCACCACCACCGTCTTGCTCTGTTTGTCGCTCACCACGACACCTTGCAGGCTGCGCTTGGGCATCTGATCCTCTAACTCTTCGGTGCGCGTTTCAGCTGCGCAATCGTCTTGAGCCGCGCGATATCGCGCCGCACTTCGCGCACGCGCGCGGTATTCTCCAACTGGCCGGTGGCGCGCTGGAAGCGCAGGTTGAAGCTCTCTTTCTTGAGCTTCAGCACCTCGTCGTCGATCTGATCGACCGTCATCGCCCTGATATCGGCAGCTTTCATCACACGCCTACTCGCTGATGCGTTCGACAAAACGGGTCTTGATCGGCAGTTTGGCGGCGGCAAGCGCTAGCGACTCCTTCGCCACTTGCACGGTGACGCCGTCGATCTCGAACAGGATGCGGCCCGGCTTGACCCGCGCCACCCAGAATTCGGGCGTGCCCTTGCCCGAGCCCATGCGCACTTCGAGCGGCTTCTTGGACACCGGCACGTCCGGGAAGACGCGGATCCAGACGCGGCCCGAGCGCTTCATGTGCCGGGTCATGGCGCGGCGCGCCGCTTCGATCTGACGCGCGGTGATCCGATCCGGCTCGAGCGCCTTGAGACCGAACTGGCCGAACGCCAGCGTCACCGCGCTCGACGCGGTGCCGTGGATGCGGCCCTTGTGCGCCTTGCGGAATTTCGTTCGCATCGGTTGCAACATGACGGACGCCTCTATTCACCCTTGCTCGTTCACGCCGCATCCCGACGCGGCCGGCCGGCCTCGCCTTCGGCCATCTTCTTGTCCTGCGCCATCGGGTCGTGCTCCATGATCTCGCCCTTGAAGATCCACACTTTTACGCCGCAGGTGCCGTAGGTTGTGAAAGCCGTGGCGACGCCATAATCGACGTCGGCGCGCAGCGTATGCAGCGGCACGCGGCCCTCGCGATACCATTCCATGCGCGCGATCTCGGCGCCGCCGAGCCGGCCCGAGCAATTGATGCGGATGCCGCCGGCGCCGAGCCGCATCGCCGATTGCACCGCACGCTTCATGGCGCGGCGGAACGCGACGCGCCGCTCGAGCTGCTGGGCAATCGACTCGGCGACCAGCTGCGCATCGAGCTCCGGCTTGCGGATCTCGACAATGTTGATCACCACGTCGCTGTCGGTGAGCGCGGCGACCTTGCGGCGCAATTTCTCGATGTCGGCGCCCTTCTTGCCGATGACGACACCCGGTCGCGCCGAGTGGATGGTGACGCGGCATTTCTTGTGCGGCCGCTCGATCACGATCTTGGACACCGCTGCCTGTTTGAGCTCCTTCATCAGCGCCGCACGTATCTTCATGTCCTCGTGCAGCAGCGAGCCGTAGCTCGACTTGCCGGCGTACCACCGCGAGTCCCAGGTGCGGTTGATGCCGAGGCGAAGCCCGATCGGATTGACCTTCTGACCCATATTCCTCTCCTGAGCTCTCTGTCCGAGCGCTCGTCTCCTTAAGTCTGCGCCTCGACCTCACGCACCACGATGGTGAGGTTCGAGAATGGCTTGGCAATCCGACCGACGCGGCCGCGCGCGCGCGGCTCTTGCCGCCGCATCACCAGCGCCTTGCCGACATGAGCCTCGATGACGACAAGGTCGTCGACATCGAGATCGTGATTGTTTTCGGCATTGGCAATCGCGGATTCGAGACACTTGCGCACGTCGCGGGCGATGCGCTTGCGCGAGAATTCGAGATCGGCCAGCGCCGTCGCAACCTTCTTGCCGCGAATGAGCTGCGCCAACAGATTCAGTTTCTGCGGGCTCACCCGCAGCATGCGGGCGACGGCCTTCGCCTTGCTGTCGGAGAGCGAGCGTTCGCGCGCCTTCTTGCTCATGCCAACTCTCCTCCCCACCTCACGATGCGCCGCCGGTCGACGCCGCCGGCGCCGCCGGTGCCGCTGCCGGCGCGCCCGACGTGCGCTTGGCCTTGCGGTCCGACGAATGACCGTAGAATGAGCGCGTCGGCGCGAATTCGCCGAACTTGTGGCCGACCATTTCCTCGGTGATGGTCACCGGGATGTGCTTCTGTCCGTTGTAGACGCCGAACGTTAGCCCGACGAATTGCGGCAGGATCGTCGACCGCCGCGACCAGATGCGGATCATTTCGTGGCGTCCGGACGAACGCGCGGCATCCGCTTTTTTGAGCAGATAGCCGTCGACAAACGGACCCTTCCAGACCGAACGCGTCATGATTGCTCCTTAACGCCCCTACTTTTTCTTCTTCCGCGCGTGGCGGCTGACCATGATGAACTTGGCGGTGCTCTTGTTCTTGCGGGTCTTCTTGCCCCGGGTTGGCTTGCCCCACGGCGTCACCGGATGACGACCGCCGCGGGTGCGTCCGCCCAGCGGATGGTCAACCGGGTTCATCGTTTCACCGCGAACGTGGCCGCGCCGTCCCATCCAGCGCGTCCGCCCGGCCTTGCCGATCGAGACATTCATATTGTCGGGGTTCGACACCGCGCCCACGGTGGCAATGCAGCGGCCGTGCACGAGCCGCTGCTCGCCGGAATTGAGCCGCACGATCACGTAGGCACCGTCGCGGCCGACGAGCTGCGCATAGGTGCCAGCCGAGCGCGCGATCTGGCCGCCTTTGCCGATCTTGAGCTCGATATTGTGCACGATGGTGCCGACCGGAATATTGGCGACCGGCATGGCGTTGCCGGGCTTGACGTCGACATACTCGCCGGCGACCACGGTGTCGCCGACCGCAAGCCGCTGCGGCGCCAAAATATAGGCGAGCTCGCCGTCCTCGTATTTGATCAGCGCGATGAAGCCGGTACGGTTCGGATCGTATTCGAGCCGCTCGACCTTGGCCGGCATGTCGAACTTCCGGCGCTTGAAGTCGATCCTGCGGTAGGCGCGCTTGTGGCCGCCGCCGCGATAGCGAATGGTGATCGATCCGCCGTTGTTGCGGCCGCCACTCGAGCTCTTGCCTTCGCTGAGCGCCTTCACCGGCGCGCCGGAATACAGGCCGGAGCGATCGACCAGCACCAGCTGCCGCTGGCCCGGCGTGACCGGATTATAGTTCTTGAGTGCCATCAGCCGCTCCTAAAGCCCCGTGGTCACGTCGATCTTCTGACCCTCTTCGAGGGTCACCACGGCGCGCTTGCTGCTCGACTGCAGACCGTAGCGGCCACGAAACGCCTTCCACTTGCCGCGCCGGCGCAGCGTATTGACGCTTTTGACCTTCACGTCGAACAGCTTCTCGACCGCCTCCTTGATCTGCGGCTTGGTCGCTCCGAGCGCAACTTTAAAGATGACTTTGTTGTGCTCGGACGCGCTGGTCGCCTTCTCGGTGATCACCGGCGCGAGGATCACGTCGTAATGGCGCGGATCGTTGGTGCTCATTTGAAGCGCGCCTCCAGCGCATCGACGGCGGCGCGCGTCAGCACGAGCTTTTGCCGGCGCAGGATATCGTAGACATTGATGCCCTGGACCGGCAGCACGTCGATATTCGGGATGTTGCGGGCGGCCGTGCGCACGCTGGCGGCGACTTCGGCGCCGTCGATGATCAGCGCGTTCGTCAGGCCGAGCTTCTCGAACTGGCTGCGCAGCGCCTTGGTCTTGGCCTCCTTCAGGCTCAGCGCCTCGATAACGATGATGCCGTCATCCTTGGCCTTGGCCGAGAGCGCGTGCTTGAGCGCGAGCGCGCGGACCTTCTTCGGCAGGCCGATGGCGTGGCTGCGCGGTTGCGGGCCGAACGAGCGGCCGCCGCCGCGGAACAGATTGACCCGGGCCGAGCCATGGCGAGCGGAGCCGGTGCCCTTCTGCCGGTACATTTTCTTGCCGGTGCGATCGATGTCAGCGCGATTTTTGACCGCATGCGTACCGCGCTGGCGCTTGGCCAACTGCCACACGACGCAGCGCTGAATGATGTCGGGGCGGGGTTCGAGCCCGAAAATGGCGTCGGAGACCGTGACCGAGCCGGCCTTCTTGCCGTCGAGAGTCGTGACGTTCAGTTCCATGTCACGCGCCCTTCTTCGGCTCGACCGACGCCAGCTGTTCAGATTCCGGCTTGGCCGCCGGCTCCGGCGTTGCGGCCGCCGCGGCGTCGGACAGCTTGAACTTGCCGGGCTTCGGCACGCCGTCCGGCAGCTTCTTCTTCACCGCATCGCGCACGGTGATCCAGCCGCCTTTGACGCCGGGCACCGCGCCCTCGACCAGAATGAGCCCACGCGCCACGTCGGTCTGCATCACTTTGAGATTGAGCGTGGTCACGCGATCGACGCCCATGTGGCCTGGCATTTTCTTATTCTTGAAAGTCTTGCCGGGATCCTGGCGGCCGCCGGTCGAGCCGATCGAGCGATGCGAAATGGACACGCCGTGACTCGCCCGCAAACCGGCGAAATTCCAGCGCTTCATGCCGCCCGCAAAACCCTTGCCGGTCGATGTTCCGGTGACATCGACATATTGACCGACGACGAAGTGGTCGGCCGTGATCTCGGCGCCCACCGGGATCAGCGCATCGTCGTCGACGCGGAATTCGGCGAGCTTGCGCTTGGGCTCGACCTTGACCACCGCGAAATGGCCGCGATCGGCTTTAGTCGTGCGTTGCACCTTGCGCAGCCCGGCACCGAGCTGAAGCGCCACGTAGCCGTTCTTCTCTTTGGTGCGATGACCGACCACCTGGCAATTGGCCAGCCGCAATACCGTCACCGGCACATGCTCGCCGGCCTCGGTGAAGAGGCGGGTCATCCCGACTTTCTGTGCCAGCACTCCGGAACGCATTGCAAATCCCCTTCGCGCCTAGAGCTTGATCTCGACGTCGACACCGGCGGCGAGATCGAGCTTCATCAGCGCATCGACGGTCTGCGGCGTCGGATCGACGATGTCGAGCAGACGCTTGTGCGTGCGCATTTCGAACTGCTCGCGGCTCTTCTTGTCGATGTGCGGCGAGCGGTTGACCGTGAACTTCTCGATCTTGGTCGGCAGCGGGATCGGTCCCCGCACCTGCGCGCCGGTGCGCTTGGCGGTGTTGACGATCTCGCGCGTCGACGCATCGAGGATGCGGTGATCGAACGCCTTGAGCCGGATCCGTATGTTCTGGCCGTTCATGAGTTCGTCTTTCTCTGCCCCGTCATGGCCGGGCTTGTCTCGGCCATCCACGTCTTCGTCTTCTATCTGCCTTAAGCCGTGGATGCCCGGCACCGCAGATAAGTTTACGCAATCTGCGCATGCTCGATCGCGTGCCGGGCATGACGACTAACCTCACTCGAGAATGCTCGCCACCACGCCGGCGCCGACCGTTCGGCCGCCCTCGCGGATGGCGAAGCGCAGCTTCTCCTCCATGGCGATCGGCACGATCAGCGTCACCTCCATGGCGATATTGTCGCCCGGCATCACCATCTCGGTGCCTTCCGGCAGCGTCACC
>Ga0181532_10004922_pt1 | contig 11494 bp, 10 predicted proteins | sample PEATcosm2014_Bin_33_FD_119768 | JGI IMG/M metagenome (GOLD analysis project Ga0181532, IMG submission 119768) | Peatland microbial communities from MTU Mesocosm Facility, Houghton, MI, USA - PEATcosm2014_Bin11_30_metaG | ecosystem: Environmental > Terrestrial > Soil > Wetlands > Peat | place...
ACTCGCGTTTGCCATTCTCCTCCGTTTCCACGACAAAGGTGCTCCAGACGATGGCGACATTGCCAAAGTGCTGAACTTCAGTGTGAGGAAATTCGAGCCGAACGAGTTTTCCACCGCTGGCATGGAATTCAGCCGCACTCCGCATTACGTAGGCTTGGTCTTTCCATTCTTTCTCGCCGCCGCTGATGACGATGGTTTCGGGTGGCACCAATTTCTCGATAGTTTTCGTGTCGCCCGCGAACCAGGCGCGCCATACGGCTTCGCGCGTGCTAAGTAACTCCTCGTCGCTTTCTCTCTGAGCGGCAAGACTCGCAGAGCTCAGGGTTGTCACGACCAGAATCGCGATGGCCATCACGGTGTTGCACTTTCGTTGCGTCATGATTGATCTCCATTTCACTGATTGAAAGACTGCTTGCCGTCTTGCGTGAAGCCGTACAGCGTCAGCAAGACAGCCGCCGCTGAGGCAGAGAAAACCGAATAGTCCATGGGCGACTTGATTCCGAAGGAGATCGCCATCGCCGTTCCAAACATCGCGAGCAGAACCGCGCTGGCGAGCGACACCCACCGTGGCCAGACCCCTAATATCAGCAGGATTCCGCATGATGTTTCGGCAATGGTAGCCGCCCACGCGACAAAGGGAATCCAAGCCTTGGGCAGAAAGGAATTCACTTCTGCCGCGTATTGCATGAAATTTGCAAAGTGTTTCAGGTCGACGGTCCTATCCCATAGTCCGAAGCGCGAAGCTACCGCGGAGAGAAATGCGGTGCCTACCGCAAGGCGGGCGTAGAGAACTCCTGCCCGCTCCCACCTCATCGCCCGCAATCGTTCGCTAACCCCTACCGTTGCGTTGTCCGAGATTGCGTCCATGCGGTGCTTCATCTGGATGGCTCCTTCGCATAATTGTTTTCGGGGACATTAATGCTTAGCGGCGTATCGTGATCGCAAACGAAGTAGGCAATGAAAGTGGCCGGCTGGGTCTGGCTGGCATTGGCGGAGACTTCATGAATCCCGTTCGGCGCCTCATAAAAAGCCTCCCCGGCTTTGTAGATCGCTTCAGGTTCGCCCTTAACCTGCGTGCGAATCGCCCCTTCCACTACATAACCGACGACGGAGCAAGGATGACTATGTTGCGGTGACGATTCGCCGGGTCCGTAGTGCACCTCAACCACACTTGCTTTCAGGTGGGTGCCATCCAGCTTCGGCAGAGCATGAGCGAGGGCGACGCGAGCTCGATCCTTGGCTTTAGGGTGAGTCGTATCGATGGACAACTGAGTCCACGCGATTGGATTTCCCAAGGGCGCCATCAACAGAATTACTGCAAGTGCTCGTATTCTGGAAGCATTCATTATTGACTCCTTCAGCTCCGACCTTAACCGCCGAGTGGACTATCAACAAGATCCATTTACTTGCTTTGTGATATACCATTATGTTCATGAAGCGAGCGGCCTCCTTCGAGCTAGTGCTCCCGTTGCGGGATTCGGGCAAGTCTGCCAGTCGTTGGCTGTACGAGTCTTTACGCGTGGCCATTCTGGAAGGCCGGCTACGTCCCGGAATCAGGCTCCCGGCTACGCGCGATCTGGCGCGACAATACCGACTTGCGCGGGGAACCATCGTCAACGCTTTCGATCAGTTGAAGTCCGAAGGCTACATTCAGAGCAGCGTAGGATCTGGCAGTTATGTGAACAAGATCCTGCCCGAGGAATTGCTCCATGTCCCGCACAAAGAGATCCCAGCACTGCCAGTGCGACACAAACAGCGTCGAAAGCTTTCTGAGTATGCACGGCGGGTGAAACTGTTTCCGAATTTTGAAATCCGCCCCAGCCGTGCTTTCCGGACAAATATGCCAGCCCTAGAGTTGTTCCCAACGACGTTATGGGCGCAAGTGGCGGCACGACGCTTACGACGCATCTCAGCCAGTCTCCTTCTCGGCTGCGGCCCGATGGGATACCCGCCGCTGCGAGATGCCGTGGCTAGCTATCTGAGCACCTCACGCGGCGTGAGGTGCGTTGCCGACCAAGTGGTGATCGTCTCCGGCGTTCAGGAAGCGATCGACATCGCGGTGCGACTCTTCGTGAATCCTGGGGACCGGGTATACATGGAAAATCCGGGATATTCCGGGGCGGCGATTGCGTTCAAGGCCGCGGGCGCGAAGATCTCTGCCATCTGCGTGGACGACGAGGGAATGCGGGTACCCGACGCAAAGATGCGCGGTGCACGCCTGGTTTACGTCACACCAGGACACCAGTTTCCACTCGGAGTCACGATGAGTGTTGGCCGGCGGCTGCAGTTGCTCGATTGGGCCGTGAAGTCCGGCGCGCTCATCCTCGAAGACGATTACGACAGCGAATATCGTTATGTCGGCCGTCCGGTGCCGGCCCTGCAGGGACTCGACCGCCACGGACTTGTGCTCTTCACGGGAAGCTTCAGCAAGGTTCTTTTCCCGTCGCTGAGGGTGGGATATTTGGTTGTCCCACCTGATTTGATGGACTACTTTGCCGCTGCTCTTTCGGTGACGAATCGCCACACGCCGCTGCCTGAACAGGCAATTCTTTGCGATTTCATCACCGAGGGACATTTTGGGCGACACCTGCGGCGCATGCGTGAAGTGTATGCGCGGCGATTGGCGGTCTTATTGGAGTGCGCGCAGCAGCATCTCTCTGGAGCACTGGAGATTTCAGGAGTCGAGGCCGGACTACAGATCGCCGGCTGGCTACACGGAGGCCTGAATGCTGAGTCGGTCGCGACCGCGGCAGCTACGCGTGGTGTGGAGGTAACTGCGCTGAGTCGCTACCGTCAAGGCGCGGCGGTGCGCGAGGGATTGCAGCTAGGGTTCGCCGCCGTGGACTCCAAAGAAATTCGGCGCGGGGTTCGAGAACTCACGATCACGCTGGAAGATGAATTGAAGACGCTGCGTGGCAACGGCAGGAGCGCTTGCGTCTAAGACCACGGTTTCGTCGTCGGAAATGAAGAAAGAACCTCTTCTGCTTCTATCGCCACCGCGTCAGTACAAATCCGACGATTCAGTTCGAGTCCTCCGCTCCTTCCGCGATCCTGATGCAATTCGAATTGGGATATACGGATCGGCACCGGAAAGTCGGCTAGTGTTTAGCTATGGAGTGATGTAGTGCCTGCGGGTTACGGGAAGGATCTTAGTGACGCTGGCCCGAAGTCAGCTTCGAGGAAATCGCCACTGATCTCCCCCAAGCCCGTTTAGGTATAGCTTCCGGTTTGCCGACCATCCGTCCCGGATGTGAGCAGAAACACACAAGCGTAGTGGGTTTGGTTATCCGTTCGCGCGGCCGTCGCCCAAGCTGTCCAGCGCTTCCCGCAGATCGGCAATCAAATCCGCCGCGTCTTCAATACCAACCGAGTAGCGGATTAGAGCCTCAGGAATGCCGCTGGCCGCGCGCTCTTCGGGCGTGGACTCAACATGACTGGTTGTCGACGGAGGTCCAGCAACGGTCTCTACCGCACCCAAGTTCGCTGCCAAGTTCGCGTAGCGCAGTCGCGGCAAAAATGACTTCACCGCCTCGAAGCCGTCGTGGAGCACGAAGCTGAGCACGCCGCCAAAGCCAGCCATCTGACGGCATGCGACATCGTGATTCTCGTGCGCCGCTAGTCCTGGGTAGAAGACCTTTGCGACACGAGGGTGCGATTCTAGAAATCGGGCAATCTGCAGTGCATTTTCGTTCTGCTGGCGAACCCGCAAATGCAGCGTCTTCATTCCACGCAACAGAAGGTATGCGGACATCGGTTCCAGGCAGGCGCCATTGATTTCCCGGAAATGATAAATGCGGTTCACCAGCTCCTGAGGTCCGCACACTATGCCGCCAAGCGCGTCCGCGTGGCCGCCGAGGAACTTCGTCGCGCTGTGCACGACCAGATCGGACCCCAGCTGCAGTGGATGCTGATTGATCGGGGTAGCAAGTGTGTTGTCGACCACCACGAGCGCTCCGTGACGGTGCGCGGTCGCAGCAAGCCGAGGGATATCAATGATTTTGATCGTCGGATTCGTGGGAGTTTCGAGATACAGCAGTTTGCAGCCTCTTGCTATGTCTGCTTCGATTGTCTCGTGGTCCGTCGTATCACAAAGGGACACTGCGATTTGGAAGCGCGGCAGGAACTCAACAAAAAGCTTGTTGGTCCCGCCGTAGGTGTCTTTGATTGAGACCACGCGGTCCCCAGGAGAGAGGAGTGTAAACAAGGTGTTGCTGATAGCAGCCATGCCGCTGGCGAAGCTGGTTGCTGCCTCTGCGCCTTCCAGGTCTCTGACTTTCTCTTCCAGCGCAGCTACCGTCGGATTGGTGTTTCGGCCGTAGATGTGGCCGGCCCTTTTCCCCAGCGCTACGTCGAGCCACTCCTCGACCGTTTTGTAACCGAACGAGACGCTGAGCGCTACCGGGACTTGCGTCGCGCCCGCCCAGCGCTCGCCCCGTTCCCCAGACCAAACCGCCCGCGTCCCCAGTCCTGGGGCAGTACCATGTTCCGCATGATCCATAGTGGCCGATAGCAACGATGAAATCGGCTCCGAAGTATGACACAAGCAACTGATCGAGTGCTATCGCTCAGCATCGACCTGTGTCCCAGCGTCACTTGGCAGGTGACGTTAGTGCTTTTTCGGAGGCGCGCCCTCACAAGAAGAGTGGAGAGAAATCATGAGACGCGTGGTCTCGGTTATGATCGTGCTGATTCCTACCAGGGACTCTTGGAGCAAATGCGGCTCGCTGGGCCTTCTACGCCTCTATTTCCTATACACAACACCGCCTTTCATTACAAACGAGACTTTCTCTAGCGTGCTGATGTCTTTCAGTGGGTCACCCGGAACGGCGATGACGTCGGCCAAATAGCCCGGCCTGAGCACACCGATTTGGTCGCCCCACCCAAGTAACTTCGCGCCGTTGAGCAGGTCGCCCTGCAGGGCGGCCACGGGTGTCATGCCGAACTTCACCATCAGCACAAACTCTCGTGCCTGGGTGCCGTGGGGGAAAGGACCGACGTCCGACCCCAGCGCTATCGGCACTCCTGCTGCCAACTGCTTCTTAAACTCTGCCGCATGGAAGTCGAGCATCTGGCGTTCTCGCTCGCCTTGCTCGGGTGTGGCCGCGTGATCTGCAAAGTACTCCTGAATCGTAAAGGTTGGCACTGCGAAAATCTGCTTTTCCCGCATTAGCCGCATCGTCTCTTCGCTCAGCTGGTAGGCATGATCAATCGAGACGACGCCGGCCCGCGCCGCATACAGAGCTCCCGGCCCGCCCATGGCATGCACCGCGACATGTTTTCCGACGCGCGCCGCTTCTTGCACGGCGGAGCTGAGTTCCGCCTCGCTGTACTGGTAAGGCGTGGAGAAATAACCATCGTGCAATGAGTCGGCGCCAGTTTCGTAGATCTTGATGAAGTCGGCGTCTTCCTTCAATTGCTGGCGAATCACCGTCACCAGTTCCGCTGTATTGTTGGCGTAAGTGGCGTTCGAGAATATGTGCTGTTCGGGATTGAAATGGAGGGCGTCTTCGTGTCCGCCCAGAACGTCGATGGCATTCCCGCTGATCCGCAACCGCGGACCGGGGATCGATCCTTGGTTAATCGCGTTGCGGACCGCCGTGTCGGCTGAGCCTGCGCCTTCGGTCCCCATGTCGCGCTCTGCGGTAAAACCTGCGAGCAGGTCGTCGCGAGCGGCCAGCACGGCGGAAATCGTGCGCTGCGGCACGGACTCCTCCACGGTCTGCAAGTCCTCCGCCCCCGGATGCAGAAAGAGGTGAACGTGGGCGTCGATCAACCCCGGCAGCAACGTTCGATCTCCGAGGTCCATGACCTCAACTCCCGCCGGATGCTTCACCACCGAACCAACCTCGGCGATCCGCTCCCCCTGCACGAGCACTTCGCCGGGCGTGATGATCTTCCCACTCTCGATGTCCAACAGTCGCGCGGCATGGAGCACAACTGCGTGCGAAGGCGAAGGCACTGGCGATTGTGCCCATGCCGGGGAAAAAAGAACGCAAGTGTAACAGCACACAGTCAACGCCGCGGAAAATCCGTGTCTTCTCTTCATAAGTGGCATAGTAGCACTCTGCGGATGCAGCGCAAAAGAGTGTAAGGAATGGTCGACACGCAAGCAAACGTGATTCCTTCAAACACGCACGGTGGTTGATTCAGGAAAGCCCGCTGACACGAGTAGCTCAGAGGGCCAAGTGAATTCCTTGACTAGACGTGCTGAATCATGTGTCTATAATCTATGGTCCATGAGCGATACAGAAGAAAATCCACGGTCTCGCAAAGCGTTCATGAGAAGCGCCTTTGCCACGCCAGCAGGCGCCTTAAGTTCCGGGAGTAACAGAGGCACGGATCTTGCTGATACGAGTCTCCAGGATAAGCCACGGGGCGCAAATCTGACCAAACTGAGTCTCAGCGAGGCCTCTCAGTTGGTACGCAGCAAGAGAGTGTCGCCAGTCGAATTGACGCAAGAGTGTTTGAGCAAAATAGAACGGCTCAACCCAAAATTGAACGCCTTCATAAGCGTCACGGCTGACTCTGCCCTCGCACAAGCTCAGAAAGCAGAGGATGAGATTCAGCGAGGCGATTGGAGCGGTCCGTTCCATGGAATACCGATTGCCTTGAAAGATCTGGTTGATATAGGCGGAACGCCCACCACGGCGGCCAGCGGTTTGTTCAAGAATCGTGTTGCCGCTCACGATGCCGAGATTGTCCGGCGCCTAAGAGCAGACGGCGCCGTACTTTTGGGCAAGCTGAATATGCACGAGTTGGCTTATGGCGGCAGCTCTTTGATCAGTTATTTTGGCCCTGTTCGAAATCCTTGGGCGACTGATTTCATTGCGGGGGGATCTTCTTCCGGGTCAGCCGTAGCGATCGCAGCAAAACTCTGTTACGCAGCCATTGGTTCCGACACCGGAGGTTCCATCCGGCTCCCGGCAGCCCACTGCGGCATTGTCGGACTCAAGCCCACCTACGGGCGTGTGAGCCTGCGGGGGGTCATACCTCTAGCTTGGTCACTCGACCATGTAGGTCCCATGACGCGCTCCGTAACTGATGCCGCCCTCACCCTTCAGGTCATCGCCGGCTATGATCCGGAGGATCCAAGCAGCACAGATATGCCGGTCGCAGATTATGCCGGCACATTGTCAGCCAAGACCTCTTCCTTGCGTATCGGCATACCCCGCGCCCATTTTTACGAAGGACTTCATCCCGAAATTGAGGCAGCCATGGACATCGCCCTGCTGGTACTGGGAAAACTCACATCGAGTCGGCACGAGATTGAAATACCGGCGGCCACCGACACTGCGATTCTTATTTTGAAGGCGGAAGCCTATGCTTACCACCGGGAGTATGTTGCCAAGACCCCCGAACTATATCAGGCGGAGACCCTGAAGCGGCTCCTTGCTGGAGCCGAGGTTAAAACAGCCGACTATATCTGCGCTCGGCGCCAGCTGGACCAGTTGCGACGGTCGGTTCCAAAAGTATTTGATGCGGTGGACCTCTTGGTCACCCCCACCACGCCTGTCCCGCCATTCACGATTTCAGAGCTTCTGGCTGACCCGGATAATGTTCGGACGAAGGAAGTCTTAACCGCACGCAACGCTCGGTCATTCAACTTATTGGGCCTGCCGACGATCTCGATTCCCTGCGGTTTCACCAGTAAGGGTTTACCAATCGGAATGCAGATAACGGGTCCACCCGGAGGTGAAGCAACTCTTCTTCGCCTCGCGTACTCCTTCGAGCGAGAGACAGACTGGCACGACCGGAGACCTAATGTATTAGGGTGAGGCTTTCCTCTTTCCTATTTCGAGAGCGGGAGCAACGGCACCTTCAACTGTGTGAAGGGCCATGACCATGTTCTGGGATGGGTAGACCGTTGGCGTGCAAAGGAAGTACTCGGTTCGTGAATTCATTACAGCGCATTTTAACGGCAATACTTGGGCTGTTAGTGGGCCAGCACTTCGGAGGTGCGTTCTTGCTGTGCCTTGGCCAGAGCGGGCGCCACATCTTCGAACGCCGCCAGGTGCTTATCTATATCCGCTTCCGAGTGCTGAACCGAGATGGTCCATTGCTCATCCCACCAGTGCGGCTGTGACATGACGCCACGGTTGACCATGCCGAACCAATACTGCCGCCAGAGATCGGTGTCGATTGTGATCCAGTCGCGGTAATTGCGAATCTCTTGCGGATAGAGCATGAGCGCGCCATTGGCACCCGCGCTGGCGACATAAGCCTGCAGTCCGACCTTCGCAATCGTCTTGCGGTATCCGTCGACCAGCTTCTTGCCAAGCTTCTCCACGTGAGCATAGTTCTGACGGGTCAGCACTTCACGGAAGGTGGCGAGGCCCGCGGCCATTGAAACAGGGTTGGTATTGGGAGTGCCGCCATGGAAAACTTTGCGCTGCGAGATGAGCTCCATGACCGATTTGCTCGCTCCGAACGCGGACAAAGGCAAACCTCCACCAATCGACTTGGCGAGGCAGATCATGTCTGGTCTCACGTCGAAATACTCTGAAGCACCGCCCCAGCAGAGCTTGGCACCGGTTTTTACTTCGTCGAAAATCAGCAACGTGCCGTTCTGGGTGCAGATTTCGCGCAAGCCTTGGAGAAACCCCGGCTGTGGGAGGCAGAGGCCAAGGTTCATCATGATCGGTTCGAGAATGAGCGCCGCGATTTGGCCGCGGTTTTGCCTGAAGCGCAGCTCGACACTGTCCAAGTCGTTGAATGTGGCTACGGCGGCATTGGTGACGGCCCCCTCCAGCACACCTTGACCGCTGGAAACAGAATTCGGAGCATGCGCATCGCCAAATTCCGGGGCATGGGGCTTCACGATAACAAGCGCGGAGTCGTGCGCTCCATGATATGCGCCTTCGAACTTGACGATCTTCTGGCGACCGGTGGCAGCGCGGGCCAAACGGATTGCATGCATCGTGGTTTCGGTTCCGGTCGAATTGAATCGCAGCATCTCGATCGGAAATCGAGCGCAGATTTCCTCTGCCAGCTCCCATTCCATGTCGTGCGGCATGCCGAACATCGTTCCTGCGCTCAAACGTTTTTCGACCGCCTTCATGACCGCAGGATGGCAGTGACCCGCGATGATGGCGCCGAAAGAAAGATTGTGGTCGATGTAATCATTCCCATCGAGATCGCGGAAATGCGAACCCTGCGCCTCCTTCACAAAGATCGGGTAGGGATCGTAGGCACGGTAGTTGCTGGCAACACCAAGCGGGATTCGCTTCAGATTACGCTTATGCGATGCGGCAGATTTCGGCGTGCGCTTCTCGTAGGTCGCAAGCTCTTTCTGTAATTCGGGATACATGTGCGTCTCCATAACATTCAGAATGGGCCTCGGATTTAGCGCAACTTGGCCAGAATCACGGCGAGGGCAAGATCGATGTGTGCGCGCATTGCGCGCTCCGCACGATTCGAATCACGCTGGAGTAGTGCGCGCACGATTGCCAGATGGCCTGCTATCGACGCGTCGGCTTCTTCGTCACTATAAAGTTGGGCGATTCTGAAGGTAAAATAGAAAGTTCGGTTCCTTCGAATCATGTCAGCCAATCGTTCATTTTGAGCTGCCGCAACAATCGCATCATGAAACCGATCGTTGACCTCGACAAGATGCTGTCTGGAAGACTTCAAAATTCGTTTGGGGTCACCACGATGGAGTGAGGCGATCTCCTTGAGTTGCGCCTCGGTGGCTCGCTCGGCCGCCAGACGTGCGCAGTAACCCTCCAGAGCAGCCCGTGCCTCGTAGATTTCGCGGATCTCGGTGCTAGTATGCTCCAGAACGACCCAACCACGGCGCCGGCTTACCACAAGGCCTTCAGCAGCCAGTCTTTGGAGACTCTCCCGTATAGGCGTTCGGCTTACCTGGAGCCGCTCGGCAAGCTCTGCTTCGATCAGCCGTTCATTCGGTCGTGCGCGGCCAGTCACGATAGCCTCCCTGAGACGCTCGTAGACGTCGTCGGAACGCATAGCGGACACGGCTCTCTCTAGATGCAAAGCGGACATTGGCAATTCCTCTGTCTTCATTATTCTGCGGCTATTCTTGACATTCGATTCTGCATACTCGAGCCCATACGTAGCTTTCAACTTCGCCTTGTGAATGACGAATTCTATTGCTCCCGACTCGATGTGGAATGTTTTCCATTCCGGCTTAGACCGGACCCTGTGATAGGCTCTTCAATCACTTGGTTTCGACGATCCAGATTCCCATCAACAATTCCCGCCAACCGCTTAGCAAGTTGCTTACACCGAAGCGAACCATGTTCGCGCACCATAGCTAGCTTTTCGGCTTCGATGGAACCCTCGGCGTGGATCGCCAAAACCGCTTGATAACCAGAGAAGTCTGTCGCGGTGAGCTCCTTCACAAGATTTATGGCCTTGAGGCGATTGTCCACCGGCACGTCTTCTCGTCCACCGAGATACCTGCGGATGTACTTACCGATATCAGGACTACCCAGATCAGCTTCGCTGGGTCCCGTCACGACCAGACCGCCCGCAATGTCTTGCAGGTACGCCAGCATCTGATGAAAATTCGTTGCGAAGTGGAGCTTCGCCATATTCACGGTGAGTGTGCGGGGGAGTGCAATGCCGAGCGCCCCTGATTCACAGTCGATCGCCGCTAGCCTCACGAGGGCACGCAACGTTTCGGCGTAGCTGATGAGCCTGGCGAGTTTGTCCTGGACGTGCTTCGCTCGCTCCAGGCCATTGTATTCCGCCATGAGAAGAGCGGCGCCGATCAGCGCATCAACTAGAGGAAGCTTGTAGGAGATGGCAGTAAATCGGTGGAACTCCACGAATGTCTTGGCCATTTCTCCGGCAAATTCCCACTCTCCTTTGAGGAACACGCGGTCGTGAGGCACGACTACGTCGTCGAAGACAGTGAGCGTTTCTATCATGCGGTGTTTAGACGCTAAGGGAAAATCAAACTGGCTGTCTCCATGATGTGCCCCATAGGAACTGGAGATTAGCTTTAGCCCCTTGGTATTCAAGGGAATCGCAAAGGCCACCGCGTACGCAGACTCATCCTCCTTCATGGCGCGGGTAGGAAGAACGATGACTTCATTTGTGTTCACGGAGACGGAAGTGTGCGCCTTGGCTCCCCGTACGATGATTCCATCCTGCGTTTCTCCGACAATTCGAAGGTAATAGTCGGGGTGTGCCTGCTCCAAGGGTGATTTGCTCCGATCACCCTTTACATCAGTTTGAGCGACCGAGATGGCAAGATCATCGCCGCGAGCGTATTCATAGAACTTATGCACGCGATCGAGATATCCGGTGCCCTTGCGCTGGTCCATCTCATGGGCCACGAGGTGAAGAGCGAAAAGAGCATCGGTCCCAATCTCTTTGATCAGCACCACGAGCGTGCCACCGAGTGTGGTAGCAGTCTCAATCAACTGACTGCGTAACAACAGATCCTCAGCCGTACGGGGCAGCTTGAAGTAGCGGCTGAATTCGTTGCCATTCTCCTCATAAACCGCCATAGCGCGGTATTCCTTAT
>Ga0181532_10004923_pt1 | contig 11493 bp, 6 predicted proteins | sample PEATcosm2014_Bin_33_FD_119768 | JGI IMG/M metagenome (GOLD analysis project Ga0181532, IMG submission 119768) | Peatland microbial communities from MTU Mesocosm Facility, Houghton, MI, USA - PEATcosm2014_Bin11_30_metaG | ecosystem: Environmental > Terrestrial > Soil > Wetlands > Peat | place...
AATGGGAGCACTCTCGATTGTGCTCCTTGAGACAGCGAGCGGTGCTTTCTCTCGCATTCGTCAGGTTGCGATGCTCCAAAGTTCAGGCTTCCTCCTCGTTCAACCTGAGATGCAACACACGACTTAACTGCGAAAGTGATATCAAGAGAGACGAAAATCGCCAGCAACCGCAAAAGTTGAGTTAACATCCGCCAACCGGTCAAATCAAGGGCTCGTCAGTAAAATAGGACATGCCATGGCAGATATGCAGGAAATACGGTTCGTATCGAAGGCGCGAAACGAGAAGGACTCGTCTAATGTTGAACCGACATGTCCCCGCTGCCGCGATACGGCGCGCCTAGTTTGGCAGAAGAATCTTGGTGGACGTGACTGGTGGCTGGCGGAGTGCAGATGTGGTCTTTTCTTCACTTGGCCTCAACCGAATCTCAATGACATCAGAGGATTCTACGCCGACAGCTATCACGTTTCGCCAGATGCGGTAGAGAATGCTTTCCGGCGCAAGTTCCAGCGCTATGTAGATCTCATTGTTGCGAACGTGCGGCCGGGAAGGTCACTCGATGTCGGCTGCACGACCGGCCTGCTGCCGGCTCTCCTGCGGCAGCACGGTTTTCAGGCTGAGGGTCTGGAGATAAATGCCAAAACCGCCCATTACGGGGCAGAAGCCCATGGCCTGCCGATCACGATCGGTAGCTTCGAGGACTACGACGTCCCAACCGCGTCCTTCGACCTGCTGACAATGTGTGACGTTGTTGAGCACACCGTGGACCCAGTGGCGTCTCTTCGGAAGGCAAATCGGTTACTGCGTCCCGGCGGCGCGGCTTTAGTGACATTTCCGGACATCCTCTCTTTGGAATCCCGCTACTGGCGAGCCCTGTCTCGTCTCTTCCGTCGCGACTGGCTGTGGCTGAACTGCCATGTCCCCCTACATACGTGGGAGTTCAATAAGCATGTTGCATGCAACTGCTTTGCCGCGGCTGGCTTCTCCATCGTGCGTTTCATGCGCCAATCCAGTCTGCTTCTATCCTGTAATGAATGGAACCAGTCGCGGAAAGTGGCCTTGCTTGGCATGCCTTTGCGTCCGCTCGCGATGCCCTGTGCAGCGAGTTGGCTTGGAACCGGTATGATATTCCTGTTGCGTAAGGATCATGAAGTCACCGAGCGCTAATCGAAGCCGTGTGAGCATAGACCGGCCGAGATACCTAACGAATGCATGAGCAAGCTTCGCTGCCCCCTGATGCTGCAGAAATATCCCAACGAAACCTGTGATCGTGCACCATCTCTACAACATGCCTCATGAATCTGCATTCCTATTGGCTAAGAGGGGCTATTGTCGAGTTTTTGTCACCACCGGCGCTCCAGTGTGGTGCGGCTTGATCATCCCCGTGCAAACGAAAGATTAGTGTTTGCGTGGATTCGTTTGCTCCTTCCGAACATGGAACGTTTGGGGGCTATTGACCTGTACCCTTACCCTGTTTTTACCTGTCATGTTGGCCAGTTGAATCCGTCCAATATCCTCCCGTAAGCTGAATCAACGTGGCTCGGATTCTTCCCGACTGAGAGAACGGGGACTTCCGCAGCCTTTGAACTCAAGGAGCACTTGTGGGAGGCGCGGGGAGAAGACTGCTCGGTTCTCGAAGAACCTGGCAGTGAGTCCGACGACACCTTGACTTTGGCAGATTACAAGGCCAGGCTAACGTGGGGAAGAAGAAGAGGGATTCGCACTGAAAATACCAGCAACATTACTGATGTTGTTTTTATTCGCCGATTTAGGGAGCGTCTTTGCGCAGGTCCCAATTCAACCAACCTTGCCCCAAAAAACCGTGAGTCTCACACTGCCTGCGCAGGGAACCTCTACCTGTCCGACATTGACGACTGGATCTAACTGTATTCGCAATGTCCCGGCTGGTGATGATACTAGCCTTCAGAAGGCCATCAACGCAGCGACCTGTGGAGACACTATTGTTCTCGCTGCGGGTTCAACTTACAGCGGGAACTTCACAATCCCCTCCACTTCATGCTCAGGATGGATTGAGATTGTATCGAGTGCTCTATCCAGTCTACCATCACCTGGCGTTAGGGTTAGTCCTGCCAATGCGTCCAACATGCCCAATATTTCGACGCCGAATACTTCCGCGGCTTTCCAATTCCTACCCAACTCGAACCACTGGCGCTTGATGGGACTTGAAATTACAACTTCTTATGTAAGCACAACGAACTGCGTATACTACCTCGTTGCTACGGGGGAAACAGTTTCCGAGCAATCCCAATTGCCAGCTTACCTCATCTTTGACCGCATATACGTGCACGGACTATCCACCACGAACACGCAGCATGGCATTGGAATGGATGCCCAATCTGTTGGCATAGTCGACAGCTATTGCGATGGGATTCATCACAACGGCGCAGATTCCCAATGCTTTTTCGCTTACAACGGCTCTGGACCGTTCTTGATTCAGAATAACTTCATCCAGGCTGCCGGGGAAAATATCATGTTTGGTGGCGCTGACCCGTCAATCACCAACCTGGTTCCTTCGGACATCACTATCGTTGGCAACCTAGTTCAGAAGGATCTAGCATGGCGTCGTCAGGCAGCCCCATACAACTGGGTAGTCAAGAATCTATTTGAGTTGAAAAACGCCCAACGACTCTTGCTTGATGGCAACGTATTCCAAGACACGTGGGCAGCGGGACAATCAGTAGCCCTGATTATGAGGTCCGTCAATCAAAGTGGGGCTTGTCCTCAGTGCGTGGTTCAAGATATCACGGTAACTCACAATATTATTCAACACGCACCCCTTGGAATTGCTCTGGCTGCTTATAATGCTCCCTACATTGCCGTTCCAACAGGTAGAGTATTGATACAGAATAACTTATTTAATGATATCAGTTCGACCAATTGGGGTGGCCGCGGTTGGCTGTTTCAACTTAGTTCAGACCCAACCTTCATTCCACACGATTGGATAATTGACCACAACACTGGATTTGAAGACCAGTCAGGTGCTTATCTTGGAGACCGTGGCACGATTAACAACCTTCAGTTTACCAACAATATTTTTAATTATGGTAGCGCCGGAATCCGTGGCAATGGGGTGGGGTCGGCTCTCGAAGCATTGAAGACTTTTGCTTCGGGCTATACCTATAACGATATGGTTTTCATCAATTCTACGAGAAATGCTATGGGGACTTTCCCTGCGAGAACCCATTGGAATACAGTAACGGGTGTCGAATTCACTACCATTAGCGGAACGTCTCCAAATTATTCCGGAAACTTCCAGCTCACCAACAGCAGCCCCTACTATCATGCTGGAACCGATGGGAAGGACATCGGTTTGTGGGATTGGAATTGCCTGAACAACGATTCAACCGCCGCTGTAGCTGGGAAGTTTGTTCCCGGGCCTGGATGCGCACTGAGCGGAGACCTGCTGCTCCCACAACCACCTACCGAATTGAGCTTCGAGGTCCATTAGGGAACTGATTGTAGGAATATAGTTCGTTGAACTCAAGGTCAGACATAATAGGAGCAGACTCACAAGGCCTGAGCCGGTTGGGGGGATGCAGAAACATGCCCGAGCGGCGGGTAGGCGTAAACCACGAGCGGCAGTCTCCTGTGGAGAAGATTGAACGTATTTATGTGCGGAATTGCGGGCATCGCAAATACTGAACTCTCTGCAGTGCAGGATGTTGAAACCATCCGTATTATGTGCAATGCCATTGTCCATCGTGGCCCGGACGATGAGGGATTCTACGTCGGCGAAGGCGCGGGACTAGGTATGCGGCGGCTGAGCATTATCGATCTCTTCGGTGGGCACCAGCCGATTCACAACGAGGACCGAAACGTCTGGGTGGTTTTCAACGGTGAAATCTACAACTTCCCTGAGCTGCGTAAAGGGCTCGAATCAGGCGGTCACAGTTTCTACACTCACAGCGACACTGAAGTCATCGTCCACCTGTATGAGGAATTGGGGGCCGACTTCTTACGCAAACTGCGAGGGATGTTTGCGATCGCACTCTGGGATGAGCGGCGCAAAACTCTGCTATTAGCTCGCGACCGCCTGGGCAAAAAACCGCTCCACTACGCGCTTCATAACGACAATCTGTACTTCGGCTCGGAGATCAAGAGCCTGTTCGCAGTCGCGCCGGAATTGGCCGACGTGGACCGGGAAGCAATGCTCTCATACTTTCAATTCGGCTACATCCCTGACCCGCTTACCGCCTTTCGGTCGATCCGCAAACTCTCGCCCGGTCATCTGCTCGAATTCGAGGCTGGCCAGATCCGGCTGCGTTCCTACTGGGATTTGCCGACTTATGGCACTTTTGATCCCGGTTCCGAGCACGAATGCTTGGATGAGCTCGAACGTCGACTCGAAGAAGCAGTGCGGATCCGGCTCATTAGTGATGTGCCATTGGGTGCGCTTTTGAGCGGCGGGGTAGATTCTTCGATAATCGTCGCCCTGATGGCCCGAGCGAATTCAGGCTCCGTGAAGACCTTCTCGATTGGTTTTCCTAACGAGGATTTCAGTGAAACCGCGCATGCTCGCGCCGTCGCTGAGCGCTTCGCCACGAATCACAATGAATTGATCGTCGATCCCGACTTTAGCGAGACGTTAAATAAGCTTACACACATGCTCGAAGAGCCCTTCGCGGATTCCTCGATTCTGCCGATGTATCATGTCTCGCGGTTGGCTCGACAGCATGTAAAGGTTGCGCTCTCGGGCGATGGCGGCGACGAGCTTTACGGCGGGTACGAGCGTTATCAAATCAACCTCCGCCGACGCATTTTCGAAAGAATCCCTACTTGGGTCGGTCGCGTCTACCGTAATTACACCTATCCGTGTTTGCCTCACGCAATGCGGGGGAAGAAATTCCTCTACAACATCTCTCTCGGGACTCGCGACCGTTACATTGACAGCGTTTCTTACCTCCCTCCAGACTTGCGCGAGCGCTCTATCTTCTCGAGTGATTTCGTTGATTTCGCGGCCGGTCGCCCTTCCCCAGCAGAGCTATTCCGCAACTATTACGATCGAGCACCTGCGGATGATGAACTCAGCAGGATGCAGTACCTTGACACAAAGACCTATTTGGCTGCCGACGTACTTACGAAAGTGGACAGAATGAGCATGGCAGCATCACTTGAAATCAGGTGCCCTCTTCTGGACCACGAATTCGTCGAATGGTCTGCTTCGCTCGCACCTCACTGGAAACTTCGCATGGGACGGACGAAGTATGCGCTCAAGAGGCTTGCGGAGTTGCTTGGCGTTCCTGCCCGAACCATCCATCGACCCAAACAGGGGTTCGCGATGCCCCTTGTCCACTGGTTCAGGAAGGAACTTAAGAGTGGGATCGGGCACATCCTTCTCGAGCCGCGATCTCTGGCGCGCGGCTATTTCAACCCTTTGGGAGTGCGCGCGATGCTCGAGGAGCACTGGCAGGGACATCGCGACAATTCTGGGCCTCTCTGGATTCTGCTGATGTTCGAATTGTGGCACAGAAACTATCTCGATTCTATTCGCGGCGGAATTTCGCTTGTTTCAAAGACTTCTTCCGCGGCGCCGGTTTCCAGCGAGCCCGCTGAGACCTTGACGGATCCTTCACTTCGCTCGTCACAACGCCGCCAGGGCGTATCCTGAGAGAAATGCTATGATGCCCGCTCGCAGTGAAGCTGCCGGCCTTCAGAATGTTGAACGGAACCTGCGGCTTTTCATGATGATGGATAGCCTACGAACCGGCGGAAGTGAGCGACAGTTCGCTCTGCTGGCGGGGGCTTTTCGACGGAGACCCGTCGACCTCTACCTCGGTTGCATTCAACGCTGTGGGAAATTCTTGGAAGATCTTGGAGACATTGAGCAGTACCCAACTGGCGGCAGCTTTCTGACTCTGCGTGCACTGGATTCCTTCAGCCGGCTCATTGGGCTTCTACGTCGTACTCGCATTGAAGTTACACAATCGTTCGATTTTTACACTAATTTAATGTTGATTCCGGCGGCACGCCTCGCGGGCGTACCCGTCGTCATAGGCAGCCAGAGACAGATCGGCGATCTCCTCGCACCTATGCAGCGTCGCATCCAAAACTATATTTTTCGCTGGGCCGACTGTGTTGTCTGCAATTCATTGGCGGCGGCGGACCAACTCGCGACTGAAGGAGTGCCCGACACTAAATTAACTGTGATTCCGAACGGCCTTCCACCTGGAGCCTTCCTAGAGGCAGTGCCTGCATTACCACCACAGCCAGGTGTGACGCGCATCGGTATGATTGCAAGAATGAATGATCGCGCAAAGAATCACGCTCTCTTCCTACGCGCCGCGGGGGGCGTCGCCAGTCGGTTTCCGCTTGCCGAGTTCGTGCTCGTGGGTGATGGTCCTTTCCGTCAGGAATGGGAGGAGTTGGCACGGCAACTCGGTATCGGCCTTCAAACCCGCTTTATGGGGGAGCGGCATGATATCACCTCGGTGCTGGCGGCATTCGATATAGTCGTCAGCCCGTCGCGTTCCGAGAGCCTTTCTAATGCGATCCTCGAAGCGATGGCTGCTGGTCGCCCTGTCCTCGCCACACGCGTTGGAGGTAATCCAGAGCTCGTGCGCGATCGAGAGACTGGCCTGCTCTTCGCGCCTGAAGACGAATGTGCTCTCGCAAATGCACTCGAGACTGCGCTTGCTTCTCCCGATCTTGCACGGGAATGGGGCGAAAACGCTCGACGAATTGCCCAAGCGAATTTCACTATGGATTACGCGCGCGAGCGGTTCGAGCAGCTTTATAGAGATTTGCTTAGCAAGAAAGGTCTACGGCAATCCGCGCTCGCGACGAGAGCACATCCTAAGCAGAGAATAACCCGTCAGCGTGTCGCAATAGTGGCCCCTTCGCTCCGCAATGCGGGAGGGCAATCTGTTCAAGCCGATCTATTGCTGCGCCATTGGCAGAACCATCCCCGGGTAAGGGCTTATCTTATCCCCATAGATCCTGAATTCCCTAACTGGTTGCGCTGGGCAGGATGCATTCCATTCCTGCGAACAGTGGTGCGCATACCTCTCTATCTCATCAACCTTTTCTGCGAGTTCAAAGGCGTCGATGTGCTACACATTTTCTCTGCATCCTATTACTCATTCCTGCTCGCGCCAGCACCGGCTTGGTGGATTGGCCGGCTGCTGGGAAAGAAGACACTGCTCAATTACCACAGCGGAGAAGCACGCGATCACCTCTCACGGTGGCGCACTGCCTTGCCAATTCTGCGTCGGGCAGATCAAGTGGTCGTTCCGTCCGATTACTTGGCAACTGTATTCGCAGAGTTTGGAATAATTGCACAAGTTATCCCCAATGCTGTAGATTTCGATCTATGCGTGTTCCGCCAGCGTAATCCACCCCGGCCGCGGCTGATCTGTACGCGTAATTTTCATCCTTATTACGGCGTGGATGTTGTGCTTCGCGCCTTTGCGCGCGTCCTTCAGGAGCGCCCTGACGCCTCCCTCTGCCTGGTTGGAAGTGGTGAAGAAGAACCGCGGCTTCGTCAGCTCGTGCAAGAGCTTGGCCTGCAAACTGTCGAATTCGCGGGTTGTGTACCGCATCAAGAAATCGGCCAGATCCTTGATCGCTCGGACATCTTCCTGAATGCATCGCGACTTGACAACCAGCCAATTTCCATCCTGGAGGCTTTTGCGTGCGGCCTGCCGGTGATTAGCACTGCACCCGAGGGCATGGATTGGATCGTAGTGAACGAACGAACTGGCTTGCTCAGTCCTGTTGATGATCACGCTGCCCTGGCGGGAAACGTCCTTCGGCTGTTACAGGAACCAGAACTCGCTGAAAGGCTTGCTCGTCAGGCCTATAATGAAGCATCCCGATACAGATGGGAGAACATTCAAGATTTGTGGCTGCGAGCCTATGGGGTGAGCCCAAGTGCATCTGAGGATTTTGCGAGCGAGACGAGTTCTGATTCGCTGCCGGATCCCACCCAGAATAAACCCCAACACGCTCCGTATTCAAAAGGACAGCTCTGATGCTACGTGGTCAGGACATCATCTGTTTTGCGAATGACTGGTCTGGGGATCCGCTGAGCAAGAAGCAGGTGATGCTCCGCTTGTCCGAACATAACCGCATCCTCTGGGTCAACTCCATGCACAACCGTCGCCCGCAGTTAACGAAGAAGGATACACGTCGCGTATTGCAGAAACTTCGGGGCTTTGGGAAAGGATTACAGCAGGTCTCTCCGAACATTTGGGTGGTCACGCCCCTGTATGTGCCATTTATGGAATCGTCTTTCGTTCAGAGACTCAACCGTGTGATCTTGGGGAGACAGTTGAAGCGCGCACTTCGTCAACTGAAGTTTTGCAACCCCATAAGTTGGACTTTTATGCCCACGTCGTCGGATATCGTGGGTACACTGGGCGAACGACAAATTGTCTATCACTGTGTGGACGACTATTGCTCCTTCAGTGATGCAGCGCCTGAAGTGCGTCGATGCGAAGAATCGCTCCTGGTGAAATCCAATCTGGTGCTCGTGTGCTCAGCAAGACTGCTCGAGATGAAGAAACCGCTGAACCCACACACTTTCTTGGTTACCCACGGCGTCGACTACGCCCACTTTCATGCCGCGACTGACCCGAGCCTGTCAATCGCGAAGGAGTTGCGAAACCTACCGCATCCAATTCTGGGCTTTCATGGATTGATCGCAGACTGGGTCGACTTGCCGTTGCTCGCGGAACTGGCGAAACGGAAGCCTTCTTGGTCGATCGTGTTGGTGGGCAAGGCGGACACAAATCTAGACCCGATCATGGGTCTGTCGAATGTGCACTATCTCGGCCACCGTCCCTATACTCGCTTGCCTGAATACTTGCGTGGTTTCGACGTGGCGTTGCTACCTTTCGTCATGAACCAATTGACCATCAGTTCGAACCCGCTGAAACTCCGTGAATATCTCGCCGCGGGCCTACCAGTTCTCTCGGCCCCACTACCCGAAGCTCTGAGATTTGGTTCTCTTGTCAGAACGGCGAGCACAGTAGAGGAATATGTCTGCGAGATCGAGAAACTACTCGAGGCGGGGGGCATGGGGCCCAACGCTGAACGCTCGGCGCAGGTCGCCGACGAAGCCTGGGAACACAAGATCGAAGAGATGACACGGCTCCTTGAGGCTGGAGCAAAACCACCCACGATTGAAGTGGCTGAGCCTTGTTGAGCGTACATCCAATGTTGCTAGTACAGGGAAGGAAATCGAATTCCGAACTCACGTGTGATGCCTTCCAATTGGAGAGCACATTCATGAGAATTCCATCATGAGCGAAACGGGTCAACACTCCCGTCGTAAACTCATCAGGCTTGCCAGAATGACCTCTCGAGAATTGAATCACCGACTGATCGAGCAGTGCCACGGTATTCGTGAACGGTTCACCTCTTGGGGTTGGCGTAATGGTCAAAAAGAGACAGCTCATACGCTGCCCGTCGAACAAGCACTTACTCTCCTACGGGGTCCCAGTGGACCAGCTTCGTTGCTATTGCCAAGTGAATCCCGTGAATCCCTGGTTGCAGGATATCGAAAGTTGTTTCCGGGCCGTTGTGACCAACTCTGTGCACTAGCCGACCAGATCTGCAGAGGTACCGTCCGTCTGTTTGGACAAGACATTGCGTTCCCGAGTGGTCGTCTAGACTGGCATCTCGATTGGGCCACCGGCCAGCGCCTGCCAATTGATTTCTACCGTGATATTCCGAAACTCGACCTGCCCCGTGCGACTGATTTGAAGCGTGTCTGGGAAACAAATCGACAACAATTTCTGGTTACGCTCGGCCAGGCGTACTTTCTGACGGGGCAAGAGCATTACGCCGAATCAGCTCTCGGCCATATTGATTCCTGGATCCAGGAAAACCCGACGTATTATGGAGTGAATTGGATGGAGGCGCTTGAGGTCAGCCTGCGGCTTTGCTCATGGATTTGGACACTTGCGCTTATCGCCGAGGCATGTTGTTTAACCGCAGAGCGGGCACAGCGTATCCTCGCCTCAATTAAAACACAACGAGTGTTCATTGAGCGCCACCTCTCAACCTACTCGAGCCCAAATACGCACTTGCTCGGCGAAGCAATGGGCTTGTTTTTGGTAGGTGCCGCGCTGGGTGGCCTCAAAGGATCAGCTGCATCCGTGGCGCATGCACACGAGATTTTGGAGGGGGAACTTGATCGACAGTTTGCTCCCGATGGCTCTCATCGCGAACAATCTGCGTATTACCATGCCTATGCGTTGGAGATGTACCTTCTGCCGACTGCGATTGGCCGACGGAAAGGAATGTCATTCTCATTGCGGTGGACTACGCGGCTCACGCAGATGTGTGAATATTTAGCTCGCTTGTGCCGTCCGAACGGCGAACTGGCACGATTTGGCGACGATGATGGAGGCCGCGCACTCCGCCTAGCAGAAGAAGACTACTATCGACCGCGTTCTTTGGGAGCCTTGGGGGCTTCGCTTTTCGGACGCGGCGAATTTAAGCCTTCTGGGGACACGGTGCCGGCGGAAATCTTCTGGATTCTTGGAACCGAGGGCATGCGGCATTATTCCGATATTTCGAATCACACGAAGGCAACTGTACCGATGCGATTCCCCGATGCTGGGTTTGCTGTACTGTCGGAGGCGAGAGCAAGTTCGCGTTTTTGGCTTGCCTGCCTTGGAAAACCTATGGGCATGATAACGGCCGGGCATAGTCATGCCGCGCCGCTTTCTTTTGAGATGGCCGTGGACGGTGTGCCGATCCTAGTAGATCCGGGAACTTATAGCTACCAAGCCAATCTCCCTTGGCGGGATTTCTTCCGCGGCCCTTCCAGCCACAATGTGCTCGAAATAGAAGATGCTGAGAGACTTGTTCCTGACGGCCCTTTCAACTGGAAGAACAAAGATCTACTCCATGCGCTTCCCTTTGCGGCCGACTCTGCGGACCGCCTCGAGATGGGCTACGCCGGCCGTGATCAATCGGGTCGCGCATATTCTCATACGCGTATTTTTTCGTGCCTGTCGCAGACGGAGGTACGCATAGAAGACCGGATCGAAGGCAGCGGGAGCCATCGCATGCGACTGAGGCTGCAGTTTGATCCTACTTGCATTGTGGAAAGCACTCCTGATGGCAGTTTTATCGCGCGCTCTGGAGAGCTTGCACTTCATATTGCCCTCTGCGCTTCCGGCCCATTCAAGGGAAAAAGCTGGAGCGGGTCGTTCGATCCGCTTACAGGATGGTATTCTCCCTGCTACGCACTCAAGGTCGCTGCGCCAACTCTTTGCTTCGAGGGAGAAACACGGCTCCCTGCCTCCCTCCTTCTTAGCTTTACCGTTTACTCTTGCGCGTCCGTGTCTAACCCCCGCCCAGGCCCAGATTCCGGATGGCGCGCAGGTGAAGCCGGTGAAAGGTAGAGTTTCATGTGCGGGATCGTAGGGGTCGTTCATTTGGATGGCCGACGAGAGGCGGATCCGAAGTTGCTCGTTCAAATGGCCCGAACGATTGTCCATCGCGGCCCCGACGACGAAGGC
>Ga0181532_10004929_pt1 | contig 11489 bp, 12 predicted proteins | sample PEATcosm2014_Bin_33_FD_119768 | JGI IMG/M metagenome (GOLD analysis project Ga0181532, IMG submission 119768) | Peatland microbial communities from MTU Mesocosm Facility, Houghton, MI, USA - PEATcosm2014_Bin11_30_metaG | ecosystem: Environmental > Terrestrial > Soil > Wetlands > Peat | place...
GCTCTCCGGAAGCCGAATCTCAATATCTTGTACGAAATCGGTCATCGAATCACGAAGCTCGACTCGCAGCTCGGCGCGGCTGGTCGTGCCGAAAATTAGCTACTTCCACCCCGGGCTGCTAGGCTCTACCGCAGGCACATTGGGCGAGGGGAGAAGAAGGGAAGGTCTCAAAATGGCTGAGGAAGTAGTTCGCTGCCCGTACTGCGTTCTGGACGATGAATTCAGGGCAATGCTACAGCGGCCAGAATGGTTTATCTGCGAACAGTGCGGCCATGTAGTGCTTCCGGGAGACCCGGGCTTCAGGTGCTCCTGCGGCAGGTGCCTGGAACGGCGAGCTGCGTGATTTCACGTGCCAACTCACGAAGAGCACATCCTATGTAGGGATGGGGCACTCATGAACCTCTGATCTTCGCTACCGACAACATCTTAATTTCGAAAAGCAAGACAGTGCCGTTTATTAGTAACGGTGACAATGGCCATTTTGGACGGGCGTGCGATCAATCCGCGGCCGTCGGCGGAGCGAGTACCGCCTCGGTTACTTTCACAACAAATTTGATGTTTTTCGTATCTTAATTTGTCTTAAAGAGCCTGACAAAACCTAATCGGCTCTTTATCGGGACCGCCGCACAGACGTGAGAGACCCAGCTTGACAATTGCTTACGGGAGCGTAGAGTGAGTGTCACTCAGCCGAACCTACGATTTCTTCTTCCTCTGAAGGCAGTCCGACTGAACCGGCCCCGGTTTTCAGTTTAATCAAGGTTACGTTTTCCGCTTTCCGTCACGCCTCGTGCGTGAATGGACTCTGCTTTACTATTCCGGGCTGCCGGTTGATGATTCGCAAACCGGGTGCAACGTGAAGCTGCTACTGATCGGCGCCCTTGTGGGGCTCGCAATTGGAGTGGGACTCACCGTTCTCTATTTCGCGCTGGCTGAATTCTTCGCGGTCAACGCTAGAGCGGCGTCCAGAACGGAAACGAAAACGCAGAAACCGCAACCGCCGCAGATCAAGAGGAAGGCTGGATGAGTTGGGAAAGAGGTTTTGTTAGAAGTTGTTCTGGAGAAACGTGAGCAAAGCGGCGGTTCATTTCTTTGAAGTCGAATACAACACCGGTATAAAGGGCTTCGCTGCTTTCGGGCCGTCCGATTTGCCCAACCCACAACCCAACCCACAAAATGCGATGCCTTATACGACTTCAGCGAACTTTGGCAGTCCCCGCGGTTCTGTTAAGTCGTTGAAAAGCTTAATCCCGCTACGCTGTCACGGCAGCGTTCTGAGGAACAAACTACTTGAATGGCCGACTGACTGTCGGTCATCCGACTTCAGGTTGCGATTTCTTCTCAACTCATTTTGACATCAACTACTTACCGGAAAACCAAGCCCGCGCGGAGGCACTTTGGGAAACCAGCGAGAATGGCGGTCGTGCTGCATATGACGGCGGAAGAAGGGTCATGTTTGTGGCACGGTTTTGCTGGTCAAGGGGAGTGTGTTTTCAAGAGGGGAGCGGGTCGAAACCCGAACCCTACTCTGTCGAGGTGTCGAGGGCCAGATTTTGTCAGTGAGCGATATGGGGAGTGGGTGTTGAAAAAGGAACCAAAGCAGTAATTTCAGTGAATTTCAGCGCCTGCGGCGAACCAAGATTCAATAACTTGCGAACGAATTTTGCTGGTGAAATTCCCCGAAGAGAGTTTTTCAACAGCCACGCCTGATTACAACAGTTGCCGTTTGCGGCACTGTGTGCCCGGTCTGAGGGCTCGCTGCCATTCCAGGAAGAGAGTCACCAGCAAGAAAAAGGACTAATGCAGCGCCGGTTCGTGAAATGGCAGATCTACCGTCATCGGGCTGTGGTCGGACATCGGTTCCGGCGTGAAATTATTTAGATCGGTTAGAGTGCGCGCGAAGTGAGGGGCAAAAACGTACGACCCTTTCTTATCGCGCGGATTGTCGAGTTCAGACTTTACAAAGATCCAGTCGAGCTTAAATTTAGCAACTCGCACCTTCCCCCACATGAGCTCGGCTACAAAGGAGGGGGCGAATCCTTTAGCCAGCCTCTGGTTGGAGTCGGCCAGAGTGCCGGATTTGCGTCGAGCTTCACTTGAAGATAACCGAAAGCGTAGTCGGTGGTGCGTCCATTGCGATAAAGCTCCACGAAAGGCATGTTACGAGCGGTAACGATTGTGATGATCGTGTCTGCCCCTTGCTGGCGTTTCCGCGCGACAGCGATCTGGTTGCCGGTGGAACCCACGACGTTGATGCGGCCCTTATCTTCCTTTTCCAAGGCACGACGAAGGGCGTCCGTGCCCTTATCCTTGACCAGTTGCGCAAAATTCTGGAGTTCTTCATCGGTCGTGTACTGCATGATGCGGAAATCAAACGAGATTGTTTTGCCGCCGACGCCTCCGCCGGTACCGATGGCCACGCCAGAGTAAGCCTCCGGGGGTGTCTTGTCCTGGGCGGAGGCAATTAGAGTGAGGGAAACGAATAGAAACAAGATGAACAGGGCGATGCGGGACAGTTGCGGGGGGTACGCGAAGAGCGCCTTGGTCGGCCACCGCGATTTTCGGCGTTGGCATGTTCGTCGCCGACCAGACCAAGAAGGCCGACCTGCACTTTCCCGAGCACCGCCACCTTAAAAATCGCGGTCTTGAAAGTCCTGCCTTTCCATGCCATCTCTCGAATTTTGCCAAGATTGACTGACATCACCTGCATGCCCGCGCCTCCTCTCGGGTCTTTGCGCTTACTGTTGTGCGGTTCTGCCGTTCCTCGTCCAACGACCGAAGCTTTGCACCGTCACTCGATGGCTGCAGCAAAGCCCTTCCATCGGAGGGCCGGCTTGAATTGCCGAACCGGGACGTGCGGACTGCCTCCCCACCCTCATTAGCTCAAGGTAGGTAATTCCTTTGGGGGAATAAACTGTCTTGTGACAGTGCCGGGGGGAGCTAAAACGCACGTCTACACACATGCCTGTGTTCGTTTCATCATCGAACCACGCTATGCTCAGAACACGCGACGAGATTCTGAAGGAACGCCGCCAACCAAAAGCGGAATATGGATAGTTGTTTGATTCTGTGGCGGCGCTCCTCTTTCGGCACGACCCGATTGGAATCGCGTTTGAGAACAAGAATAGCGATGAATACGAACCTGAGGCAGGTACCACCCTGCCCCGACTACGAGACTGCGAATCTGCCAGCAATGTTTTCCGCGTCGTGCACGCGGAGTTTGTTCGGTTGTTCGAGGCACTGAACTCTGGTCCAGAAGGACGGTATGCGGAGATAGCTTCGGAGATTTGGCACATGTGGCAACCGTATCGACATCGCCCGCCAGGAAGCTGCCACTTAGCTGAGGTGAGAGGAAAAACTCGATGGCAGCGATAATCGTAGCCAAAAGTACATTCCGATCACGGACTTTTTCAACAGCCACACCTGATCACAACAGTTTGATTGTTCTTGTCCTGTGGCACCAGGAGCGACGTTTACTCTGGGGCTGTCGCGCCTGCACCTGAACGCGCAGCTGTACCCAGATATTTTGCAACCGCGATCTCTAGATTGAAGTGCATGGCGTCGCTTCCGAGCACTTCACCCAACTGCGATCTCTGCATCACACCAAGCACGCGTGGGTTCATTCCAACCAGCCACAGTCTAACGCCACGCTCACGCTGTCGTTTCTCGCCGGCGGTCAACATCTTGAGGGCTGTGTACTCGAGATCGAAAACAGGACTGAGATCAAAGACAACGACTTTCGGCTGCGCTTCCTCAATCAAGAGTCTTATTTTCTGCGCGATTTGTTCAGCATTGGCAAAGAAAACCCGGCCCTCCAATCTCAGCAGCAACAGGCCGACAAATGTCTCATCTTCGGGATGTTCCTTTGAGCGAGGCCGAAATACATTCGTGCCCGGCTTGCGTCCGAGGACGTACACCGGCGGATCGGCCACCTGGTAGGCTAGGGCTACGAGGGAGACAACGACGGCCACGATGATCCCCTTCAGTGTCCCCACAAGCACCACACCCGCAAATGCGATCAGAGCCCACGTGAACTCCGTTCGACGTACGCGGAGAATCTCACGGAACTCCGCCGCCCGTATCAGTCCGACGGAGTAGACAATGACCACTGCCGCTAGAGTGGCTTGCGGCAGCAAAGCAATGAGCGGCGCCAGCAGAATCATCGTCACCAGCGTGATAGCCGCTGTTACGATTTCTGCTAGCTGCGTGCGTGCTCCGGCCAGACGATTCACTGCCGTCTGGGTCGTACCACCGCCACTGGGCATTGCGCCGAGAAACGCGCCGCCGGCATTTGCCAGTCCGGTAGCAAGTAACTCCCGGTTAGCCTGCGGCGAGGGTTCATCGTTATGTGCGAAGGCACGCCCGGCCGCGATTGTCTCAGTAAAGCTCATTAGCGCGATGCCCAAGGCGCCTGGCCAGAGTTGAGCCGCGAGAGAGAAGGCCGGAGCTACAAACGACGGTAGGCCCTGGGGAATGTGGCCGACCAATTCAACTCCGTGTGCACGCAAGTTCAGCAGGTAAGCTCCGAGGATGCCCGCTGCCACCGCGAGTAGCGGAGCTGGAGCCTGGGGCACGAGTCGCTCGATGGCAACCAACAGAGCGATGATGGAGACTCCGACGGCCAGTGTTGTTAGCGATGTCCCGGGAAGGCCGTGGAGCGTTGCAAGCAGGTTCTGGACGAACGGGCCCCTTGCAAAATGAATGCCGAGAATTTTTGGAACCTGATCCAGAACGATGACGAGGCCAATGCCTGCTTTGAAACCAACCAAAACCGGTTCGGAGATGAAATTGGCAACGAAGCCCAGTCGCAGGATCGAAGCGAATACGAGCATCACACCCACCAACAGCGTCAGCGTGGCGGAAGCAGTTAACAGCGAGGCAGCATCTCCTCCCGGAACCACTTCGCCCAGCTCGGCGGCAGCCAATATCGCGAGCGTCGTAGTCGTGCTTACGCTGAGTACGCGTGAGGTACCTAGCACCGCATAGATAACCATCGGCAGAAAGGCCGTGTACAGTCCCACCTGCACCGGCAGGCCGGCGATCGTTGCATACGCCATTGCTTTAGGAATGACTACCGCCGCAGTGGTCAAACCAGCGAGCACGTCGGGCCGCAGCCATTCTTTCCTGTAAGAGACAAGCCAATCTTCCATTGCAAGCAACCGCCTTACTCCGGCCATCTTAACTTGACCTGAAGCACCGGCGGTGGAGCCCACTTCCGCTCCAAGATGTCAGCGCCGGGGATGCAGGGTTCGCATCAACGTTCGTCACCGCGAGGAAATGGTAGAAGTTCATGAGCCTCCAGGTTTCACGCCAACTTCCTCGAGTTTGGCCAGAAGCTTGGCATAGGAGCAGATAGACTCCAGCTTGTCTTCCCCGAGACCCTCTCACCCGATGGCAAATGGCTGGCCTTTAACCAAATCGGGCCACAAGGATTCGACCTCTGGATCGTACCCGTCGAACGCGACGGAGAGAAATTGAAGGCCGGGAAACCTGAGTTGTTCCAGCGCACGAATTTTGGAAACCGGGGTGCGAGGTTCTCCCCTGACGGACGCTGGCTGGCCTACAGTTCCAACGAGTCTGGAAGTTCCCAGGTCTACGTGCGCGCTTTTCCGGACCGGGGCGGTCACTGGCAAGTCTCCAGTAACGGCGGGACCTCGCCCATTTTCTCTCGAAACGGTAAGGATCTGTTTTTCTTTGATGTCCCGGACGATCGGATTATGGTGGCCGGCTAGGCTAGATCAGCCATTGCCGCACGAGAGATCTCCCTTGATCTAGGTGCGACGCGAGAACTTCCTAGTCTTTGAGCGGAACGACGGCGCGGCCGTCGCGGCAGAAGGTGGCGACTCGTTGCAGATCGCCGTTGGCGCGGGGCAGGGTCATGACGGGACCGTAGCAGTAGACGGCATGGCCGGAGGCGGCGAAGTACCAGCGTCCGCCCTTGGAGTGTTTGGTGATCTGGGTGGTCGGCTGGCGCAGGGGTTTTTGCGGGGACCACGGGGTAACCGGCAGACTGAACAACAAGGCTAGGGTCAGGACCTTCATTGTGTTCTTAAACCTTGTTCTTAGACCTGGATATCCGACTTTCCGCTTGCTACTACTTATCCACAGAACGAAAGTGCTGCAGTGTTCAGGTTCGCGAATCTTGTTCTTAAAACCGTGCTACGGGTCGTGCTTATATCGTGATCAGGGTCCGGACGTCGTCGACCAAATCTGCTTCCGGCTTCGACGGCATTTTGAAATCTGGTTTCTGCTTGGCCGACTGGTTCTGCGCACGTTGCTGCTGCGGTCCTGCCTGGGAAGACGGGGCCTGACTGGTTGACGCCTGGGCTGACGGGTATTGGGCCGAAGGAATCTGGGTTGACGGCTTCTGGGTCAGTGGGGCCTGGGTCATGGCCGAGGGCGACTGGGCGCTGTCCTGCGCGGCCTTTTGCTGTTGCTTCACGGCGGACAGTTCGGTGCTATCGCGGAGGAGGTCGCGGATCAGGGCGCGCTGCGACTCAATGGTTCGGCCCTGCTCTACGATCAGCATGGTCATGAGGCTGTAGGAGATCAGAAACAGGACGGTCAGCAACGGCAACCAGCCGCGCTTCTTGGGAGCAGCAGGGGCCTTGATGATGGATACGGTGGGTACGGCGTCGGTCCCGAATAGAGTCGTCAAGTGGCACCCCGGTCTCGCCTCAAGTTGGCAGGCACTCTAGGAATTGCACCCAGGGAGCCAACATTGAAGATCTCGTTAAGCGGTTGATATCAGAGGGGTTATTGACCTTTTGACGGGAGGGCAGAGAGGGGATATGTGCAACTCAATGCACATTATGAGTAAGCAGGATTTGTTCGAGCAGCGGCCTGCGGACGCAACTTGCTGGGCTGATCGCCGCTTTTCGTGGGCTATGGGCGCAGCCACGAATGTTACCTTTTTGCAGGTGACTTGAGTACCCTGGTTACTTTTCCGGAACATGATGATCTCTTAAGATCATCGGTACGAAAGAAGTAATTAGAGAAATAAAACTCCTCTGTCTCCAGGGATCGTCATCATGCGTATGCGGCATGTTCTGATACTGTTTCTTCTCTTTTCAACCTTCTTTGGACTCGTGGGCAGGGGCCAAAGCCAACAGTCTTCCAACTCTACTTCGCGCCGGATCGTACGACAAACAGCGCCCATGTATCCGGAGGCGGCAAAGCGAATCAACCTCAGCGGCACGGTCAAGGTGATTGCGGTGGTGGCGGCGGACGGAGATGTGAAATCCGTCGAACCCGTGGGCGGCAGCCCGGTGCTGATCAAGGCGGCACTCGATGCAGTCGCCAAATGGAAATACGCCCCTGGGAGTGAATCCAGGGAAACCATCGAACTCCATTTCACGCCGTTCTAGGATCGGCGGCCGCGGGCACTCGGGTTTGTCCGGATTCTATTTGCCTAAGACCAGTTTGGCGATGGTCGCGAGTTGCATGTTGGACGTGCCCTCGTAGATCTTGCCGATCTTGGCGTCGCGCCAGTATTTCTCGACGGGATAGTCCTTGGTAAATCCGTAGCCACCGTAGATTTCGATAGCCAGCGACGTCACGCGCTCGGCCACCTGCGAGGCAAAGAGCTTGGTCATGGCCGCTTCCTTGACGAAGTTCACGCCGGCGTCTTTCATGCGGGCACAGTTGTAGACCATGAGGCGGGCGGCCTCGATCTCCGTGGCCATTTGGGCGATCTGAAACTGGATGCCTTGGAACTCGGAGATAGCTTTGCCGAACTGCTTACGCTCCACGGCGTACTTGCAGGCGAATTCCCAGGCGCCGCGGGCCAGACCGATCATTTGCGCGCCGATCCCGATGCGGCCTTCGTTCAGGGTCTCGATGGCGATCTTGTAGCCCTTGCCGGGCTCGCCCAGCACGTTTTCTTTGGGCACGCGGCAGTCTTCCACAATCAACTCGCAGGTGGACGAAGCGCGGATGCCGAGTTTGTCTTCCTTCTTGCCGACGGTGAATCCGGGAAAATCTTTCTCGACCAGGAACGCGGTGATGCCTTTGTATCCGGCGCCGGGATCGAGGGTGGCGAAGAGCACGAACAATCCGGCTTCCTTGCCGTTGGTGATCCAGAGCTTGCGGCCGTTGAGCACGTACTCGCTGCCTTTGAGTGCGGCGCGGGTCTGCAGGGCGAAGGCGTCCGAGCCGGAACCAGCCTCGCTGAGGGCATAGGCGCCGACGGTCTCTGTGGCCATCTTAGGCAGGAAGCGCTTCTTCTGCTCTTCGTTGCCCCAGCGCAGCAAGGCATTGTTGACCAGCGTGTTCTGCACGTCGACGATGACGCCGGAGGAAGCGTCCACGCGCGACAGTTCCTCGACGGCCAGGATGGCTTCGAAGAACTTGGCGCCGCCTCCGCCGTACTGCTCGGGAATCTCGATGCCCATCAGACCGAGCTGAAAGAAATCGTGGATGAGGTCTTTGTCGAAGACGCCCTTCTCGTCCATCTCTTTGACCAGGGGGCGGATCTTCTCGTCGGCGAATTGGCGGATGTTATCGCGGAAGAGAATTTCGTCTTCGGTGAGCGTCGTCAGGGGAGTGGGAACGGCGGCCTGCAGCGTGGTCTCGGACATCGGAGCACCTTCGAGGACTGAGATGGCAAACCGGTAATTCTAGCACTGTCGAAGCCGACGTTGTTTTGCGAAGCGAGCGGCTAGCGTGGACGGGAATGAACCAGCTTCAGGCCGTCCGCTTGCAGGATGCGCTTGATCTGGCTGCGGGCGTGCACCGACCATGGCCCTGAGGTGTCGAGCCTGACGTAGGCTTGCCAGTGTTTGAGCGCCTTGCGGGGCTCGCGAATCTTTTCGTAGGCCAGCGCCAGATTGTAGTGGGCGTCGGCGTAGGTGGGAGCTAGTTGTAGGGCGGTCTTGTAGGTCTGGATCGCCTCGTGCACGCGGCCGGTCTCGTCGAGCACGTTGCCGAGATCGAAGTACGCGAGCGAGTAGCGCGGGTCGGCTTCAATGGCCTGGCGGTAATGGCGCTCTGCAAGGGAGAAATCCTGGCGATTGTAGTAGAGCGTGCCCAGATTGATGTGCGCGGCCGCATGCGTTGGCTGAATCTCGAGCACCTGATGATACGCGGCGATCGCGTCGGGCTGAGTGCTGGGATCTTCTTCCAGCGCGATGCCCCGAGCAAACCATGCCGTGACTTCGCTCTCGCGGGGAGTGGGATCAGACTTTGGCACCGGCGTGGTGGTCAGCACTTTCTCACGCTCGGAAAAATCCATTAGGAATTGGCCGGCGATCGGCTCCAGCAGTTTGCCGTCATGCCGAAACGCCACGCGGTGCTTAGCAGTGGACCTGGCACTGGCCTCGAGCAGCGGCTTTTCCACGCCCGAAGCCTGCTTGCGCATGGCATCGAGTGACTGGCGAATGATTGCCGGCCGCACGCTCATGGCGCACAGGTCGCGGACTTTCTTGATTTCCAGCAGGTCCGAAAAGGAATAGGCTTCGGCAGACACAACCAAGCCATTGCGCTCCCAGTTGGCTAACTGGCGCGGGGTTACGTGAAGAATCCTCAGTAAATCGGTTCGACTGTACACGGCAATACGCAACGACCCGTACAACGCAACTACGGGGACATTATCTTCAACTTGCGGCAGAAAACGCAACAGCAAACGCTGTGAAACCCTGTGGAGAACCTGGATGATTTACATGCAGCGGGAATAGTGCAACTGCCGCCGGGGGCTAAAGCCCATGTTTATTCTTGTCGCTTTTCGCGGCGCTGGCAGCGCCGCTCTTCCACGGTGGCGCTTTACGTTTCGCGGTTCTTTCGCCAACCGCTACACCGCGACCATGGCCGCCTGGTAGTCCTCGTACGTGCCTTTGAAGTCGGTGATTTTGTGGTCGCTCTCGAAGTGCCAAATGCGGGTGGCGACTTCGTCGATCAAATCGTGATCGTGAGTGACGAGGAAAACCGTTCCCTGATAGCGCTGCAAGGCAATGTTCAGGGCGTTGATGGCTTCGAGATCCAGGTGGTTCGTGGGCTCGTCGAGTACGAGCACGTTTGGCTTCTGCAACATCAGTTTGCAGAAGAGCAGGCGCGCGGCTTCGCCGCCGGAGAGGACGCTGGTGGATTTCGTGGCTTCTTCGCGAGCGAATAACATCTGGCCGAGGATTCCGCGCAGTTCCTCGGTCACGGCCGCGCCGTCCCATTGATGCAGCCATTCGATCGCGGTCATGCCGCCGGCGATGAGGCTGCGGTGATCTTGCGCGAAGTAGCCGATCGAGGCTTCGTGTCCCCAGATCACCTTGCCGGAGTCGACGAAAGGCCCTTCGTAACCGCTGGCCTTTCGCAGTTCGGCTTCCGGCGTGGTCGGAGAATTCGCCAGCAGCGCGTTCAGCAGTGTGGTTTTGCCAGCACCGTTGCGTCCCATGAGCGCGATTCGTTCGCCGCGCGTGATGCTGGCGGTGAAAGCGCGAATGACTCGCTTCTCGCCGTAGGCCTTGCTCAGGTGCTCGATTTCGAGGATGTGCTTGCCCGAAGGGCGCTTCTGCTCAAACTTGATGAACGGGCGCTGGATGTTGGACTTGGCCAGTTCTGTGACTTGGAGACGCTCGACTTCCTTGCGGCGCGATTGCACCTGGCTTGACCGCGTGCCGGCGGCAAAACGCGCGATGAATTCGTTTAATTGCGAGATTTTCTTTTCGCGCTGCGCGTTTTGCGATTCGATCTGCGAGCGGACCTGGGTCTTGGCCACAACCATGTCGTCGTAGCTGCCGGTGTAGGTGATGATGGTCTCGTAATCGATGTCGGCGATGTGGGTGCAGATGCTATTCAGGAAGTGGCGGTCGTGGGAAATGGCGATCACCACGCCGTCGTAGACGTTGAGGAATCCCTGCAGCCAGTGAATTGAATCCAAGTCGAGGTGGTTTGTAGGCTCGTCGAGCAGCAACGCTTGCGGATGACCGAAGAGGGCTTGCGCGAGCAGGACGCGGACTTTTTGTCCGCCCTGCAACTCGCTCATCTTGCGGGTGTGCGCCTCGTCGGGAATATCGAGACCTTGCAGCAGAATGGCGGCGTCGCTTTCGGCGGTGTAGCCGTCTTCTTCGCCGACAATGCCTTCGAGTTCGCCGAGCTTCATGCCGTCGGCGTCGGTCATGTCGTGCTTGGCATAGATGGCGTCGCGTTCCTGCATGGCCGCCCACAGGCGCTTGTTGCCCATGATGACGGTGTCGATCGCGGAATAGGCGTCGAAGGCGAACTGGTCCTGGCTCAGGACGCCGAGTTTGCGAGGACGGACGACGGTCCCTTTTTGCGGCTCGAGTTCGCCGCTGAGCAGCTTCATAAACGTGGATTTGCCGGCCCCGTTGGGCCCGGTCAGGCCATAGCGCTTGCCCGGCGTAAACGCCGCGGAGACTTCATCGAACAGTATTTTGGCGCCGTAGCGCATGGACACATTGCTGACTGAAAGCATGGTTTCTTTGTAACTTCTTCAGGACCTGCGAGGAATTCCGCCAAGACGGTGCGCAGCTGGAGTTAATAGA
>Ga0181532_10004934_pt1 | contig 11480 bp, 11 predicted proteins | sample PEATcosm2014_Bin_33_FD_119768 | JGI IMG/M metagenome (GOLD analysis project Ga0181532, IMG submission 119768) | Peatland microbial communities from MTU Mesocosm Facility, Houghton, MI, USA - PEATcosm2014_Bin11_30_metaG | ecosystem: Environmental > Terrestrial > Soil > Wetlands > Peat | place...
CAGCGAGGACCATGCGCATATGAAGCTCGTGCAGAACCTTCCGTTTCTGCTTTTCGTTTCTCTCTGCCAAACTTCGCTGAATGGGTCGGGCCGTCTGAATGCCCAGAGCCCGGATTCCGCTCGCCCGGCAGCGGCGCAGAGTTCCTCCAGTTCTGCGCCTTCTACAAAGCAAATCCTATCGAAGAGTTTCACTCTGCAGGGCAGCCAAATTTGGACGGACACCGGCATCTCCCTTGAGCCGGGTCAACGCGTGGTCGTGAGCGCCGAGGGCAAGCTTCGCTATTCCGACGCCAAGGCAGACAACGGACCTGAAGGTCTGACGCGCGGCTTCAAAGACCTGATTCGCATTCTACCCTTCAATGATGCCGGCCGCGGGGCACTCATCGGAAAGGTCGGAGACCCGGATATTGCGCAACCCTTCCTGATCGGCGCGAGCAAGGATGTCATCGCACCCATCACTGGCAAGCTTTCTCTCGGCATCAACCAGGCTTCCGGCGACACGGGCCAAGGCACCTACACTGTGAATGTGACGGTCTACGCAGCCGACGGTAATGCGCCCAGGGAGGTTTCCCGCCAGGTGCCTTCCATTCCCGGCATCGACAATGCCCTTTTCGCCAAAATCCCCCGCCGCATTGGCGACAAAGAAGGCAATCCCGGGGATATGGTCAACTTCCTGATCATTGGCACCGAAGATGAGATGAAGAAGGCCTTCACTACGGCCGGGTGGGTACATGTCGACGCGGACGTCAAATCCACCATTCTCACCGGCGCCATCGCCAGCCTCTCAAGGGAGTCCTATCTGACCATGCCGATGAGCCAGCTCTATCTGTTCAACCGGCCTCAGGATTTCGGCTGGGCTCACGCGGAGCCTATCGCCGTGGTGGCCTCGCGCAATCACCTGCGCCTGTGGAAGGCGCCCTTCACGGTGAACGGCCAAATGCTGTGGGTTGGCGCTGCCACGCACGATGTTGGTTTCGAGAAGGATCAACGCAATAACGGCCTCACGCACAAAATCGATCCCGATATCGATCTGGAGCGTGAGTATGTGGAGAAAACACTCTCTAGCACCGGCCTAGTCGCCGAGGTGACACACTTCCTTCCGAAGAATCCGCTCCAGGAAGCCAAGACCGCGACCGGTGGGAGTTTCCACTCCAATGGCCAAGTACTGGTTCTCAAGCTCGTAATCTCGGACAACAGTTCCGCAAAAGCAACTTCCAATAGGTAAGAATCTACCGCTGAATGAAAATTTACGGTCTGGCCTTGGAGGTCTGCGCGACTTGCAGAGATTTCCGGCTAAGCAACGCGGTCTTGCCGTAGTGCTCGCCTTCGAGGATGCGCACTTCGCACCAGCCCGTGCTACCGTCCCGGGCCAACAGCCGCACCGTTTTCGCTGCTTCCAGCAGCAATAAACGCTTCTCTGTAATCATCATCGAGACGCCAACATCGTCGTTCAGTCCGGTCAGCCGCCGCCACTCTTCGAGCGATCTCCCATCGATCGGCGCGAGCACGCAATCGGTGCCCGCTTCCGCCACTAACGTAAAGACTTTTCCTTCCAGCCGGCTGTCGCTGGTCTTGGCGACCGCCTTTTCCTCGGCTGCTTCGACGCTCGGCAGAAACCGGTAGCCGCGCCGCGGCAACGTTTCCACAAACTTGGATTTCTTCGCGCGATCGCCCAAAGCCACCCGTAATTTCTTGATGGCGGTGTTCAGGCTGTGCTCGAAATCGACAAAGGTGTCTGCCGGCCAGATTCTCGTCCGTAGTTCCTCGCGTGTTACGATTTGGCCCGATTTTTCGAGCAGCGCCAACAGTACCTGAGTCGGCTGCAGCTGCAATTTGATTTTCTTGCCGCGTCGATACAGTTCACCCGCGCGAGGATCGACGGCGAACTCTGCAAATTTCAAAAATGTGCTTTGCTGCCCTGACCAGCTCATGCCCCATCCCGGAATCTGCGGGGAATATACCAAACTTCGGTGCGATTTGCGTACCTCCATCGACACGTATTGGCTTAGAGACTCCTTCACCCGAACCGAAGGGGGCGCATTGACGCGACGCTATCTAGCCCAATATTAATGAGTTACAACCCCTTTACGGTTCACCTTCGGTCCACCTCCAGTTCACCCCGGGTGCATTGTCGTTTTCGCTGGCCTGGCGCAAAGTGCCCACTGTCACTCAGTAAAGGGTATCGAGACTGACGCCGTAGCCCGAAAGACCGGGCCGCGGTTTGGAGGACCCCATGTCCAAGGTAGCCATCTTCTTGAGCGCCGGCCAACTGGCCTTGCCCGCGCAGTCCAAGCACGGGAAACGCAATACCCACGGTCTGACCACTGGCGATTATCGCCGCCTGCTTTCTCAGTTAAGCCAGCGGCCGTCTTCGCAGCGCGCATTTTTGCGCAAGCTCTTAAGACGCGCGCTCTCCACCGGAGCGCCCGCACGTTTCCCCGTAACAAGCCGCGATGTACATAACCCCGTGAATCCATCCTAAACATCCCACCACCGAAGGCAGCGTGTTATCCCTGGCGCGACCTTCGGACCCTGAACCAGAGGAAGCCCGGGCTAACCCCCGGGCTTCACTCTTTCTGGACCCCTTTCTTACCCCGGCGAACGCTCATAAATTTCTTGACCTGCTCCTTGCGATTTGTTACACCTGCCAAAGCTGCGCCCCTTCATTAAAACGATTCAAAGACGCATTTCGGCTTGGAGGTTGGTACTATGAGTTTTGCCAAGCGTTTGGCCGCCATGCTGCTGGTCGCCGCCGTTCCTCTGTTTGTGCAGGTGTCGGCTCAGGATTCCCATGACCGGGAGCGTCGCCAGCCAAAAGTGGTTGGCTACTTTCCGCAATGGGGCGTCTACGGCGGCTACGTGTTTGGCAGCTATTTTGTCAAAAACGTGGTTACCACCGGCTCTGCTGCTCGCCTGACCCACCTTAATTACGCTTTCGCGAACGTCGTCAGTAATCAGTGCGCCAGCTTCGACACGTACGCCGACTACCAGTACGCTTTCAGCGCCGATGAAACCGTCAACGGCATCGCCGACAGCACGGACCCCAACGCCTTCGTCGGCAATTTCCATCAACTCCGGGAACTGAAGAAGCGTTATCCCAACTTGCAGATTGTCATGTCGATTGGCGGCGGCAGCGCCGACCCGAATGCTTTCAGCACCGCTGCGCTTCCCGAAAATCGCGAAGCCTTCGTGAAGAGTTGCATCGATATGTACATCCACGGCAATTTCGCTCCCGGCCTGCACGAGCCGGGTATCTTTGACGGCCTCGATGTCGACTGGGAATTTCCCGCCACGCCCAGCGACGAAACAAATTTCACCTCACTGCTGAAGGAATTCCGCAAACAGCTCGATGCCATCCGCCCGGGAATGACTCTCTCGATCGCGGCTCCGGCGGGCAGTTGGGCTTATCAATACATCGACCTACCAACGGTTCAGCATTCGCTGAGTCACTTCAACCTCATGAACTACGATTTCGACGGGCCCTGGAATTACACGACCGGTTTCGTCGCCCCGCTCTATCAGGCGGCACTCGATCCCGATCCGACGAACAATGCCAACTATGCGGTGGAGTCTTACCTCGCCATGGGCGTGGAACCGGACAAAATCGTTTTCGGGGTGCCTTTCTACGGATACCAGTGGACCGACGTGGCCAATATCAACAACGGCCTATTTGATCCCGGCACTCCTGTGGGTTCCGGTTCGGAATACAACTACATCGTCACGTTGGAGAATCAGCTGGCCAGATTCCGCGATCCCATTACGCAAGCCCCGTGGCTCTACGACGGGACCAGCTTCTGGACCTATGATGATTCCACATCGCTCACCTTCAAGATGGACTACGTGCAGAAGCAACATCTGGCCGGCGTCATGATCTGGGAAATCTCGGGCGACATGCCCGATGGTTCCCTGCTGAAGACCCTCGTCAAAGGCCTAGAACCTAAGCCCTGCAACGAGTAGGAGCTCTCTCACAAACCGGCTTTACGGGGCACGGCTGACGTTTGGCAGGCGCCTTGAGCGGCTCCGTGCTCCCGGACGCTGGTGTTCAGGGCTGCAGCCCGTGACAAATCCGCCCCAGATTTTGCGACCGGTCAGCCTCACTTCGCTCACAATCCGCCGTGCAACCGGCCGAACGCGCGAGCCAGCATGAGCGACATAACCACGATGCCCGCCGCGAGAACGAGCACATGCTGGGTCTTCCTGAGATTGAAGTTGCCGACACGGCAGACGAGCAGGTAGCCGACGGCAAGGTTGAACAGGCCCCACAGGACGTTGACCGTAGAGGAGGACAGGCCGACTCCCGGGGGTGATGAAAACGGGCTCTGGAAGGCATTGCCCGAGACCCCATTGCCGAGATGGGGCAGCGTGTTCGCAAGGAACGCGCCTCCGAAAAAATACGCAACATACTGATACCAGCGCATGGTTGCTCCCTTCTGCTTGCTAGGCCGATAGTAGCAGGTCTATCGCCGAGCGCTGAAGTGGGGGAGAGGAACGAAGCGCAAGACGGGCAGCCTCGATAACTCAGAAGGGATGCGCCACAAGCACAAGAACGCGTGCTGGCCGCCGAACTCCCGGCCACCGGCCTTTTCTATATTCCATTTTTTGCGCTCATCTACCGCGCAGCCGCGGCCGCCAATTCCTTGCTCCGCGCCAGCTTCCAGAGCTCGACGTAGGGCTTCAGTTCTTCCATCATGCGGGCGAACTGGCCGAGCTCGAGAGACTGAGCGCCGTCGCTGATGGCTTTTTCCGGGGCGGGATGGGCTTCGATGATGAGGCCGTCGGCGCCGATGGCCACGCCGGCGCGGGCCACGGCGGGAACCAGGCTGCGCTTCCCAGTGGCGTGGCTGGGATCGAGAATTACCGGCAGGTGCGTCAATTCATTCAGCACCGGGATCGCGGAGATGTCGCAGGTGTTGCGTGTGGCGGTTTCAAAAGTGCGGATGCCGCGCTCGCAGAGAATCACATCGGGATTGCCGTGCGCGGTTATGTATTCCGCACTCATGAGCAGTTCCTTGACGGTGCTGCTCAGGCCGCGCTTCAGCAGCACCGGCCGGCCGCATTTGCCGAGCGCCTTAAGCAGCATGAAGTTCTGCATGTTGCGCGCGCCCACCTGCATGACGTCGGCGTACTTCGCGACCAGTTCCACGTCGCGGTCACCCATCACTTCAGTGACGATCGCGAGGCCGGTAGCCTTCTTGGCCTTTTGCAGCAGCTTCAGGCCTTCCTCTTCCATGCCCTGGAAATCGTACGGCGACGTGCGCGGCTTGAACGCCCCGCCACGCAGCAGCTTCGCGCCCGCCTTGGCCACCGCTTCCGCCGAGCGCATGATCTGCTCTTCGCTTTCCACGGAACACGGCCCGGCGATCACGACGAATTCGTCGCCCCCAATTTCCGTGCCGTTCACCCTGATGCGGGTCTTGCCCTTGCGGAATTCCTTGCTCACGAACTTATACGGTGCGGTGATGCGCATGACGTTTTCGACTTGGGGCAGAGATTCCACGGATTCCAGGCACGCAGTGACGTCCCCCACGCCAACAACGCCGATCACGACGCGCTCTTCGCCCTCGATGGAGTGCACTTTGTAGCCAAAGTTCTTCACGATCCCGCAGACTTCGTCGATCTCCTCGCGCGATGCGTGTAGCTTCATGGAAATAATCATGGCGGCCCCCTTTTCCCTTCGCCGGATGCGCCGGCACAAAATAAAAAAGCCCACTCGCTGCGAGTGGGCCGAATATCGCTGAGTTCTGCTTGCCTAGACGGTGGCCCCTCCCTCTCGATAGGAACGGTAAGTAAATCGCCACCAGAAGGAATAGGCCGTGAAGTTCATGGACGCCAGTTTAGCGGGTCCTGTGGAAAAGGCAACTGTGAATTCCTTATGCGCAGTATTAGCTGGGGGAATGGGTTGGAACCGCTAGTACAGCAAGATGGCGATGCGGAAATGGGCGAACTCCGCCGAGTCAACGGCTTCGCAGGCGCCCACGGCGGCGCGGTGATACTTGCCAGAGACGACTTTCTGCTCGATGTCGTCCGGGAGTCTGGTGAGGCTGGAAACCTCGTAACGCAGAACGCCCGAGGGCTTCTGCCCGGCATAACCGCGGTCGAGTTCGCAGGTCTTGCGCGCATCGCTCGAAGCGTTCACCACGTGGAGGCCATGCGCGGCTAGTTGCGAGGCCACCTGCTGCTCCTGGGCATCCAAGGTGAGGGATGGAACAGCAGCCGAAAAGTCCTCCACGGCAAAGAGCATGTTGCCTGACTGCACGACGGAAATGCCGACGGAGTTCAGTTCCGGATCGAGAAGGTTGGCGCGATGCGGCGGCGAATTCATCCACTGGATATGTAAGCCCGAGACGCTGGGACCTTCCGCAACGTTTTCCGCAATCAGGCTGAAGCGAGCACCGGCCTGGCGGGCGCGATCCTGCATAGCAGGCTCGCCAGGGAACTGGTGAGAAAGCGTATTCGCTTGGGCCATGCGAACAGCGTGCTGGTGCGCGGAGGCGGCCAGAGCGGCGTCCCATTGCAACGCAGGCAGCCCAGCGGCGGCGCGGTCGCGGTTCGCGGCATTGAGCAAAGTCATATCGGCGGCGCTCGAATGCGGAGGCGCGGCGTGCAGCGTGGGTGTGAGGAATAACGCGAGCAGTAGGATGGCGGCAATGATGGTCAGGCAACGCAGCGCTGTAGCCATTAGGGAAGCTCCTGCTTCCATTCAACACCAAAGAACGAAAATGGATGCGGTTACGAGGGACAGTTCTAGTCGGAAAAGCTAGCTGGCCGGGCGGACAGGGGGCGAGGCAGCGCGGTAATTCTCCGAGCAATTTTGCGAATCGGGCCGCGCATCAGCCGCGGACGTGGACGGCGCTGAAGCTGAGAACCACGTGTCCGCCAGCAGTTGGTCGGCCAAAACTGAGCATGGGCCGGAAGCGGGAGAAAAAGAGCATTTGATCGAGCTGATGGCGCAATTGCGGAGAATCCGAACCAGAGATGATGTCGTAATTGGTCATCTGGCCCTCGGCATCGACGGTCACATCCACCAGAAGGTCGTGCTGCAACTCCACATCGGGATGCTGCACTTCAGCGACAATGGAGTCCGGATAACCAGAAAGCGAGATGAGTCCCGCGGGCCGCAAGAGCCCGATAGGAATGTCATTGGGATCGGCTTTCACAGTAATGCCGGGCATGATCATGTGAAGAACGAATACAAAGACAATAATGGCAGAGAAAAGTCCACCGGTAGCTGGCACAGTGAGCGGACGAAAAACGTTGTCCAGCAGGATTTCGGAGCGGTCCTTTAGGCGTTGCCAACGACGCGACCAACCCTGGGACTCCTGGGCCTGGGAAGCAGCAACCTTGATACGAATGGCAAGATCAGCAGGCGGCAGAGCGCGCGGCATGCGAGAGAGAAGCACCGACAACTTGCGGTAGCGTTGGAGTTCTTCGCGGCATTTCTCGCAGCGATCCAGATGCTGACCAATTTCGCGGCGCTCCTCGGGGCGGGGAGCGCTCTCCACGGCATCATCGAGATAGCCGGCAAGGCGCGTACGTACAGTCATGCACTTCATGATAGGTCCTCTCGCGTCGCACCAGGACGCATGTTTCCCTCGCCCTGTGTTGAACTGGCGGCCCGCACGTAAGCCATCCGCAAACCAACCTGGGCGCCAAATCCCATCCCCGTCGATGGGAGTTCGCTCTTTGCTACGATCGAATTCGTTTCCTTTTGTTCCATCGCTTCGCGTTCACCGAGCAGCGGCTCAAGAATGTCCTTCAAGGCGCGGCGGCCGCGGAGAATGCGGGACTTCACAGTGCCGACGCTGACGTCCAGGACTTCGGCGACTTCCTCATAGCTCAAGCCTTCCAGGTCGCGGAGGATTACGGCGCTGCGAAAAACCTCGGGGACCTGTTGCAGCGCGCCCTGCACCGCGATCTGAATTTCCTGCGCGGCGAGTTGGTCGAAAGGAGTGGCGCTGAGATCCTCGATATCGATGTGCGCAAATCCCTCTTCGGGCTCCGCATCGATGGAAACGTTTTTCTGTAGATGGCGCTTGAACCAGCGGCGATGATTCAAGGCTTCGCGAATGGCGATGCGATAAAGCCAGGTCTTCAAGGAACTGCCCTGACGAAAATGGCGAATACCCTTGAAAGCTTTCAAGAAGACTTCCTGAGCGGCGTCGGCGGCATCGGCGGTGTCCGCAAGCATGCCAAGAATCAGGTTATAGACCGGGCCGTGGTAGTGCGTGACCAGCCAGTCGAAGGCCGTCTCCGAGCCGGCTTGCAGCTCAGTGACGAGTTCGGCTTCATCTCTGCCCCACGAGAGGGCGCTGGCCCAATCGGACACGGTCTGCCTTTCTTCACCTGCGCCCCAGAATCGGGCACCGGCGAACCGGCCTGGCTTGGTCGGGCAGGAAACCCAACCTATTGTCCGCTCTAAGTATTAGACACCGGAGGGGGCGGAACAGTTTCCAGTCCGTGCCTGGCCCGCAACGCGGGCCGGAATGGCGATTGTGGCACCGGGGGTGTTGGAGTGCAATGGGCAGGAGGTAATGGGCGGCAGGGGTCGAAGGGCCAGCGCGTACGGAAGAGGCTGCCAAAGGTTCAGTCGTCGACTGTTGAAGGGGGCGGCATCTCCGACACGGAAGCTATGGGACAGAAAAAAAAGAACTTATATGAGTGAGCTAGCACAGAGCGGTCCAAGGGAAGGAGTGGCCAGTGCGAATGCAAGCAAGGCCCAAGCTGGTCTAAAACAGGCACGTGTGGCTCAAAACCCTACTTTTTCTCCATGGCCTCTCTGGCTCTTTCTAGTTTCTCTTCCATGGCAGCGGCTTCTTCCACGGCTTCACGAAGTGCTTTGCGCCACTCATCGGGCGAGTAGGCGGGGTCTGTGCGACTGCGGCGACCCATTGCCACGCCGAAGGCAACACCGGCAGAAAAGATTTCTACAATTTCCGGGTCAGCCACGGCCCAGGCTTCGCTCAAGCGCCCTTCCGCTTTCCAGCTTTGCGTGAGTCTATCCTGCTCCGCTTTCATTTCAGCGAAGCTGCTTCTTGGTGCCATGCACAAACCTCCTGGATGGTGCTCCCAGTGTGCAAGGAATCCCGTGGGTCGTGCACGGTGTGAAAGGGGACGCTTGCTCAAACGGTACCGAGTGCGAGAAGTGGATGAAGCAGGCTTGCCTGATTGGAAACCTGAAGGCCTGATGCAAACGTTGAGATCGTCCGCGCATCCTCGTCGGGTGTGCTCAGGGTGGCGCGACACGGTAGGAGTGGAATGTTGATGCGATATTAGAGGGAACGGCCGGCAGCGGCGGCCGAGGCCCAGGCCCACTGGAAATTGAAACCGCCCAGCTGGCCAGTGACGTCGACGACTTCGCCGATGAAAAAGAGACCGGGAACCTGGCGGGATTCCATCGATTTGCCGGAAAGTTCGCGGGTGTCCACGCCACCGGAAGTGACTTCGGCTTTTTCGTACCCTTCTGTCGCACCTGGGGTGAGCGTCCAATCATGCAGTTCCCTTTCGAATGCGTCGAGCGCGGGATTCGTGTAAGTGGACGGGGCGTGAAATTCGAGCCAGCGCGCCGCGAGACGATTGGGGAGAATTTCCTGCAGCGCCTTGCGTGCAGCAGCCAGATTACGGCGGTTGGATGCGCGGAGTAGAGCAGTGGCACGGCGATCGGGAGCAAGATCGAGGTGAAGAGGCTGTCCCTCCTTCCAGTAGGAAGAGATCTGGAGAATGGCGGGGCCGCTGAGTCCGCGATGGGTAAAGAGCATTTTTTCGCGGAAGGAGATTCCACCGGCGGAGGAAGCGAGGACCTCGACGGAGACACCGGCGAGTTCGGAATAGCGATGATGATCGGAGCGATTAAAGAGCAGGGGCACGAGCGCCGGGCGAGTGGGAATAATTCCCAGGCCGAACTGGCGCGCGAGTTCGTAGCCGAACGAAGTGGCGCCCATTTTTGGAATCGAAAGGCCGCCGGTGGCGACGACAAGAACAGGCGCGCGAAACTCGTCGGAATCGGAGCACAGGATGAATTCGGTGCTGCGGCGAACTTCGGTGACGCGAGTGTTGAGGAAAATCTGGACTTTGGCGGCCCGGCATTCGGATTCGAGCATGTTGCTGATGTCGCTGGCGGAATGGTCGCAAAAGAGCTGGCCGAGAGTTTTCTCGTGATAGGGGATGCGATGTTTTTGGACCAGCGCCAGAAAATCGGCGGGAGTGAAACGGGCGAGAGCGGATTTGGCGAAGTGGGGATTCGCTGAGATGAAATTATCAGGCGACGTGTGAATGTTGGTGAAATTGCAGCGGCCGCCACCTGAGATGAGGATTTTCTTTCCGAGACGGTCGGCATGTTCGAGAACGGCAACGCGGCGGCCGCGATTGCCGGCCTCGACGGCGCAGAAGAGTCCGGCAGCGCCGGCACCGAGGATTAGAACGTCAAAGGAACGTGACAGAGGGGCCTCACGAGAGATGGTGCGAATGCAATGGGATACCGAGGCCAGTGTAGGGCAGAAATTGGCGGTGGAGAAGGATGGTGTTGAGGTGCGGTTGCGTTGGCGAACCCTCACAAAGCACGGCCCCTAGAGGGGGAACCCAAGAGCGCAGGCAGAATGCCGGAGCTAGAAAGATTTAGTCGAAGGTGGTGGGAAGCTCGGGATGCCGGAGGTGCTCGAACATGTGAGCGATCTGAGCAGGCGTGACGCGCGAGAGCGACAGCGGAGGTATCTGATTGTCGGGGAAGAATTGCGCGCCGACGGTTTCCTGGCTGTCCTTCGAGGAGCCGCCTAGGAGTTCGCCGATGAAAAACAGTTTGTAGGCGTGGAAGGCGTGCGGGGGATGCCCCTGAACGTTGCGATCGTAGATGGCAGCGAGTTTGGTGATGCGCACCTCGTAGCCGGATTCCTCGCGAACTTCGCGAGCGGCTCCGACGGAGGGAGGCTCGCCGACATCGGCCCAACCGCCGGGGAGGGTCCAGCCACCGTCCTCGAGTTCGCGGACAAGGAGAATGCCGCCATTCTGGAAAACAGCGACGCGAAGGTCGATTTTTGGCGTGGCGTAGCCGGCCTGATGGGCGAAAAGTTCGGCGATGGGGGCCGCGCTCGGTAGAGCAGCGCCAGAGGCCATCATTTCGGCGGAGATTTCGCGGATCTCCTGGTAGCGCTCTATGTCGAATTTGTCCAGGCAAAAGGTGAGACCGGATTGTGCGATGGCCTGCAGGCGCCGCGCCCAGGTGAGCCATGGAGGAATGGACATGAAGCCATTCTGGCAGCGCGAGCGGCGACGAACAAGCCGGAATGAGTCATAAGCGGTTTAAAACGTATGCGGTTGAGGACATCCAAATCCGGGGAAGTTGGCGTACTATGAGTAGGAAATCATGAGCGGAACTGAGGTGTTGTGAGGCCGGAAGGTGCAACGGGAGAAGCCACGAGCGATTGGTCGTTGCTGGCGCGCATAGGGCAGAAAGATGAAGAAGCCCTCTCCGCACTGTACGACCGATA
>Ga0181532_10004935_pt1 | contig 11480 bp, 9 predicted proteins | sample PEATcosm2014_Bin_33_FD_119768 | JGI IMG/M metagenome (GOLD analysis project Ga0181532, IMG submission 119768) | Peatland microbial communities from MTU Mesocosm Facility, Houghton, MI, USA - PEATcosm2014_Bin11_30_metaG | ecosystem: Environmental > Terrestrial > Soil > Wetlands > Peat | place...
CACCTTCTTCGTGAACGGCCGCCGCTACCAGGGATCATTCGACATCGACGCCCTCTCCGAGGCGGTACGGGTTGCCCGTCTACGGGCCCTTCCAGCCCACTAGCTCATTTCGAGGACCGGCCGTGGGGGAGCGCGTTCGGCGGTCCCTGGCGGAGGAAATGAGAGCGCCCCCCGGGGTGTTGAAACCGCTGGAGGTAGAAATACCACCGTGAGTGGCGAAGGAGCCGATGTGACAGACAGTTATCGCAAGGACCCAGAGGCGATCTCCCAGTTGAGCCCCAGGCAGTACGCCGTGACCCAGGAGGCCGCCACCGAGCCGGCGTTCGACAACGAGTTCTGGGACAAGAAAGAGGCCGGGATCTACGTCGACATCGTCTCGGGGGAGCCGCTGTTCGCCTCCACCAAGAAGTTCGACTCGGGGTGCGGCTGGCCCAGCTTCACGGTGCCGCTCGAGCCGAGGAACGTCGTCGAGAAGTCGGACCGGACCCACGGGATGACCCGCACCGAGGTGCGCTCGAGCCACGGGGACAGCCACCTGGGCCACGTCTTCGATGACGGGCCCACAGAGGAGGGTGGCCTGCGCTACTGCATCAACTCGGCCGCCCTGCGCTTCGTCGCCTACGAGGACCTCGAGGCCGAGGGGTACGGCGAGTACACCGCGCTCTTCGACGGAGGAGCGAACACGAAGGAGGTGGCCCGATGAGCGCCACGACGGAGAAGGCCATCCTGGCCGGCGGTTGCTTCTGGGGGATGCAGGACCTGATCCGCAAGCGCCCCGGCATCGTGTCGACCCGGGTGGGCTACAGCGGGGGGGACGTCCCCAACGCCACCTATCGCCACCACGGGACCCACGCCGAGGCGATCGAGATCACCTTCGACCCCGAGAAGACCTCGTACCGCGAGATCCTCGAGTTCTTCTTCCAGATCCACGACCCCACCACCCTCAACCGCCAGGGCAACGACATGGGCACCAGCTACCGCTCGGCCATCTTCTACCTCGACGACGAGCAGCGGCGCGTCGCCGAGGACACCATCGCCGACGTGGAGGCCTCGGGCCTGTGGCCCGGCACCGTCGTCACCGAGGTCACCCCGGCGGGACCCTTCTGGGAGGCCGAGCCCGAGCACCAGGACTACCTGGAGCACTACCCCAACGGCTACACGTGCCACTTCCCGCGCCCAGGCTGGGTGCTGCCCCGTCGGAGCGACGCCGTCGCCCGGTAGGGCGCGCGGCTCCTCCTTCGAGGACATGGAGCCGGCCAGGCTCCCCGGATCACGCTTTGACGGTCGCTCGGAAGAAGCTCTGCATGACCGCGCCCATCTGGGCCCGTAGGTCGGCCCCGGACAGCACCACGTCGACCATGGTGAGGGAAGTGTGGACATGGCCCCGGGCGGCCAGGTGGTGAACCGGGACTCCCGCGGCGGCCAGCGCCTCCGCGAGGGCGACTCCCTCGTCGCGCAGCGGATCGAACTCGGCCGTCACGATGAGTGCCGGAGGAAGGTTCGAGAAGTTCCCGACGAGCGGCGAGGCCTTGGGGTCGTCGCGGTCGGCCGGGTCCGCATAGTGGTCCCAGAACCAACGCATCAGCGGCGCGGTCAGGACGAATCCCTCGGCATTCTCCACGTAGGACGGACGGTCCATTCGGGCATCGACGACGGGCGTCAGCAACACCTGACCGAGGATGTCGGGGCCGCCGGCGTCGCGAGCCAGCTGGCATGCCACGGCAGCGACGTTGGCACCCGCACTCCATCCGGCCACGACGAGTTGACCCGGGATGCCCCCGAGCTCCTTGGCGTGCCTGGCGATCCACCGCACGGCGGCGAAGGCGTCGTCGGCGGCGGCCGGGAACCGGGCCTCTGGCGCGTGCCGGTAGTTGACCGAGACGATCACGGCATCTGATCTGACGCACAGGTCCCGGCAGAGCGGATCGTCGGACTCCAGGCTGCCGAGGACCCAACCGCCCCCGTGGAAGTAGGCGACCATCGGATGGGGACCCGGCGTGGCGGGGCGGTACAGCCGGTAGGGCAGGTCCTCGGCAGCACCGGGGAGCACCCCGTCGACGACCTCACCCACAACGGGTCCCGGAGGACGGACGGCCTCGGTCATCTGCATGAACGCCCGGGCGTCCTCGACCGTCATCAGCTCCATTGGAGGCAGCTGCAGCTCCTCCATGACCCGGAGGACCATCGCCACGTCAACCTGCAGCCGCCGGATCACGCCATCGTTGCATTGCGAGACGCCTTTCCCGGCCAGGGAGAAGCCGAGGTAGTCCCTGTCCACCACCTCCTCACACGCGGCCCGGTAGACGTCGACACCGGCCACGTAGGGCAGGAAGGTGCGAGGCTTGCCCGGAACGTTCGCCCCCATGTACCAGGAGTTGGCGGTCGGGTAGAGGGTGATGGAGGCGCCGTCGTCGACGTGCTGATTCCAGCCGGCCTCGGCCAGCGGGGTGGGCTCGATCGTCTCGAAATCCCGAGCACGCAGCTGATCCAGGCAGTCGGCCACCCAGTCGACGTGCTGTTCGATCGATACCGCCATGTTGGACAGCACCGAGGGGCTTCCGGGCCCGGTGATGGTGAAGAAATTCGGGAACCCCGCCGTGGTGAGCCCGAGATACGTCGATGGCCCGTCCGCCCACTTCTCCCTCAACGAGACGCCGTCACGGCCTCTGATGTCGACAGCGACAACGGGCCCCGTCATGGCGTCGAATCCGGTGGCGTAGACGATGGCATCGAATTCGAAGGACTCGTCGGTGGTGACGATCCCCGACTCGGTGATCGTCACGATGGGTTGTTTGCGGAGATCGACCAGCCGCACGTGGGGAAGGTTGTAGGTCTGGAAGTAGTTGGTGTCGAGGCACGGCCGTTTTGATCCGAACGGGTGGTCCTTGGGGCAGAGCGCCTCTGCTGTGTCTGGATCCGCCACGATCGAGCGGATCTTCTCGCGGAGCATCTCGGCGATCACTTTGTTCGCGGTCGGGCTCAACATGAGGTCATTGAAGACACCGAGGATCTCGAGCAATTCGCCGGCTTCCCACGCCGCTTCGAACCGTGCTCGCCGCACCTCATCGGTGGCGTACGCCCCCGCGACCTCGGTGACGTCACCGGGAACGCCACCCCGGGACCGCCTGGCGGCTTCACGGTAGGCGTCCCTGTCGGACTCCAGTGCCGCAAGGCGCTCCGCTGAAGGCGGTCCGTTGCGAGCGGGAATGGAGAAGTTGGCGGTGCGCTGGAAGACGGTGAGCTGGGTCGCCTGGGCCGCGATCAGCGGGATGGACTGGATACCCGAGGATCCGGTGCCGATGACGGCCACTCGTTTGCCAGTGAAGTCCACCCCTTCGTGTGGCCACCGGCTCGTGTGGTAGGTCTCACCGCGAAAGCGATCATGTCCATCGATCTCGGGTGCTTTGGGCAGGGACAGACAGCCGCTGGCCATCACGTAGAACCGGCAACTCAGCTCTCTCCCGTTCCCCGTACGGATGCGCCAGCGTGTGGCCGACTCGTCCCATGCGGCCGACTCGACGCGGGTGGAGAACACAATGTCGCGGCGAAGGTCGTAGCGGTCCGCCACGAATCTCAGGTACGACAGGATCTCCGGCTGGGTGGCGTACTTCTCCGACCAGGTCCAGTCACGCTCGAGCTGCGGATCGAAACTGTAGGAATAGTCGGTCGTCGGAATGTCGCACCGGGCGCCCGGGTAGCGGTTCCAGTACCAGGTCCCGCCAACATCCCCGGCCGCGTCGAGGACGAGGGTCGAGAAGCCGAGTTGCCTGAGGCGGTGGAGCAGGTACAGGCCGGAGAACCCGGCGCCCACCACAACGACGTCCACGTCGAAAGACTCCCCGCTGCCCGACCCGTCAGCTTCAGCCACCATGCGCCCCGCTTTCTACCCCGGATGGCGAGAGCCCCGACTGTGGTCGCTCGCCTCCGCAGTCTGTCACTCGGCAACCACTGTGTCGACGGACCAGGCGGGGGCCGCTCGGGGGAGATGCACCTGAGCTAGCACCCCGGGAACATGATTCTTCTCCTGAGCCACTCGTCAATCGTGGAGCCGCGTGGTCAGTCCCACTTGGCGTACAGCGACTCGGACTTGAGCCGTGAGGGTCGGACGTACGGTGCGCCCGATGGTGCCCCAGAGGACCGGAGAAGCCTTTCCATGGAGGGACCGTCGAGGGGTCGGCCGAGCAGGTACCCCTGCCCAAATCGGCACCCCAGTCGGCGGAGGACCCGGTCCTGGGATTCCTGCTCGATCCCCTCGGCGATCGTGGTGTGTCCAAGGGCCTCGGCCATCCGGATGATGGCGTTCACGAGAGTGACGGACTCGTTGTCGTCGGAGAGGGTCGCGACGAACGAACGGTCGATCTTCAGGATGTCGATGGGGAGCCGCTGGAGGTATGCGAGGGAGGAGTAGCCCGTTCCGAAGTCGTCGATCGCAATTCGGAGACCAAGCTCCTTGAGGGAGCGCAACTCGTGCACCGCGGCGTCAATGTCGTTCATCATGGCGCTCTCGGTGATCTCAACGATCAGGTTCGACGGGTCGAACCCGCTCTCGGAAAGCAGGACTCGTACGGCGCGGTCGATTCCGGCCTCCACCATGTCCCGAGCCGACAAGTTGATGCTGATTGAGGCGTCATGAGTGACCAATCCCGATTCTTGCCAGCGGAGAACCTGGCCGCATGCCTCGGTCAGCACGAAACAGTCCACGGCGCCCATGAACCCGGCCTGCTCGGCGAACTCTATGAACGCGGTCGGACGGAGAAGCCCACGAGTGGGATGCAGCCATCGCACCAACGCCTCGAATCCGACGATCGCCTTCGAGTCGAGGTCGACGATGGGCTGATAGTGAACGATCAGGTCGCCATTGGTGAGACCTTGACGAAAGTCCGCCTCGAGCTCGAGGCGCTCCATGACGGTTGTGTGCATGCGGTCCCGGAACTCCTCGTAGCGATCCTTGCCGTTCTCCTTCGCCATGTACATGGCCAGGTCGGCGTCCCGCAGCAGTTCTTCGCTCGTCGAGCCCGGAGTCCCGAACCTGATTCCGATGCTCACGGTGGCGACGACATCCTTGGAGCCGAGGGACACGGGACGGCGGAGCGCCGCCAGGATGTCCTCGGCTACCTGAATCGCCTCCGAGTGGTCGTCGAGATCCTCAATGAGCACGGCGAATTCGTCTCCGCCCAGACGCGCCACGGTGTCGCTCTGGCGAATGCAGTTGACCAGGGCCTCGGAGACAATGCCCAGGAGCAGATCGCCTCTTGAGTGCCCGAGGCTGTCGTTGACCGTCTTGAAATTGTCGACATCCAGGAACAAGACGGCCAGCTGGAGGCCGGAGGTCTCCATTCGGGCCACCGCGTGATTCAGTCGATCTCTGAAGAGTGCCTTGTTGGCCAGACCCGTCAGTCCGTCGTGGAATGCCTGATGCGCCAATTCAGCCTCGAGACGGGTGCGCTCGGTGACGTCACGGAAGCTCCACACGCGTCCGACCACACCCCCCTCGACGAGCTGAGGTCTCGAGTAGCGCTCGAAGACGCGGCCATCCCGGAACTGAATGATGTCATTGCTCTCTGCCTCGGGCCGCGTGTAGAGCTCCTCGATCTTTGCGATGAAGTCCTTTGGGTCGATCAGTTGATCGACCACATAGGCGATCGCCTCGGAGTCCTTTCCCACTGCCAGGAGATGCTCGGGGATACCCCACATCTTGCTGAACCGGTCATTGAAACCGGCGATCCCACCGTCGGTGTCCACGACCAGGATCCCGTCGGCCGTCGAGTCGAGAGTGGCCTGGAGGAGCGACAGGGCCTGGCGAAGCTCGCGGTCCGAAGCCACCCGCTCCGACACGTCATGGGCTGTGACAACCAGTCCGCCAACAGTCGGATCGTCGATGAGATTGACAAGGGTGAGCTCGAAGGGGACCACGTCGTCGCCGCCATGGCGGAGCAGATGCACCTCCACGACCTCGGGCTGTGTGGCCGTTGCGCCGCGGAGTGCTCGTGCAATGGCGAAGCCGAGCTTCGGCCGATCATCGACGGCGACGAGATCAGCCAGGGACCCGTTCTCGACAACCTCCGGGTCGTGTCCGAGCATGCGAGTCAGAGCTCCGGAGGCAGAGCTGACATGGCCGCTGGGTGATATCAGCATCGTGATGGTAGCGGCGTTCTGGACGAGCATCCGGAACAGAGCGATTTCGTCGCGGGCCACCTCGAAGCGACGGCGCTGTGTGAGGTCGCGCATGCAGAAGAGAACCGCACCATCCTGCAGCCAGTTGACCGGAGTTCCGATGAGTTCGACGAGCCGCCATCCCGAGGGGGTCTTGAGTCGGACTTCAATGGCTGTACCGATCTCCTTTCCCTGAATGGAGACGAGTGACAGCGCGGCGAGCTCGAGATCATCGGGATGCACGAAATCGAACCCGGATTGACCCACGGACTCCTGCAACGACCGTCCGAACAATCGTTCGGCGAGCGAGTTGGCCCAAATGACGTTCCCGGCTGAATCCAGGACGACCACGAGGTCGGGAAGGTCTGTCAGCAACCGACCCAGTTGCGAGTCCGCGATGGTCACCGATCCCCCCCTCATCATGCGGTGCCCCGGGCCGGGTCGACCCGAGACGACAGTGTCTGTCATATCGGCCATAACTGCGCCGCGACTGAGCGGGAAAGCAGGATCCCAAAGGACATCTGAGGAGCGGGTGGAGTGGCTGGTCGGCGCTGCTTTCTCTGCGTTGGGGCGGCCGGCCACCGGGGCTCGGTGACTACCTCTTCGGACCGAGACCAATGGCGCGGACGAAGTGGTTGATCTGGCGGTTTCCCTCCCGGTAGATCACACGGCGCGCCTCGCGTTGCGCGGCGCCACCTGCTGCCCCCGAGAGTCCACCGCGCTTGTACCCGTGCTCCACCGCATCGATGTTCCCGAGATCACGCGCCAGGCGGTACAGCTGGGACCGGGTGGTGCTCACGATGACACCTCCTCTTTGGTGGCGCGGTCCGTCAGAATGATTCTCTCGACAATGGCGAGGAGCTGAGCGGGGTCCTCGGTCTCCTCCATGAGCGCAAGGTCGTCGTGGGGAACAGCGACACAGCCCATGCCGCTGTCGTCGAACTCAGTGGAGCGCCATTCCAACCATGCCGATCCGTCGGGATCTCGTCCGTCCTCCTCCACGGCATTGATGAGTGCCATCAATTCGATCTCACCGCTGCGTGTGACGTCGTATTCGATGAAGAGCACAGCACATCCTTCCGCCGACGCCCCTCAGAATACGGCATTCCGGCGCGGAGGTCAGGGTGACGCGCTGCCGTGCACGAGCTCGCCAACCGCGCTCGGTATGTGGCGCGGAGCTAGCCGGGCAACCGACGCCACAAGGTCTGCGGGAGAAGTCTCAGGGTTGAGAAGACCCACTTCAGCACGCCTGGTGACCAGATCACCATCTGCCCACGCTCCAGGCCGCGCACGATGTCGGACGCGACCCGCTCCGGTCCGACGGCAAAGGGCGCAGGGGGGCGGCCGGCGGTCATCTTGGTGCGCACGAAACCCGGCCGGACGACGTGGACCGTGACGCCCGTACCCACAAGGGCCTCGCCGAGCCCCTGTGCGAAGCCGTCCAGGCCGGCCTTGGCGGAGCCGTAGATGTAGTTGGAGCGGCGCACCCGGTAGCCGGCCACGGAGGACAGCACGACGATACGACCGTGGCCCTGCCCCTTGAGGTGTGCCGCCACCGCCGAGAGGGCCGCAGCCGGCCAGGTGAAGTTGACGGTGATCATCTGTGCGGTCCGGTCGGGGTCGACCTCGTCCGTCTCCTGGAACCCGAGCTCTCCGACGGCCACGATGACCAGGTCCACCGCCTCGGCGGCGGCCTCGAAGCACTGCATTACCGTCTTGTCGACGTTCTCGGTCGTTGTTGCGTCGAGCGGCACGGCCGCCACGCGAGCCACGGAGCGGCGGAGCCCGACGGCTGCGTCCTCGAGTGTGACGGGGTCACGCCCGGCGAGGACGACGGATCGGCAGCGTTCCGCCGCGAGCAGCGTGACGACCTTCTGGGCGATGTCCGAGGTCCCGCCGAGAACGACGACCGACTGCGGGTGACCGAAGGCGTCGTTCATCCGGAGATTCCCAGGCGGCGCGAGAGGTCGGATGCCAGAACACCCTCGGGGTCGACCCGACGGCAGACAGCGTTCATGTCCCGCAATCTGGGGTACATGACGGGAAGCAGCTCCGGCCGTAGGCGCGCGTCCTTGGCCAGGTAGACGCGGCCTCCCGCATACGCAACGGCCTCGTCGAGACTGTCGAGCAACGCCGGTAGCCCGGTCGGGCCGAGCGGGAAGTCGAGTGCCAAGGTCCATCCCTCCTGGCTGAAGGAGAGCGGCCCGGGTGTGCCGGGGCCGAAACGCTTCAGCACAGCAAGGAAAGAGGGTATCCCCGACGACGCGATCGCGCCCACGGCTTCCCCCACGAGATCGCTCCGCTCGGGAGGGACTGCGAACTGGTACTGCACGAACCCGGCGGGGCCATAGAGCAGGTTCCAGTCGCCCACGCCGTCGAGGGGGTGGAAGAAACCGGCCAGCGGGTGCAGGGAACCGACAGATGTCGTGGAACCCCGGAACCAGGCCTCGTTCAGCGCGCGTACCGACATCCGGTTGACGAGTCGGCGGGGAGCCGACCGGGGGACGCGGATCCTCGGGTCGCCCGGGATCTCGCGACTGCGAGCTCGCAACCGGTCCGGGATCGCTCCGGATGGGGCATGGTCGCCGCGGGTGAGCACGGAGCGGTAGTTGCCGTCACGGTGGCCGACACAGTCGAGCCAGGCCACGCTGTAGCGATACTCGTCGTCCGTCTCCTCCATCGTCGTCATGAGGTCTTTCAGACGGGTGAACCGCTGGCTGTCCACCTGGATCCAAGACGTCTCAATCGGGATCAGTCGCAAGGTGGCACTGATCACGACTCCGGTCAGCCCCATGCCGCCGGCCGTGGCCCAGAACAGCTCCGGGTCACGGTCCGGGGACACCGTGACCGTACCGGTGGGGGTGACGAGCGTCATCTCCACCACGTGATTGGCGAAGCTTCCGTCGCGATGGTGGTTCTTCCCATGGACGTCTGCCGCGATCGCTCCGCCGACCGATACGTAACGGGTCCCCGGCGTGACCGCGACGAACCATCCCGACGGGATGATGTGCCGCATCAAGTCATGCAGGCTCACGCCACCGCCGACCTCGATCGTTCCCGATACCTCGTCCAGCACCCCGATGTTGCTGAGCGCCGACGCGTCGATGGTGAGCCCTCCGCTGCACTGCGCGGCGTCCCCGTAGCTCCGGCCCAGCCCGCGGGCGATTATTCCGCCTGACTGCGTGTGCAATGCGAGCTCAATGGAGGCGGCGTCCACCGGACGGCTGACCATGGCAGTGGTGGTCGCAGTGCGGCCCCATCCGGACAGTGGTTGGGGCGAGGCCACGACAGTGACGGTCACCCGTACAGGCCCATGCCCATGAAGGCGAGCCAGAGCAATCCGTAGCCCTGGAGGATGTGGTCGTGCAGGGCCAGCTGCTCCGGCTCGCCGCCCTGCCCGGCGTCGAGCAAGCGGAAGATGTGCAGGACGGCGAGCACGAGAGGAATGACGGTGAGCTCGATCCACACGACATGGTGGCCGGCGTGGGCGAGCAGGCCGGTTCGCTCGAAGGCCCAGAGGCAGTAGGCGGCAACGGTAACCGTGGCCGCGATAATGAGGGTCGATTTCAGGAAGGACTCGCTGTACTCGTCGAGCACGAGCCGGTGCACACCCCTGTCGCGGCCGAGTCGGGAGTGCTCCGCGCTGCGTTTGCCCGTGACGATGAACAAGGCTGCGAAGGACGTGAAGACGAGGAACCAGTTGGAGAGGTGGACGTACGCGACGACACCCCCGGCGACCGCCCGGAGGACGAAGCATGATGCGACGACGGCCAGCTCCATCACAGGCTCTCGCTTGAGGCGAAGGCTGTAGGCGATGCTCAACCCGGCGTAGGTGGCTACGACGACCCCGAAACCCCAAGGGCCGATGAGCAGCGCGGCGGCGATGGCCACTGCAATGAGCCCGGCCCCGATACCGAGCGCCAGTCCGGGCCGTAGGGCCCCGCTGGCGACCGGCCTGCCCCGCTTGGTGGGATGGTGCCGATCGGATTCGGCGTCGACGACATCGTTGACGAGGTACGTACCGGAGGCGACGACACAGAACACGAGGAAGGCACCGATGACGCGGAGCGTCGTGTGCCACTCACCGAGCACGCCCGCGGCGGCGGGCGCCATGAACACGAGCACGTTCTTGATCCATTGCCTGGGCCGCATTCCCCGCGCGATCGGGCCAAACGTCGAGCGGAGGCCAGTCGCCGGCAGGTCGTGCAACGGCGCGGCGCTCGCACCCATTGGTGTCTCGTCGTTGGGCACCCGCTCTAGCGACGTCACGGGGCCACTGCCGACATCGTGATGAAGTCTCGTGCCCACCACGACTGGAAGTAGCGGCCGGGTGTACCCGTCATTCCGGCCAGGAGCTCGGTGCCGTTCGTGGGCGTGGCGGGTCCGCCCGGGATCTGCGGCTGGTAGGTGCTGTAGTTCACCCAGTCCGTGTTGATGTCGAGCTCCATCGCCCGCACCGCGCCGGCACGCACGAGGATGGTGGCGAGGTCGGCGATGTCGAGCCCGGGACCACCGACGTAGACGAGGGCACCGTTCGCCGTCACGCCGAGGCCCGAACGCCACACGTAGAGACCGCCGCCGAGGGTTGCGCCCCATTGCGTGGCATCCGAGCTGTACGCGGCGGGGACAACCTGCCCGTTGTCGACCAGCAGGTCGAGATTCTGGCGCACGGACACGACGTTGGGGCCCATGATGGCGTCACGCCCCCATTGTGCCACCGTCGGGGCGCCGTTCTTGTAGACCACGAACGAGGCCGCTCCCGTCCGCAGCGCAATGACCGTCTTGCTGTCCGTGTAGTACCCGCCGTTGGCGTCGGACATCAGGAAGCCTGCGTTGAAGGCGGCGACCAGCGTCGTCGCATCCGTGGGTGAGATCGGGGCGGTGTGGGTGTAGGGGCCGCCGCCAGGTATCTGGCTGCCCGAGTAGAGCGTGGCCTTGAGGAGCTTCGTGTCCATCCAGGCCACGCCCACGACGTAGCTCGTGTGGATCGCGCTCGGGCGCACCATGGTCTCGTAGACGGCCGGCACCCCGTCGACCAATCGACCGGCCGGTGACCACTGACCCTCACCCGCAACGGGCGGGCTCGCGATGGGCACGATCGGAGCCGGAGCCGGAAGGTGTGGCACGGTGACGGCCACCGGAGTGGTGCGCAGCACCTTGGGTTTGTGGATGGTTCCGGGGGCCAGGGCGCCGCCGATCTTCGGCTGGTGATGGGAGTACCACTCGTTCTCGGCCCACACGACGACGGATGCCCCTCCGTGCTGGCGGAACCACTCCGCGGCGCGCGCTCCGACCGAGGTCCCCAGAGCCGGGTTGGTCAGCGCGCC
>Ga0181532_10004941_pt1 | contig 11473 bp, 7 predicted proteins | sample PEATcosm2014_Bin_33_FD_119768 | JGI IMG/M metagenome (GOLD analysis project Ga0181532, IMG submission 119768) | Peatland microbial communities from MTU Mesocosm Facility, Houghton, MI, USA - PEATcosm2014_Bin11_30_metaG | ecosystem: Environmental > Terrestrial > Soil > Wetlands > Peat | place...
TAGCGTCGAATGTCTCGACGACCATGCTGTAATCCGCATGGTTGGTGGACAGCAGCGTGACAATACTGCCGCCCAACGGCAACAAGGCCGACGCGCCGCCCTCCAGATACTTCCAGCCAGGAAACGCGAATTGCGTCGTGTGCGCGGTGGCCCAGACGGCTGGTGCCACCTGGTAATTCCCTGACCAGGGCGTATTCGCGCGCATCAGGCCCGAGTCGGATGCGGCGAGGATATCGTAGTAGCTCGTGATGGGGCTCCAAATTTCGGTCTTAGTCATCTTGCCGGTGATATAGTTTCGGTTGAACAGCTTGCCGAGTCTTCTCGCGGTCGCCCAGGTGCTGCCGCCTCCGCCGTCCTCGCTGGACCAGAGCGGCTGGCTGCAAGACTGAGCGGTCACCGGGCTGGCCGACTGGGGGTAGTGGGCACCAATCCGGGCAACGGCGTTGGACAGCGCTGGGTCCATTAGCAGCCCGTAGCTGGTGTTAGTGACGATGTTCCAGGTGCCGCCCCATTCGTCGGCGGCCACAAGCTGGATGTTCTGGAACCCGCTCGCGTCGATAGTTGAGCGGAGTTGCTTGATCCAGGGAGCGTTGATAGTGGATTCGTTGTGCGTCCCCGTGAAGTTGAAGGTCAGGCCGTATTGCGTCTGCGCGCCTTTGAGGAAATTCACGATGTAGCTGCACAGGTCCTGGGAGTTATAGTTGCCGCCTCCGATCCAACCCGGCGCGCCCCAGGCGAGGCAGTCGAGCAGAATGGCGGGGTTTCGCGCTTTCGCCTGCTGCATCAGCCACCACTCGTAACCGCGGGTGTAATTCTGATCGGTCGCCGAGCGCATATGGGTAGGTTCGGTGCCGTCGGTAGAGTTGATTTCGCCGCCGATTTCGATCTTCAAATGCTGCAGCGCTGCGCCGTAATTCGGTTTGAAAAGATAATCGAGAATTTGGCTGCGCTGGGGCTCGGAATAATCAATCAGCAACCGCGACGAGGCGCCGGCGCTGACCGCGCCAATGCCTTCAAAAGTCCTGCCCCGCTGATTGGGATCGAGAGTAATGTCCAGCGCCAAAGCAGCCGTCGTTAGAAAACCGAGTCCCAAGAATAAAACAGGAATTCGCGCGCATTGGAGCCATGGCCTGGTTCGAATGCCAAAGACATTGGATAACGTAACGCGCCGGGACGAGCGGTCTCCCACTCCCACTCCTGCTTGTAACTTTGACATGTTCACTTTGCATCATTTGCCCGCGCCATACCTTCCAATTCCGCGTATGCCCGGTCCCGAAGCGGGCCCTCGGGGAAGCTCTGGACCCACGCCATCGCCCTGGCCACGCGCTGGCCCCATTGATGGACCACGCAGATCACGGCCTGCGACCGACTGCCTGCGCGACCGTGTGATATATGATGCTCTCTCAACCAAGGAGATTGCAACTAAGGCGCCTGGAAAACACCATTGTGGACGGCAAGCGACCGGCTTCCTTTGGGAGAGGGCCGAGGTGGAAGGTTGGGACGCTGTCACGGTCATGTGGTTCCGGCAAGCAAATCCGCTGCCAGAGCGTGGTTTGGATCGCGTTCAAGCACGGTCCGCAGCAGTCTGCGGCCGTGGGTGGTTCGGCCGAGACCCAGTTGAGCCTGCGCTTGCAGGAACAGCGCGGTGGTCTCCTGACGAAACCGTAGATCGTCATCAAACAGCAGCATGGTCGGCAACGAGGTGGCGAAGTAATCGATTTTCGCCTCGGCCCTTTGAAGCTTGATGGCGTAAGCCAATAATTGGTGGAAGAGGGCTTTAGCTTTGGCCTTCTTGCCGAGCCGTTCCCAGGCCAGGGCCGAGTAATAAGTCATTTCGCTGAATGGGCGGACGCTCATCTCCTGGAAATCGCCTTTGAACGCCGCGGCGGCCAGCCAGTGACTCCGAGCGCTGGCCTCATCGCCCAGGGAACAGAGGGCGAGGCCGAGATGGTAATGAATGTCGCTTTGGTTGGCCAGCAGGTGCTTGGCCTCGCCGAGGTTCTCCGGCGCTTCAAGGGCTGCGGCAAAATGATCGCGCGCTTGTTGCGCGTTTCCGCGAGCGAGAGCTTCGCGGCCAAGGGCCAGATGTGAGCGCACGTGCTGGCCGAGCGCCCCACCTTCGCCGCCTTCCCATGGTTGAAACTTGCGAGCACGGACGAGTTCCAGGGCTTTGGCGTGCTGGCCAGTCTGGTTGTACAAGGCGCACAATTCCACCGACAGATCGTCGCGCTGAAGGACCAGAGGTGCGTGTTTGTTCAGTTCGCCAAGGCGTTGGGCCGGGCTCTTTCCCAGCCGTTTCCAAAGCTGGTCCCGCTCGAAGAGAACCCGGGCGGAGTCCGCCTCGGCGCGAAAGGCCTTCTCGTAGGCAGTCTGCGCCTTGGCGGGCTGCTTCAATACATTGAAATAGCCAATCCCGAGGTTGCGCCAAACCACTGAAAAGGCCGGGTCGAGTCTGGCGCTGCGTTCCCAGAGGCGGATAGCTTCCTCGTGGCGGCGGCGGTCGTAAAGCAGGTTGCCCAGATAATAGGCAGCGCGCGCGTCGCGCGGGTTCGCCCGCATTGCGGCTTCCAGGATGGCGATTTCCTCCAGACGCGCCGGGAAACAGTAATCCGCCGGTTCCAGTGACGCGCGTTTGAAACAGGCGCGCGAGGCTTCAGGAGCGCCCGCTCTTTCGTGCAGCCAGCCAAGCGTATAATAAACGAGAGGCGTTGCGCCCCAGCTTTGGTCCGGCAAATCCCGAGGGGAGGCAACCGCCCTTTCGAGCAGCGCGATTGCCTCCAGGTAAAGACCGGCGCGGGCATAATCATGCGCTATGTCGAGGCACACTTGTAAATCTGCCTCCATCGGCTCGCCGGACAGGTGCCGGGCCCACCAATCGAGGGAGTCCAGTGCCAGCGTTTCGCGCAGGAGGACCTGAGCTTCGTCGGCACGGGCCAGCTTGCGAAGGACGATCGTCTTCAAATTCCGAGCACGCGTATTGTCGGTATTGAAGCGGAGGGAGCGGTCGACGTGCTCCAAAGCGGTCACCCAAGCGGCGCGCCGGCAATCCAACTCCGCTAAAGCGTGGTAGGCCGCGGATTGCCAGGCTTAGTTCCACGTGGCCTTGTAAAACGCGGCGTACGCCGACTCAAGCAACTTGGCTGATGGATTGGTCGATGGATGGATTGGTGGATTGATGGACTTACGCGTGGTTGGCTTCGTCTCGAGAAGCAGACTATCCACCCATCCGCCAAGCCATTCGGCTTGGTACCGCAGGCACAGGCCGACATTGTAGAACGGCTCGCCATCGTGCGGATTAGCATTGCGGCATGTGAGCGGCTCAATGGCTTTCTGAAAGTGATTTTCAGCCGGCACAAACTCTCCTCGCCGGAGATGCCACAGACCCAACGCATTGTTACAGCGCACATCCAAAGGATCGCGCCGCAATGCTTCTCGCCAATAAAGTGTGGGACAGCGGATGGCATGGCGGTATTGCTCCAGGTGCAGACCGGTGAGGTAAAGCTGGTCCGCGCTGGGAATATCGGCCGGAGCGAGCGGCTCGGTCGCTGGCGGCGGCACTTCTCCGCGAACGCGCGGCTTTGGGATGTAGGAAATGATCTCGCGGCCATCGGCGTCGGAAACGCGGAGGGCGAGGTCGGTTTCCGCCGCACCCGGAGGTAGTGCGACTCCCTCGAAGAAAGATTGCCCCGGCGCGAGGTCGCGCTCGCGCACCAGGAGCATTTGGCCATGATGAAACAGAATGATACTGGCGTCCTTGAAGGGCCTGGTGACGGAAACGCCAACGCCAATCTTCGAACTGGTTGATCCGATGCCAGAGCAGCAGAGGGATACCGCCGCTTCAATATTCGCATGCTGAGCGGGACCGATTTTTTGAATGGGATACCAGAACTGGCTCCAAGTCTTGGTTTCACCGGGTTGCAGGAAACTGAAGTCGGGCTGGTTGTCAGTATAGACCCCGGCCATAATCTCGATATATGGGGCGTACTCCCCCTGGGCATCCTTCTCGGTCAGATTGCGGTCCCAGGCATAGCCGAAGTGGTGGTTGCCCCAGGTCCATTGTTTCTTGCCGGGGGAAATATGATGGTTGGCGATGTGAACGATGCCGGCTTGAGCAAAGAAATCGTAACCGCCAAAGAAATCCTCGCGGCTGCCCATGCACATGTAGCTGCACGGGGTGGGTATGTTGGCGTAGAAGGAAAGGTCGTTGGGCCGGTAACCCGGAACTTGAGATTCGAAATTCGGAGTTCTAGATTTGTCCCGGCAGTGCGGGGGAGCAAACTGGGACGGGCGCTCGCCCGGCGGGATGCCCCGGCGCCCCCGCTTGCCATAGTCCACCCCGTAGTAAAATCCCTGCGCCAGCGGATACTGGCTCATCGAGCGGCGCGCGTGATCGGCGACGTAATAGACATCCGGCGGGAAGAAACTCTGATAACCCTCGTGAACACGGGTCGCGACATTGGCCCACCAGAGGAATGTTTGGACGAAGGGCGTGCGGTTGTAGGCCCGCACCTTCAACTCGACCAGCGCTCGGCCCGGATGCAAGCAAACGCCGTGCATAGCTTTCATGCGCGCCATCGGATCATGGTCGCCGCACCAAACAGTCTTCGAACCATCCGCGTGTTCTTCGGTTCTGACATCCACGGGTAGGAAGGTTGCGGGCCGATGGTGCTGCGGCCAATTGAACTCAATGCCACCACTTATCCAAGGTCCAGCCAAGCCGACCAGCGCCGGCTTGATCACGTGCTGGTTGTAGATCAAATCGTAGCCGTTGGTTTTGTCCTGGATCGCATGGATGCGCCCCCCGATTTCCGGAAGGATTAGCACCCGGATGAATTCATTTTCCAGCCACACGGCCTTCCAACTGCGCTCCACCGCCCACTCGGCGATGCGGTCGGTGAAGGGCAACGGATACACCTTTCCGCTGCTGCCCTGGTAAACACGCTTTTCCAGAAACATCGGGTGCTTGTCAGGCGCGGCCGGCAGATAAGTTGGCAGGACCAATTCACCTTGCCGGATCGAAACAGGCGCGGCTTCTCTCCGAATTTCCCTGTGCACAGGGGTGGGCAGCGAGGGTTCAATGGGGGACGAGCCAACCCGGGCCACGCAGGCATTGGCCGTTCCGGTCGATCCGTTGAAGTCATCGCGGTTCTCCCGACGAGTTGGCCCAGCTCCCTCACACACGAAAGAGGTCTCCTTTCCGCTCTTGGATAGAGTTGGGGCTGAACCAAGAGGCCGGTTCGATTGCATAGATCCTGACAGATTACTCTCAACTCACGCTTCTACCAGTAGCCTCGCTTGTCGGGGTCCACCGAAGCGCCCCACGGCGTCGTTGGGTAGCGTTGATCCGCCGTGAACAGATAAGCCTGAACATGGTTGTCACCATAAAGAATATTAAACAAACCTTTGCCTTTGTCGGTGTGCCAGGCGGAAATCTCGTCCAGGGTGCGGTCCGGCGCGCCGGGCCAGTCCACAAGAATAATCTTGCTGACCGGTTTGGCCGCAATTTCGGAGGTTCGGATCGGCTTGTTACCTCCCGGCTTTGAGTCGCCGCCGAGGGCCTCGATGCCGTAATAGGAGAACCCCATGCCGTTGTTGGCCCCGGTGCCGGCATCTACCAGCCCGGTTTCTCGCCAGGGCATTAAGTAGCTGTTGCCCCAGGCATCAAAGCAGGATTGGCCGTTCATTGTCATATATCACGGGTCGCCCTTGTCTCCGGGGCAGTGATACACACTCACGTTCTTCGAATATGGGTTCACCGGCCGCGCGGTGTCCGGAACGTTCCAGCCATACACTTGCGCGGCCGCGGGTTGGCCGCTGCCGCGTTGCCCTCCCCAGCATGCCCAATCCTGATAGGCGGGGAAAAAGTTGGCCTGGTCATCCGCATACATGGTCAGAGCTATGCCCAACTGTTTCTCATTGCTGACGCACTGAATGCGTTTAGCCCTGATCTTCGCGCGAGACAATGCTGGCAGCAGCATCGCGGCCAGAATCGCGATGATGGCGATAACCACCAGCAGTTCAATCAGCGTAAACCCGGGAGTATCCCTTTGACTTCTCATGAGAACGTCTCTTACTTTGCGGAAGGCGGCGCACGGATCCCCTACTCCACGAGCTTCCCCTCCCCGCACTGCAGGCCCCCCCTCGAATTGGCAACTGCGATCAACCTATCGTTAGACGTTTCTCGAGCCGCAGGCCCGGAATCAACCGGGCCTGCGGCGAGTGCCCAACCCCTACTGCAACCTGACACGATAGAATTTCATGCTTGGTCCCTCGGTCACCGTGGCGGGCGAATTCGTCACCCCGCTAACGGGCGCCCAGGGTCCCGCGATGGTGGTGGACTCCAACAGTGTGCCCCCCGGCCACGTCAATGTGATGTGACCTGGGGCCGACGGCGCGATGGTCAGGGTCGCCGAGGACGGCACGCCCAGGTAGAGCGCGTTGATTGCGGTTGGTGACATAGCGGTATTGAAGACCATCACTTCATCAATCCCTCCGTACCACCGCCTGCCAATAGCCCCACCCGCACTGTCCCAGCCGACATAGCCGTTGCCGGACACGGTTATAGGATTAAACGCCGCTGGATCGTTGGTATGCCACATGGTCGTCCCATCCTGCATATATAATGTCCCGTTGGTCGGAGTGATGACCATGGCCTCAAAAGTCCACTGGTTCGACGGCAGGGTCAATCCGCTGACGAATTGCCAGCGATTATTATTCCAGGCATACGCGAGCATCGGGAATTGCGTCCCCCCGGCTGTTGCTGCATTCAGCAGGAAGGGATCGTCGGCCCTGTCGCAGTAGATTGCGGCAGCGTCCTTCTGGGAGCCTTGTTGGTAGTCAGCCTGATAAACCCACGCGGCAATGGTGGCGTTTGTCAAAGTGACGTTCAGAGGGGGCACCAGCACATCGGCCGAATAACCGTCAAGAGACAGGGCCTGGTTGTCGGGCTCGAAATCCAAGTTGGTTGGTCCCACCATGCCAGTGATCCCGCCTGAATATGTCTCCTCGTACAGGCCATTGCATGCGTAGCCCAGGGTGCCTTGATTGGTCGCTATGCCCGTTACGCCATCGTCATAGTTCGTATTGCCAATAACGCCGCCGAACCGGTAGTACAACAGCGGCTTGTCAGCCATTATGCCGGAACTGTACGTGCCCCAGGCCGGAATGATGATGCCGATGTGGGCAATTGAGCTAGGCGCCTGGCCCCAATTGTTAGTGACCATGCACTGGTAGTTGCCGACATTGGCCGCCGAAAAACCATTCAGCGAAAACGTAGCGCCGGTAGCCCCCGCAATGGGAGCGCCGTCGAATGTCCATTGATAGCTAAACGTCGGCGTGCCCGACGCCGCTATGGTGAGCGGCAAGGTTTGACCAACAAATATGTCCTCCGATTGAATGTCCTGCGTGAGAGTGGGACCGACATCCGGCAGCACGGTCAGGCTCGCATCGGCACTTTGGCTGCTGGTGCCAGTCACCGTGTTAGTCGCGATCACGTAATAATTGCCGCCATCCGACGGTGAGAGACTGTTCAGGTTCAGCGTCAGATTGGTTTGGCCGGTCAGCCGCGTGCCCGGCTCTTTATACCACTGGACAGTCACCGGTGGCTGTCCCGCAACCCCGGCGTTGAAGGTCGCAGTGAGGGTGGCGTACTGTGTCACAATACTGGGGTAAACCCAGGCTGTGGGCACTGCCGGCGCCAGCAGCGCCATGTTGGGCGCGCTGTACATCTGGCCGCTGTATCCCCCGCCCAAGTACGGCGTTTGCCCCCAAGCAGACCCGCCATAGATCGCGTCACAGGAAGCAGCCATGTAGTGATTCAGGTCGGAAATGGCATACGTATCGCCCCAGTCACCCTGACCGCTGATCGTTTCAGCTACCAATAGATACTGCGTATTGGTGGACAGCACGAGCGGCGGATCCAGCGGCTGCCACATGTAGCCGTTGAGGACGGGGTTCGAACCGGCGGGAACATCCACATAACCCAAAAGATTGGCGCCATTGCCAGTGTAAAGACCCACATGATGATCACCGACCAAGGTGCAGGTGATATTGGCGCCGTTCGTGGTCGTGTTGGCCGGCCATGCATAATATCCCAAATGCGTCACCAAAACCGGATTGCTTCCGACTACGATTTGCCCGCCCTGCTGTCCACCATAGGTGTTAGGCCCGATGCCTGTCTTATAGCCGTGCAGGATTTGCTGGGGCAAGGCCAGGTTAGCCACGACGGTCAGCGTGGCGTTGCTGCTCGTCGCGGTGTGCGGCCCCGAACTGAGGTAATTCGACGCTACGCAGGAATACACATCGTTATTGTTGGTCTGCGAGGCCGTCAATGAATAACTTGCCTGCGTCGCACCAGGAATGAGGGTAGTGTTACGCAGCCACTGATAATAAATGGACGGCGTGCCGGTCGCGACGAGCGAGAAGGTCACTGGGTAATTGGCAAAGACGGTGGCGTTAGTGGGTTGCTGGGTGATGCCGACCGGAAAACTGGTGACGGAGACGGTCACGTTCGCGCTCTGTTCCCCGCCCAAGGCATTGGTGGCGGTCAGGTAGTAAGTGCCGCTGGCGCTAGTTGGAACATTGGGAATGACCAGCGTCACGTTGGTCTGCTTCGCCACAGCCCCCACGCCCAACTCATACCACTGGTAGGTGATGGGACGCTGCCCGCTGGCAAACCCACCGACATTCAGCGTCTGCCCCTGGGGGATCGTTACGCTGGTCTGGGCCACCCCCGCCCGCGCCTGGCCAACCTCGATATACCCCAGCATCACATTCCCGTAGGTGTCGTTGTTCCCGTTATCACTCATGTAGGGTGGCGGCCAGGCGGGAGTGAGGCCCGCGGCGTAGCCCGGACCGTACTCGGCGTGCCGAGTCGAGCTCGCGGTGCTGCCCACAAACCATGCATTCCAGCTCGCCGGTGTATAGGCATCCGGCCATTGGTCATTGGGCCCCACCACGCTCGCCAGGTAATAAGAGGTATTGGCCTGCAGCAGCAGAGGCGGGTCCAATGGCATCCACCAATAACTGTTGGTCAAATAGGCGCTCGCTCCGGCGGGCACAACCACCCCGCCCAAAAGGTTGTAGCTCGTGTCCATAACCCCGGCCTGGTACGAAGCATTCAAGCCCGCGCCAGCGCTGGGGTCATAGACTCCCACGTGCGACACCACCACGTTGGTCGAGCCAACTTGGAATTTGCACCCGACGGTGCCGTTGTAGGAAGTGCGCAACGACGGGGGCGACGGCGGGTCGTGCAGCATTTGTGTTACCTGGGCGGAGCTCGTATTGGCTCCCCCAGCCAGCAGCCCGGCAACTGCCAGGCACATGGTCATTGGGGTATTTCGGGATGATTTCATAATTTGCTGTTTGGTTAATTTACAGTCGTTGTTACTAATTACTTTTGGTGAGTTGTGCTTCTTGTTCCAAAGAAATGTGATAAATCCGCACGGTCAATAATAAAGAACCGTATTGGCCGTTTTCCATTGCCAGATAATCCTGCTCTGCGGGGTGGTTTCCACATGACCGTCAACGTAAGCGCGGTTTACCGAGCGGGGATTGCTTCCATGAATCTCCAGCGGCCCCCAGGATTTGGTGCCAGGCCCGATCGGATGTCCGCCGTAAGCCTGCTTAATATCCACGACTCCAGGGTCTGTCATGACCGGATCGCTCATGAACGGCTGCATCAAGGCCACACTCGGGCTGCTGGCGCTGCTGGGCCATCCATTGCTGCTCTGACAACTGATTCCATTCATCGCGGCAAACTCGGGACTTGGGAAAAGCACTGAGGACGATCCGCCATTGATTTGGCGGGGGACCCACCAAGTATGAGTGATACACAGGTTATTTCCCATGACACCTCCCATGACATACTCATAGTAGAGAACCAAATCGTTTATCGTGCCCAACGGTCTATGGAAGTTCGCCTGAAACCACTGCTGGACCGTATTCCACTCCTCGGGACGCCCCGGACAAAAAAACAACGGCACGGTAACGCCGTAGTTCGCCATATTTGGCACGAATGACTTGTCCACATCAAATGGATTGTAGCCACTTGGGTCCTGGGCAAACGCCGGGTACCTGCCCCGCGGATCATCGGTGGAATAGAGGTTTACAGCCAGCGCCCACTGACGATAGTTGGAAGTGCAATTCGTCACTTTGGCCTTGAATTTTGCTTGGGACAGCGCCGGCAGCAGCAGTGCCGCCAGAATGGCGATAATGGCTATAACCACTAGCAATTCGATCAAGGTAAACGCACCTTTAGGGGTCGGCAATCCGCGCCTGGTTCTCAGAGCCTTCATAAGAGAAATTGGCGTCGTTATATTCTTGGTTTTCGTTTTCTGTTCTTTGTTCTGCCATCAAACGGTCTAACCGCACTCGTTCCGGGAAGCGACCGGTCGCGCAGCCCCTCAGCCGTGCGACCGGCCCTGTCCAACCCCTCATGGTGGAGTCATTTCCAGATGCCGGCGCTTTATGGCGCTGTTTTGCGGCGTCCGGTTCTTAACAGCGGACTTCCCTTTTCCTGCTGAGATTGGTTTTCTCCCGAGATGCGAACCTGTGGCTTCTGTAACCCGCTTGGACGGGCCGTTGACGAGCTGCCGCTGGCCGATTGCAGTGTTCATCTTCGATTGTGGCGAATTATGTAACCGGTTATACCTGTCGTCAACAACAATCTTCATCTTTTTTTTGCGCCATAGGTCTGATTCCGGCCGGGCGGCGCATGGATGGGGCGTAGAATGCTCAGCGACAGAGGCTTGAATGGGCGACCACAGGTTGGGTCCATGGGCGCATTTCCGAGCCCCAGGGCACCCGACCTTCTGCAACCCTTCTCTGCTTTTGTGCGCCATGTTTTTCGGCGATTTCTAACCTGCAGGCCCCTCCGGCAGCGCATCCCCACACCGCCACCCCACCCTAGCCTCACCGGATACACGCCGTAATACCTCTAATCCCGGGTTAGAGGTACTACAGTGAGCTAACGGTGAGGAGCACGAGGGGCTGGGGGTGGGGGGTGTCAGCATTATGAACAGTGTCCAGATGCACCCTTTGGCAAAAGGCGGCGCAAATCAATGTTGACAACTTATACTCCGGGAGCATAATCGGATTAGTATAACCGGTTTTATTTATGTTTTATCACCCATAGCCAGCTAATGAAATTGTCCTTCCTGCTTCGGTTCATCGGTGTGTCGTTCATGGCGGCTCAGGTCGGGGACACGAAAGCTCAGAGACACCTTTACAGCGATGCGCCCTCTGGCAAAATCGCACCATAATATGGCTTTGGTCAACACAGTCCCTACCTTGGGCGATGTAGCCAACCTGGCAGGCGTAAGCAAGTGCACCGCTTCGCGGATTCTGGCCGCGCGAGAAGGGGCTCGGGTCCCATACTCTCCGGGGACGAAGAGGAAAGTCCTCGACGCTACCGCCAAGCTTGGCTACAAGCCCAGCAAGCTTGCGCGCGGTTTGACGCTTGCCAAGACGGGCA
>Ga0181532_10004943_pt1 | contig 11467 bp, 5 predicted proteins | sample PEATcosm2014_Bin_33_FD_119768 | JGI IMG/M metagenome (GOLD analysis project Ga0181532, IMG submission 119768) | Peatland microbial communities from MTU Mesocosm Facility, Houghton, MI, USA - PEATcosm2014_Bin11_30_metaG | ecosystem: Environmental > Terrestrial > Soil > Wetlands > Peat | place...
CCGCGTTCGTCTCGCCCATCGTCGCGGGACGTGCGCTGCATCTTTCTTGGGAAAAGATTCAGCACGCCATCGGAATTTCCGCCAGTCGCCATTGCACGCTGGGAGCGGTCACCGCCGGTAAGTTGACCATGATGAAAAATACAGTCGATCCGCTGGCCACGCAGAGCGGCGTATTGGCGGCTCTGCTGGCGGAAAAAGGCTACTCCGGGCCCGAGCATGTCGTGGATGGCAAGGAAGGTCTAACCCATGTCTTCGGCCCCGACTGGAAGCTGAATCTTCTTACCGATGGCCTCGGCGAGTCGTGGCGCATCACGCAATGTGGCATGAAGGCATTTCCCACCGAAGCTCTGACCCACACGCCGATCTCGGCGGTGCTCGATCTGGTCAAAACCAATGATCTGCAACCGGAGCAGGTTGAGAAGATCCAGATTCGGTCGCTGGCGCGGGCCGCCGACATTCTGTCCGATCCCAGCAAGTACGATCCGCACACCAAAGAGACGGCGGACCACTCGCTGCCCTACGTGATTGCGGCGGCGCTGGTGGAGCGCCAGGTCACGCCAGTGCAGTTCACCATGGACAAAATTATGGACGCGAAAATCCGTGCACAACTGAAGAAAGTGGAGGTGGTGGCGGATCCAGAAATTGAAAAAGTGTTCCCGGCATTGCAGAGAGTGATCGTGAATATCACAACGAAGGATGGACGAATGCTCAGCAGGCAACTTGACTTTCCCAAAGGCGATCCGCGAAATCCGCTGACGGATCAGGAGGTAGAAGAGAAGTTTGCGGCGCTCGCCGAGGGCGTGCTTTCGACCGGAGCGCAGAAGAAAGTAAAGGAGGCAGTCTGGAATCTGGAAAGAAGTGACTCGATCAGCAGGCTGATGGCGTTGATGACTGCGGATATCCAGAAAAAGACCTCGAAGACGAAGACGAGAAAAGTGAGATCGCGGGTCAATGGTAAGAAACACCGGAAAGCGGTATTCGCATCGCTTTAGTTGATTGTGCGCTTGGACCGGACGCCCGCCAATCTCTCGTGGAGTTGACCATGGCTCAGACCATTGTTGCTCAGACCATTGTTGAAAAGATTGCGCAAGCCCACTTGGCCGAAGGGCCAAAGCGGCCCCTCCGGGCGGGCGATTTCGTGTCCATCCGGCCGTTTCATGTGATGACGCACGACAACACGTCGGCAGTGATGAGCAAGTTCAAAGCGATTGGCGCGAAAAGGATCTGCACAACCAAACAGCTCGTATTCGCGCTCGATCACGACATTCAGAATCAGGATGAAGCCAACCTGAAGAAATACCGCTCGATTCAGGGCTTTGCCAGGGAACACGGAGTCGATTTCTATCCCGCGGGCTCGGGCATTGGGCACCAGATCATGGTGGAGCGCGGCTACGTTGTTCCGGGATCGTTTGTGGTGGCCTCTGATTCGCACTCGAATATGTACGGTGCGCTGGGCGCGGTCGGAACCCCCATCGTGCGTACCGATGCCGCTGCAGTATGGGCCACGGGCGAATTCTGGTGGCAGATTCCACGCTCTATTCAGGTGGTGCTGGAGGGCAAGCTGCGCGAAGGCGTGAGCGGCAAAGATGTGATCATCAGCCTTTGCGGCCTGTACAACCACGACGAGGCGCTGAACGCCGCGATCGAGTTCACGGGGCCGGGCGTTGCGAGTTTGTCGATGGATGCGCGCTATTCCATCTCGAACATGAGCACCGAGTGGGGGCCGCTGGTGGGATGGTTCCCGGTGGATGAGGTCACGATTGAATATCTGCGCGGCGTGCACCAGCGCTTGAAGGAGCAGGGCATTGCGCGCTTTACCGAGCAGGAGATTGACGGCTGGGCCGCGAATCCGCCGCGTCCTGACGCTGATGCCGCCTACGCGGCGCGCATCACGCTCGATCTGGGAGAGGTAACGCCACATATTTCCGGGCCCGACACGGTGCAGGCAATGCAATCCGTCGCCGCTGCTGAAAATAAGAAGATTGCTATTCAGAAGGCCTATCTGATTTCCTGCGTGAATTCGAGGGTGGAAGATCTGGAAACGGCAGCCCGGGTTTTCCAGGGAAAGAAAGTTGCAGCCGGAGTGAAGTTCTATCTGGGAGCGGCCAGCGCGTGGGTGCAGCAGGAAGCCGAGAGGCGAGGTATCTGGCAGACGCTGCTCGAAGCTGGTGCGCACCCGCTGCCGCCGGGGTGCGGACCGTGCATTGGCCTGGGCGTGGGATTGCTGGAAAAGGGTGAAGTCGGAATCTCAGCCACCAACCGCAACTTCAAAGGCCGGATGGGATCGCGCGATGCGCAGTGTTATCTGGCCAGTCCGGAGGTGGTTGCAGCCTCGGCGGTCGCCGGATACATCGCCGGGCCGCATCGGTTTGCGGAAGTCACGCTCACCCGCCAGTTCACCGAATTCAACGGACACGGAAAGGGACCTTCAGAGAAAGTCGAGATTCTTCCCGGCTTTCCGGAGCGCGTGAAAGGCCGGCTAATCTTCCTTCCGCAGGACAATCTGAACACGGACGCGATTTACGGCAAGGATTACACCTACCGCGACGACATGACGCCGGAGATGATGGCCCGAGTCGTGATGGAGAACTACGACCCGCAGTTTGGCGCACGCACTCGCGCCGGCGACGTGATCGTCGGCGGCTTCAACTTCGGCACTGGATCAAGCCGTGAGCAAGCGGTCACTTGCCTGAAAGCGAAAGGAATTCCGCTGGTGATCGCGTCCAGTTTTTCGCAGACCTATCTGCGGAACGCCTACAACAACGGATTTCTGTGCGTGGAAGTTCCCGAGTTCGCCAAAAGGCTGCGAGAGCAGTTCGCTAGGGAGATCGCGGTGCAAGAAAAAACGATCATCCCGGGTGGGGACGTGGATATTGATTTCACTTCCGGCACAATCACATGGCGCGGCGAAAAATTTATCTTCCCACCACTGGGCAGTGTGCCGCAATCTCTGGTGATTGCCGGGGGCGCAGAGAATCTGGTGATGAAGAGGTTAGGACTGTCCTAGGAAAGAAATCTGAGGAGCACCTTATGGCGAAATACACAGTCGTCACGATGCCCGGAGACGGAATCGGCAACCAGGTTTTGCCAGAAGCTTTGCGGCTTCTGCAAGCGGTCGGCTTTGATGCCGAATACATTCACGCCGACATCGGCTGGGACTGCTGGTGCCAGGAAGGCAATGCATTGCCCGAGCGCACGGTCGAACTGTTGGCCAAGCATAAGCTCGGGCTGTTTGGCGCGATCACTTCCAAGCCCAAGAAGGAAGCGGAGGCCGAGCTCAAAGCTGAACTCAAGGGCAAAGGATATTCCTACTTCAGTCCGATCGTGACCATGCGCCAGCGCTTTCATCTCGACACCTGCATCCGGCCTTGCCTTTCGTTTCCGGGCGATCCGTTGAATTTCATTCGCAAGAAGCCCGACGGAGGATTCGAGGAGCCATTGGTGGATGTGGTCGTCTTCCGGCAGAACACCGAGGGCCTTTATGCCGGAGTGGAGTGGACCAATCCGCCGGAGCAGGTGCGTGCGGCGCTGGCTACGCATTCCAAGTTCAAACCGTTTGCTGGAGTTCCGGGGCCGGACCTCGCCATTTCCGTGCGCGTCATTACGCGCGCAGCGGCGCGCAAGATTTGCCGAGCAGCTTTCGAGTGGGCCAGAAAATACGGCTACAAGTCGGTGACGATCTGTGAGAAGCCGAACGTGTTGCGCGAAACTTCCGGAATGATGGAAGACGAAGCCAAGGCCGTGGCGAAAGAGTTTGCGCCGATCCGGTTGCAGTCGACCAACATCGACGCGCAGACCATGTGGTTGACCAAGAATCCCGAGGACTATGGGGTGATTATCGCCTCGAACTTATTCGGCGATGTGATCTCCGACGCTTTCGCCGGTTTAATCGGAGGCTTGGGCTTTGCCGCCTCGGGCAATATTGGGGACGACGTGGCGGTGTTCGAGCCCACGCACGGGTCTGCGCCAAAGTATGCGGAACTGGATCCGCCCATCGTCAATCCGATCGCCATGTTCCTCTCGGCCGTCATGTTGTTGCGGCACGTTGGCGAGACGGAGAAGGCTACGCGCCTTCGCGATGCCATTGCCGCCGTGGTGAAGGAAGGCAAAGTTCGCACGTATGACATGATGCGCATTCCGGGCGGTGCCAAGGCGATCAGTCAGGGCGCAGCCAGCACCACCCAGATGACAGATGCAGTTCTGGAGAAACTGGAACAGCTGGCCACGGCACAGAAACTGGAATGTGTGGCAGCCGGCGATGGCATCTAAGCTCGTTGATTCTGGATTCGCGGATTGAAGAGACGCTTATGACAGTCGGAATCGAAACCCGATCCAAGCAGGCCGGCGAGGCGGGACACTGGGGCGCGGAAATTCGCTCGGATGTGCACGTGCGAATTGAACCTCGCGAGCGCGGCGGCGTTGACATTGAACTGGAATCCCGCGTCAAACCTTACTACGGCGAGGCCATCCGGCGGCAGGCCGAAGAAGTGATTGAGGCTCTCGGCGTGCGGCACGCGCAGGTCACCATCCACGATGAGGGCGCACTGCCGTTTGTGATTGCGGCGCGCATCGAAGCCGCGGCCCGGCGCGCCGGACTGGGCGAAGGCACGCGTGTACTACCCGACAGGCTTCCGCTGCCTGAGCCTTCGGCGTGTGATCGCATGCGCCGGTCACGGCTTTATGTGCCGGGCAGCGAACCCAAGTATTTCATCAATGCCGCGCTGCACGGAGCCGACGGCGTGATTCTTGATCTCGAAGATTCGGTTCATCCCGCCGAAAAAGATGCAGCGCGCTTGCTGGTGCGTAACGCTCTGCGCGGGGTTGACTTTCTGCAATGCGAGCGCATGGTGCGGATCAATCAGCTTCCCCTGGGACTCGAAGACCTGGAGGAGATCATCCCCGAATCTCCCGACCTGATTCTCCTGCCCAAGGTCGAGAGCTCGTGCCAGGTGATCGACGCCAGTCAGAAGATCGCGGAGATCAAGGCGAATTACGGCATTACCCGCCCGATCTGGCTGATGCCGATTCTTGAGTCGGCACAAGGAATCGAAAAGGCCTACGAGATTGCGACGGCCAGCGCAGAAATCGCAGCACTGACCATTGGATTGGAAGACTACACGGCGGACCTGGGAGTGGTGAAGACGCGAAGTGGCGCCGAGTCGCTCTTTGCGCGGCAACGCATGGTCAACGCCGCCCACGCGGCCGGCGTGCAGGCCATCGATTCGGTTTTTGGCGATGTCGGCGACATGGACGGATTGCGGACGTGGGCCTTGAACTCGCGCGCCCTGGGATTTGAAGGTATGGGATGCGTGCACCCGCTGCAGATTACGGTGATCCACCAGGCTTTCGCTCCCACCCCGGCGGAGATTGAGAAGGCGCAGAAAATTGTCGCCGCGTTCCACGAGGCCCAACAGAAGGGCCTGGGCGTGGTAAGCCTGGGATCGAAGATGATCGACGCTCCAGTCGTACAGCGCGCTCTGAAGTTGATGGCGCGGGCGCAGGCGATGGGGCTGGCGTAAAACGTCCCGAGCAACTTTGGATGGGAGCTGTCATGGCCATTCTCGAAAAGACGGAGCTAGTCCTCAACCAAGCCGGGCGCAAAGTTCCGGAGATGGTGAATGGTCGGGCGCAGGTTCCCTACCTGGGTGTGGGCAAGTATCAGCCTCGCGGATGCAAAGCTGCCCCGCCCATCCGGAGTGCGGCCGATTATCCGGAGAGCGGTGATAAGCGCGTGGCCGACCTTGAGACCGCGCTGCGCAAATGCGGCTTGCGCGATGGCATGGTCATTTCTTCTCATCATCATTTGCGGGATGGCGACCGCGTCGCGCTGATGGCGCTGGAAGCGGCTTCCAGGATTGGCGTCAAGAATCTCACGTGGTTTCCCAGCGCGTCGTTCCCCTCGCAGCGGGGCGCAATCGAACTGATGGCCTCGGGTGTCATCGACCATATCGAAGGCAGCATGAATGGACCGTTGGGCGATTACTGCACGCAAGGAAAAATGCGTGGCATCGGCGTCCTGCGCTCTCACGGCGGGCGCTGGCAGGCGATTCAGGACGGCGAAGTCCACATTGATGTTGCCGTGATCGCCGCGCCGACCGCCGACTTTTTCGGCAACTGTGACGGCTCGCATGGCAAGTCCGCCTGCGGCTCTCTGGGTTTTGCCCTGGCGGATTCCACCTACGCCGATCATGTCATCGCCGTCACCGACAACCTGGTTCCTTTCCCCTGCGTTCCCTGGCAGATTCAAGGCAACAACGTCGACTATGCCGTCGAAGTCGATTCCATCGGCGATCCCGCGAAGATCGTCTCCGGAACAACGCAGATCACGCGCTCACCCGATCGCCTGCGCATCGCTGAATTCGTCGCGCGCTTCCTGCGGGACGCCGGCATCATGCGCAACGGCTTCTCATTCCAGGCGGGCTCGGGCGGAATTGCCCTGGCGTTCGTCAGCTACCTCAAGCAGATGATGAAAGAATCGGGCGTGAAGGCGCGTTTCGTTCGCGGCGGCTCGACCAAGTATCTGGTCGAACTGTTGGAAGAGGGCCTTACCGACTACATCCTCGACGGGCAGACGTTCGACCTGGACGGAGTGCGATCCATTGCGAACAACCCGCGCCACCTGGCGACTTCTCCATTCACTTCGTACAACTACCACGGGAAAGGCAACTTCGCGTCCCTGGTGGACGCCGTCGTGCTGGGCGCGACCGAGGTCGATGCGAACTTCAACGCCAACGTTGTGACTCACTCTGACGGACGCCTGCTGCACGGCATCGGCGGCTGGCAGAACTGCCTGGCGGCAAAGTGCACCATCCTGGCCGTGCCATCGTTTCGCGACCGCATCCCCGTTATCATCGATCAGGTGACCACGCTCTGTGGGCCCGGCGAATTGATCGATGTAGTCGTGACCGAGCGCGGCATCGCCATCAACCCGCTCCGCACGGATCTGATGGATGCGGTCAAAGGATCCAAGCTTCCCATTCGCCCGCTGCAAGAGATAAAGAAGGAGGTCGAGCGCATCTGCGGCGGCAAGCCCCAGCGGCCCAGGCTCGGCGACCGCCCGGTCGCCATCGTTAAATGGGTCGACGGTACGGTCCTCGACAGCGTCTGGCAGGTCGCCTAGCTCGTTCTCGAAGGCGCCAACGTTCGGCTACACATTCACTTTCAAAGGAAAAGGCTGGTTGCCACAGGCTAAATCTTGGCCAGCAAGATGGCGCTTTGCAGATTGCGCACATCCTCTTCGAGCACCTGCGCGCGCTCGTATTCGCGTCCCTGGACCTTGCCCATCGACAGCCGGGGGTTGTGGTGGCGCATCGGACTGGGGACCGGAGTACTTAATCCCACATGAATCTCGCGGACCCCGGTGCGTTCGATGATGGCAGCGGCATCATGGTGACCGATGCCACCGCCGGCCATGATCGCGATGCGGCCGCGTGCCGACTGGGCGAGCCGGGCGATGGTTTCGGCGCCTTGCAGACATTTTTGTTCGCCGCCTGAGGTAAGAAGCCGGTCGGCGCCGGTGGCGCAAACGTCTTCGAGAGATTGGAACAGGTCGGCAGACATGTCGAAGGCGCGATGGAAGGTGACGTTGAGCGGGCGCGCCAACTCGACCAGTTGGCGGGTACAGCGGACATCGACATGACCGGCGACATCCAGGATACCGAGAACGACGCCGTCGGCGCCCAGTTCCTTGGCGACGACGATGTCGCGGCGCATGATCTCGACTTCCTCGCCGGTATAGCAGAAGTCTCCGCCGCGGGGGCGAATGATGACCTGCAGGCCGATGGAGACATGGGCACGGACCGTGCCAATCAGGCCAGCGCTGGGAGTAATTCCTCCCTCAATCAAATCGCTGCACAACTCGACGCGTGCCGCCCCGCCCTGCTGCGCAGCCACTGCCGACGCCACCGAGTCGACGCAGACTTCAATCAGTACTGGTTCGGCCATGGGTCCCGTTTACAAAAGATCGTCGCGAGAGTATCGAGCATTCGATTTTCGGTTCGCAACTGCACGAAGCTCCCCTCTCCGGCAAACGGATGCAGAACAGTCTGCGCGGCGAAAAGAGAGTCCCGGTCTTAGGAGGCTGCCCGAAGCGCATGTTTCCGAGCAGCCCCCTACCGGGGAGCGCTAGAAGGCGTAATGCAAGCCGAGTTGAATATGTCGTTCCTGGGAGCGAACGTTGTTGATTGCACCGAAACCGCTGCCGATCCCGTTATTCGGATTTCCGTAACTCGCAATATTGAATAGATTGAAGAAGTCAGCACGGAAGCCCAGGACGTGCTGCTCACCCCACACGTGGAAGTCCTTGAAGAACGATGCATCCACGCTGCGGTAACCAGGCGCCCGCTCGGTGCTGTTATGGGCCGTGCCGAACGTATTCTGAGCCGCTGCCCCATAAGCACAAATCCCGTTGTCTACTCCCGCTGGCACCGCGGGAGGAACGCAGGACTGCCCAGGCACTGAGGGGTCCGTTCCCCACCAGGCCGCAAGGGAACGGTCCCGAATGATCATGGGCCGGTATTGATTGGCCCGACTAAAGCCCCATCCGGCGTTGTTCGTGTTGCTGTTGTCTGGGCCAAAGATGGTGACCGGCAATCCCGAATACAGGATGGCGGAGGTTGCCAGCTTCCATCCACCAAACACGGCATCAAGGCCGCCGTTCGCATTGCCACCGTAGGCTCTGCCACGTCCGAAAGGAAGGTCATACACGCCGACGAAGTTCAGGCTGTGCCGAACGTCCATGGCGGAAGGACCATAATCGGCATTGAGGTCATAACCGTTCTGCACCGAGAGCCCGTTGAAGCTGGTATTCGACACGGCATAGTTCCCGGAAGAATTGGTCAAGGATTTTGCAAACGTATAGTTCAGCGTGTACTCCAGGCCACGGTGGGTTCGCTGACGCAACGTAAACTGGGCCGCGTTGTAAGTCATCCTGGCCTGGGACTCGGTAATGAGAATGCTGCCGCACTCTCCCACCAGGGCGAAGTAGGGTGTTTGGTCCACCGCGGGTATGGTCGCAGCGCCGCATCCTCCGACGCCTGAGAGATCTTGCGCCTGCGCAGCAGTCAGCTGATTGCCGTTGCGATAGTCGGCCAAGTGATGCCCAATCTGTCCGTGATACCCAGCGCTAAGAGACAACTCATTCGTGATCGCGTATTCGGTGACCAGAGTGAACTGATGGTTGTAGGCGGGCTGCGTATTCTGCGGCCAAACCGAGTACAACGAGTTGTTGATTCCCAGCGGCTGGCTGAACGCATCCGCGACCGTGAAGGGCGACCCTCCCGAAGTTCCCGACGGAATAGTGGCATTGCTGTTGATGGCAAGTGAGAAGGGCGGACTGGAGGTCAGGCGCTGATTGAAGGAATAACCCTCAAAAAAACTGGTTGCGCCGTAGCCGCCCCGAACCACGAGCTTCGGCATGGCTTGGAATGCGAAGCCCACGCGGGGCATGATTTGTTTGTAATTGGCGTCATAGCAGGCGCGAGTGGCGCAAACCACCGCGCCGGTCACCGCATCGGCAGGCACATGGCCGGCGTACTCCACGATCCCGCCGGGAAGCACATTGGCGGTCTTATTGTTTTGTTCATACCAGGGCTGGTCGAATTCGTACCGAATGCCCAGATTCAAGGTCAGCTTGGACGTCACCTTGAAATCGTCCTGGAAATAGAGTGCCGAGCGCCACTGGCGATTGCCGACAAATCCCAGGGGGGACGCAAGCTGCACATTGGAAATCCGGCCAAGAACGAAGTCTGCCGCACCCCAGCCTGATCCACCAGCGGGGCCCGTAAATTGACCGTCATAACTGAGTTGCCCGAGAAATCCGACGTTTCCGGCGTTGATGTAATTCTGCTGATATCGCGTGGCCTGTCCGCCAATCGAGAGGTAATGCTTGCCCCGTTGCCAGGTTAGATTGTCCTCGTAGTTGAAGGTATTGTCGGTAAAGACCTGAGGATTCGCATTCGTGCCCAGATAACTTACGCCGTTGCTGATGCTCTGCCCCGTGAAGCCTTCATACAGCTGTGTGCCAAAAGGGATGCCGACTTTGGAGTCGCCAGTGAAGCCAAACTGTCCGGTGGGATCGCTGGGAACACCATTGTTCCAGCGCACTCGGGTGAAACCGAAGCGAGTTTCATTGATGATGGTCGGCGAGAACGTGTGAACAAAACTGAGGCCGGCAATCTTGGTGGGATAGGTGCTGTGGCTGGGAAAATCCACGGGAATGATCGCCGTGGTGTAGTCGCTGCCCGTGCCCTGCGAATAGAAACCCGCAATCCTATCTTTATCGCGTGGAGTCCAGTCGACTTTGAAATCTTCCTGGTTGTTGGAAACGTAGCCGGACTGCGGGCCCACAAAGTCTGAGGCAATCAATCCGTCCCCGCCGTTTGCAACCGAGACCGGAGGCCGGTTGGGCAAAGGGTAGAGCTCCGGATGGGCAAACAGGTAAGTCGCAACCGGATTCACGATCGGCACGTTCTGGTCGTTGGCATAAGGAGTGAAGTTGTTTTGGGTGTCGTAAAGCTGAATCGGTGAAGCACCTTCGGTTAGCAGGGCGGAAAAGTCGCCGCTGCGCATCGCCTGTGTAAGCACACTGGCCGAACTCGACCCGCCCGTATGATGGCGGATGCCCTCGTAGTCGCCAAAGAAGAAAAGCTTGCTCTTGACGATCGGCCCTCCAATCGTCGCGCCGAAGATGTTCTGCGTATAGGAATTCTTCGGAGTGACGGGAGTGTTCCGGCCGTTCCCCCACGAATTGGCATCGAGCTTCTCATTTTGCAGCAGGTCGTATAGAGAGCCGTGGAACGCGTTGGTGCCGGACTTCAGAACGGTTACGACCGCGCCCCCATTGGCATTTCCGTAGCTCGCGTTGGCATTGCCGGAGACGACGCGAACCTCCCCGATGGCGTCCGGGGCCGGGTTGTAACCAATCAGATTGTTCTGCGGCTCATTGTCCTCGGCGCCTTCGATCGAATAGTTGTTCGCCTGCTCGCGGTTGCCATTGATCGACGCTATCCCGCTGTTGTAGTTATTGCGCTCGATGGCGTTAGTTCCGCTCATCCCAGTCGGATCGGTATCGATGGCTCCCGGTTGGAACAAGGTAAGCGCGGAGAAGTTCCGTCCGTTCAATGGAATATTCGCGATTTCGTTGGTCGAAAGCGTGTTTCCCAAGGTGGAATCGGTGGTGTTCAGGATGGGATGAAACGTCTCCTCGACGTTGACAGTGGTAGAGCCGGCGATCCTCAAGGTGACGTCGAATTTTGCGGTTTGATCGATTTCGAGGGGGAACGGGGCGACGTGATCCGCGGCGAACCCCGCCGCATCAATCGTCATCGTATAGGCGCCGATCGGAAGGAAGCGGATCGTATACACACCCGCAGCGTTGGTCTTAGCCGACGTTTTCACCCCCGTCGCGGTGTTCTCGGCAGTGACGGTTGCCCCCACCACCACGGCGCCGCTGGGATCGGTAACGAGG
>Ga0181532_10004946_pt1 | contig 11464 bp, 9 predicted proteins | sample PEATcosm2014_Bin_33_FD_119768 | JGI IMG/M metagenome (GOLD analysis project Ga0181532, IMG submission 119768) | Peatland microbial communities from MTU Mesocosm Facility, Houghton, MI, USA - PEATcosm2014_Bin11_30_metaG | ecosystem: Environmental > Terrestrial > Soil > Wetlands > Peat | place...
GCAGAAGGTACAGGAGAACCAGAATCCCGACGTGATCGTGACCGCCAACGGCGGGATGAAACAGCAGACCTCCTATAGTGCGTGGGGCATGCGCGGGATCGGCGGCGGCATGGGCGGCATCACTCCGGAACAAAATGTTATCGGAACGTTGGTCGTCGATCTCTATGACGCGAAGAATCAGAGTTTGATCTGGCGCGGGATCGCTCAAAACGCCCTGAACAACAACGGCAATAAGAATCAGCAGATGGTGCAGAAAGCCGTCACTAAGATGTTCAACCAGTGGCCGAAGACGTAAGCATTCGGAGGCAAGATGCTCGGCGTCCGTGTCATTGCCTGCACATCTTTCCTCTATGCCTTGAAATGGGGTCTGTTGTGTATCACGAACACGAGACGAGGAGAAAATTATGACGAAGCATTCTTGCCTGCTCGCACTGCTGCTCGCGCTGCTCTACGTGACGGTCGCCGTTGCTCAACATCCGGTGCTCGACGCCGTCGCCAACAAGGTCGTCGCGAAGTACCAGTCGTCCACCTGCCAGCAGTTGATGATGGCGAAAGCGCAGAAACAGCCTCCGTCACCGGGGGAGCAGAAAGCCATGGAGCTGCTGAAAACCGATCCGCAGATGCGCCACGAATTCGTCTCTATTGTCGCCGATCAAGTCGTCGACAAACTGATCCAATGCGGCATGATCCCGTGATCGTCAAGGGCGGTGCGGTTCGCGGGGAATGAACGCAAGAGATAAAAGATGTTAACGCCGCCGACGCCGGGGTCAGGCGCGGCATAAAAGAGACTTTTCTTCTTTGTATCGCCAAAGGAGCGTAGAGCATGAAACGGGAACCGAGGGGGGCAGGCATCGTCGCGGAAGGCGCGGCATTTCTGCTCGCAGCCATGCTGGCGGTCACGCCGGTCGCGGCGCAGCAGGTCACGGGTGAGTCGGGTTCACCCAGTGCCACGACCACCATCATCGGAAAACAGATTCCGCCCCCGCCCCCGCAATTCGGCGGAGTGATCAAAGAAAGCGCCGCGGAATCGAAGCCGTGGTGGCCGCCCCGCATCGTGCCCCCCAAAGGAGCGCCCAACATACTCCTCATCATGACCGATGACCAGGGCTACGGTGTGTCGGGCACCTTCGGCGGCGTCATTCCGACGCCGGCGCTGGACCGCGTCGCCAAAGCTGGGTTGCGCTACATTCAGTTCCACTCGACTGCTCTTTGCTCGCCGACGCGGGCGGCTCTGATCACCGGCCGCAACCACCACTCGGTTGGCTTCGGCGTGATCGGTGAATTATCCACCGGCTACCCAGGCTATGACTCCATCATCGGTCCGGAGAACGCTACCATCGGCGAGATTCTCAAGGAGAACGGCTACGCGACCTCGTGGTTCGGCAAGAACCATAACACGCCGAGCTTCCAATACAGCAGCGCCGCGGGTCCTTTCGACCAATGGCCTTCGGGTATGGGATTCCAGTATTTCTACGGGTTTCTGGGCGGCGAGACCGACCAATGGGAGCCGTATTTATTCCGCGACCATACGCAAGTTTTTCCGTGGGTCGGAAAGTCCGACTATAACCTCATTACCGACATGGCGGACGAAGCCATCAAGTACATGCGCGATCTGAACGCGGCTGCACCGGACAAACCGTTCTTCGTTTATTACGTGCCCGGCGGCTCCCACTCGCCGCACCAGCCAAAAAAGGAATGGATCGAGAAATTTAAAGGCAAGTTCGACATGGGCTATGAGAAGCTGCGCGATGAGATCTTCGCCAATCAGAAGCGGCTTGGCGTGATTCCAGCTTCCACCCAACTTACCCCCTGGCCGGAAGCCATTCCGAAGTGGGACACCCTTACGGATTTGCAGAAGAAACTCTATGCGCGGCAGGCAGAGGTATTTGCCGGTTACACAGCCTATACCGACGATGAAATCGGCCGCGTCATTCAGGCCGTGGAGGACATGGGCAAACTCGATAACACGCTGATTATTTACATTGTCGGCGATAACGGCACCAGCCCGGAAGGCACCCTTTCTGGCACCTACAACCAGTACACCGCCTACAACGGCGTGATGAATATTCCCGAAGCCCTGCAGCTACTGCATTACGACGACTGGGGCTCCAACAAGACCTACCCGCACATGGCGGTGGGATGGGCATGGGCTTTTGATACGCCCTTCAAGTGGACAAAACAGGTGGCGTCGCATTTCGGCGGGACGCGGCAGGGCTTGGCTATCTCGTGGCCCGGCCACATCAAAGACGTGGGGGGGATTCGCACCCAGTTCCATCACATCATCGATATTGTTCCGACAATCCTCGAGGCGGCCGGCATCCCGGCGCCTGACACGGTCAACGGAATCAAGCAAAAGCCAATCGAAGGCGTGAGCATGGCCTACACATTTGATCAGGCCAACGCCAATGCGCCGTCCAAGCGCGACACGCAGTATTTCGAGATGGTCGGCAACCGCGCCATCTACAACAACGGTTGGATCGCCGCCACCACGCCGCCCTCACCGCCATGGCTGTTGGGAACGGGCAAGATGCCCGATATCGTCAACGGCTACCAGTGGGAACTCTATAACATCACTGAGGATTATTCTGAGAACAACGATCTGGCAGCCAAGAATCCCGATAAGCTGCATGAGCTGCAGGCGTTGTTCCTGAAGGAGGCAGGGAAGTATCAAGTCTTCCCTCTGGATAATTCTGGCTTCGTGCGCTTGCTAGCGCCGAAACCGAGCGCAGTCGCGGGGCGGACCGAGTTCACTTACACGGGTGTGAATGCAGGCATTCCCGTCGGCAACGCTCCCAGCATTCTGGACAGGGACTACACCATCACCGCCAACATTACGGTCCCCGATGGCGGCGCGGAAGGAGTGATTGCAACCATGGGTGGACGCTTCGGGGGCTATGCACTCCTCCTCAGTCATAGCTTCAACTGGTGGCTCAAAAGCGATTTGTTCAAGACAATAGGTCTGGTGTTGTTGGTTCTCGGTTTGCTTCTAGTCTGGTTGGGCAGAAACGGGAGGTGGAGAAAGCGGTTCGGCTATGCCCTGCTGTTGCTCGCCGCCATGGGATTAGTTGCCGTGTTTGCTACCGACATATTCGGAATCGGCAGAGGCAGACCCGTTTTCGTTTACAACTTCCTAGACATGGAGCGTTGGCGGTGGGAGGGGCTCTCCGGGCTCAGTGCAGGAAAGCACACCATCGTGTTCGACTTCAAATACGACGGACCGGGCCCCGCCAAGAGTGGCACCGGCGTGCTGTCTGTTGATGGCAGTGAGGTCGCGCGCAAGACAATCCCGCACACCATTCCGCTAATCATGCCGGGCGACGAGACTTTCGACATCGGGCTCGATACCCGGACGCCGGTGGACTTCAGCTATGAGGTTCCATTCCGCTTCACCGGGACGATCGACAAGCTGAACTATAAGCTCGGGCCAGAGCAGTTGTCGGCCGAGGACAAACGGAAGGCTGCGGTGATGCTCGCCGCCGCCAAAGACTAGGCGCATCGGGGGAATCGAGCCGCCGCGAACAAACGCGCTGGCAGCCTGAGCTGGCGGCGTTTAATAAAAAGAACCTGAGTTAGTCGGCTTGGATTGATGTCTACTTATGAAGCCAGGTTTGGAGAAGATAGGATGACGGCAAGAAGGCTGGCGGTGATCGCGGCGGCGGTTGAGGTGACAGCTGGCTTTGCCCTGATCGTCAATCCTACTTTTGTTGTCCGTTTGCTCGTGGGCGCCAGTCTTTCTAGAGGCGGCATCGCGGTAGGCCGGGTGGGCGGATTCGGGTTGCTCTCGTTAGGTATGGCGTGCTGGCCAAGCGGGGATCTGGCAACAACGCGGTCCACTACAGCCCTGTTTAACTACAACCTGCTCTCAACTCTTTACATCGCCTATCTCAGTGTGGTCGGAGGTTTCTTCGGCTACCTGCTATGGCCGGCATGTGCTCTTCATGGTTTGCTGGCGCTCCTGTTGGCGCGTCCAGCCTATGACGCAGTTCGCCGGGAGTGGCTTAGTGTTCATCGCCCGGAGAGCGGAACGTAACAGCCGGCGAGATCGTTTTCGAGCTCAAAGGAGAAGGCCCGAAACAGCCTCAAAGGCGGCTCAAGCGAACTCGCAGTAACTTGAGAACATTGACAAGCGTTTAAACAAAGGAGATCGCGTTATGAGCCAAAATCACTTTACTCTCAGCTTTCCCTTGAAGACGCCCGCGGACGCAAAGGCGCTGGCAGATCAACTTCCGCCGCTGATGCCGGGGATCTTTCAAGCGCAGGATGCCATCGGCACGGTCCACTACTCTCGGTTCACCGTTCTAAGCGACAAGACTCTTCTGTTTCTGGGGGACTTCGACGGAGAGTTCAGTCAGCTGATGGGCGGCCTCGCCAAGCAGGCAGGGTCGGTATTCGATGCGATCTTCCAGCACGTGGTCGATCCGCCACCGACTCCGGTCGCCCAGAACGCAGACGCGTTCGTCGAATGGGCCGCGAATCATCTTCTCACTGCGGTGAATCTCTACACCGCCTATCCAGAGGTGACCGCCAAGGAGATTAAGGCTCTGGCAGCCGCGGCCGGCGTGGTGGGCGCCGGTGACCTAAATCTTTTCCTGGTGATCCTTCCCATGAAATCAAGAATCGCCGACATCGAAACGCAACTGATTTTACGCGCGAGGGGACATGGGACAACCAAAGATCTGGACAAAGTCGGCACGCCGCATTTCGCACAGTTCGTGCCGCTTGAAGACAACCAGATTGGTTTCTTCACGGTGTATGACGGATCCTTCGACAAGTATATTGCCGATTTCACTAAGAACATCGGACCTGTCTTCGATCTCTTATTCAAGTTCACTAAGGGCGCACCGCCCTCGCCTTGCAGAAAGTATCTGCAGGAGTTCATTGACTTTGCAGCGGGAGCGAACCGTCCTCCGATCGGCTTCTATCAAGCGTACCCCGGCCTCAGTGTGCAGGACATTCATGCGTTGATTGCCGATAACAAGGCACAATCAGGCTCGGCCGCATAGTCACGAGGCTGGATCAAGCAGGAGACAGACAGTGAGCCAGGACCCCAAGGAACTCGCAGCATCGGCAAAGGAAGGCGGAGGATTCTTCCGCCGTCTGTTCGGGGGAAATGGGCATGAGACCGCGGCTGATGCTCATTCCAGCACGAAGACCGTACTCGACCTGCATGATATTCAGGGGTTCATCCTCCGCGGTTACCGAATGCCGATGGTGCGGCATTTCTTGCTCACTGTGGGCGTCCCCGCGGAGGCACGCAAGTTGCTTGGACGTCTAGTCAGCGGAGACGAGTTGGACGCGCCGCAGATCACCACTGCTGAAGACTGGCATGTGGGGTTCGCGCCGGGACCGGGGGACAATCCCGATGATGTCCCGCGCCATAAGCCGGACTACTGCCTTAACGTGGGAATTACCTGGCCCGGTCTGGTCGCGTTGGAAGTCAAAGATCGCGTTCCGACGGTTTCGTTCAAGTCGTTCGGGGCGTTTATTGCCGGGGCGGCCGGACGTGCGGAATTGGTCGGCGATACCGGGGCCAGTGCGCCGCAAAACTGGATCGATGCTTTCAAGGTGGAGAGCGGCCACGTCATGGTGACGCTGCACGCCCTTAGCCCGGAGGCGAGGACGACCTATAGCGACCGTCTATCGGCGCTGTTTGCCGAAGGGAATGCCTTTCGAGAAATCTGGCAGACCGACGGCATGGCGTGGACGGAGATGGTGGATGGCAAGCCCGCCCCCTGCGCCAAAGTCCCCTTCGGTTATACCGACGGCATCAGCATGACCACCATTCGTGGCGGCCCGGAACGATATGCGCCGGATCACCAGCAGCCCTGCGAACCCTGGCTATTTGTCTTGCAGGACGAAGCTGAGAATTACTTCGTGCCGGAGCCTCGAGAGCTCGGCCTGAATGGCAGCTTTGCCGTCTTCAAGATGATCAAGACCGACGTTGTCGGCTTCGAGAATTTCCTGCAATCGAACAAGGACAAAATAGATCCCGAACTGCTAGCCGCCAAGATCTGCGGACGCTGGCGCAATGGTGTCCCGTTGGCGTTGTCGCCAGAAACGGACAGCCCTCCGGGAGGCATTCCACCGGAGCAGATGAACAACTACGAATACGTGAACGCTGACGGCTCAGGAGATCCGAGGGGAGTGCGATGTCCGGTGGGTGCGCACATGCGCCGAATAAATCCGCGAGGCCAGCCAGTCACCGGGCAGGGTGAACCCGGTGGCAGCAATAATACTCACCGGCTCATCCGTCGTGGTATGCCGTACGGGCCGACGTACGATCCGAAGCAACCCTATGATGGGATCGAGCGCGGACTTCTCGGCTACTTCATCAACTCCAGCATCGAGAATCAATATGAGTTCGTGCTCGGGCATTGGGTGAATGACAGCGAGTTCGCCGGCGCGGTCCGGCTGCCCCCGAAATCGAAGGATCCGATGATTGGCACGCAGGATCCAGCGGGAAGCATTTTTGCGATTCCGCAGGCAAATGGTGCTCCGCCACTCAAGATCACGGGCTTCTCAACTTTTGTAACCACGAAAGCAGCCGCCTACTGCTTTCTGCCGAGTATCACCGCCATCAAATTCATCGCCAAACTGTGACGAGGTTCTTATGCTGTTCCTGACCAGATGGTTCGGAGTAACCGGTAGCGACGCCGATCGGGACCTCGCACGGGAAAAACTCGAGATCGAGGAGATCATCGAGCTAAGTCTCCAAATGCAGGCGAATGCTGCCGCCAAACAACATCGGGCGCTGGCTCGTGGAACTCACGCGAAGGGTGTCTCCGCCCGAGCCCAATTCGAAGTATTTGACGTTACCGTCAGGCGCGCCGGTGCGCTGGCGGACCGGCTCGCGCAAGGGATGTTCACGAAGCCTGGCGTATATCCGGCGATTGTGCGGTTTGGGAACGCGGATCCGAACAAGAACTCTGATTTCAAGGCTGATGTGCGATCGCTGTCTTTCTCGGTCGACCTCACAGGGGAGGGCAGCGCCTCTGTTTTTGGCGCGAATTCAGGCCGGCAAGATTTCTCCCTGCAGAACACGACGACTCTGCCCATAAACGACTCAACTGCATTCGTGGCGATCGCGAGGCTGCTGACGGCATCGAACCCGGCCGCCGGCCTGTGGGCGCTCTCGTTCAAGGATAAGTTGAGAGTGCTGAGAACGCTCACCCTGGTGCAATTTCAGATGCACCAGAAAATCATGCCTTATCAGCAACTGCGCTATGGGAGCAACGTCCCGTTTCGTCACGGACCCGTCGACGTTGTGAAATATTCGGCTACGCCGTCCGCGGACAATCCGGCGCGTCCCCTGCAAAGGAGTAACCCGAACGGCCTACAGGACGAACTGATCCGACACGTTCAGGAAGACAGTAAGATGAGCAGCTTCGACTTTGGCGTCCAGTTCCTCAACGCCCACCGGATGACTTATTGGGGCAAGCGTCGGGACGCCAATTTCTGGATCGAAAACGCAAGTGTCGAGTGGAACGAAGTGGAAGCACCTTTCCACACGGTGGCACGGCTCACCCTGCTGCCGAAGTCGCACCTGCAGCCGGATGCCGCCGAAGCCACCTATATCGACGTCACCGGCAACTCGACGCCGGACAGTACGCCCCTGGGAAGCATCAATCGCGCTCGCTATCCTGCAGAGGTAGCCAGCAGAAAAGCGCGCATGGGTGGCCAGAAATCGAAGACCACGATCCCCAGCCCTGAATCCGAAAGGAAATCAGCGTGAAGATATGCATATGAAGGAGTCGAACGAAGCGGCAGCGAAGTTATTGCATCCTCCCGCCGAAGCAGGCGAGTTAGAGCAGTTGCTGGTTGATATCGGAATAAATCTAAACACAGGAGAAAGTCATGACTAAGCGTTATTACGCGTGGATCGTCGTTCCCGTGTTGCTTTCTGTCTTTGTTCTCACACTCATGTTCCTTCGCCCAAGCCACGTCCAGGCTCAGGGTCAACCTCAGTACCCGATCATGGACAAGATCGCCGATAAGATCGTCCAGAAATACCAGAGTTCGACTTGCGAGCAACTGTGGGTGAAGAAGGAACAAAAAACTCCGCCGACCCCTGAGGAGATAAGAGCAGTGGGAATTCTTAAAAGCGATCCACAAATGCGGATTGCATTCATCAACCGAATTGCAGCGCCCATCGCCAACAAAATGTTCGATTGCGGGCTGATTCCCTGAAACTGTCAGGCCCGCGAATTCAACTCCGCCGATCAAGCGATGTTCTTTCGGAAATAATTTGCACCCAGACTGAGGAGAGTCTAATGAATTTGAGATTTGCAGTTAGGCACGAGAAGATGTTTGGACCCGATACCTTCACGGCTATCGGCAAACGCTGGATGATGATTGGTGCGGTAGCGTTCGCTGCTACGGCTCCGCTGCTTGCGCAGAGTCCTGAGATGCAGCAAAAGCTTGCCACCGTAAAGCAGACGGTTGCGGCAAATAAGCAGAGACTGCAGCAGTATCAATGGATTGAAACCACGCAGCTCACGCTGGATGGAGATGCCAAGCCTTCAACTCAAAACTTGTGCCGGTACGGTCCGGACGGGCAGGTTCAGAAGACTCCGTACGGCACTCCTCCCCCTCCTCCCAGCGGTGGCAGGCTGAAGCAAAGAATCATTGAGAAGAAAAAAGCGGAGATGCAGGAGTACCTGACCGAAGTGAAGGGCGTTCTCAGCCAGTACGTCCCGCCCGACCCGCAGAGAATGCAGCAAGCCTACGGGGCTGGCAAATTCTCATTGAATCCCGCCGGGAGCATCACGAATTTCATCTTCAAGGATTACGCGCAGCCCGGCGATCAGATGACTCTGTCTTTCGACCCCGCCAAATTGGCGGTCATCTCTTTGACGGTCAACACCTACATGGGGCAAGCAAAAGATGCCGTGACTCTGGCGGTTCAGATGGCTCTTCTTCCCGACGGCACGAGCTACGTGCAGCAGACCGTTCTGACCGCAACCGCCAAAAAACTCGTCGTGACGACAACCAGTTCCAATTTCCAGAAGCTCGGTGGTCAATGACGCAGGGCGAGCCGTAACGAAAGTCTGGACGCGGTCCGAGCGGCGAAAGCGCACGTATGAGCAAAAAGAGGCGAACCAAGTTACAACCCGCACGAACCTATGCGACACTGAGGCGCTCCGTGTGGATTTTGATCTCTCTGAGTGTTGTTTCTGCGGCGGTGGCGGTGGCCGTGTTCCGCCCGTGGCCTCTCTCGCTCGCCAGTAAAGTGGAGGCGGGCGTAACCATGGCCGAAGGGGCCGAGGCCCCGACCTTCGGCCCCACCATTCCCGTCGCTACTCCTGCTCCCGCGTCGTCGCCACAGGGCATGGTATGGATTCCTGGTGGTGAATTTTCCATGGGCGCGATCGATCCACCGGGCGGTGACGCAGTCGGCATGCAGGCAGCTGCCGATGCACGCCCCATCCACCGCGTTTACGTGGATGGCTTCTGGATGGATGAAACCGACGTCACCAACGAAGAGTTTGCCCGGTTCGTCAAGGCGACAGGTTACGTGACCATAGCGGAGCGCACGCCAACTTCGAAGGATTTCCCCGGTGCTCCTCCCGAAAATCTGCGCGCTGGTGGCGCCGTTTTTTCGCCGCCCGCTCATGCCGTGCCGCTTAACGACCCTTACGAATGGTGGTCATTCGTAAAAGGAGCGAACTGGCGTCGTCCCGAAGGTCCGAAATCTAATCTCAAGGGTCGTGAGAAATATCCTGTCGTCCAAGTCGCCTATCCGGACGCCCAAGCCTATGCCAAGTGGGCCGGCAAACGCTTGCCTACAGAAGCAGAGTGGGAATTTGCCGCGCGCGGAGGTCTCGCAGGAAAGCGCTACCCGTGGGGCGACGAATTCCGGCCGAATGGAAAGTGGATGGCCAACACCCACCAGGGACATTTTCCCGATACCGATACAGGAGACGACCGGTACGCGGGGATTGCTCCGGTTGCCCAGTTTCCACCGAATGCATATGGTCTGTATGACATGGCGGGCAATGTGTGGCAGTGGACCCAAGACTGGTATCGTCCCGACTACTACCAGCAATTAGCCGCGGCAGGTGGCGTGGTGCGAGATCCGCAGGGGCCGGACACGCCTTACGATCCCGCGGAGCCGAACGAGAAGAAAAAGGTTCACCGCGGCGGATCGTTTCTGTGCACTGACCAGTACTGTTCGCGTTATGTGGTGGGCACACGGGGCAAGGGTGAAGTTACAACTGGGACCAATCACTTAGGTTTTCGCTGTGTGAAGCCGGCATCGTAGAGCGGCAACCAAAGCGCTCACTGCGGCCACACGCAAGATCACAGTGCCATACAAACGCGGCAGCACCAGCTTTCGCGGCAGTTCGTCTTCGCTGATACAGACGTTGAACTAGAGGACCGGGCCGAACTCCTAAAGGGGTGTCATGATCGCCACGCAAATGGCTAACCGCGTCCCGTGCCGATCCGTGCGACCTGTCCTCTCAGCGAGCTCCCTTATCAGCCGTATGTGGACGGGTGATTAATATCGCAGGCGAGCGGTTAAGCGGAGTCGAGCTGAGTCTGACAAGGGAAACGGATTCCGTGACCTTCACCGTCAGGTGAGATGCAGATGGGCAGTTCTCCTTCAGATCAGTTCCTAAGGGCGATTACTTATTGCGGGTTGCTGCGGCAGATTACCACAGTGCCGTGCGGCAGATTCGAGTCACGAGAAGCAGCAACAACAGACGGTGCATGGGAAAAATCACCGTTAAACTCGGGTTTAAGGTGTGTGATACCTTCATCCGCGTGAAAGGCACCGATAAGTAGTTCTTCGCTTTGCAGGAATGTATTTGTCACTGGCGAACGATACTTGTTGTAACCGGGCGTTTACACTCAGAACCACAGTTGTGAGTGTAATCGAGATGTTACGCCAACCATCCTTTTGAGCCGCCGCCAACCCTCCTTTTCATTGACTTGCCCTCGCATCGCGCCTACCATGACACGAATTCATGATAGGCCAGACCATCTCGCACTATTGCATCGTCGAGAAACTCGGCGGTGGAGGGATGGGTGTCGTTTACAAGGCGGAAGACGTCAAGCTGCACCGCTTTGTCGCCTTGAAGTTCCTGCCTGACGAGGTCGCAATGGACCCGCAAGCCTTGGCTCGCTTTCAGCGAGAGGCGCAGGCGGCTTCTGCGCTTAACCATCCAAACATTTGCACCATACACGAGATCGGGGAGCAAGACGGTCAACCCTTCATCGTCATGGAGTTCTTGGATGGCATGACTTTGAAGGCTCGGATCGCGGGGAAGCCGTTGGAAATGGAAACCACGCTCTCCCTTGCCATCGAGATCGCCGATGCTTTGGACGCCGCGCATGCGGGTGGCATTATCCACCGGGACATCAAGCCTGCGAACATCTTTGTCACGAAGCGAGGACACGCCAAGGTTCTTGATTTCGGTCTGGCGAAGCTCTCGCTCAAGGCACAATCAGTGTCCGAGAGCGC
>Ga0181532_10004947_pt1 | contig 11463 bp, 11 predicted proteins | sample PEATcosm2014_Bin_33_FD_119768 | JGI IMG/M metagenome (GOLD analysis project Ga0181532, IMG submission 119768) | Peatland microbial communities from MTU Mesocosm Facility, Houghton, MI, USA - PEATcosm2014_Bin11_30_metaG | ecosystem: Environmental > Terrestrial > Soil > Wetlands > Peat | place...
AACCGTCCGAATACAGGCAATTGACGGTACGAGGACTTTCACCTCGCCAGATTCCCAGCCTTGTCGGCTGCTCCCTACTTCATGCCGGTTTATCCCGGCGCACCAAAATCGCGATAGCACTCGTTGACCCCCAAAGTTGGGGAAATGTTACAAGATTTTCACAGATGGTGCCTTGCAAATGGTGCAACTGACCTGCTTCTTCTCCCCACGGCGTGAGAGAATTGCATCATGACACAGACCAGCCTGCCCCAGCCGCATGAGCAGCGCAAGGTTGAAGAACTGCTCGTGAGACTTTCGAAAGTGAAACCGATCTCTGCTAAACCAGCCCCGATTGTCCAAGGAATGTCTGCAATTCGGGCAGCTTGCACAGCAAGCTCGCAAGTCTTTTTCTCGACATAACGAATAGATGGATCCTACCGTGCCCACAGCTTAGTCTGTGGGCTTTTTGTTGGTTGGCGCAGAATCGGCGATTGCACTCATTGACCCAGTCCGGCCTTGTACGGTAGGGTGTTCTGCCCAGCATCTTCCTCTTCCACGACCTGCACCTGCGGCTCTTGCCCGGTTCAGCCCTTTTATGCCTACGTTTACGCTGCCGGGGGTAATGATCAGATCGCAGCGTTCCCGATCGAGGCCAGCACCGGGGCAATCGGAACTCCGGTCACAAGCGCCGGACCGGCTGGCGGCCCTGGCATGGCCGTGATGGATAACGCATTCCTGTACGCCTCCAATCCTCTCAAAGTCGTTAGCGGGGGAGAAATTTATGGATGGATGATCGATGACGCGACCGGCGCTCTGACAGCGGTTCCCGGGTCTCCATTTTTTCTGGGACCGATGGCATATCCTAATGGCGTGGCCGTCGCTGACAATCTCGGACCCTCTGGACCTTATCTCTATATCGCGGATTTGGGCACGATCGACGCCCTGCAAGCCGACACTGCCACAGGAGCGTTGACAACTGTGCCCGGCTCGCCATTTACTTCGGGAACGAACTTCAATCTCACCGTTGACTACCTCAATCATTTCGTCTTCGCCGCGGATGAAGATTCTCCCGGAGGCGTTCTTGCATTCACGATCGACGCAAGCACGGGAGCGCTGACACCTGTTCCGGGTTCACCTTTTCCCATAAGTTCCGGCTCGACCGGCTTCATGCAACTGGGTCAAATTGTGGTTGACCCCACCGGCAGCTTTGTCTACGTTGCGATGCCCTCGACAAGCCAGATTGCGGTGTTTTCGATTACATCGTCTAGCGGAGTGCTGACGCCGGTGCCCGGTTCGCCGTTTGCTGTAGGCGGCGGTGCTTCCGCGATCGCGACCTTCAACAACTCGCCGGGGAGTGACTTTCTCTACGTCGCTAACACGACGGCGGGAACAATATCCGGCTATAGCATTAACCCAACGACTGGCGCACTGAGTCCACTGGCGGGGTTTCCGTTTGCGATCAGTGCCACATCCCTTGCGACCGACCTCAGCGGCGGCCACCTTTATGTTTCCAGCGCAAGTGGCGTGATGGTTTTCAGCATCAACCCAAGCACAGGAGCGCTCACCCAAATCGGCTCACCGGTAGCTTTTGCAGGAGCAACGGCGCTGGCATATGTAGGACCATGAGAGAACGGCCACTGGAGAGTGTCGAATAGAGTTAAGTATCTGGGTGTCATAGCGGATTGATCCAGCGAGGTACTGCATCTGTGACGGACAACACTTAACCCAACTCCAGTGAGGACGCCCTTTTCACATCAGTTGACGTTAAATTGCCATTACACTAACTGAGAAAATTCGGTTGGAGATTCGGCGGTGCGCCCGAGTCCTGCCTGACTGGCTCCCTGTAACTTTTAACAGTTTCGAATCCATCGAAGACGCTCTAGGCTAATGCTAGGCTAGGGTTTGTTCTCGTGCGACAGACGCATTTTGGGAGGCGCCGCAGCAGTCGAGGAAGGACGCCGTGTGGTGGATCAGCTACCGAGGTGAGGGCAAGGCCGGCGTCGAAAATATCGGCGTCTTCGAGGATGACGGCACTCCCCGCAAGAAACATCCCCTGCTGCTCGATCCGTCGCCCGATGCGTGCCCGTTGCACATTGCCCGCGGCTTCGCGCTGGTCGGCGACGATCTCTACATTGCCAACGCCTGGCGCAAGGACAGCCATGTCGCCCGGTACCGCCGCCACGGCGACACTTTCCACTTCGCCGAGGTAGTGGTGACAACCAAGCACGTTTCGGCGATGGTCCACCCCTTCGACGTAGAGCTCGGCGACGACGGCCGCCTGTACGTCTCGTGCCAGGACACCAACACCGTCCTTGCCATCCTGCCGAAGACGCGCAAGCCCGCGCCGGTGGCGCTCCACCTCCGCAAGAGTTTCCCTGACGGAAACTTTCTTCCCGGCACGCTGGTCGCCTCCAGCCAGGGCCGGCTTCCCGAAGTCGGCGACCGCGCGCCGCTGGACGTGCCGTCACCGCAGGGCCTCGAGGTAGTGCTCGACGAGCACGGCAGACCCCGCCACTCGGTGCGCGGGATCATCGTGCACCGCCGGCTTCTCTACGTGGCCGACGAGGCGGGGGACGTCCTCAAGGTCTTCGAGATAAAGTCCGGGCGACTCGTGGCGCACATCAAGGGGAAGAAGCTCATGAGGCCCGTGCACCTCATCCTGCACGGCGAAACGCTCTACATCGGCGCCACCGGCACCGGTAGCATCCTCGCCTACGACATCCCCAAAGTGGCCCCGTGCGGCAAGCTCAAGGCGCGCGTGGTAATCGACGGCAAGCTCAAGGCCCCATCCGGCTTAGCGATCGGCCCGGACGGCGATCTCTACGTGGCCGAACGGTTCGATCAGCGGGTCCGGCGCTTCTCCGTCAAGGGAAAGAAAGAGGGGACGTTCATAGACGGGCTCCCGGACATGCCGGAATTCCTGGTGTATGTGCCTGATCGGGCGTAGAACATCGTGTCGGCGTGTGGCATTCTTCGATTTGTGGCGAGCCGAATGGGCGGCCCCGTTCCCTCGCAATCCAGCTCGGAGCGCGAGATATTGGCAAAGCTCAATGCCCAGCCGACGGCGTTGAGAACGGATGCGGAGCAGACCTGCGCGGCAACCGAGGGCGGCAGATTGGTCCCCACCCTCGGTACCGGAAACCCTGAACTCGACGATGCGGCACGGAATGCGGGCAGCTTGGACGATCGCCCGCTGGTGGTGCTGACGGCGGGAAGATACTGGGCTCCACCAGGTTTGGAAAAGCAGGCCGCGGACTATCATGAAATCTGGATTCATCAGCTGCAAGCCAGCCTGGCACAGCTTTCAAGGCGTGGGCGGCAAGTTGTGGTGGACGCGCATCATGACGTGAGCGAGGCCCCAGATGCTTTGGTGACGGCGACACAAGAGGTGGTGCACGACGTCCGAAGAGAGAAGTAGAGACTCAATGCTCAACTGGTGAAACATCGCCATAATGCATTGACCCCTGCCAGGGGGTTTTGAGCGCTTGCTAACGTCAAATATGTGTCAGCTCAGTGCAGCGGAGTCGGGCATTTCATTTCTTCTTTTCTTCAGTCCTGAGCAGGACGACGATCAGATCTTCTCCCTTCCAATAGATCTGTGCGCGGGCCGCTTTGATGGAAGCACCCGGAAGGTCGAGCGCAAAATTAGAAATTGCTTCTCCATGAGTCGGCGCTGAATCTAAGGCCTTTTCAACGTCAGATCGAGTCGCGCCTGAAGGCAGCCGGAACCGGACCAGTTCCCGGCCTGTATCTCGCAGGAGCGGTTGTGCCGCGTTTTGCGTGACTTCTCCTTCTGAACCGAAGATCACCTTTATCGGAACCTGCGCAAAGATCGTGCGCTGGTCGTCGATTGCCGTAATACCAAACGGGGTAAACCCGATGCCGAGCTTGGGGGAGCCAAGCTTCGAATAATCCACGATGAGCGCGATGCCCGGGCCGCTTTCGATCTGCCTGACCGCGGCCTCGGCGCGTGCCCTGCCCTCCTGAGCCAGTTGGGTCTTGCTCTGCACGAGCGCGAGGTACACCGCGTCTGCCTTCACCTCCTTCAGAGCCTGGGACAATTCAGCCTGCGAGGGCTTCAGCGCCTCCTCAGCGAGCGCAGTCAGGGACACATCTGGCGCGAAGATCCGGCTCTTCCATCCGGGCGACAGCCGGTCCAGCAGAACTCCAGCCGCCATGCCGGAGTAATATAACCGCATGCGGAGAGGGGCTGTTCCGTATGGATCCCCGTTGACTGCGACCTCGCCGCTCAAGTTCTGAACCATGGTCTCGACCAGGCGTTCGCGCTGCGGAGCAAGGTCGCTGTATCCCGCAAATCCTTGTACCCAGGCCATGGCCGCCCCCGGAGATCGGCCTTCCAGCACCTCGTACAAACGGTATTGTGTGTAGGTCGCCAACCCCTCGTTGTACTCGGTCCCATCTTCGTACTCTACCGCCTTCGCCGGCAGGCTCGCCCGGCGATCCTTGCGCACCGCCAGCCAGCGCATCGCCGCGCGTCGAAGCTCCAAGTCATCCTTGGTTCGCAGCGCTTTCGCGAGAGCCGCCCCCTCCAAGGCAAAGCCGACGTTGTTTTGTACCGAGAGAACCGGATAATACAGCAGCAACATCTCGTCAGCCCCCTTGTCGGGAGCCTGTTTGTCCTGAAACACGTGGAAAGCCTCATGGACCACCATCGCGAGCTGGTCGTAGGGGTCCGTCGCCAGATTCAAAGCGCGCAACGTTCGCACCTTCTCGTCTGCCGGTCTCGCGTCCATCAGCATGAAGGAAACCTTGTTCCGCAAGTTCGATAGTGTATCGGCCACGGCCAGCGTTGGCACACCCTCCACATTCGTAGCTGTGTTCTGACCGTCGATCCCGAGCAGGGTCGGCCCGTTCTTTACCCAAATGTGCCAGCCTGGAAAACCCACCGGCCCATCGTAAGGCAGGAAGCCTTGCGGCGGATGCGGATGGTTGATCAGAACGTCCTGTTCTCCCGGCAAATAGAAAAGCAGCGGCGTACTGGAAGCGTCCCAACCAGGCCAAATCGGGTTCTGAGCCGAACCGATCAAACTCCATGCCTCGTTTGCCTCTGCGATCAAGCGGGGATCCACCTGCATCGTCGACGCACCGTGGCTCTGGTCAGCTGGCGGTTTGTATACCGTGGGTGCGGTAGTGGTCGGAATCGCGAGGGAAGTCAGGGGCAAGAAACTGAACAAGAGATAATGAAGTCGAAACATATCGCCCTCCTAATTCTTTAGACGAACAGCAAGAGCAGTTGTCTGAATGAGGCGCCATTCAGATTCGGCTGGGAGGTCGAAACTCGCAAAGAGGGCACCTCCGCAGTTGGCGACAAATCTCTATTACACTCAGAATCCGAAGAGGGAACACATTAATGGAGAGAAATGAAGTTGCTGGTGGTCCGATAATACTCGTCGTCGACGGATAGTAGTCTAGAATAGTTGCGTGAACTCTAAGAACGAGCGCAAACAGATCATTTTCGGGCAAACAATTCGAGAGCTCCGCCACAAGCGTGGAACGACACTAGCGACACTGGCGAAACTTGCGCAGATCCATCCAAGTTATTTAGCCGATGTCGAACGAGGCGAACGTAATCTTTCACTACTGAATATCCTCAAGTTGGCGGCCGCGCTGCGCGTGCATCCAGGCAAATTGTTTGTGAAGTTCTGACTCGGGAAGCTTATACATGGCATCCGTTTGACCCGAAACATCGCCATTTCGCTCATTGACGCTGGACCAGGTGATAGCAACGCTCTATGCGGCCTCCCGTTCCCGGAAAAGCGAGGGTTGGCGGTCGAGTTTATCTACTGCCGGCTTCACATTGATGTGGAATGAGGCTCGGTCCCGTGCGAGCTTCGGGCCAATCACACTGGTCAACCTCTCAACGGTGGTGCTCAAGTCTTTGGCGTGCATCTGCTGCAATTCAACCACAATTGTGATGTCGAACAATCCACTTTCGCATTCGTGAGAGCGTTGTGCCCTATGCGCGAGCAAACTGCCTCCGAGCATCCGAGCGAGGCTCACGAGCGAGCGGCTCTTGCATGCGGGGCATTCGTCACCTCGACTGCTGCTGATAACCTCGCAATCCAGGCAGAAGACTGCATTCCAGAGAGGGAGAATTCCTGCGTCCGGATGGTTCCTTATTTCGGCAAACATAAACACCAACCTTTGTCCCTGACCAGTGGGCGGCTACACTCAACAAGAATACAGCATCATCCCCAACGTGTAAGCTGTCAAAGTTTTCAGTGGCTGAGACAACTCTGGTCCCAAGCACGATTTCCCCGGAAGGACAACTGGGCAGCGTGGCGAATCGCTCGTTGCGGAATTGTTGGCGAGAAATCCCCACTCATTGAGGTTTAGCCGCCCAGGGTCAATGGGTGTAAAGGTCTGGTTAAAACAGGGTTCGGGCGGAATTACGCATTGAGCGACCTAAAGAGTTGAGACTGCGAACAAAGCAACCACGGCAGTAATGATGGTCGCGAGCCACAGGCGCGTAACCTTTGGCAGCGTGATCCAGTCCCGGTACAGCGATAAGCTGGCTGGGCTAGCGATGCGAACAATGTTAGCGGCTATTTTCATTCAGGCCTTCGATTTTACGACAGCCGTCAGCTTCTCTGTCCGCGCGGCTCCTCTGCGGCCCGTGCGTCCCTCGTCCTGAGGACGTTAGACTCACGAACCGCCGCAAAAATCGTGATGATGCGGAGTCGCCGCAATAGTTGGCGCGCCCCAGCGATTTGTGCGAGGCCGCGGGATGGGCTATTCATAGCGCAATGACACAATGGGGTCGATGTGGGCGGCACGATGCGCCTGAATGTAGCTGGCCAGCAAAGTAACGAGAGCCAGAAGGAGCGAAATCGCAACGAACGTGAGCGGATCGCCGGGGCTTACACTAAACAGCAGACTTCGCATGAGACGGGAAAGCGCGAAAGCACCGGCGAGTCCGACGGCTACTCCGGAGAGTGCCAATGCCATTCCCTTCCAGACCACTAAACGTACGATGCCCATTTGAGTGGCGCCTAATGCGATCCGGATTCCAATTTCGCGTGTTCCCTGATTCACCAGATAGGCCATGACTCCGTAGGTCCCGATGGTGGCCAGGGCCAGGGCTACGCACGCGAAAAGTGCCAGCAGCAGCATGGAGAAGCGCCGCCGGGCCAGCGATTCCTCCACGCGCTGTTCCATGGTCCGCACGTTATACAGCGGCAGGTCGCTATCCAGGGCGCGAATCTGCTGTTTGACGGCAGAGGTCAAAGCGGAGGGATCGGCGCCGGTGCGAAGCACCACATTCATGGCGCGCGTGGGATATTGGGTTTGCGGACGATACAGAGCGATGCGCGAATCGGCGTCGAGCGTGTATTGCTTGACGCGTCCTACGACTCCGACCACGGTTTCCCAGGGTTCGTTGTCTGTGACGCCTCCGTAATGAATTCGCTTGCCGACTGGATCCAGGTGCGGCCAAAGTTGTCGAGCCATGTATTCGTCAACGATCACTACCTTGGGGCTGGTAGTGTTGTCCTGCTCGTTGAAGAATCTGCCCGAACGCAACGGAATTTCCATCGCCGAGAAGTAGTGGCCGCCCACGATGCGCTGATCCGCATTGATGAAATTCTCCCCCGGCGGTGGGACGCGGCCTTCCACAGTAATTGGTCCCCAGGCAAACATTTGGCTCAACGGAAGAGCAGTGACCCCGCCGGAGGCAGTGACTTCGGGCAAGGCTTCCACGCGATTCCAAAGAGCGAGGTAGGTGGCCAGAACGGCGTGCGGATCTTCGTACTTGGGGCCGCTCAGAGTAAGCTCCAGGGTTAGAACATTCCTGGCGTTGAACCCTGCAGACACGCGTTGCAGGCGCTCAAAGCTGCGGATCAGCAGTCCAGCGCCAACCAACAGCATCACGCACAGCGCGAGTTCGGCAACCACCAGCAGTCTACGAAGATTATTGCCCCGTCCCCAGACTGCACTGGTGCCGGCGGAGCCGCGGCTTGCGTCTTGCAGAGTCGCGTTCACGTTAAGCCGGGAAATGCGCAGCGCAGGCGCCAGGCCAAAGAGAGCTCCGGAGCCCAGTGAAAGCAAGAAAGTAAATAGCAGGGCCGCGCCGTCGATGCCGATGTCGTTAATTCGCGGAACGCTTTTGGGGCCAAGGATTTGAATCCAATTCAGACTCCAGAAAGCAAATAGAACGCCCAATGTGCCTCCGCAGAGAGAAAGCAAAACGCTTTCAGTGAGCAACTGCTGAACGATTCGCAAGCGGCTTGCTCCCATCGCGGTGCGAATGGCGATTTCCTTTTGCCGGGCAACCGCTCGAGCCAGCAGAAGATTCGCGACGTTGGCGCATGCAATGACCAGCACGAACCCTACCGCGCCCAGCAAAACGAACAACGCCGGCCGAACATCTCCCACGACTTGCTCGAGCAAAGGCACAATGCCGAAAGTTAGGCCGCCGTTAGGCGGAGATTTCCGGATAATCGTGGCGCAACCGGGCTGTGATGGTATCCATCTCAGCCTGGGCTTGTGCCGTCGAAACACCGGGCTTGAGCTTGGCCATGATGTTGTAATCTTCGTGATCGCGGTTTTGCACGGCGTCGGCGGGAAGCGGCAATGGCAGAAGGATGTCAGCCTGCTCGGCTCCGTCGAGGGTGGGCAATACTTCCCGCGGAAGAGAAAAGCTCGACGGCATGATGCCGATCACTTCGTAGGGCAATCCGTTGAGCGTGACCGACTGGCCGAGCATCCGGGGATTGGCGCCGTAGTGGCGTGCCCACATGCCATGGCTGAGCACCGCGGTGGCGGGCCTGCCGGGCGAGTCTTCGGCGGCCGAGAAGGTGCGCCCAAGAGCCGCCGACTGGCCGAGCATGGGCAGCAGGTTCGACGAAATGCGAATCGTGCCTACACGTTCGGGTTCGCCACGACTGGTCAGGTTGTCGTTGCCGCCGATGGCAATCGCCACCTGCTCAAAGCCGTGATGCCCGGTCTTGATATCAAAATACTGCGCCGTGGAGAACCAATCTTCGGTGATGTTCAGACCCGGAGAGCGATTCCACAAAATCACCAGCCGCCCGGCATCCTGATACGGCAATGGCCGCAGCAATAATGCGTCGAGGATGCTGAATATCGATGTGTTCACGCCAATCCCGATCGCCAGCGACAAAATGGCCGCCAAGGTAAATCCGGGACTCTTGGCCAACATCCGAACAGCATACGCAACATCCTTGGCTAGAGTGCTCATGCGTTGTCATTTCTTTCGTCGGGGAGAATGGTTGTTGTTGCGACTTCTGCTCGGGCCAAATCCTTCGCTGTGCTTTGTTGTTCACGCTGCCAAAGGGCAAACTGACACCCAACTAGGCATGATGTTTGGCCTCCACAATCATAATCCCTGCGTCGGCTGGTTTGCCTCCCATGTGGCGTAACTGTTGCGAAATTATGCTCGCACCGTTTTTGCCCCGATAAGCCATAGGCAAGCGAACAATGGAACAGCTACCAACTGCCGCTCTGATCCACTCATTTTTCTGTCTCCCTGGCAGTTTCATGCGTCAACTACCCACGGCGTTGAGAGAACATCCACTTTGGCAACTCGGGTTCAGTGAAAGCCAATCTGTTTGCGCCATCGTGATCCACGCCAGCGTACTCGGTGTAGATCGGGTGTCCGCCCGCTCTCCGTCTCGCCGCGATGCGGTCACGCGATGAAGACACGGGAACAACTTCGTCGGCATCTCCGTGAAAATCCCACAAAGGCGTAGCAGCCGACCGAGTGCCATCGTCGGGGGACTCGCCTCCACAGCAGATCACAGCAGCAGCGAAAAAGTTTGGTCGATTCGCCAAAACATTCCACACGCCCGCGCCTCCCATGGAATTTCCCGCGATATAGATACGGCGCTCATCGATATGAAACTCGCGACGCAACTCATCCACTATTTCCAGAGCCAATCGTGCCCCGTCTCCGAAACCTGGAAGCTCCATCGCAGGCTGTTGCGAAAAGTCGTATCGGATCCATCCCCGATCTGTCTGCGGCGCCAGTACGTAGCAGGGGAAACGCTTCTGAATTTCCGGAAGAAGCCACACCCTCGTGCCGAATCTGTTGCCGAGATTTAGCTGCTTCAGGTTGTCGTCGCCCAGTCCGCCACTCCCGTGCAGATACAGCACCAATGGCTCATTTCTGGTGGTTTCTGGGTGAAACAACCGATAGGGCATCACCCAGTCGCTCTTGTGCTCGCGCGCCTCGAACTTGTTCTGCAACCCTTCCGATCGCTTCAGAAACGCGTCAATCAGGGCCAACCTTTCCGGCGATTTTGGCGCTGCGGGCGCGAGTCTGGGAGTGGAATCGAGCTTTGTTGCGACGGCTTTCGGTGAGAGTACAAGATTCAGGCCCGTCTGGATTGCCGCGTACCATGCGCCAGCTGATGCCGAGCCCAGCAGGCGAACCGCCTCTCGTCGAGTAATCATCTGCGTCGTAACCTCGTGCCCGGTTTGCGATTGGTCCCCTAAACTCATGGAGGTAGACGGTTTGGGCACAGAATCGATAGCACAGGCGAACGCTTTATCTGGCCCACGCGTTGTACCCTCGTCTCGCATGCGCCCCTTGTCCGTAGCGGCCTTTCACCTTGCTGATCCTGTTTTCCTCGGTGAGAAGAGCCCCATGGAAGCTAAGGTATTAATCTGCCTGCTTGCGTTAGCGTTATTACTTCGTCCGCTCGGGTTTACTAGAAAACGGTGGGCATTGCACAAGGAGTACCTGCGGCTAGTTTCCGAGGCTCGAACTCTACGATTGCGGTATGCCGTTCGCTATTGGCCCGAGGAGCAAAAGAAGTGGGAGCTTGCAGCTAGGTTTGCGCCGTGGCTCTTGTTTCAGCATTTTGTGAGAATCAGCCGAAGGAAGCTAGGCGGGATGGGATCTTTGGGCGATGTTGTCATTCTTAGGGGCGGCAAGCCGGAGGAAGAGGCGAACAAACGCCTCGTTCAGATTGTGGGATTACTGTATTCCGTTAGTCAGGAGATTACGCCTCAGTGAGGTAGTCGCTGATTCCTGTTGCAAAATCCCCTTACGCTCACTGACCTCAATCGAATGTCCAGCGCGTCGCAGTTTTCGGGAAGCTCTTTTCTATAAGGCCGAATACACGGCTCGGGCGCACGCGGTAGAGGGGCTCAGAGCCGTCACCGCCGCTCATTCCATATTTGCTGAGCGATATTGGTTCTAACTTTTTCCCAATAGCTGGGTCTGTGATCAGTTCGGCGACACCTTCCAAAATCACCGCTTCAGCAGCATTCTGAGTGCCCACAATACAGTTTGGATTTTTGGCCAAGTTGCGTGCCTTTTGGGTCTTGCTCCCCGTGCCGAACCAAAACGCACCGTCGAACCACAGGCCCCAAATGATCATGGCATGGGGTCGACCATCGGAACGCACCGTGACGATCCAGTACTCGCGAGAGTCCGTCAGAGTCTTCACGGCCCATTCCCAAGGCAACATCCCGGTTTTGCTCTTGCTAATGCCGTAG
>Ga0181532_10004948_pt1 | contig 11462 bp, 8 predicted proteins | sample PEATcosm2014_Bin_33_FD_119768 | JGI IMG/M metagenome (GOLD analysis project Ga0181532, IMG submission 119768) | Peatland microbial communities from MTU Mesocosm Facility, Houghton, MI, USA - PEATcosm2014_Bin11_30_metaG | ecosystem: Environmental > Terrestrial > Soil > Wetlands > Peat | place...
GCGAGGTCGTGCGAGATGACGATGTAGGTGAGCCGGTGGACCTGTTGGAGTGCCTTCATCATGTTGAGGATCTGCGACTGGATCGAGACGTCGAGGGCCGAGACGGGCTCGTCTGCAACGATCAGGCGCGGGTTCAGCGTGAGGGCACGGGCGAAGCCGATCCGCTGGCGCTGACCTCCGGAGAACTCGTGCGGATAAAGGTCGATCGCCTTTTGTCCGAGGCCCACCTCTCGCAGCAGCGCGCCGACGCGCTCCCATTGCTCGGTCCTCGATCCGATCCCTTGTACCTTCAGCGGTTCACGCAAGATGGTGCCGACCCTCATCCGGGGGTCGAGCGACGCGTAGGGGTCCTGGAACATGATCTGGAAGTCGCGCCGGCCGCGGCGCAGCTCGCCGCGCTTCATCTCGGTGACTTCCTGGCCGTCGAATCGGATCCGTCCCGAGGTCGGCTTCTCGAGTGCTACCACGAGGCGCCCGATGGTCGTCTTGCCGCAGCCCGACTCGCCCACGAGACCGAAGGTCTCTCCCTCGCGGACGGCGAAAGAGACGTTGGAGACCGCCTTCACGCTGCCGATCTTGCGCTGCAGGACCGCACCCGCGGTGACGGGGAACTCCTTTACGAGTTGGTCGATCTCGAGGATCACCTTGCGGGACGCGAGCTCGTCGAAGCGGTTCGTTGCTATCCGGCTCGCCTCAGCCGCGTCGACGACGCGGATCTGACGCCGTGGCGCCCCGGCGCCGCCCACCGGGTTGAAGCAGGCGACCGAGTGAGTCCCCTCGGTGATGAGCGGCGGCTCCTCGCTCCGGCACTGTTCGATGGCGTTGCGGCAGCGCGGCTCGAACCTGCAGCCGACGAACTCACCGCTCAGGTCGGGGGGTACCCCGGGGATCGAGTAGAGCGGGACGCTCGAGTCGGCGTTCAGCTTGGGGATGGAGTCGAGGAGTGCCTCGGAATAAGGGTGGCGCATCTCCTCGAACAGGTTGCGCGTCGGGGCGCTCTCGACGATCTTGCCGGCGTACATGACCATGACCCGGTCCGCGCGTCCGGCGATGACGCCCATGTCGTGGGTGATGAGGAGCACCGCCATCTTGAGGCGCTCGCGCAGCTCGTCGATGAGGTCGAGGATCTGCGCCTGGATGGTCACGTCCAGGGCGGTCGTCGGCTCGTCGGCGATGAGCAGCTTCGGCTCGCAGGCGAGGGCTATCGCGATCATGACACGCTGGCGCAGGCCGCCCGAGAGCTGGTGGGGATAGGACGCGAGGCGTTCGGCGGGGCGGGGCATCCCCACGAGCTGGAGCACCTCGACCGCCCGGTCCATGGCCGCCTGCTTGGAGACCTGCTTGTGGATCCGCACGGGCTCGGCGATCTGGCGGCCGATTGTCATCGTCGGGTTGAGCGAGGTCATCGGGTCCTGGAAGATCATGGCGACGTCGTTGCCCCGAACGTCGCGCATCTGCTTCTCGGGCATCTGCACGAGCTCCTTGCCCATGAGGGTCACCGAGCCGCGGACGATGTGGCCGACATTCGGCAGGAGCTTCATGATCGACAATCCGGCCGTGCTCTTGCCGCATCCGGACTCGCCGACGAGACCCAGGCACTCACCTTCGCCGACTGTGAACGAGACGCCGTCGACGGCGCCGACAGTCGCCGTGCGCAGGTGGAACTCGGTACGCAGGTCCACCACTTCGAGAACGTTGGCCATGGCTGGTTACCCCTGTGCTCTGCCGACGAAAGCATCGTATGCCATCGCCCGACATGCGCCTAAACCCGGATCCCTGGTCGCCCGGCTTGTGCTGCGCTATCGTAACCGCCCATGCCCCAACCTCCTAGCCTCACGCCCGAGCAGCGCCACGCGGCGCTCGAGAAGGCGGCCCGAGCGCGCCGTGAACGCGCCGAGATAAAGGATCATCTGAAGAGTGGTCGAGTTACCCTGCGGGAGCTGCTCGTCAAAGCGGAGTCGGACGAGATCGTCGGCAAGATGAAGGTGCTGGCGGTTCTCGAGGCACTCCCCGGTACCGGCAAGGTGAAGGCCCGCCGCTTGATGGAGCACGTCGGCATCAGTGAGACTCGCCGGCTCCAGGGCCTCGGGGCCAAGCAGCGCGAAGCGTTGCTCGAGGCAGCAGCCCGACCCTGATCCTCATCGTCTGTGGGCCCGGCGGCGTCGGCAAGGGGACGATCGTCCACCGTCTGGTCGCAGCCGACGATCACCTCTGGCTGAGTCGATCCTGGACCACGCGTGCCCGCCGTCCCGGCGAGGCCGAAGACGATTACACCTTCGTCGATCACGAGGCCTTCTTAAGACGCGTCGCTGAAGACGGCTTCCTCGAGTGGGCGCAGATTCTCGGTGAGTACTACGGGACGCCCACGCCACAGCCCCCACAAGGCTGTGACGTGGTGCTCGAAATAGACGTCCAGGGCGCCCGCCAGGTGCTCCGGCGGTATCCCGACGCTATTTGCGTTCTTGTCCGCGCGCCTTCGCGCGAGGTGCAAGAGCAGCGCCTCCGGGCCAGGGGCGACTCGGAGGAGCACATCCGCACCCGCATAGAGCTGGGCCGCCGTGAGGAGGCCGAGGGCCTTGAGATCGCCTCGCGCGTCGTGGTGAACGACGACCTTGATCAGGCGGTGCGCGACCTTGCGGATATAGTGGGAGAGGTCCGCCACAAGGGATGACCGCGTCCCAGGAGCGGAAGGCCGCCTCTACGAGGCGGCACCCGATCGAGAAGGAGCCCCATGGCTGAGCCGCGCAGCACGATGATCGATCCACCGATCGAGGTCTTGCTCGACAAGGTCGACTCGAAATTCACCCTCGTGACCCTTGCCGCCAAGCGGGGGCGGCAGGTGAACTCGTACTTCAGCCAGCTGGGCGAAGGTCTCGGCGCCATCGTGCCGCCTCAGGTCGCCTCCATCGCCCGCAAGCCCCTGTCGATCGCCCTCGAGGAGATCGCGGCCGGCAAGGTGGTGGCGGTATGGCCCTCGGACGAGGAGACTTCGGCCGAGGGCGAGCCGTCCTCGGAAGACATGAGCGATGCCCCCGACAACGGGGAGGCGAGCTAGCCCACCGCGGAGCTGGCGGAGGGCTGCGGTTGTGAGCGACGGGCCGGGATCGAATCGAGCTGACGGGTCCGCCACAGCTGGCGCGTCCCTGCTCGGCGCGACCGTGGTGCTCGGGGTGAGCGGCGGGATCGCCGCCTACAAAGCCGTCGAGCTCTGCCGTCGCCTAGTCGACGCCGGCGCCCATGTCGTGCCTGTTCTCACGGCCAACGCCACCCGCTTTGTCGGAGCGGCGACCTTCTCCGCACTGGCTAGTGAACCGGCCCGCCTGGAGCTGTTCGGCGACGACTCCCCGATTCCCCACACCGAGCTCGGCCGGCGGGCGGACCTTGTCCTCGTCGCACCGGCGACGGCGCGCGTCATCGGGGCTTACGCCGCCGGCATCTCCTCGGACCTGCTCGTGGCCACGCTGCTGGCGACGCGTGCCCCTGTGCTGGTCTGTCCCGCCATGCACTCGGAGATGTGGGAGCACGCAGCGGTGCAGGAGAACCTGGCCACCCTTCGTCGCCGTGGCGTTCACGTCCTCGAGCCGGAGTCGGGCCGCCTGGCGGGCGGGGACCTAGGTGCAGGCAGGCTTCCGGAGACCGGCGTGATCCTCGAACAGGCGGCGAGGATCCTCGCTGCCGCCCGGCACACGGGCGGCCGAGCCCGACCGCTTTCAGGCCGGCACGTGCTCGTCACCGCGGGAGGCACCCGCGAGCCCATCGATCCGGTGCGCTTCCTCTCCAACCGCTCCTCGGGCAAACAGGGCCATGCCCTCGCCGAGGCCGCCGCCGAGCTCGGTGCCGACGTCACCCTGGTGACGACCTCCGGCTTGCCCGTGGCCAGCGGAGTCGAGGTGGTCGAGGTCGAGACGGCCGCTCAGATGGCCGAGGCGGTGCTGGAGCGCGCCGGGACCGCAGAGCTGGTCGTCATGGCCGCGGCAGTCGCCGACTACCGCCCCGCCGAGGTGGCGACGAGCAAGCTCCGCAAAGCCGACGGGCCGCCCGAGATCCGTCTCGTCCCGACCGTCGACATCCTCGCCGAGCTCGGGCGCCGCCGGCACGCGGGCCAGGTGCTGGTCGGCTTCGCGGCTGAGACGGGCTCGCCCGACGAGCGCGCGAAGTGCAAGCTGGAAGAAAAGAACGTGGACCTCATGGTTGCCAACGACGTGGAGGCCGAAGGCGTCGGGTTCGCGCACGAGACCAACGCCGTGACAATCTTCCACCGTGGAGGGGGACGCACAGAAGTCCCGCTCCAGTCCAAAAAAGGCGTCGCCGAGGCGGTCTTGCATGCCGCGATGGCACTACTTTCCGGGACACCGCCGTGTAAGGACGGCTCGGCTGGGCAGGTTCTGACCGCCGGCTCCCCTGGGAGCGAGGCGTCGGCCCCGCACGCCGCTGCCGGTAGCGATCGAGAATGAGGAGCCGTCTCTTGTCTAGCTTCCAATTCACCTCCGAGTCGGTCACCGAGGGGCATCCCGACAAGATGGCCGACCAGATCTCCGACGCCATCCTCGATGCCATCTTGGAGGAGGACTCGCTCGGTCGCGTCGCCTGCGAGACCTTGCTCACGACCGGGCTTGTGATCGTGGCGGGCGAGATCTCGACAAGTGCCTACGTCGACATCCCCCGCCTTGTCCGCCGGACCATATGCGAGATCGGTTACGACCGGGAGGAGCTCTGCTTCGACGGGAACTCCTGCGGAGTGCTCGTGTCCATCGACGAACAGTCGCCCGACATCGACAGGGGCGTCTCAGCCGCCCTCGAGGTTCGAACGGGCACGGCCGGTGAGGACGTGCTCAACGCCCAGGGAGCGGGCGACCAGGGCATGGTGTTCGGGTACGCCTGCGACGAGACCCCCGATCTCATGCCGCTGCCGATCTGGTTGGCGCACCGGCTGGCGCGTCGACTCGCCGAGGTCCGCAAGTCCTGGGCGCTGCCTTATCTCGGGCCCGACGGCAAGACCCAGGTGACGGTCCGCTACGAAGACGGCCGGCCGGTCGAGCTCGAGACCGTGCTCATCTCCACCCAGCACACAAAAGACGCCGATCTCGAGGCGCTGCCCGCCGACCTGGCTCAGCACGTGATCATCCCCCTGCTCCCGACCGGGATAGAGACGTCCGGCTACCGGCTGCTGGCAAACCCGACGGGCCGTTTCGAGCTGGGTGGCCCACGTGCCGACACGGGGCTCACCGGGCGAAAGATCATCGTCGACACCTACGGTGGATGGGCGCGCCATGGCGGGGGCGCTTTTTCCGGCAAGGACCCCTCGAAGGTGGACCGCTCGGGTGCTTACGCCGCCCGATGGGTGGCAAAGCACGTCGTCGCCTCGGGGGCCGCCTCGCGCTGCGAGATCCAGGTCGCTTACGCCATCGGTGTCGCCCATCCCATCTCGGTGATGATCGACACCTTCGGCACCGAGACGGTCGCTCCCGACCAGATCGCCAAGGCCGTCGACGAGCTCTTCGACCTCCGGCCGGCCGCCATCGTGCGGGACCTCGACCTGCGCCGGCCCATCTACCGCCAGGTCGCCGCCTACGGACACTTCGGGCGGCAGCCCGACGAGGCCCCCTGGGAGGCGACGCCACGTCTCGAGGACCTGCGCGCCACGCTCGGACTCTGAACGAGGGCACCGGCCCGGTGCCTTTCCAGGGGCGAGGTCTCCCCGCGCGATGAACAGAGTTGTCGAGGTCCTGCCCGACGTGAGCGGGATCGACCGCACGTTCGCCTACGAGGTCCCCGCAGACCTCGTAGGCCGCCTGACGGTTGGCTGTGTCGTCCGCGTCCTCCTGCACGGGCGGCGGGTCAGGGGCTGGGTGGTGGCCGAGGCGACCGACCTGGCGGCCGAGATCGATCTCCGCCCGGTGAGCGAGCTCGTGTCCCTCGGGCCGCCACCGGCGGTCGTCGAGCTCAGCCGATGGGCGGCGTGGCGGTACGCGGGCCGCCTACGGCCGCTTCTCGTCACGGCCTCAGCGCCGCGCACTGTTCGGGCCCTGCCGCCCCGAGCGAAGCCTCGAGAGGGCGGCGGGCGGTCCGGGGGCGCTGCTGTCGAGTCAGAGATAGCCGTGGCCAGCTTGCAGGCGCTCTCGTTGGGCTGTGCCGTCTTGAGGCTCCCGCCGGCGGCACCGAGGCTCGCGGTCGTCGAGGCCGCCATCGCCACGGCCGGCTCCGACGGCGACGTGCTGGTGCTCGCCGCCTCGCGGTCCGACGCGGTGACCCTGGCGAGCCGCCTCGGGCGGTCCGGTCATCCGGTCGCTCTTCAACCCGAGGCCTGGGCGGAGGCGGCGTCGGGGGGCCGGGTCGTCGTCGGCGCCCGGTCGGCAGTGCTCTCGCCGGTCGCGAAACTTGGCGCCGTGGTCGTGCTGGATGCCCACGCGGACTCCTACCAGGAAGAACGCGTCCCCACCTGGCGGGCGACGGTGCTCGCGGACGAGCGCGCCCGACGCGCGGGCGCCCCGTGCCTGCTGGTGAGCGCATGCCCGACGCTCGACCTGCTCGAGGCTCGACCGCTCGTCACCTTGTCGCGCGAGGCCGAGCGCGCCGGATGGGCGCCGGTCGAGCTCATCGACGCCCGCGACGAGGACCCGCGGGCGGGCGGGTATCCGACCCGGATCGCGACGCTCATCCGGGAGGCCGTCGGCGGGGAGCCGAAAAGGCCCGTTCTGGCCGTGCTCAACCGGACCGGCCGCGCCCGCCTGCTCGCCTGCGGGCACTGCCGGAGCCTTCTGCGCTGCCAGGTCTGCGGTGCGGCTCTCATCCAGGTGGAAAAGCCGGCTCAAGGCCACGTGGCCGTGCTCAACTGCCCGAGGTGTGCCTCCTTCGGACCGGCTCTGTGCCCCACGTGCGGGCCCACCCGGCCGAGGATCGTTCGCCCCGGCGTGGCACGCGTGCGCGAGGATCTCGCCGCTCTCACGGGACTGGAGGTGGCCGAGGTCGGCCGTGCCGGCTCGGCACCGGACGAGCGCCTTTCCGTCGCGCCCGTCCTGGTGGGCACCGAGGCCGTCTTGCACCGGGCGCCACCGGCCTCGCTCGTCCTGTTCCTCGACTTCGACCACGAGCTCCTGGCGCCCCGTTACCGCTCGGCGGAGCAGGCACTGGCCCTGCTGGCGCTCGCCTCCCGGGTTGTGGGCGGCCGGCGCAGGCAAGGCCGTGTCGTGGTGAGGACGCGCCTGCCCGGCCACGAGGTCCTGGCCGCGGCCGTGCACGCCGATCCCGGCCGGCTCGCGGCGTTGGAGCAGACACGCCGCGCCCTGCTCAGGCTCCCGCCCAGCACCGCCCTCGCGCTTGTGAGCGGGGACGGGGCCGACGAGTTCGCGGGGCGCCTTGGCCGCTCGGGCCTCGCCGTCGAGGTGGGTGGCTCAGGCGGCGGCCGCTTCCTCCTCCGGGCGGCCAGCCCCGAGGCGCTCGCCGGGGCACTGGCCGCGGCCGGCCAGCCGGCGGCGGGCACGCGCGTCGAAATCGACCCGCGCCAGGTGTGAGGTCCTGGCCGTGGTGCCGCGTGGCGGACGACCTGCTATCGTGATCGGTGCCGGCCCAGGTCGGTGCGGCACGGCGCGTGCGCCGGGCCGGGATGTTTACCCTTCCTTTCCCGCCGGGTCGGCGTGGCCGGCCGGTACAGCAAGAAAGCACGCCACTCACGCATGCCCGACAAGACGGCCACGATCACCGAGCACCGGCTTCACGAGACCGATACCGGCTCCCCAGAGGTGCAGGTGGCGCTCCTCACCGGACGCATCAACCACCTCACCGAACACCTGAAGATCCACCGGGGGGACCACCACACCCGGCGCGGGCTGATGAAGCTCATCGGTCGCCGGCGCCGCCTGCTCGACTACGTGAAGGACAACGACGTCGAGCGATACCGGACGTTGATCTCCCGGCTCGGGATCCGGCGCTAGGAAGCCAGGAACCCCCCGGGATGGCCGAGCCGTCCCGGGTCGACATAGGGCGGCAGTCGGGGTCATCTTCACCGGCGTGAGCCGCCCGTACGAAGACAAGCGGCGCCAGACGGCGCCAGCTGCCAGTCGCCGATTACCGGGTCCGGTCGCCATGGACGGCTCCGGTGCACGCCGACTGGGAACTGGCAAGGCGTGGCGCCCCAATCACATAGGAGTGTCATGGCTGATGCCATCACCGTGTCGGCCCCCATCAGCGGGACCGACCGGACCCTGTCCTTCCAGACCGGCAAGCTCGCCGGCCAGGCGGACGGTGCCGTTGTCGCCCGGATCGGCGACACCGTCGTGCTCGCAACCGCGGTGGCTGCCCGCAAAGTGCGTGAGGGAACCGACTTCTTTCCCCTCACCGTGGACATCGAAGAGAGGATGTACGCCGCCGGCAAGATCCCCGGGTCGTTCTTCCGGCGGGAGGGTAGGGCCACCGACCAGGCGATCCTGACATGCCGCCTCATCGACCGGCCGCTTCGGCCGTCGTTCCCGGAGGGGTTCCGCAACGAGGTTCACATCGTCGGGACGATCCTCGGTGCCGACCTTTTGAACCCCCACGACGTGTTGGCGATCAACGCCGCGTCGGCGGCCCTCATGATCTCGGGCATTCCCTTCGACGGACCCATCGGTGCTGTCCGCATCGCCTACTCGACAGAGGGGACCTGGCTCCCGCACGCCACCTACCAGGAGGGCGATGCCTCCACGTTCGAGCTCGTCGTGGCCGGCCGGGCCCTTAGCGAGGAAGCCGACGCCGACGTGGCGATCGTGATGGTGGAGGCCGGGGGGACCGAGAAGGCCTTCGAGTACCTCGCCCAGGGTGCGCCGCCTGTGACCGAGGACGTCATCGCCAACGGTCTCGAGGTCGCGAAGACCTGGATCCGCGAGTCGATCGAGCTCCAGCGGGAGCTCGTTCGCACGGCCGGGTCGAAGGACACGATCGAGTTCGACCTGTTCGTCGACTACGGCGACGACGTCTTGGCACGTGTCACCGAGGCAGGTGCCGACCGTCTCGAGAAGGCGAACGCCATCACGACCAAGACCGAGCGCAACGCCGCCTTGGACGAGGCGACGGACGCCATCGTCGCCGAGCTCCTCGGTGAGTTCCCAGATCGCGAGCGCGAGCTCCGCTCGGCCGCGCGCGCCTACACGAAGAAGGTCGTCCGCAAGCGGATCGTCTCCGAGGGCGTGCGCATCGACGGACGCGGCCCGAGCGACATACGGCCGCTCGCCGCCGAAGTCGGGCTGCTGCCCACCGCGCACGGCTCGGCCCTGTTCGAGCGCGGGGACACCCAGGTGCTCAACGTTTGCACCCTCGGCATGCCGCGGATGAACCAGCTCTTGGACACCATCGGCATCGACGAGTCCAAGCGGTACATGCACCACTACAACTTCCCGCCCTTTTCGACAGGTGAGACCGGCTTCATGCGCGGCCCCAAGCGCCGCGAGATCGGCCACGGCCTGCTCGCCGAGCGCGCCCTTCTGCCCGTCATCCCGCCCGAGAGCGAGTTCCCCTACGTGCTGCGACTCGTCTCGGATGTCCTCTCCTCCAACGGGTCGACCTCGATGGCCTCGGTCTGCGGGTCCACGCTGTCGCTCATGGACGCAGGAGTGCCCATAAAGGCGCCCGTCGCCGGCATCGCCATGGGGCTCGTGTTCGCCGAGGGCAAGTACACGACCCTCACCGACATCCTCGGTGCCGAGGACGCCTTCGGTGACATGGACTTCAAGGTCGCCGGCACCGCGGACGTGGTGACGGCGCTGCAGCTCGACACCAAGATCGCCGGGCTGCCGGCCGACGTGCTGGCCCAGGCCCTGAGCCAGGCGCGTGACGCCAGGCTCAAGGTCCTGGAAGTCATGCTGGCGGCCATCTCGGCACCTCGCGCGGAGGTCGGGGAGAACGCCCCGAAGATCGTGAGCTTCGAGGTGCCCGTCGACAAGATCGGCGAGATCATCGGCCCGAAGGGCAAGGTCATAAACGCCATCCAGCAAGAGACCGGCGCGGACGTGAACATCGACGACGACGGTACGGTCGGCACGGTCACCATCGGTGCCAAGCAGCGCTCGGTCGTCGACGAGGCCCGCCGCCGCATCGAGCTCATCCTCGACCCGCCGACGCCCGAAGTGGGAGTCGTGTACAGCGGCAGGGTTGTGAACATCACCAAGTTCGGGGCCTTCGTCAACATCCTCCCGGGTCGTGACGGCCTGGTCCACATCTCCAGGCTCGGCCAGGGCAAGAGGGTCGAGCGCGTCGAGGACGTCGTCACTCTCGGCCAGGAGGTCGAGGTCCGTGTCGACGAGATAGACCCCCAAGGCAAGGTCTCGCTGTCGTTGGCGGGCGATCTCGCACCTGCCGAGGGCGGCGAAGCTCCTTCCGAAGGCCGCCCGGAGACCGGCAACGGCGGTGCCAGGCGTCAGGGCGGTCGTGGCAGCACCGAAGCTGCACCGGGAGCCGACGACACGGTTCGCCCGCGGCGGCGCCCCTCGTTCGAGGACGCGTTCGAGAGCGAGCTCCAGTCCACCTTCGGCGATCTCGGCCCCGCGGATCTGGCCGGGGGACCACCGGCCGGCGGCTCACGCCGCCCGGAGTCCGGGGGCGGCGCACGCCGCGGTTCGGGTGGCGGCCCGGGCACAGCCCGCCGTCGCCCGAGGAGCGGCGGGCGCTGAGCTGATCCTCGTGGGCTTCCTCACACGACGGGCCGACCGCCCATGATCAGGACCTCCACGCTCGCAAGCGGCATCCGGTTCGTGAGCGAGGCGATGCCAGAGGTCGCCTCGCTCAGTATCGGCGTCTGGGTCGGGACGGGCTCGCGTGACGAGACTGCGCAACAGGCGGGGATCTCGCACTTCCTCGAGCACCTCCTTTTCAAGGGGACCCCCGAACGCACCGCGCGCGAGATCGCCGAGGAGGTCGACGCGGTGGGCGGCGACATGAACGCCTACACCACCAAGGAGTACACGACCTTCTACGTGAGGGTGCTGGCAGAGCACGTCGAGCTCGGCCTGGACATCCTCTGCGACATCCTCTGCCGCCCGGCGCTTCGGCCCGACGAGGTCGACGCCGAGCGCCAGGTGATCCTCGAAGAGGTCCTCATGCACCGCGACGAGCCCAGCGACGTCGTCCAGGAGCACTTCGCGAATGCCATGTTCCCGGGCCACCCCCTGGGCCGCGAGGTCCTCGGCGAGCCGGAGGTCGTCCGCTCCGTGACTGTTCCGGCCATCCGCTCGTTCTTCGACGAGCACTATCTGCCCGGCAACATGGTGATCGCCGCCGCGGGCGACCTCGATCACGAGCGCCTGGCGCTCGCCATCGAGGCCCGCTTCGCCGGCCGACACGGTGGGCGCCCCCCGCTGCGCCGGCCGCCCGGAGACGACGCCGTCCCACTCGTGGTCGAGACGCGGGTGACCGAGCAGACACAGCTCGTCCTCGGGTTCCGGGCTCCGGACCGCCACTCGGGCGACCGTTTCACACTCGCCGTGCTCAACCAC
>Ga0181532_10004954_pt1 | contig 11453 bp, 13 predicted proteins | sample PEATcosm2014_Bin_33_FD_119768 | JGI IMG/M metagenome (GOLD analysis project Ga0181532, IMG submission 119768) | Peatland microbial communities from MTU Mesocosm Facility, Houghton, MI, USA - PEATcosm2014_Bin11_30_metaG | ecosystem: Environmental > Terrestrial > Soil > Wetlands > Peat | place...
CCCTATGGAATATTGCCGATCTGATCGAATATCTTCATGCCAGCCGTCACGCGCTAGTAAAATATGGGCGGGCGCCGGCATGACGGCCTGCCGATCTCGACCGCCTTCGTCGAGAGTACGGTCAACGAGATCTTGTCGAAGCGCATGATCAAGAAGCAGCAGACGCGATGGAACCGATGGACGTTGCAACTCTTCCTCGACGTGCGCGTCGTGGTGCTCAACGAAGCAATCTGCAGTTCGTTCAGGCGACGCTATCCTGCCTTTTAGGCGGAGAATGACAACCATGCCCCGCCACTCGCAGCGTGATGACCCCAACCAGGGAAAGGCTATTTGTTTTGCATGACGAACAAATAGCCATTAGCAAGCTAGAACGGTCAGCCTTTTGATAATCACCCGGCTGGCCGCAGCTTTGGCTTCCTCATTCTCGTTAGAAGCGAAGAACGGCTGAACGACTTATGACTCTCGGTTGAGATATACTAGCGCTTCGCGCAAGCTGTCCTAAAAGCTTGGCTTCGAAGTGCGCTGGAGAGATTGATGGTCAAAGTCCGCGTGATTTGCGCCATTGGAAAGCATGGACAACTCGGATTGAACGGCCGCCTTCCTTGGGAGGGCCGCCGCGATTCCATATTTAGGGATGATATCCAGCGGTTCTTTGCGTTAACACGCGGCCACGTCTTGATTGCTGGACCGCGAACAATCAGTTCTCTTCCGGACTTGGCTCGCTCCGAACGAACGTTGCTGGAGATTCGTTCAACGGACGAACTCGACGCAATTCTGAATCGCTTTCCAGACCGAATGGTGTTCGTTGGCGGCGGCCCGCTCGTTTGGAACGCTTACGCTCGTTACATTCAACATTGGGACGTCACGCGTCTTCCTTACGATGGTGAAGCCGACCGTTATTTTGATCCTAATTGGTTGTGCCTGGGATAGAACTGCGCGTTCCTAACGATTCCGGGCTAAACAAAAGCTACCTTTATCCCCGGTTGGAATGTCACCGCAACGTTGCTAAGTAGGAAGCAATGTTGACCAACAAAACAGTCGCTCCCTTCGCGAAAAGCCCCAATCTTTCTCACAGGTGCTGACGTTGGACAAAAAAATGTCAATGCTCTCGAGCGTATCTGTCGTAATATCGAGACGCTCGGAGACGCTCGGAAAGGCTGTAACCTGCATTGACACGTCAACACGCTGAGCTCGCGCGGAAGCCTCAGCGAGTTCTCGACTCAGGCTGCGGCAGTCGTCGCTTCGTTCCAAACGTTGTGGGCTTCGCCCGCAACTGCCGATGCGTTGGTCGGCAGATCAGGTGTGGGTGCAGTTGCACATTGGAGGCAACGACGGTGTGGAATGAACAAAGTGCTGAGCAGACATGGGTGATTTGAATCCCCTCATTGTGCCCTCACATCGTAACTTTACAACAGAACCTCCAATCGCGATCCCGTACGGACGACGGCTCTTAATTCACCTCTGCAAAGCTCGGAATCTACAACCATCTTTACGGCCGCATCCCCGAATGACGGGCAGGGTCGTTGCCAACGCGTGAGGCGCAGGGTCGATTCTACATGCGCCTAGTGGCCAGTTTCACTAAACAAACATTTATATTCTAAGAGGATGGAAAGACATCGAGGCGTTCACCATATTGAACGCGCGACTCTTACAAGCTGGCAGTTATGCGACGGCCGAGCAAAGACAAAGGAGGCCAGCAGTGACCCAGCAATGACGATGTTCAGGCTCGCGTTTCTCGGTTCTCTCAGGGGCGCGTTTTTCGGCGCCATAAAGGCCGCGCTTTGCGCATATATTCTTTTCCTCACCGAACCGATACGGCCTTTGTAAACAGCGGACCCGAAAGCGACGGCCACGTTGATGGCACAGCTTCCTAAGGAACGACTGACAGTGCCGACAATGTTGAGGCCGGAGAGGTGAGATCCGTACCTCCCGCATCAGCTGGCAGAAAGCCGGACTTTTGAGGAGGCCAAACATGATGATGATGTTTGAACTTTTGCTTGTGTATCTTATCGCAAGCAGTGTCACGAACACACTGAGAGGGGATCCTCGTTCCGTGGGGGTTGGAAGAGAGCGTTATGACTCGTCGGATGGCGAAAATTCTCGCAGCGGCGTTCGCGCTAGGCTTCGGCCTTGAAGCTTCGTTTGCGCCGGGCGTGATGCCCGGGGGGACGAGCGAAGCTTTTGCCTTTGGGCGTGGAGGATTCGGCGGGGGTCATTTCGGCGGCGGCCACTTCGGAGGATATGGCGGGGGCCATTTCGGCGGTGGTCATTTCGGAGGTTTCGGCGGCGGCCACTTCGGGGGATTCGGCCACTTTGGCGGCTTCGGTCATTTCGGCGGTGGTCATTTCGGAGGCTTCCGGGGCGGCCATTTTGGAGGCATGAATTTCGGCCATTTCGGCAGGCACTTTGGTGGCGCCCACTTCGGAGGCAGACACTTCGCGGGCAGGCATTTCGGCGGGGGACACTTTGGCGGTGGCCATTTTGGCGGACGGCATTTCGCCCGCGGCCACTTTGGCGGTAGCCATTTTCGACACGCGAACCTGGCAGGACATCGGTTCGGCGGCGCTGGTGGCCTCGGCGGCCGAGGCGCCTTTGCTCATAATGCCTTCAGCGGCCGGGGATTGGCCCGGTTCAGCGGCGTCCGCAACTTTGACCCGCATGGGTTCAATCGCAACGCCTTCGGCAGCATGGCCGGATGGAATGCCTGGGGGAACAATTATTGGGGTGCCGGCTGGAACGATTGGGGTGCCGGATGGGGCTATTGGGCAGGCCCGATCTTCTGGCCCTTCTTTTACGGCGACGTGCTGACCTTCGCACTCTGGCCCTATGCCTTCTACGACCCGTTCTTCGCCTCCGGTGCGGACTTGTTGCTGACGAGCATCTTCTGGCCGGGGCCTTTGTTCTCGCCCTATTACGCATACAATCCCTATTACACTTACTATCCCTACTATGGGGAAGGCAACCTATTCAATATCTACGGTTACGCCCCTCATGCCAGTGGCTACGTGTCTTACGGCTACTATGGGGACCGCCCTCATCATTATCGTCATCATCGGCTTTATGCGTCGCGCTCCGCGGCACATGCCAATCTCGTGGCCGAGTCCAGTGCCCCGACCTGCGGCGGCCTAGCGCCCGGTGTCGTGAGCCTGCCGATTGATCAGATCGAGCGGGCGATCCGGCCGACTGACGCGCAGACCGCAATCCTGAACGATCTCAAAGCGGCGTCCACACAGGCTGATAACATCTTGCGGGCTTCGTGCCCGACCGAAATCTCACTCACGCCGGTCGCGCGACTTGACGCCGTCGTGAAACGAATCCAAGCGATGAGTGAGGCCGTGCAGATCCTGCGCGCGCCACTCATGACGCTTTACAATTCTTTGAATGACGAGCAGAAGGATCGATTTGCTGCCATCGGCACGGAGACCAAGTACCGGCGCGCCCGAATAGCCGGAGAGGAAGCGCCTGCGAGCGATCTCGGCGGTTTGTGCAAGCAGCAGACGGGGAGCTTCACGCAAGTGCCGGTGCAGCGTATCGAGGAGGCGATCAAGCCGACTGAGCAGCAGGAAGCCGCTTTCAACGCGCTAAAATCGGCCTCGGCCAAGGCCGCTGCGAACCTCGACGCCTCTTGCCCGTCTGAGATTCCGGAGACATTGCCGGGCCGCCTCGATGCGGTGGCCAAACGCCTCGACGCCCTTGTCGCCGCGGTCAATACCGTGAAACCGGAGCTGACCAATTTCTACAATTCTTTGACCGACGAGCAGAAGGCGCGCTTCAATGTGATCGGCCGTGCTTCACCTTCGGCTACGCCGCAAGGGGAAACGAGTTCCGGCGGCTAGAGCGCCGGATGCGCACCAAACAGACGTATCGATCAGCTGCGCCACGACCAGTGAATCCGTAATGTGGCATCGGATGCCGCCCTGCTTGTTGGGGGCCACGAATCACATCTCTGCAGACACCTCAGGGACCCATTCCGACTTCCGCAGTCAGCATCCAATCGGACATGGTCAAATCGCAAAACGACTTCACAATTTGGGACAACACGTGACGTAGAAGCCCTGTTGACGCCACGTATTGGCGCAATGCTCGCCTACCATGGCGGGCAGAGCACGTCTGTTCTCCCCAGGTACTTCAAACCTTGAGCTGTTTAGCTATAGCGAGCGCACCATCGGCCTCGATGCCCAGATAGCGTACTGCGCTCTGTAAACCCGTCGACCGAATGCTGGCGCGGCCATAGACGGGGCCTAGGCAGTGGAGATGGAACAAAGAACCTTGGGCCACGTTGCTAGGTCCGACATCTCAACATGATCCGAAGGCCTTAAGGAGTCTTTATCATGACCCAAAGACTGAACCCATCCACCGTCGTTCCAGACGGCGTCGCTGCCTTGGTCGGCGTTGAGAGTTATCTCCAGAAATGCGGGCTCGATCACAAGCTCATGGCGCTCGTGAAAACACGGGTCTCGCAGATCAACGGCTGCGCCTACTGTCTCCACATGCATACAGAAGAAGCTCGGAATCTTGGCGAGTCTGAGGTGCGGCTGCATCTACTCGATGCTTGGCACGAGTCCAGCCTTTATTCCGCGCGGGAGCGCGCTGCCCTGGCCTGGGCAGAATCGCTGACCAACATTGCGGCCACGCATGCACCCGACCCAGTCTATGAGGAGGTACGGCGCTACTTTTCGGAGAAGGAGCTGGCCAACCTATCGATCGCGATTGCCATGATCAATGCATGGAACCGACTGGCCATCGGCTCCAGGTCGGTTCATCCGGGGGACCTCGCAAAGGCAGCCTGACCACGTCAGAACCAATGTCTCTCGTAAGTTGCACCATTTCGTCGCGCTAAACCTGTTCCGACGTGCCCCACATAGCGCCATGCCGCTCCCTCGCGCACGGCCAGAACGTGCGATCCGAAATATTGGCGGGAGGCCCGCGGCGCCGTGAACCCGACGATCACGACCTCCTGGCGTTTGATAGTCTTGATCTTGAGCCAATCCGTGCTGCGCGCACCGGAGAGATAGTGACTCTGGGCGCACTTGGCCATGATGCCTTCCAGCCCTCGCCTTTCCGGCGCCTTGATGTATCTCGTACCATGAGTCCATCTATGATCGCTGTAGGCGAGAAGGCAATTCTTGGGCATTATGGGCTTGAGGGGCATTGACACGTTAACGAGCAGGCGACAAGAAACCTGACTGCTGAGGCATCAATTTATGCGGCCGCAATTGTCGCAAGGCTCCAAGAATTATGCGTTGCCGTCCGAAATTGTCTATGGATCCGCCGGCTGATCAAATGCCGTTGCATGTTGAACGTATTGTAAACGGCCGCGTGGACGGAAACAAAACGCTGCGCTGATTTGGCTGATTTGAAGCCTTGCATCTTTCGTTCGCGTCGTCGAAGCGGTTGATGCGAATTCTCGGCACGATTGTTGGCACTCAGTCCTTGCTCATGCAATCCAGAGAAGCCAATTTCGCGAAGCGCTGCGCCGTATGATCTCAGTTTGTCGGTGACGATCACCGTCGGTAAAAAGCCCTGCCGTCGGAGCAGGGTCCTGAGCAGCCGCACCGCCGCGGCCTTGTCGCGTTGGGGCTGCACCAGGATCGCAAGAACCTCGCCTTCGCTATCAACAGCTCGCCACATGTACATTTGCCGTCCAGTGATTGAGACCCATTTCATCGAGATGCCACCGGGTGTAAGCTTTAGGCCGGATTCCACGTAGGTTCTTGGCAATGACCGGCCCGAATTTGAGATCCCACCGACGGATCGACTCATTGCTAACCGTCAGTCCGCGCTCAACCAGGAGATCCTCGACATCCCGGTAGCTCAAGGTGAACCGGAGGTAGAGCCAGACAGCGTGCCGGATGACTTCTGGCGGAAATCGGTGACGGGCGTAGGAAATGGGCTTCATGGCCTGAACTGATATCACATACGCCAGCCCATTTGTTCGTTAACGTGTCAATGCCGCCACAGCCAATATTAAATCCAATGAAAGCTCAGGCCTTCTGACCTATTCGGGGAGCATACGCATGGACCACACTATTACTGATGGCCGCATTCTCGCTGTCATCAAGGCGCAAGGAGCCGAGCTGAGGTCTCTCCGTGACTTATTTGGGACCGAATACATATGGCAAGCGGGCCCTGCCTGGCCCCGGTTTGCGCCGGTTCTGTTTCCGATTGTCGGCCGACTTAAGGACAATCAGTTGCGGCACGCCGGCACAATCTATCGGCTGACGCAACACGGCTTCGCCCGGGACCTCACCTTTGACTGGGTCGCTCGCACATCCGACGCCTGCCGATTGAGTCTCGTCGACAACGACGAGACGCGCGCGATGTATCCGTTCGCCTTCCGCCTTGATCTCACTTATGCGCTGGCCGGCGGCGCGCTCGCGATGACATTTGACGTCTTCAACAGCGGACGCGAACATTTGCCCGCTTCATTTGGCGCCCATCCCGCCTTCAACTGGCCGCTGCATTCGGGTGCTTCCCAAGAGGCGTATACATTGACGTTCGCGCAGGACGAACCCGCGCCCATTCGCCACCTTAATGCGGGCCTCCTGCGACCTGAACCATTCCCTACGCCGATAGAAGGACGCGTGCTGAAGCTGCGGGAGAATTTGTTCGCCGCCGACGCAATGATCATGGACCATATCGCCAGCAGCCGAGTTCGCTTCGCCGCGCCAACGGGTCCGGGCCTAGAACTTTCCTGGGAGGGCTTTCGTGAATTGGGCCTTTGGATGAGGCCTGGTGCTCCCTTCCTTTGTATTGAGCCTTGGCTCGGCACAGCGAGCCCAATTGATTTCGACGGGCTCTTTATCGAAAAACCAGGCATCGTGATCATTCCGCCGGGCGAAACGCGCTCCGCCACGATCCGCATCAAGATCATTTCCGAACCTGAATAAAAAATCTGCCGGCGGCGTTGTCACGGTATGGAAAATGTCCTAATCGCAAACTCTATCCCACTAGCGCAAAATCACGAATCGGGCGATGCTCCGTCTCATGGGGGATATGCTCAAACTGATCTGGTGGGTGGTCATCGGGCTCTTCAGATCGCGAGCCTCTCTCGAGGCGAAGATCGTGGCGCTGCGCCACCAGCTCAATGTGCTGCGAAGAAAATCGACGAAGCGGCTCGCCTTTAGCAATTTCGATTTTCCTTTGGTTCATTTCGGTGACTTTACCAGCAAGGAACGCTAAGCGTGCGGCCAGTGCCGTTCGCGGAACCAGGTGCGGTATTCCGTCATCTTGGCGCGTTGCGCCGCCGGCGCGTGCCGCTTGCACGTCGAGGCCTCGGCGCTCTCTTCCGGCGCGGCCCACCGCAGCTCGACACAGTCGTTGGGGTTGTACGCCATCTCGAGTGTCGCCTCGCGGTCGATCACGTCCTTGAGCGAGAGTGTCCATGCCGAACCGTCGCTGCGGGTATAGGAAAAGTTGCTCATCGCAAGCTCGGAAGCGAGCACGCTTTGCATTTCGGCCTTCACGTCGGCTGCGCTCTTGCCATTCGCTATCGCGTACCGCTCCGGTCGCCGCTCGACGCGATCCGGAAACCCGATCACGACATCGATCGCGATCAACACGCGAAAATCGCGCGCCGGCGTGGAGAAATCTTCCCACGCTCCGGTGGTTTCGAAGATCGACGGGCCGTCCGGCATGGTCACGTCGCCGTGCGCGCCGACCTGGAACTTGCGTCCGTTCTCGACCGCCGTAACGCGCGTCTTCACCTGCTCTTCGAGCGCCGTGATCGCCTCCTCCATGGCGCGCACGGGATCGAGTGGCTCGGGCGACATCACCTCGTCCATGCGATCGTAAAAATCATCGATTCCGAGCTGCGACTGCGCGAGGGAAAAATCGCCGTACTGCGGAGTTTTCGCGATTTCTGCGTTGGTCAGCCGCCGCAACGCGTTGTTCTTCCCGCGCACGATCGGACGGAAGCGCTTGAATCCGGGGCTGCCCAGCGCGGGATCGTGCACGAATAGGAAGTTGCCGCGCCAAAAACGCTTGCGCGTCACCGTCCCGTCCGGCTCGGCGTCGACGGCGAGGAAGACGCCCGCGGCGCCGCCCGACTGCGGCACGCGCTGCACCAGCATCAGGACGTGCCCGTAGGGATCGGCATACACGGTACCCGGGCGCAGCGAGTCCTGGGTCAGCGGCACGGTATAAAAATCGGTGTGGTCGTCGCTCGCCGACACGCGCACGGATCCGGTATGGACGACGTCGCCGACGGCCCGCAAATATTCGCCGAACGTCGCCGCAAGCCCAAGCCGCTTGGGCGGCTGCGGCGCAGGTGCGGCCACTGTAGGCGAGGCCGGCTGGCCGAACATCTGATCCAACAGGGTGGGCGTCGCGGCGGGTGCGGCCGACGCGGTCGCTGGCTCGGTCGGCGGCTGGGGCCGGGTGACCTCGGGATGCTCGATGTCGAACCACTCGTAGCACTTCGGCAGAGCGCCGCCGCTACCGCGCGAGCAATTCGAGTAGCCGAACGGAAGCCCCATTTTGAAAGCGAAATAGGCGCGCAAAAAGTAGACGAAGTCGGCGCAGTCGGAACGCAGGCCCAGGATCACATTGTCCTCGCCGAGACCCAGATAGTTAAACAGGAAATTGCGCGAGCGGTCGCGCAGCACTTCATGCCACGCCTTCCACAACGGTTCCGCGTCGAGCGGCGCGTCGAAAAGCTTTTCGATCCAGGCCGAATACAGGTTTTCCATTGCGCGATTCCAGCTATGGCTCACCTGCCAGACGCTGCCCTTCGCCGCGTGCGGCCCCGCCGGCTTGTGGGCGCTCACCGCGATGTCGCGCGTGATCGTGCTGCACTCGGCCGGCGCGTGGTCGCGCGCCAGCGTTGCGTGCCAAGTCCCGGCGGCCGGCGCCACGACCTCGGCGAACCAGAAATACGGCGGCCCGTCGTGCTCCCGCGATCTGGCCGCGACGCTTCCATCGGGCGCGATCAGAGAAAGCTCACCTTCGAGTGGCTTCTCGGCAACGACGAGGATGCGCAAAGGCGCGCCCTTCCACGGGGCGATCGGCGAAGGCAAGACCGCGAGCTCGGCCACGTCTTCGCAGCTCCCGAACGAACCTTCAGCGCGGGCGTTCACGGCTGAAACAACGGAGACGAAACATGCACCCGCGATCACCAACAATGCTGTCCTAGCAGTGGCAAACCATCGTGCTAAAAACAATTGAGTCTCCTTCCTGGAGCGCCCCTCGAATCGCATTCGGTCCCCGCAGCCAGGGTCGGATTGAGGATACCCGATCGGCGAGGATCAGTCAGCGGGTCTGAAGGCGATTTTGCTCGGCGGACTGTTCCCCAGGGCCGGTTATGCCCGAACACATTCGCGGGCCATCAGAGCCTCGTGATCGCGACAGTCGATGCGGCGGCGCTACCGCTCTGCGCAAGATAGGAGTGAATAGCGGATACCATTGGGGCGCCCTCCCCGATGCGGACAAACCCGTTCTCGTCCAAAGCCACATCGCATTGCGCAAGCCACTGAGTATTCGGATCGGCGCCGATGAAAAGGAACAAATGACTTACAGGGCGACTCGTTTCCTGGTTGCGCGTGCAGTGGCGCCAGCGCACCGTTTCGAGATTGCCGTCACAACCTTCCAGCGCCGTTGCTTCGGATTGCGTCAGCACCTCGATATTCGGTTGCGCTTTGATGCGCTCGACAAGGTAATAGGACATAGTCGCCTCCAGACTTCCGCGACGGGCCAACAGCCACACCTTTCAAGAGCCGCGTCGTCCACAGGTCATGCGGATAGCACGGCTTGACTCTTGGAGCTTCCGGTCGATGTGACGCCTGCGGGGTTCCGCTCCCACCCGCGAAGTAACCCGTTGGCGGATTCGCTTTGCCCGCATCGCCAAGCCCCTGGGCTGGTTCGCATTTCCCCAGATCAGGGGTTTCGGATTGAGTCACTGCGCCGATCGTGTTCGAGCTTCTCACCGCGCGCGATAAGTGCAGTCGGCATGAGGAATGGCTTATGCACCGCATCCTAATCATCCTTGAAGCCGCCACGTGGCCCGCCCCCTCAAACGAAAGTTAGAGCGCCGTGTCTCAGCCGGGGCGTCATGCCGCAACTGATTTTGGCTTTCAGATGCAAACTGCGGTGGCGCGGCAGTTTTTGAAATCGCGAGGGAACCTCATTGATGAGCATATTCAGCCGCAGCTTCATCAGCAATACATCGGGCCATGATTCGCCCGACTTGTGCGCTGAGGAGAGCTTCCAGCGCAATCTCGAAAGCCTCGCAATATTTATCATCAGCAAAGGCAGGAGAGTGGCCGGAGTCAACCGTAGCGGCGGCGCCTAAGTGCTTTTCAAGTATGCGACGCGCGAGATTGCGCGCCGCGTCATACGACAATTTCGAATTCATAGTTTGCATCAATTAGGATTCGATTTTGTAGGTGACAGCCCCTATGCGCACGATTTTTACGAGATCGCCGACCGGCAACGTTGCGACTTGCTGTGCGCCTTCCTGCTAGGCTGGTGAGTCCAGTGGACCGTGCACGCATTCGCCGAGGTGCGCTCGCATTCGATATTCCCAATCCTGTTGCTCGGCCTCTTATTGCTGGTGATTTTCGCATGCTGGCTGTTCGCGGCCCAGGCTCTTTATGCGTCGCTCTGTCAGCACACCTGTTGGCGGGGTCTGCCTCACTTTCCGTGCTTGCCGAGACCACATTTGACTCATAACACTTTGAAAACACACCAGTATATTGCGAAGTGCTTCGCGGGAAAATACGTGGCGGGAAAATCACGGGACTGGTCCAGAATTGCCCTGCGTTATCAACGGTCTTTGGCGCATTTGAGGTTTTTGAGAGCACGGAAAGTGAGGCAGACCCACGTAACGCGAGAGTCGCGGTGTCAAATGCAGCGCGACAGATATCCAATGTTAGGGATTTAACGGCTCTCCGACAGCTATGAGCTGATTCGGCTTCTGCGCAAGGAGGCACGCAAGACTTTTGAAAAGACCGAGCCAGCTCGCTCAAGCGAGCTGGCGGGAATGGGCAAGAAAATGCTGTGCCTATTCCACTACTTTGCCCAGGCGCTCCCAGCGGACGCCGCTTTCGCCTTTGGAAAACCAGATCTGCCGGGCTCTACCGACGAGATCGGGCAGAGGAACCGCGCCGAACTTGCGGGAATCCGTGGTGTTGTCTCTGTTGTCGCCGAGCAGGAAAATCTGTCCGGGCGGCACAGTGACATCGACATCCACGCCGGCGGCGTTATTGTCCCATTGCACGCGCCAGCTATGCTGGCCCGACTGCTCCGTAACCACGATCCGCTCGCCGTCGACGGATTCTTCCCACGTCAGACTTTTGCCGTTGACCGCGACCTCGTGTCCCTTGATCGTGACATGGTCGCCGGGCAGACCGATCACGCGCTTGATGTAAATCGCCGTGCGGTCGTTCGGGTAGACGAAGAGGCCGATGTCGCCCGCCTCCACGCGGCCTTTGCAATTGGGGCAGTTGTAGCGCTTA
>Ga0181532_10004959_pt1 | contig 11449 bp, 7 predicted proteins | sample PEATcosm2014_Bin_33_FD_119768 | JGI IMG/M metagenome (GOLD analysis project Ga0181532, IMG submission 119768) | Peatland microbial communities from MTU Mesocosm Facility, Houghton, MI, USA - PEATcosm2014_Bin11_30_metaG | ecosystem: Environmental > Terrestrial > Soil > Wetlands > Peat | place...
TACCCCACGAATGCCTTCAATGGCCCGCCGCCTACCGCCCCGGAAATGGCAGAGAACGAGGCGTTTTGGAAACGCGCGAGCGAAACAGGCGTCAATCCCCTCGCAAGGCTAATCAGCGAAGCCGAGCAACCGCCGCCTGGTCTGGCCGGGCTTCTTATGCAGCGGGCCCATGTCACACGACCACTGCCCGACTCGATGAGAGTGTTAGCTCACTGGTACTCGGGCGCTCTCAATAGCCGGGGCGTCTTGCTCCAGCGTCAGGAGCAGTGGCAAGCGGCCACACCGTGTTTCGCCATGGCCTTGGAACTGAACCCGGATAACCTGCCCGCGCAGGTGAATCTGCAGTGCAACAGTAATCGGATCGGGGGCAGGCAATTGACCCTGGTTTTGCCGCAATCCCTGGCCGAGCAATTCGCTAAGTTCCGCAATGTGGATCAGGTCCTTATCGCCGATGGCCCGTTCGACGATCCGGCTTGCTGCTTTCAACTGGGCCTGGCCTACGCGCGCGAGAAGCTGGCGCGTCAAGCCGGGCAGCAACTCGAACGCGCGCAGGCATTGGCGCCCAAGGAGATTTCCCCACGGCTGGCGCTGGGCAACCTGCTGAACCTCTGTCGGATGCCCGAGCGAGCGCTGCAAGTGGCCGCTGAGATTCGGGCCGACCCCAGCCTGCAACCCCTCGACCCAAAAGTGGATGTGGACCTCGCCTTCCTGGAAGCGGAGGCATGGTTTGTGAAGACCAACCGGGCCAAAGCCGTGGGGATTCTTCAGTCCCTCCTGGACTCCAATCCCGGAGACTCGGCCCTGTTGGAGCGAATCAAGGTGGCCTTCGCGATGACAGGGAGCTACACCAACGCACTGCGCCTGGCCGAACAGCAGTTGCAGGGCTCACCCGACAGCATCCCGGCCTTGATGGATAAAGCCCTGTTGTGCCTCGTGGTTGGCGATTTCTCCAATGCCGTGCCTGCATACACCCGTGTATTGTCACTGACCAACAGCTATCCCGCCCTGCTTAACCGCGCCCTGGCCTACCTGCAGACGACCCAGTGGAACCGGGCGGAGGCCGACTACCAGAAAGCGCTGAGTGCGTCCCCCAAGTCCTCGGAGCCCTACTACGGCCTGTCGGAAGTCGCCTCGCGCAGAGGAGACACCAATGGCGCGAAGACGTATTACTTGAGCGGCGTTTCCAACGCCCTTCTCGTCGTGGAGGAGCAGTTGCAGCGCACACCAGGCAGCGTCCCGGCACTGCTGGACAAGGGCGCCTTACTCCTGCGAGCCGGCGCGTTCTCCAACGCCATCCCCCTGTTCACCCGCGTGCTGTCACTGACCAACAGCTACCCCGCCCGGCTTAACCGCGCCCTGGCCTACCTGGAGACGAGCCAGTGGGACCGGGCGCAGGCCGATTACCAGGACATGCTCCGGCGCTTCCCCGCTGCTTACCAGCCCTACTACGGGTTGGCAGAAGTCGCCGTCAAACAGAGGAACACCAATGCGGCCATCCATTACTACCAGCAGTACCTTTCCAAGGCCCCGACCAACCAGGTCGAGTTCCGCAAAGTCTCGGAGCGGCTGAAGTCCCTGCAGCCCCGGACGCCGTGAGCCGGCTTGTGGCCGTGTGATGACAGCCGCCGGGTTTACCTCGACAATGCGTTGGCCAATAAGCGGTGGCTGGCACTCACGGCGGCCAGCGTGACGGCGGTTAAGCATTCCCAACCGCCAGCTATTAATCTTAGGCCGGAACCGCCGCCGCCTGCGGGGCGCTCCTCGACGCTGCGAGGTCTTCTTTACGCTGCTGGAGGCTCTTGAAGAACTCATACCCCTCGCGGCAGCGGCGAACCAAAACGTCTTTGTCCTCCAGCATGGTCTGGATGATGCGGAGAATCGGCTTGGGACGGAGATAGTAGGCGCGATAGAACCGGTCCACGGCCTCGAAGATTTGCTCCTTGCTCAAGCCCGGATACTCCAAGGCGCTTTGCTGGAAGCCGTCGCCTTCCACCAGGTCGGTCTTGTCGCGCTTCACGAACCAGCCATTCTGGCGCGCCATCTCGTAGAGCTCGGTGCCGGGATAGGGCGCGGCCAGCGAGACCTGGATGCTGAATACATCCAGTTCCTGTGCGAAGCGGATACTCTCTTCGATGGTTTGAGGTGTCTCGACTGGCAGACCGAGCACGAAGGTGCCGTGAACGACAACCCCCGCCTGGTGGCAAGCCTTGGTGAAACGCCGCATCTCCTCGAGCGTAACGCCCTTCTTGATGTTCTTGAGGATCTGCTCGTTGCCGCTCTCATAGCCCACGAGGAACAGCCGCAAGCCGGAATCCTTGAAGGACTTCACCGTGTCGTAATCCAGGTTAGCGCGGCTGTTGCAGCTCCACGTCAGGCCCAGCGTGGCAAGCTTCTTCGCGATCTCGCGGGCGCGCGGGAGGTTGGCCGTGAAGGTGTCATCGTCGAAGAAGAACTCCTTCACCTGGGGGAAGAGTTTCTTCATGTAAGCCATTTCGTCGGCCACATTCTGTGGGGAACGGACGCGGTATTTGTGGCCGCCAATGGTCTGCGGCCAGAGGCAGAAAGTGCATTGGGCGGGACAGCCACGGCCCGTGTAAAGACTGGCGTAAGGATGGAGCAGGTAGCCGATGAAATACTTCTCGACTTGCAGGTCGCGTTTATAGACATCCGCCACCCAGGGCAGCGAGTCCATGTCCTGGATCATCTCCCGCTCCGGGTTGTGCTTGATCCTGCCGTCCTTGTCGCGATAGCTCAGACCAGTGATGGTTTCGAGCGGCCGGCCCTCGGCCACCTCCTTGCACGTGAAATCGAATTCCTTCCGCCCCACCCAATCAATGGACGGCGACGCTTTCAGCGTTTCGCTCGGCAATACGGCGGCGTGGGCGCCGACGAAGCCAATTTTCGTCTGGGGCCGGTTCTGCTTGATGGCTTCGGCCACCTTGCAATCGTTCTTCAGCGAGGGCGTCGAGGTGTGGATGATGACGTGCTCGTAGGCTTTCGCCTCTTCGAGGCACTGCTTGATGTCAATGTTGTGCGGCGGGCAGTCCAGCAGCTTGCAATCGGGCACAAGCGCTGCGGGCTGGGCCAGCCACGTCGGGTACCAAAAGCTGGTCACCTCACGCCGCGCCTGGTAGCGCGAGCCGGCGCCACCGTCGAAGCCGTCAAAGGAAGGTGGGGACAGGAACAGGGTCTTCATCTATCGCTTCTTCGCTGCACGGACCTTCGCCAGCAAGTCGTCCCGTTCAGCAGTGTGACCACTGCCGCAACCGCCAGAGCCGTTACCGCCGCCGTTGTTCTGGAAGGCGGATTTCGCGCCTGCCATCCCGGTGTTGATCGCAGCCTTGGCTTCGGCGAGGTGGCCTTTGCCGGCGGACACCCCGTTGAAAGCCTTTACTTGGCGGCCCGCGTGATACGGCATGGGCTTGGCGCTGAAATTGTATCTCATGTTCTTCCACGTGTCGCTCAGGCTGGAGCTGAGCGCGCCGCTGGGATCGTAGCCACAATGGACCATGCAATTCTCGCAGCGAGGGTCGCGCGCCACGCCATTCACTACGCCGTATCTATTCCAATCCACCCGCTCCAGCATTTCCTGGTAGCGCTCATAGTGGCCGTCGGTCATGAGGTAGCACGGTGCTTTCCAGCCTTTGATATTGCGGGTGGGAATCGCCCAAGCCGTGCAAGATAACTCGCGCTTGCCGGCAAGGAATTCCTGGTAAACCGCTGTCCCGATGATGGTGAAGCGCTCCGCCCATTCTTGAATCCGGGCAAACTTCTGGATCGTCATGGCGCGTGTGAGAAAGAAGTCTTCCGGCTTCTTGCCGAGGCGCTGGACCATGTCCTTCTTGGCGGCGTCGTATTCATAGCCAGGGGAAATCGTATGGGCGTCAACTTCGAGCGAGGAGAAGAACTCGAACATTTCCTCAATCTCCTTCACCTCCGTCTCCTTATAGACCGTCGTGTTCGTGGCCACCTGGAAGCCCAGCAGCTTCGCCATGCGGACCGCCTCGACGCACTCTTTGAACACTCCTTCACGCTCCACGATCAAGTCGTGCGTGTATTCCAGCCCGTCAACATGGACATTCCAGTAGAGCCACTTGCTCGGCGCGATGACGGGGCGGTCATCGTGTTTGCCTTTGCGGATGGCCTCGGCGTCCTTGTCCAGGATCAGCTTCTCGTCCAGCAACCTGGCGAGGGTGGGTTCCAGTGCCGGCGAATAGATGCTGGCCAGGTACTCCTTCAGCTTCTTCCGCATGAACATGCCATTCGTGCAGATATAGACGATGCGGCCCTGAGCGCGCAGCCCAACCACCAACTCCTCGATCTTGGGATAGATAAGGGGCTCCCCGCCGCAGATCGAGACCATCGGCGCATTGCATTCCTGGGCCGCACCCAGGCAATCCTCCAGCGTCATCATGTCCTTGAGGCTGGTGGAATACTCGCGGATGCGGCCGCAGCCGGTGCAGGTCAGGTTGCACGTGTGCAGCGGTTCGAGCTGCAGCACGAGCGCAAACCTGGGCGTGCGCAGGATTCTGTGTTTGATGATGTGACGGGCAATCTTGACCGTCAGCGCTAGTGGGAATCGCATAAGATGGATGTCAGCGTCGGGCCGCCTCAGACCATAGGGGTGCCCCTGGCAAGTGGCAGAACAAGGCAAAAGCTGGGGGCCGCAAAATCGCCCCGCAGCATGCCAACCGCAGAAGTTTCCAGTTTAATCTCACTAAGTGATTACCCTAAACTGGTTTATGGCATTGGCAACTACTAATTCAGGCCCCAGGTCACGGCGTATTTGCCGCGCAGAAGCGGCTACAGGGGCTGGGTTCGGCTTTTGGCTGGCGCTGGCGCTCGGCTGTTCCCTCCAGGTAAACCCTGTGCTCGCGGGCGCCCCTTCGGGCGAGAACGACTTCGCAGCCTACGCCAGGAGCAGCTATCAGCAAGCAGAGAAGCGCCACCAAACCCAACCGCTCGACGACGAGGCAGCATGGCAGTTCGCCCGCACCTGTTTCGACCTGGCGGACGTCGCCACCAACAAGACCGAACGCGCCGCTATTGCCGAACGCGGGATAGCCGCGTCCCGGCAGCTCGTCGCTCGTGCGCCAAACCTGCCAGCGGCGCACTATTATCTTGGAATGAATCTTGCCCAACTCGCGCAAACCAAGGGCTTGGGTGCGTTCAAGTTGGTCATCCAGATGGAGCATGAGTTCACCCTGGCCGGCAAACTGGACGAGCGGTTTGACTTCGCGGGCGCCGATCGGAACCTCGGGCTGCTCTACCGTGATGCCCCGGCGATCGGCAGCATCGGCAGCCGCCCCAAGGCTCGGCAGCATTTGCAGCGCGCGGTCGAGTTGGCCCCGAAATACCCGGAGAACTGTCTCAATCTCCTCGAATCCTATCTGAAATGGGGTGACCGGAATGGGGCGCGAAATGAGTTGAAGGCGGCTGAAGAACTCTGGCCCAGCGCGCACACAAACTTCGTCGGCCCCGCCTGGGCCTCAAGCTGGGCGGATTGGCAACGGCGGCTGGAAAAGCTGAGAAGAAAGCTCCAAAGCCCCGCGGGCAAGAGGTAATGGCTGGGGCTGTTCCAGCACTCGTCCTCGACGACCACAGCCCCGCGGAGCTTGACGGATCGGCCCTGAGGACTGGACGCGCTCCGACATTTGCATATTTCGCCCTTGACGATTTGTCCGCCGCGCGGTGCGATAGTGGACGGCGTGCTGAGTCACCCGGCACTACGGCCCTTGTCAGGCCGATAGGTCTATCAAGCGATACCGAGCGACGAACGATATGAGCAAACAACTGGCGATTAAGGGCGGCCCTAAGGCCGTGACCAACAAGCTGCAAGGTTGGCCGCAATTCGACGAGAATGCCATCAAGGCCGTCGAGGAGGTCCTGCGCTCGGGCAAGGTGAACTACTGGACCGGCAAACGCGGCATGGAATTCGAGAAGCAGTTCGCCGAGTGGCAGGGTAGCAAGTACGCTATCAGCGTCGCCACCGGCACCGCCGCCCTCCATGTCGCCTTGAATGCCCTGGGCATCGGTCCCGGGGACGAGGTGATCGTGCCCAGCTACACGTTTATCGCGTCCAGCTTCTCGGTAGTCCAGGCCGGCGCCATCCCGCGCTTCGCCGACGTGAACCTGGATGACCACTGCATCAGCGTCGAATCGGCGGAGAAACTGGTGACGCCGCGGACCAAGGCCATTATGCCGGTCCACCTTTACGGCAACGTCTGCGACATGGCCAAAATCAAGGCCTTCGCGAAGCGGCACAAGCTGTTCGTTATCGAAGACAACGCTGAGGCATTCGGCGGCGCTTACAAGGGCAAGAAGACCGGGACGCTCGGTGAGATTGCGGCCTGCAGTTTCTGCCAGAACAAGACGTTCACCACGGGTGGCGAGGGCGGCATGGTGACGACCGACAACGAAGACCTGGCGTGGACGGCCCGCAGCTTCCGTGACCACGGCTATGACGTCAAACAGCGGCTCAGCCTCCTCGAACTCGAACAAAAGCTGCCCTACATCCACAACATGGTCGGCTGGAATTATCGCAGGACGGAAATGCAGTCGGCCATCGGCCTGGCCGAAGTAGCACGCATGGACACCTGGAACATGCCGCGGCGCAAGCGCAACGCTCAGATCCTGATCGGTGCGCTGAAGTCGTCCAAGCTGATCAAGTATTTCCCCATTGATACGCCTGAGCGCCAGAACGGCTGGTATGTCCTGGCCTTCTCGCTGAACGTCGAGAACATGAAGTGCGACATCAAGGAATTCGTCTCTGCCGTGAGCGCCGAGGGTGCGCCCGTCTGGAAAGTCTTCTGGCCGCAATGTCACACGGAACGCGCGTTTCAGGAGCATAACGCCTTTGGCCGGACCGGCTTCCCCTTCAAGTCCAAGGAATACGCCGACCCGGCCAGCGTGGACTACAAGAACGTGCAGGTCCCCAATGCCCGTTGGCACGAGGCCCACACCTTCACCTGTTTTGCCTTCCCGACCTACACTGAATCCGACATGGAGCAAATCGCCAACGCCATCCTGAAGGTCATGGAGGCGTACTCGAAATGAAGACGCGGGTGAAATGGGGCGTTATCGGGTCGGGTGGCATCGCGCGGCGCCGGACTATTCCCGAAGGATTCGTTCCCGCACGCAATGCCCACTTGGTTGCGGTGTATGATGCCGCCGCAGCCATCAACAAGGAGGTCGGTAAAGAGTTTGGCGCGGTGCCGGCTGAGAGCATCGAGGCGTTGCTGGCGGCGGACATTGATGCAGTGTATGTCGCCAGTCCCGTGCAGGCGCACCAGGAGCAGGTCCTCGCGTGCGCGCGGGCCGGCAAGCATGTCCTCTGTGAGAAGTCGTTGGGGCGCACTGTGGCCGAGGCCGAAGCGATGGTCGCTGCCTGCCGTCAAGCGGGCGTGCAGTTCGGCACAGCGTTCATGATGAGGCTCCAGACGCAGCACCAGGCCGCGGCTGAAATGATCCGGGACGGCCAGCTCGGGAAGCCGGTCTATGCTCGTGCCCAACTATCCTGCTGGTATCCGCCTATGCCGAACGCCTGGCGCCAGGACCCCGCCCTGGGCGGCGGCGGCTCACTCATTGATATGGGCAGCCATTGCATTGACTTGCTGGAAATGTTCTTTGGCCCCGTCAAGGCGGTCAGTTGCCGCACCAACCGCACGGTTCATTCCTATGCCAGCGAAGACAGCGCCGTTGTGCTGCTCGACTTCGCCAACGGCGCTCTGGGCACCGTGGATACATTCTTCTGCATCCAGGATAACAGCAGCCTGAACGCGCTCGAACTCTATGGCTCCAAAGGCAGCATCCTCGCGACCGGCACCATCGGCCAGGGCGCCCAAGGCAAAATGACGGCCTATTTGCAGGCGGGCGACGCCGCATACGAAGCCCAGCAAGCGCGATCATCGGGCGCCGGCACACCAATCGCGCCCGAACCGCGGAACATGTATCGCGCCGAGGTCGAGGACTTCAGTGCCGCCCTGCTCAACGGCGGGCCCAACCCGCTCAGCTCGGACATTGGCCTGCACAGCCAGAAAGTGCTCGCGGCCTGCTATGAATCCGCCCGGACAGGATGTGCGACGAAGGTTGATACACGCCCGGTCTCGGCGTAGCCCCGGTGCTGGCAGCCTCAGGCGCCTGTGGGCTGAATCAGGAGGCCCCGGAAAACCATGACCACGGAAGGCGATTCCAACCGGGATGGGCGGCCCGCACGGCCGTCGAATGCATGGGCCTGGCCGGTGGCATGGATGCTTACGGTGCTGCTGCTGGTTGCCTCCGGCATTTACGTCTTCAGGTCCTGCCGCGCCGTGCCGGGCGAAATGCTCGACAAAACCAGCCGTGTCGTCAACCAGGTCGGCAAGGCACTGGCCGAGGTCGCTTCCGCCTTCAACCAGGGCACTATCACCACCACATTCACCAGCTATGCGACCTCGGTCAGCGGCAGCCAGTATCTCCAGTTCGCGACCCTCTCCCAGGAGGAACGCTTCCGGCGCACCGACCAGGCCAGCACCGCCTTTGGCTACATTCCCCTGCCCGACGTCATCGTCGAGGCCGACGCCCCGGTGACCTATACCTACTACCTGGATTTAAATGACAAATGGGAGTTCACGCTCAAGGACGGTGCAATTACCGTCGTCGCACCTAACATTAAGTTCAACAAACCCTCCGTGGACGCCTCCCGCATCACTTACGAGGTCAAAAAGGACAGCATGATCCGCGACACGCACCAGGCCCTGGAGGATCTCAAGAGTTCAATCACCTGGATGGTGAACCAAAAGGCCAGGCAGAACATCGGCCTCGTCCGGGAAACCGGGAGGAAGCAGACCGAAGCGTTTGTCGAGACTTGGCTGGCGGGATCATTTGCCGACGGGAAGAAGTATCCCGTGATCGTGCGCTTCCGCAACGAGCTTCACACAAATGCGCCCGCTCCACTGCTGAAGGACCGTTAGCTGTCCGGCGCCACGCCAGCCGGCCGTTCGAGCGATCGGCGCCGCCCGATTTCAACCTGCCCCACTGTGACCGGTTGAGAGCGTTACAACCGGTCGCGTCCCAGCCGGGTTTGGTGAGTGGTTCTGGCCATTGGAAACCGGGCTGGCCCGGGCACACCACCTGTAGGGGCAGAGGCCGCCAGGAAACCACCAGTAATAGTGCTTTTTCCGGCACTTCTGGCTTTAAGGGCTTCAGATTGCAACGGTTGCGCTCAGCTCTGGGCTTCGGGCCAAAGATCCAATTGGACCGGGAAAGACGGCAGGCGGCGGGGTTCATGGAAGCGCGGCGCCAACGGCGAAGACAGCTTGTCGTCAGCCCTGCCCCGTCGCTCGATGAGCGACAATTGGCTTGCCGGATCCGACGCGCCCGCTTACGGGCACTTTATGAGCATGCAGGAAATCGCTGAAGCAGTTATGAGCCTGCCGGAGAAAGACCGCTTGGACTTAGCGCGGCGCATCGTTACGGACGTCTTGGCCGAACGAACTGATAGGTAACTGCTCTTGTGCGCCGAACGTACTGAGGGCGGCGCCGGTGAGCAGCCCGCTGCCGAGCAGATTGGTTTGCAGCGGAATCCAGGTTTGCAGCTCCGGGCTGGCCTGAATGACCACGTTGGAGCCGGACGGGCCGGTCACGTCGAAACCAAACACCCCATCCGTGAAGCCAAACGCCGTAGGTGTGGTTACTGAACAGCTTCAAGGCATTGGCCAGCCGCACCAGATGCCGCGCCACTTCCAGTTGCAGGTTGGCTTCCAACAAATGTCCGCGCTTGTCCCGGCTGTAATAGGCCCGCAAACAATCCTCCTGCACGGCCAGCAGCTTGGTCTCAATCCGGTCGCCCAGCACGAATTTCTGGTCGCGCGGAAACTTGTTCAGTTGCGGGATCAAATAGACCAGCAGGTCTTGCAGCTTCGTCAGGATGTTGTCGCTTTCGGCCATGCCATTTTCCTCAACAAAATTCCGCCGCTGCGCGGGCTTGCAAAAGGGTTAAAGCATAAAAGAGCAAAAACTAAAGCCCCCTCACACAACGGAACCCAATGTATAAGTTGTTGAATCTGTCCGGGAGTTGGTTGAGGCGATCGGCGCACCGCGCGTAGTAAGCGAAGGATTCCCACATGCCGCCGCGAATCACACGGGAGCTCCCTGTTGCCGGTCCGGTTGGATTAGTAGTAGTTGGTTGACCATAGGGCGTCCCATACCAATCCCAACACCACTCAAGCACATTCCCAGCCATGTCGTAAAGTCCATAACCGTTCGGAGCAAAATAGCCCACCGGACTCGTGTAGGGTAACCCTCCGATATCGAAGTTCGTGTTGTAGCCGTTCGGACCCAAATCGTAGCTATAAGCGGTGTCTCCCTGGTAGTTGGCCTGGCTTTCGGAGATCGTGAGACCCCACGGAAACCGTTGCCCGCTCAATCCGCCCCGCGCCGCCTTTTCCCATTCCGCTTCCGTCGGCAACCCATAGCCGTTGGCCGACCAGTTTGCATAAACCGCATTCGTATCCCCGTTGGTATATACCTGGGTCATCCCCGCATCCGTGTAATACACCGGCGTCAAACCCGCCTGCTGCGACCGCGCATTACACCACTTCACACAGTCATACCAATTCACCGTCTGCACCGGATTATTCGCCGCCTTGCCAGCACCCGCATCGTCAAAGCTGTAGCCGTTGGCAATCGCATAATTATGCACCCCCGCCCATTGATTGGAACTCACCAAATTCGTATCCATGTAAAACGCCGACACATAGACGTTCGTCGGAATGGCATCGGTCTCGCCATCCAGCGTGTCCCCCATCGTGAATGACCCCGCGGGAATGAGCGCCATGCCGGCGGGCGTGTTGGGAAGCCCCCTCACACACCGAAAGCTAAAGTAGTCGTGGCTGGCGCCGTTCGGGTCGTAGTAGGCGCGAAAGGCGCACCGCGCGTTGTTGGCGTCTTCGATCCAACTGCCGCCGCGCAACACACGGAGGCTCCCTGTTGCCGGCCCCGTAGGATTCATAGTGGTGGGTCGGCCATACGGCGTGCCATACCAGTCCCAACACCATTCCAATACATTCCCCGCCATGTCGTATAATCCATACCCGTTCGCAGCAAAATAGCCCACCGGACTCGTGTAGGGTGTTGGTGCAGTATCGAAGTTCGTGTTGTAGCCAGTATACGGCCCCAAATCGTAGGTATTCCCGCCAGAATTGGGAGGATTAGGATAGGCATAATAATTGGCCTGGCTCTCGGAAATCGTGTCGCCCCATGGAAACCGCTGCCCGCTCAACCCGCCCCGCGCCGCCTTCTCCCACTCCGCTTCCGTCGGCAGCCGGTAGCCACTGTTCGTCCAATTCACGTAAACCGCATCTGTCTCTCCATTGGTGTACACCTGCGTGAACCCCGCATCCGTATAATACACCGGCGTCAATCCCGCCTGCTGCGACCGCGCATTGCTCCACTTCACACAATCATACCA
>Ga0181532_10004961_pt1 | contig 11445 bp, 10 predicted proteins | sample PEATcosm2014_Bin_33_FD_119768 | JGI IMG/M metagenome (GOLD analysis project Ga0181532, IMG submission 119768) | Peatland microbial communities from MTU Mesocosm Facility, Houghton, MI, USA - PEATcosm2014_Bin11_30_metaG | ecosystem: Environmental > Terrestrial > Soil > Wetlands > Peat | place...
GACGGCGCTCGCGTGTACACTTTGCCTGCTTCCCTGGCAACATCCCCAGCCGCACATGCCACTTGAATTTGAAGTGAGAATCTACAAATGCGCAAGAAATGCCGGTGGATCAATCAAGAGCGGGGACGGTGGCGCTTTCGCGGCGGCGGCGGTGGAGATAGTGCATTGCGATATTGATGTAGATTTCGCCGCAGGGCGTTTCAATGCGCAGGACCATAGCTTCGGTATCGACACTGCCCGCCAAGCCTTCCTCGTTCATATGAATTTCCGGCGGAAATACCTTGAAGCGGAAACCCTGGTCGTTGAGCAGCGTGACGGAATTGCCGATGACCATGTTGGCGAGTTCGCATACGGTTTCGCGGATGACTTGCTCGCTTTCAGGGAGTTCGGCGCCGGCAAGCTGACTGGCCACGCGCATGGCAACTTCGGGAGCAAGATCAAGAATCACACGGCCTTCGATGTCGCCCTTGATGGACACGAGCGCAGCGACGCCCTTACGGCGATAGGTGTTCTCGTCCATGGAAAGGTCGACAATCTTCGTGGGAGCTTGCAACGACTCAGCAAACACCGCGTCGGCAGCGTTGATGAACGGCTGGATGAGTTCCATCCTCATGAGTGTTGCTCCTCGGCCATTGCCACAGGGGCGCCGGCACCGTTGGGATCGTCTCCAAGAACATAGCGGAGAATTTCGTACAGCACTTCGGGCTTGACGGGTTTCTGCACGAAGTGCTTTGCGCCCTTCTGCAGCGCCGCCAGAATGTTTTCCTGGTAGCCGACGGACGAAACCATGACGATGCGTGCGTCGCTATGCTGGCGCACGATCCGCTCGACGGCCTCAATGCCTTCCATCTGCGGCATGGTGATATCCATCAGGACAATGTCGGGCTTGGAGCGGTTGAATTCGGCGATGGCGGTCAATCCGTCACCGGCTTCACCGGCTACTTCGCCGCCGAAGAGTTCGATCATCTTGATGAGGTTCTTGCGGGCGAAGACGGAGTCGTCCACGACCAGATAGCGGACCGGCTGCTGGTCTTTGCGAAGTAAGGGTTGAAACTGTTGCATAACCTTCTCCTTTGGCGCCGTGGCCGGTCAGGCACGCGGCGTCGAAACTGGTGTCCTCTCGTTCTTATCCGTTTTCTCGGCCTTCTCATGCGCGTCGGTTCTATCGGAATTGCCGCGTTCGCCGCCGTACTGGTTGAGCAGATAGGCGCCGAGATTATCCAGCGGCACAATTTTGTTGGCATAGCCCTTCAGAATGGCAGCGCGCGGCATCCCAGGGACAACGCAGGTCTCTTCACTCTGGGCGATGGTATGGCCGCCCGCGGCTTTGATCGCTCCAAGACCTTCAGCGCCATCTTCGCCCATGCCGGTCATCAGGATGCCTACAGCGGTCAGCGCAAATTCCTGGGCCACGGAGTGAAACAGCACATCCGCGGAAGGACGATGGCCGTTAATGGGCGGGCTATCGGAAAGCACCGCCATTTCGCCGCGCGGCATGCGCCGCACCATGATGTGGCGATTGCCGGGGCAGATCAGAACGCGGCCGGCAACAAGCAGGTCGCCCGACTTGGCTTCGTGGACTTCCAGCGCGCAGCATTCATCAAGACGCCGGGCAAACATGTCCGTGAATCCTTCGGGCATGTGCTGAACGACGACGAATGTCGCGGGAAAATCGCCGGGAATCTGCGAGAGCACATACTGCAGCGCGTTGGGCCCGCCGGTGGAAATGCCGATAGCGATGACGCGATTGGGCGGGAGCGCGACGTGTGTGCGTTTCTTTGCAGGCGTGACATCCTCAACCTGAGGCTTGGGAAGCGCTTTGCGGCCTCCGGCACGCTTGGCCACCTTAATCTTCTCGATAAGCTGGTAAGCGATGGGGTCCAGATGTCCAGCCGCTGCTTCCTTGGGCTTGGCGACGAAATCGATGGCGCCAAGAGCCAGCGCCTTGAACGTCGAATAGGCGCCTTCCTTCGAGTGCGTGCTGAAGACAATGACGGGAAGCGGAGCGTTGCGCATAATCATGCGCAGGGTTTCGATGCCGTCCATGCGAGGCATTTCGAGGTCAAGAGTCACGACATCGGGATGGAGTTCGGCGATTTTGCGCAAGGCAAAAGCGCCGTCCATGGCGGTGCCGACGACCTCAATGTCAGGGTCGCGCTCAAGAATAAGGGGGATCAACTTCCGCATCAGCGCGGAATCATCGACCACCAGGACTCGGACGCGATCCTTCATGCGATGGCCCCCAGGGGCAACGAGCGAGACAGGCGTGAAAGAATGGCGGGCACGTTCAAAATCAGGACAACCGTGCCGTCGCCGAGAATTGAAGCGCCGCTGACCAGATCGCTGGCGACGATTTCGCCGGGCAGGGCCTTGATGACCAACTCTTCTTCGCCCACGAGGCTATCCACCACCAAGCCAAAACGCTTTTCCGCAACGCCGATCACGATCACGAAACTCTTTTTCTTTTTGCCGTCGGGAACATCCACTGCGTGAATCTTGTTCAGGCCGCTGAGGCGCACAAGCGTGAGAATCTGTTCGCGCAGCCGTAGAACTTCACGCTGGTCCACGCGGGTAACATCCTTTTCATCCACCCGGGTGATTTCGATGACGGAAGAAAGAGGCACGGCAAACAGACGGCCACCCACACGAAACAGCAAGGTCTGAATGCTGGCCAGGGTCAGCGGAACACGGAGCTGGATGCTGGTGCCCTTCCCTTTGGTGCTGGCGATGTGAACGGTGCCCTTCAGCCGATCAAGCACGGTGCGCACCACATCCATACCAACGCCGCGTCCGGAAACTTCGGTGACTTCGGTAGCCGTGCTGAAACCGGGCTCGAAGACGAGGTTGAGAACGTCCTGCGCGTCAAGGCGCTTGGCATCCTCGGCCTTGAGCAAGCCATTGCGAACGGCCTGGTCCCGGATAAGATCGAGATCAATGCCGCGGCCATCGTCGCGAACTTCGATGACGACCTGCGTGCCTTGGTGATAAGCGTTGAGGAATACGGTGCCGCGAGCGGGCTTTCCTGCGCTGAGGCGCTCGCTGGAAGGCTCGATGCCATGATCAACCGCGTTGCGCACCACGTGCGTGAGCGGTTCAGCCAGGGCATCGAGGATGCCCTTGTCGAGATCGGTGTGCTCGCCGGCCACTTCCAGGGCGATATCCTTGCCGCAAAGCTTGGCGATGTCGCGAACAACACGCGGAAAGCGGCGGAAAAGCTGCTCGACGGGAACCATGCGGATCTTCAAGACGCATTTGTGCAGTTCGTCGAGAACGCGCGATTGAAACGCGAGTGCTTCCGCGAGTTTGGCGCGCACGGGATCACGCGCGTGCTTCGCTTCGAACTCTGAGAGCGTGCGATGCAGCATGGACTTGCCGATAATCAACTCGCCGACAAGGTTCATCACGGCTTCAATGCGGGCAGCATCCACGCGCAAAGTAGCTTCCGCAACGGCAGCGACGGCGGAAGCGGGGGCCTGCTTGGCGGCCGCGGATTCCGTGGAATCCACAGCGCGCGTGGCGATTTGGGCAGCCTGCGCTTCCAGCATATCCCCAATCAGTTCGTGCTCGGCAGACTCTGCGCTATGGGCCGGTTCAATGCGGTGATGAGATACGACCGAAGGAATACAGCAGCGATGGGCAATGTGCTCGAGAGGATGAGTGCTGGCAATGGCAGCTTCGACGATTTCAACGGAAGCGGCAGCCAGGTTGTCTTCCGGACGAAGGGCAATCACGGTGCCGCAGGCGTGCAGGACATTGCGAACAAGCTGAAAGGCGGCGGCACGCATGGCGCTGTTGGGATCGATGCGCAGGGCGATATTGTAGACTTTGTCGCCGCGGAGAAGCGCCTCGGAAATCATGAGCTGCTCGTATTCGCTCCAGCGAAAAGTTGCGGGTACTTCGCCGTGGGAAGATGCGCCAGCACCTTCTGAAGCGGCGGGCGCCTGAAGCAAGCGCTGAATCAACTCGCGCAGAGCGGTGGCCGGAGGCGGCTCAAGCTGCTTCTGATAAGCGCTCAGCATGCTTTCAAACGTGTCCACGGCGGCAAGAACCACTTCGGCGAGTTTTGCGCCGTGGGTCTGGCCAATCTGGAGTGTCAGGACGTCTTCGAGTTCGTGGGAAATTTCGCTGAGCTTCTGGAAGCCGCAGGCCGCGGAATCGCCTTTCAGCGTATGGACGGCGCGGCGCACACTGCGGAGCAGTTCCTCGTCAGCGGGGTGCTGTTCGAGGCTCAGACCAGCTTCGTTGATGGTCTGCAGGAGTTCCTCGGCGCTCTCAAAGAAGAGCGCGCGAAGCTCCGAACTCCGTTCATCGGGCAGAAAGCTCAACCATTCACCTCAAGACGCTTGTAAGCGGTACCATTGTTTTCATGGATCATCTTGAATTTTTGTGTGAGCCCGAAAAGGCTCTCCGCGTGGCCGACAAACAGGTAGCCGCCGGGATTCAAGCAATGCCAGAACTTTTCGATTAGGCGCTTCTGTTCGGCCTCGTCGAAATAGATCATGACGTTGCGGCACAGGATGATGTCATTGCGCCGCGGCAAGAATTCGGTTTTGAGATTGTGAAAGTCGAATTGAACCAGTTCCTTGAGCTGCGGCTTGACGGTGTACTTTTCGCTGGCCTTCTCGAAATAGCGCAGCCGCGTCGTGTAATCCACCGGCTCCATCTGCACTTCCGAGTACAGCCCTTCCTGGCCGTGGCGCAGGCTGGCGTAGCTTATGTCTGAAGCCACAATCTCCAGTTTCCACGGAGGAGGAATGAGCGGCTTGGGCGACGGCATATCGAAGGGAAGCGGATTGCGCAGGTAGTAGTAAGCAAGCGCGTCGCAGATGAGAATTGCGACGGAATAGGGCTCCTGCCCGGTGGAACAGCCGGCGGACCATACGCGAAGATTCCAATCGCGGCGCTCCTGTTTGTGGTGGAGGATCTCCTCGAGCACGCCTTTCTGGAGGAGATCGAGTTGCGGGCGATTGCGGAAGAAACTCGTTTCGTTGACGGTAAGATTTTCGAGAAGCAGGGCAAGCTCGGCGCGGCCCTCGCGGCTGGTGAGCAGGCGGTAGTAGCTGTAGAAGGATTCCAACTGGCAGGCCTTCAGGCGGCGCTGAAGGCGGTCCTTGAGGAAGTGGGAGCGGCGTTCGTCAAAGTACATGCCGCACTCCTGGTAGACAAGAGTCTGCAGGAGCTTGAGTTCTGCTTCGGTGAGCTGAACTTGCGCAGTGATCGTTCCCATGCTGAGTGCGGGCGGAAACATCGGCGGTCTGCGGCCCTTCCGGAAAGGTGGAAGACGCTAGCGAGCCAACGCGACGGGTTCCGCGACCTCCTCGAGTTTCTTGAAATCCGGCTGGCGCAAGAGCCTGGCAATATCCAGGAGGATAATCAGGCGGCCCTTGAGCTTACCCACACCGGTGACATAACTGGATTCGCCTTCGGCAAAAACGGAGCCGGGCGATTCGATTTCTGACGGCGGAATCTTCAGGACCTCGGAAGCGGAGCTGACAATCAATCCGAGGAGCTTGTTATCGAGTTCAACGACAAGGATGCGGTTCTTTTTGTCCGGCTGGGCCGCCGCGGAACGGAAACGCTTGCGGAGGTCCATGACGGGAATAATCTTGCCGCGAAGGTTGATGACCCCTTCGATGATGTCCGGAGCGTTGGGCACCGAAGTGATCTCGGGAACACGCACGATTTCGCGAACGGAAGCGATACGAACGCCGTACGTCTCGTTTCCGATGCGAAAGCCGACGACCTGATAGTCTTTCTCCATGAAGCAGTCTCCGGTTCAGGAACGAGTGACTTCGGCGTACTCGAATTCTCTGGATTCGGTGGCCGGAGCGTGGCGGCGCTGCGCGGCGGCCTCGCGGCGCGAGCGAAGATTGCCGTTGTTGTCGAGGACAAAGCGCCCCATGTTTTCGAGCAAGTTGCGAGAGAGTTTGAGCATCTGCTCGGCAGCTGCCGAAAGCTCGGTGGAACTGGAAGCGGATTGCTGCACAAGTTCGCGCATCTTGTCCATGGCGCGTACGACGGCCTGGGCGCCGGAAGCCTGTTCTTCGACGGCGGAGTTAATCTCCTGGGTGATTTCGGTGAGGCGATTGGTGGCCTTGGCGATCTGCGATGAGCCCACGGACTGCTCGTTGGTGGCCGCGCCGATTTCCTGCGAGAACTTGTAGACTTCCGTGACCACGTCGGAAATCTTGTGAAGGGCAGAGCCTAGATCGTTGCCGAGGCTGAGACCTTCCTCGACGATGCGGGTGCTGTGCTCCATGTTTTCCACGGCCTGGCGTGCTTCGCGCTGGATGCTCTGAATCAGGTCGGCAATTTCCTTGGTGGATTGGGTGGACTTTTCCGCGAGCTTGCGGACTTCGTCGGCCACGACAGCGAACCCGAGACCGTGCTCCCCGGCACGCGCAGCTTCGATGGCGGCGTTGAGGGCGAGCAGGTTGGTCTGTTCGGCAAGGTCGTCAATCACTTCGATGATCTTGCCGATATCGTCGGCACGGTGGCCTAGAATATTAATGATTTCCGCAGAAGATTGAATGGCGCGGTTGGTGCGGTTCAGGCCGTCGGTGGCCTTCTCCATGGTTTGAATGCCGGTCACCACTTCCTCGCGGGAACGATTGGCGATGTCCAGAAGGACCTTGGCGGTGTCGGCGACGCGCTGAATGGAAGTGACCATCTGATCGATGGAAGCGGAAGTTTCGGCGACGCTGGAAGCCTGCACCTGGGTGTTCTTGACGACGTTTTGCACGTTGATGCTCATTTCGTGCATGGTGCTGGTAACTTCCTCAATGGCAGAAGAGGCCTGGACGCTGACCTTGGCGGATTCGTCGGCGGCACCAGCAACCTGATTGGAACCGGCGGAAACCTGCGAGGCGCCATCGCGGGTGGTGCGCACAATTTCCTGCAAACCGTGAGACATGCGAAGGAAAGCATTGCCGAGCGTATCGCGCTTCGAGCGGGGCGCGACTTCAACGGTGAGGTCTCCCTCAGCAACGGCCATGGAAACGCTGGCCATCTCTTTCAGGTAAGCCACCATGTTGTTAAAGGTAGTGGCGAGAGCTCCGATTTCGTCGTTGCGGTGAATGTCAATGTTTTGGTCGAGGTCGCCGGAATCACCGATTTCCTGCGCGACGGTAATGAGGTGCTGCAGAGGTTGCGTGATGGAATTGGCGGTCCGGAAAGCGGTCCAAAGTCCGAAAGCAATGGCAAATATCGTGCCCAAAAGGACCAGGATAAAGCTAAGGGTGCTAGCGGTCTTGGCGGTGCTCTGCGATTGATCAAGCGAACGGCTGATGTTTGAGTTGGCTTGATCTAGAGCAGCTGAAGATTTGGCTAACCACGAAGCGGGGTCCTTCTGCAGGTAGAAGATCTGAAGATCAGAGACGGTGGCATCGCCCGCGTCGACCTGATGGCGCTTGGCGAGCAGAGGCTTGGCAAAATTGTCGGCCCAACTGGCTTCGGTGCTCTCGACCTGGATGAGAGCGGTGCGCAGGTCTTCGTTAGGGGTGCCGGCCTGGCCGCGCTTGATGACATCAGAAAGGTCCATAAACCCATGATTGACCTTGTCCTCATCGCGGGGATCACCGCTGAGGAGAAAGTTGTTGAGGTTCAAACGGTTCTGCATGATCTGGTAGCGGACTGCCTCTGTCGCCCGGAAGTCCTTCAGAGTATCCGTGACTTCGGCGTTTGCGGACCGGGCTTTTAAGATCGCCCCGACGTCCACAATCAGCAGGCAAAGTAGGGTGAGCAGGATCGCTCCAAAACTTCGATATAACTGCTTTCCGATGGTCATTGCGTTACTTCCTCCACTCCCCAATACAGGAACAAACACCCAACACGACAAACGACCGACAATGGCACTGGACCTGGCGGGTTACTGCCCCTTGAAATCAAATTCGACGATCTGTGTGGTCTCTTCGGCCGCGGGCTCGTACTTCCAATCTTTGATCGCATCCACGCAGGATTGCACCAGAACAGGGTGCCCGCCGATGGCCCGCGTACTGCGCACGTGGCCGTCGGGTGCAATTGTCAGCTCGATCTTGACCTTACCGGAGATGTTCATGCGGCGCGCCAGTTCCGGGTAAACGGGAGATGTCTTGCTCTTGACCTTGCGTCTGCCTTCATCACTTACCGACTGCGCACTGACCAACGACAGCGCAAACAAGCTGGCCGCAACGGCGGCAAGGAATCTTTTCGTCCAACGGAATCGGATGTGCACCACGGCCTCCTCAGGCGTAAAACTACCCCACGCAAGAGAAGGCAAGTGCAATGCCAGCATAGGAGGCGCTTAGATAATCCATCGTTTTTTGCGCACAATCCCAATAACGGCTTTCATTCAAATAAGATAGAGAACATGAAGAAAGTACGGCAGAGCCTTTGTCCGTGCGCTCTCGTCTCACGGAGGTGATAGTTCGAGCGGAATGGTCTCACGCTGAGACGTAGAAGGGACTAGCACTTAAGGTCAGGTAACGCATGCGTACCATCTTCGGGAACAAGATTTGACTCAGAATGAGATGGCTGAGTAGCGTGGGGGTGCGTGGCTTCTTAAATTGAGACGCACGCAGAGCCCCCTTAGCCCCTATGCGTGATCGCAAGAAATATCGTGTCCGCCGCCCGGCGGCTGTTCGTAGCCCGGGGAGTTCCGGACAATCCAAGCACGACTATTCCCAGGAATTAATGGATTTGGTAGTGGAAGCGGCAAGGTCGCGGGACCTGCCCGTGTTTCTAGCGAGTTTTGCGGGGCAAGCGACAGAAATGTTGAAGGCGGAATGGGGAGGTGTGGGAGAGATTCTGGGAAGCGCGGTTGAGTTGTACTCGCAAGGAACGGAATTCCCGGGCGGGGAGAGCGAGAGAACCTGGGTGTTGGAGAACGTGAAGCGGAAGCGGCCGGGACTGGAAGTTCTGCCGCTGGGTGACTTGGCAAAGTATTGCGCGTTCTATCCGATCTATGCGAGCGACGGAGAGTTGATGGGGACCGTGTGCTTGATACGGCGAAAGGCAAACTTCTCGCCGAAAGAGGATGAACTGCTGGCTGTCTTGGGAAGCCATGCAGCGCTCTCGATGGAAAAGGTGCGGCGTTTCGCCCAACTGGAGCGCTCGAAGAAGCAGTGGGTGGAAGATATTGACGCCATCAGTGACTACATCGCCGTGCACGACCAGCGGGGAAGGATTGTAAGGACCAACCGCTCGCTGGCAACACATCTTGGGAGATCGCCTGTAGCGCTGGTGGGCGAACCGATGATCAGTTTGCGGCACATCGCGGAAACGGGGAGTGCCCTGCCCTGCCCGTTCTGCCGCAACACCAATGAAATACGGGAAGAGTACATCGCCACGTCCGAGGGGCGCTCATTCCTGGTGTCCACATCGCGAACGCGTGGAGTCACAGAAGACGACTCGCGAACCATTCACGTCCTGAAAGATATTACGGACCGCAGAGAAGCCGAACGAAGATACCGCGAGTTATTTGACAGCATTCAGGAAGGACTCTTCTTTGCCACCCCCGAGGGGCAATTCCTTGATGTCAATGACGCCATGGTGCGCATGCTGGGCTATGAGTCGAGCTCGGAACTGCTTCAGGCGGACGTGAGCACACATCTCTACCCCACGGCAGCGGCAAAGGAAAGGTTGGTCCGGGCCATCGCCGAGCGCGGCGCGCTGCGAAATTACGAAGAGACACTGCGGCGAAAAGACGGCAGCTTGCTGCACACGCTGCAGAACATCAGCGCGGTGCGGGACAAGCACGGACGGGTGGTGCAGATTCGCGGGCTGATGCTGGATGTAACGGAACAGCGCATGTTCCAGTCGCAACTGCAGCGCGAGCGCGACTTCAACCAGAAGATCCTGAACACCACGCAGAGCATGATCCTGGTGCTGGATACCGCGGGGCTGATCAGTTACGCAAACCGGCGGTGCTATGAGACGGGTTATCTGGAAGACGAGATGATCGGGCACCGGTTGGTTGAGTGGGTGGAGTCGTCGCACCGGGCAGATTTTGAGGCCGCATTGCAGACCACGGCGCACGGGCAGCAGGTGGAAAATCTGGAGTTGCGCGTACGCCGCAGTGACGCTTCTATGGGGCACTTCTCAATCAGCTTGAGCCCCATGCGGGATGAAATGAATCAGGTGAACAGCGTGGTGGTGGTAATGACGGACATCACGGACGCGGCGATGTTACAGGCGAAACTAGCGCATTCCGAGAAAATGGCCACAATCGGACGCTTGGTTTCCGGAGTGGCCCACGAAGTGAACAATCCCCTCGCCGCGATTCTGGGATTCACGGACCTGCTCCTGGAAAACAAGGATATGCCTGCTTCGGCGCGCGAGGATTTACAGATCATTCTGCAGGAAACGCAGCGAACAAAGGAAATCGTGCAGGACCTGCTGCGGTTCGCTCGCCAGCGGCCGACACAGAAAGAACCTGTACAGGTAAATACGGTGTTGCAGCAAACGATTCGCCTGCGGAGCTACGATTTTGCCAGCCACGGAGTCGAGGTGGTTGAGGAATTCGACGAAGGTATCGGAGAAACGCTGGGGGATGCGCAGCAACTCCAGCAGGTGTTCCTGAATATCCTTAACAACGCGTACGACGCCATCCAGGAGTCCGGAAATCACGGAAGAATCCGCATCGCCACAAAGCGCGCGGGCGACTCGATTGAGGTGACATTTGTGGACAATGGGACCGGCGTCAGCGACCCCGAACGCATCTTCGATCCATTCTTTACTACCAAGCAGGCGGGCAAAGGCACTGGGCTGGGATTGAGCATTTGCTACGGAATCGTGCGCGCCCATGGCGGAGAGATTCTCTGCTGGACGAATGCCGGGGAAAGCGGCAGCACATTTCTGGTCCGCTTGCCACGAGCAACAGAAACGGGCTTGGCTGCGGCAGCAAATGAGGCGGGGCGATGAGTTCACCGACGACAGCCCGGGCCGTTTCACCGATCCTCCTTATAGAGGATGAGACTTCGGTGAGCGCCTTTGTGCGTGCGGCGCTGGAACGCCGCGGGTACACCGTGTTGCAAGCGGCAAATGGAGACGAGGGCCTGCAACTCCTGGCCAAAGGAACCTACGCGGGCGTGATCACCGATATTCGGATGCCGGGAAAAATCAATGGCGCGGATGTTCACCATTGGATCAAGGAAAACCGGCCGGAATTGAGCCAGCGCATCATCCTGATCAGCGGAGATACGGCCAACAGCGAAACGCAGGCGTTATTGACGGGGAGTTCGACTCCCTGCATCGAGAAACCATTTCGGGTTCAGCAACTCATTTCCATAGTGGAGAAGGCGTTCGGAAAACCATGAGCGAAGACCTAAGAATTAAACTTCTGGTAGTGGACGACGAACAGAGCATCCGCCGCCTCTGCATGACCATCGGCAGTTCGCTGGCCTACAACTGCAACGAGGCAGAGAGCGCGGAGACGGCGATCCAGCGCCTGGAAACGGACCCGCCGGA